>Ga0187894_10000231_pt1 | contig 75255 bp, 71 predicted proteins | sample GBC1701081metaG_FD_136650 | JGI IMG/M metagenome (GOLD analysis project Ga0187894, IMG submission 136650) | White microbial mat communities from a lava cave in the Kipuka Kanohina Cave System on the Island of Hawaii, USA - GBC170108-1 metaG ... | reverse complement strand
GAACGCGGCGGCATCGCGGTTCGCCGACGGATACAGCAGCAGCAGGCGATCGCCCTCGCGGATCTTCTGGCCGCGCAGCTCGCTGTCGCGCAGCGCGGTGCGGTTCATGTTCTGGATCGGGCTGACCCAGCGCAGCATCTCCTCGACCGCGCTCGGGATCAGCCGCGGGTCCTCGACCAGCTTCTTCTTCTGCTCGGGGCGCCGTAACAGCTCGAGCAGTCCGCCGGTCATCACGTGCCGCGTGGTCTCGTCGCCGCCGATCAGGATCAGCAGGCTCTCCTGGAGAATCTCGTCGTCGCCGAGGCGATCGCCCTCGACCTCGGCGTGCGCGAGGATGCTCATCAGGTCGTCGCGCGGCCGCACGCGGCGCTCGGCGAGCGAGCGCGCCGCATACGCGAAGTAGCCGTTCACGACCTCGCGCTGGCGCAGCCGGCGCGCCTCGTCGCTCTCGATCTTCTGCGCCTCGCCGCCGCCCAGCATCTCGTCGGACCAAACCAAGAGCTGCTCGCGGTCCTCCGGCGCGACGCCGAGCATGTCGCCGATCACGACCATCGGGATCCAGCGCGCGACGTCGACGACGAAGTCACAGCGGCCGGCCGGCTCGACGCGATCAAGCAGCTCGTTCGTCAGCTTGCGCAGCATGGGCTCGTGCGCCTCGACGCGCTTCGGCGTGAAGCCGCGGTTCACGAGATTGCGCCGGCGTTTGTGCAGCGGATCGTCGAGGTTGATCATCGACGGGATCCACGAATCGCGCTCCGGCCGCGACGACTTCCCCGAGCAGAACAGCTCGGCGTCGCGCGAGACGCTGAGCACATCTTCGTAGCAAGCGACGCCCCACAGGCCGCCGTCCGCGGTCGCGTCCCAGTAGACGGGCGCGTTCTCGCGCAGCCAGCGGAAGTGCGGGTGCGGGTCGAGATAGAAGAAGCGATCGAGCAGACGGACGTTCGAGTTGGTCGGGTGATCCGGCACTGGTGCGCTCCGCGGCAGGAACGCGCCAGGTTATGCCAACCCTTCAGCGCGCCGCGAGCGGCCCCGGCGGCGCGGCGAGCGCACTGCCGCCGAGCGCTGCGATGCGCGCGCGCGCCTCGGCGGCGTCGTCGAGCTGGAACACGCGCAGCTCGCCGAGGTGCGGGCTCAAATCGATCCCGCGCGCGCGCTCGACGGCGCCGATCGCGTCCGCGAGCTCATCGCCCTCGAAGCGGATCAGCTCGACCTCGCCGCGGCGGCCGCCGGGCAGATAGATCGCGCCGGTCGCGAAATCGACCGCGAAGGCCGCGATGCCGGGGATCAGGAAGAGCAGCAGGCCGAGGCCGTCCATGATCGCGACCGCCGGATCGATGCGGCCGCTCTTCTGTCCGCGGCGCTCGGGATAGAGGATCGTGCCGCACGCGAGCTGCGCGGCGAGCGCGACCAAGAGACAGCACGCGGTCGCTCGATGAATTCGCGGCATGGGGCCCCCTCCTTCGTGTGTGGCGATTCGGCCTGCATCGGCCCATCGCTCACAGGAAAAAAGAGCGTTCACCCTGCTGGTTCAGCCGGCGAGCCCCGTTTTCTGGTCCGGCAGCGCATAGCGCTCGGCAGCCAAGTGGGATCGAATGACTTTCTTGTCGATCTTGCCGGTGGAGGTCAGCGGGATCGCGTCGCGGAACAGCACCTCGTCCGGCAGCTGCCATTTCGCGAAACGGCCCTCGCAGTGCGCGAGCACCTGCTGCTGCGTGACCGTGCTGCCCGGCGCGCGCACGACGATCGCGACCGGGCGCTCGTCCCACTTCGGGTGCGGCACGCCGACGACCGCTGCCTGCGCGACGCCCGCGAGCGAGCAGATGTGGTTCTCGAGGTCGACCGATGAGATCCACTCGCCGCCGGACTTGATCAGGTCCTTCGTGCGGTCGGTGATGATCAGATATTCCTCGGGATCGATCATCGCGACGTCGCCGGTGCGCAGCCAACCCTCGTGGAACTTCGCCGGCTGCGGGTTCTTGTAGTACTCGGCGGCGATCCACGGGCCGCGCACGATCACTTCGCCGATCGACTTCCCGTCGTGCGGGAGCTGGCGGCCGTTCTCGTCGAGGATCGCGACGTCGATGCCGGGGATCACCTGCCCCGCCTTCGCCTGATTCGCGATCTGCTCCTCGGGCAGCGCTTTGCGCTGCGCGCGCTTCGCGACGCGCCGCGAGACCGTGACGAGCGGATTCGTTTCGGTCATCCCCCAGCCTTGGATCATCTCGACGCCGTACTTCTTCGCATACCACTCGATCAGGCTCACCGGCGGCGCCGAGCCGCCGCAGGTCATGCGCGTGAGCGAGCCGAGGTCGGTGCCGGGGTTCTGCTCGAGGAACGCCCTAACACCTTGCCAGATGGTCGGCACGCCCAGCGAGATCGTCACTTCCTCGTCGCGCGTGAGCTCGACCAGGCTCTTCGGGTCCATGAAGCGATGCGGCATCACGGTCTTCGCGCCGAGCGTCAGCACGCTGAACGGCGCGCCCCAGCCCATCGCGTGGAACATCGGCACGATCTGCAGCAGGCAGTCCTGCGCCGAGAGGCCCATCGAGTCGGTCATGCACTGGGCCATCGTGTGCAGATAGGTCGAGCGGTGCGTGTAGAGCACGCCCTTCGGATCGCCGGTCGTGCCGCTCGTGTAACAGAGCGCGGCGCCCGCGTTCTCGTCGAACACCGGCCACTCGATCTCCTTCGCGTGGCGCGCAATGAACTCCTCGTAGTCGACCGCGCCGGGCAGTGCAGACTTCCACGCGCCCGCGCCCGGCTCGCTCGCGACGACCACGCGCCGCACGCTTGGGATCTTCCCCGCGAGCTGCTCGAGCAGTGCGAGGTGGCTCTGGTCGACGACGATCACCGCGTCTTCCGCGTGGTGGATGATGTACTGCAGCTCGCCGAGCGCGAGCCGCAGGTTCAGCGTGTGCAGCACGCAGCCCATGCTCGGGATCGCCTGATACATCTCGAGATGGCGGTGGTTGTTCCAGAGCAGGCTCGCGACGCGCTCGCCTGCCTTCACGCCCTCGGCGCGCAGCGCGTGCGCGAGCTGCGCCGCGCGCGCGCGCGTCTGCGCGAGCGTCTGCCGGTGCAGGCCGTTCGGCTGCTTCGTCACGACCTGCTCGTTCGGCGCCACTCGCGCGCCGCGATCCGTCAGGCGCGAGAGCAGCAGCGGAGTGCGCTGCATCGTCATGGATGGAGTCTCCGGGTTCTCGTGAGAAGCTGCGAATGGCGGGCGAATCAGAATATGACGGGGAGAAGCGGGCCTGCGCGACCCGACGCCCGGTGACGCGCTTTCGCGTACCGTCCGGTGGCCGCAAAGCCTCGAACCCCCGGAAGCCAATGCCTTCGTTCTCCGCACGCCGAGCCGCCGAGCGGCCGGCCGAGATCGCGCTGCGCGATGGGCGCAGCACGTACACCTGGGCGCAGCTCGACGACGCGCTGAACCGCGTCGCGAACGCGCTCTACGCAGCAGAGCTCGGCCCCGCCCGCCGCGTCGCGGTGTTCTCCGAGAACGGCGCCGAAGTCGTGCTCGCGCACCTCGGCGGCCTGGTCGCCGGCTGCTCGACCGTGCCGGTGAACTTCCACCTGACAGCCGAGGAGGCGGCCTACATCCTCGAGGATTCGCGCGCGCAGATCGTGTTCGTCGGGCCCGAGAACGCACGCGCCGGCTTGGAGGCCGCGCGCAAAGCCGGCGTGCCGCGCGTGATCGGCTGGCGCTGTGCAGACGTCGCGGGGGTCGAGCCGTTCGAGCAGTTCCTCGCCGCGTCCTCGGCGGCGCCGTGCCGAGAGGACCACCCGCCACGTCCCAATCTTCTCTACACGTCGGGAACGACGGGCCGCCCGAAGGGCACCGAGCTGCCCCCGACGATGTTCGCCGCGGGCCAGACGGTCGCAGAGCACATCGAACGCCTCGCGCAGTCGCCGTTCGCGAAGGCCGGCGGACCTCACCTGGTCGTCGGGCCGCTCTATCACACCGGCCCGTTGAACGGCTCGCGCTCGCTCGCCGGCGGCGCGCCGCTCGTGATCCTCGGCCGCTTCGACGCCGAGGCGGTGCTGCGCGCGATCCACGAGCTGCGCTGCGCATCGAGCGTGATGGTGCCGACGCACTTCGTGCGCCTGCTCCAGCTGCCGGACGCGGTGAAGGCGAAGTACGACGTCTCGTCGCAGAAGCAAATCACGCACACCGGCGCGAAGTGCCCGGTCGACGTGAAGCGCCGCATGATCGAGTGGTTCGGCCCGGTGTTCGTCGACGCATACGGCGCGACGGAAGTCGGCACCACCTGCTCGATCCACAGCGAAGACTGGCTGCGCTTCCCCGGCTCGGTCGGAAAGCCGATCCCGCCATTCTCCGTGCTGGTCGTGGACGACGACGGCAACGAGCTCCCGCCGAACACCGAGGGCCGCCTCTACTTCGTCGACGCGACCGGCCGCGGCGTCGTCTACCCGAACGACCCTGAGAAGTCGCGCGCGGCGCACCTGCGACCGGGCGTCTTCACGCTCGGCGAGGTCGGCTACGTGAACGACGAAGGCTTCGTGTTCATCACCGACCGCTTCTCGGACATGGTGGTCTCCGGCGGCGCGAACTTGTATCCCGCCGAGGCCGAGCAGGTGCTGATCAACCACCCCGACGTCGTCGACGTCGCGTGCATCGGCATCCCGCACGCCGAGATGGGCGAGCAGATGATCGGGCTCGCGCTCCGCAGGTCCGGCTCGGCGCTCACGAGCGAAGAGCTCGTCGCGTGGTGCCGCGAGCGCCTCTCGCACTACAAGTGCCCGAAGCGCATCGATTTCGTCGCCGACCTGGGCCGCACGGCCGCGGGCAAGATCAACAAGAGGAAGCTGCGCGAACCGTATTGGCGAGATGCGCGTTAGGCGAAGAGCCGGCCCCGACAATCTGCTTGAATGCGCCGCCGTCGCGGGCTTAGGGTGGCCGCAGACGGGAGGCCCCATGGACTGGCAGAAGCTGTTCACCTCATTGGATGGGCGCATCAGCCGGCAGCCGTTCTGGATCGGCGGGCTGATCCTGCTCGGCGTGAACATCGTCGCCGGCGTCCTCTTCGGGCGAGGCGTCCTCGCCGCCGTCGTCGGGTTCGCGCTGCTCTACCCGTCGCTCTGCGTCTTGGTGAAGCGCTGGCACGATCGGGGCAAGTCGGGGTTGTGGGTGCTGATCGGCTTCATCCCGGTGATCGGCTGGATCTGGACGCTCGTCGAATGCGGCTTCCTGGAAGGCACCTCCGGCAGCAACGAGTACGGCTCGGATCCAATGCAGACGAGCACGGGCATCGCGTAGCCGCGCCGCGGCGAGCCATACTGGCGCGCTCGAAGCGAGGTCTCGGATGTCCGTCTATCTCCACGTCACGCTCGAAGTGCACGCCGCGGGGTTGTCGAAGTTCCTGAAGGCGATGGAAGTCGCGCTCTCGATCGTCGAGCCGATCGGCTGGAAGCTGCGCGGCGCGTTCATCCAGCGCACCGGCCGTCTCAACAACGTGATCGATCTCTGGGAGCTCGACGACTTCAACCACTTCGACCGAGGCATCCGCGCAATCGGCTCCGACCCGCGCGGCGAGAGCCTGCGCGCGGTGCTCGCCGAGACCGTTCAGAGCGAGACGATCGTGTTCGCGGACCGCGCGCCGTACATGCGCTGACGCGTGGGGCGGAGGCGCGGAATGGACATCCAGCTCATCGCGGGCTTCACGCCGATCGTTCCGGATGCAGCGAGCGCGCAGCGCTTCTATCGCGACGTGCTCGGCCTCCCGCTGAAGACCAACGCGCAGAACCCCAACTACGTCGCGATGGACGACTTTCCCGGCGCGAAGCACTTCGGTGTTTGGTCGCTCGCGGACGCGGCGGCGTCGTGCTTCGGAACACGCGAGTGGCCAGCGAGCGTGCCCGTGCCTCAGGCGACGGTCGAGTTCGAGCTGCGCAGCGTCGAGGCCGTCGAAGACGCGGCGCGCGAGCTCGAAGCGAGCGGCTACACGCTGATTCACGGCCGGCGCACGGAGCCGTGGGGTCAGGTTCTCGCGCGGCTGCTCGGGCCCGAGGGCCTGTTGATCGGGCTGAGCTTCGCCCCGTGGCTCCACCCCGCGAAGTGAAGCCGATGCGAGCGAGCGCTCAGCCGATCCCGCCGCCGCACACCTCGAGATGCGCAGCGGTCGTGAAGCTCGACGCGTCGCTCGCGAAGTAGAGCGCGGCGCCGACGATCTCCTCCGCCTGGCCGCCGCGCTGCAGGAAGATGTCGGTCTTCGCGCGCGCCTCGAACGCCTTCAGGTCCCACGCCTTCGAGATGTCCGTCAGGAACGGGCCGGGGATGATGCAGTTCACGCGGACTCTCGGACCGAAGTGGTGCGCGAAGCCGACCGTCATCGCGTTCACGCCGGCCTTCGACGCGGCGTACGGAATGATGCCGCCGCTCGGGTGCAGCGAGCCGGTGCTCGACACGAAGATGATCGAGCCGCTGCCCTGCTCGACCATGCGCTTGCCTAGCAGCGCGGTCAGCCGGAACGGGCCCTTCAGGTTGACGCCGATCACCTTGTCCCAGAGCGCCTCCGAGACGTTCGCGACGTGGTCGTAGAGCGGCGACATGCCGGCGTTGTTCACGAGCACGTCGACGCGGCCGAAGTGCGCGAGCGACGTCTCCGCGAGCCGCTCGTTCTGCGTCCAGTCGGAGACGTTGCACGCGACGGGCAGCGCGCGGCGGCCGGTCTCTTTGCGCACCTGCTCGGCGAGCGTCTCGCAGCTCTCGAGCTTGCGGCTCGCGATCACGACGTCGGCGCCGGCGCGCGCGAATGCGAGCACCATCTCCTTGCCCATGCCGCGGCTGCCGCCGGTCACGAGCGCCACCTTGCCGGAGAGATCGAAGAGTCGATTCGCGTCGCGCATGCGGCCTCCGAGTGAGCACGCAAGCGTACCCCGGTGGCGCACGCGCCCGCCGCGCGACGGCACACGAGCTGCGCTCTGCTTCGCGGAGGCGTTAGGGTGGAGTCGAAGGAGAGTCCGATGCGTTTCGCGGCCGGAGTCCTCGCACTGCTCGCAGTGCTTCTCTTCGCTACCGGCTGCGAGCGCATGAGGCCGCACCGGCGCGAGCCGCCCAGCGCCGAGATCGCGAAGCGCGCGGTCGAATCGCTGCTGCCCGGGCTGCAGTTCGGTGCGAAGCCCGAGCTCGAGACGTTTCGCGAGGTGCGCGCGGTCGACATCGCCGGCGCGCATTTCGTCCCGGGCGAGAACCACTGGCGAATTCATTACTGCGCGGAGTACACGAACTTCGCGAGCGACGCGCCGCAGCGGCGCTGCGACCGCAACGTGATCGTCTACGAGCTCGACTCGAAGAAGTGGGTCGGCCTCGCGACCGGCGCCGGCACGCTCTACCGCTGGCAGGTGATCGAAGACGCGACGCAGGGGAGCGCCGAGCCGGCGAACGCGCAGGCACTCCCCGAGGCGGGCGCCGAGCCCGCGCAGGCGGCGCCGTGATGCGTGCACGATTTTCTCCTCGCCGCGCGGCGCTCCGCGCCGGCGCGCTCGCCGGCGCAATCGCGGCCGGCTCGATCGGCGCCGCGAGCGCGGCCTCGGCGCAGGCGAGCCCGCCCGCGATCTCCGGCCGCTGCACGGTGCAGTTCTTCGGCACCTCGTCGCTGCACGACTTCGACGGCGAGGCGCCGTGCGCGCGGCTCGAGATCACCGCGCCGGACGGCGAGGGCCGCTACGGCGCGCGCGCCGAAGTCGAGATCGCGCAGATGAAGACCGGCATCTCGGCGCGCGATCGCAAGATGCGCGAGATGTTCGACGCGAAGCGGTTCCCACGCATCACGGCGACCTTCACGCAGCTCGCTCCGCGCGCGATCCGCGCGCGCGCGCCCGCAGCGCTGCCGTTTCGCGTGCAAGTCCACGGAGTGGAGAAGAGCGTGACGCCGAAGCTCTCGCGCTACTCCGAGACCGCCGGCGGGCGCGCGCGCTTGCGCGCCGAGTTCGACCTCACGCTGCAGGATTTCGGCCTCGAGCCGCCGGTCGCGATGGGATTCATCCGCGTGGGCGACCAGGTGCACGTCGTCGTGGACGTCGAGCTCGAGGCGAAGGCGGCTCCAGACGCACCGGCGACCTCTGCGACGGACCGCTGACCCCGCCCGCGCGCGCGTGTCGTCGCGCATCCGCGGCGGTTAGCCTGGGTTGAAACCGCGGGGAGCACGGAGTCTCGATGCGCATTGCGAGCGTCGGCCGCGCGCTTCCGGAGCACTACTACGGCCAGGACGAGCTGCTCGCGGCGCTCGCGAAGCTGTGGGCGGGGCGCTTCCACAACCCGAAGCGGCTCGAGCAGATCCAGCGCAACACGCTCGTCGGCGGCCGCCATCTCGCGCTGCCGATCGAGGAGTACGCGAGCCTGCGCGGCTTCGCCGACGCGAACGCGGCGTTCCTGCGCTGCGGCGCCGAGCTCGCCGAGCGCGCGATTCGCGAGGCGCTCGCGGCCGCGCAGCTCGAGCCGCGCGACGTCGACGCGATCTTCTCGCTCTCGGTGACCGGCATCGCCGCGCCGTCGCTCGACGCGCGGCTCGTGAACCGGCTCGGCCTGCGCAGCGACGTGAAGCGCATGCCGATCTTCGGGCTCGGCTGCGTCGGCGGCGCGGCCGGCATCGCGCGCGCCGCCGACTACGTGCGCGCGTTCCCGCGCGAGACGGCGCTCGTGCTCTCGGTCGAGCTGTGCAGCCTGACGCTGCAGCGCGACGACGCGTCGATGGCGAACGTGATCGCGAGCGGCCTGTTCGGCGACGGCGCGGCCGCTGCGGTCGTACGCGGCGCGGAGACCGCCGCGCACGGGCCGCGCGTGCTCGCGACGCGCTCGATTTTCTACCCGAACACCGAGCGCGTGATGGGCTGGGACGTCGGCGACGGTGGCTTCCGTGTCGTGCTCTCCGCGGAGGTACCGGCGATCGCGGCGGGTTTGCGCCCGGACATCGAGAAGTTCCTCGCGGATCAGGGCGTCTCGCTGCGCGACGTCGGCGAGTTCGTCTGCCATCCGGGCGGGCCCAAGGTGCTCGAGGCGATCGAGGGCGCGCTCGCGCTGCCGGCCGGCGCGCTCGCGCGCTCCTGGGATCACCTCGAGCAGGTTGGAAATCTGTCGAGCGCGTCGGTGCTGTTCGTGCTCGGCGACGCGCTCGCGGAAGGGCACCCCGCCGGCACGCTCGGTCTCCTGCTCGCGATGGGCCCGGGATTCTGCAGCGAGCTGGTGCTGCTGCAGTGGTGAGCACGCAGGCCGCCTACCTCGCGCTGCTCGCGCTCGTCGCGTGCGAGCGCGGGCTCGAGCTCCGGCTCTCGCGCCGCAACGCCGCGCGCGCGTTCGCGCGCGGCGGGATCGAGGTGGGCGGCGAGCACTTCGGCTGGATGCGCGTGCTGCACGCCGCGCTGCTGCTCGGCTGTGCGCTCGAGGTGACGGGGCTCGGCCGCGCGTTCGACGCTCGCCTCGCGCTGCCGATGCTCGCGCTCGTGATCGGCGCGCAGGCGCTCCGCTACTGCGCGATCGCCGCGCTCGGCGAACGTTGGAACGTGCGGGTGATCGTCGTGCCGGGCGAGCCGGCCGTAACAACCGGTCCCTATCGTTTCCTGCGCCACCCGAACTACTTGGCGGTGGCGATCGAGGGCTTCGCGCTGCCGCTCGTGCACGGCGCGTGGATCAGCGCGCTCGCGTTCAGCGCGCTGAACGCGTGGCTGCTGCGCACGCGCATCCGTGTCGAGGAGCGCGCGCTCGCGGAGCACTGCGGCTACGCAGCGCGGCTCGGAGGCCTGCCGCGCTTCGTCCGAATCCGGGGATCGCGATGAGCGACGTCTTCGACGAGCTGGCGCGGCTCGCGCGCGATCAGCTGAAGGTGACCGCGCCGCTGACGCCCGAAACGCAGCTCGTTGCCGACCTCGCGCTCGATTCGATCCAACAGCTCGAGCTCGTCGTCGCGCTCGAGAACCACTTTCGCGTCGCGCTCGAGCTGGAGCACGACCAAGAGATCCACACGCTCGGCGAGCTCGCGCGCTGGATCGAGCGCGCGCGAGCGGCGCTCGGCGCATGAGCGACACGCTCGCCTCCCGATTCGCGGCCGCTGCGCGCGGCGGCGCGGCGATCACGTTCGTCGACGCGCGCGAGCACGAGACGAAGCTGACGCACGCCGAGCTGTACGCGCGCGCGCTGCGCGCAGCGGCGGGAATCTCTGCTCGCGGCGTCGCGCCGGGCGAGCGCGTCGCGATCATCGCCGCCACCGGCCCGGAGTTCTTCGACGGCTTTTTCGGCGCGTCGCTCGCCGGCGCGGTACCGGTACCGCTCTACCCGCCGGTACGCCTCGGCCGGCTCGACGAATACCACGAGCGCACCGCGGCGATGTTGCGCGCCGCGCGCGTGCGGCTCGTGCTCGCCGACTCGCGTACGCGCCGGGTGTTAGGGAGGACGATCGCGCGCGCGCGCCCGGAGCTCGGCTGCGAGCTGCTGAGCGAGATCGCGGCGAGCCCGCGCGAAGCGCGCGAGCTCGATCCCGACGCGCTCGCGTTCATCCAGTTCTCGTCGGGGACGACGCAGGCGCCGAAGCCCGTCGCGCTGACGCATCGCCAAGTGCTCGCGAACGTCGACGCGATCGGAGGCGCGATCCGCGCGGCCTACCCCGAGAGCGAGAGCTTCCGCCACTCCGCGGTGAGCTGGCTGCCGCTCTATCACGACATGGGCCTGGTCGGCGGGGTGTTCACGTCGCTGTTCCACGGGCGCGAGCTCTGCCTGATTCCGCCCGAGCTGTTCGTCGCGCGGCCGGCGGTCTGGCTGCGCGCGCTCTCGCGGCACCGCGCGACGGTGAGCCCGGCGCCGAACTTCGCGTATGCGCTCTGTGCGGAGCGAATTCGTGACGACGAGCTCGCGGGCGTCGAGCTCGGCGCGTGGCTCGTCGCGATGAACGGCGCCGAGCCGGTGACGCCGAGCGTGCTCGCTCGCTTCGTCGATCGCTTCGCAGCCCATGGCCTGCGCGAGCAGGCGCTGACGCCGGTGTACGGCCTCGCAGAGGCGACGCTCGCGGTGACGTTCAGCGCGCTGCGCGAACGCTTCTCGGTGCGCCGCTTCGATTCGCGCGCGCTGCTCGAGCAAGGCCGCGCGGACGACGCGGGAGCAGACGGCGTCCCGATCGTTTCGCTCGGGCCGCCGCTGCCGGGCTTCGAGCTCGCGGTCGTGGACGAGGCGGGCAGCGCGCTTCCGGAGCGCCGGCTCGGACGCGTGCGCGCGCGCGGCCCCTCGATCATGCAGGGCTACGACGGCCGCGCGGAAGAGACGGCGCGCGCGCTGCAAGACGGCTGGCTCGACACCGGCGACGTCGGCTTCCTGCGCGACGGCGAGCTCTACCTGCACGGCCGCGCGAAGGACCTGATCATCGTGCGCGGCCGGAACCACGCGCCGCAGGACGTCGAGCAGGCGCTGAACGATCTGCCGGGCGTGCGCGCGGGCTGCAGCGCGGCGGTCGGCGTGCTCGCGGAAGACGGAACGGGCGAGGTGTTATGGGTGTTCGTCGAGCGCGCACGCGACGCGCGCGCGAGCGACGCCGCGATCGCGGACGGCGTGCGCCGCCGCGTGCTCGAGCGCAGCGCGCTCCACTCCGAACGCGTGGTCGTGCTCGCGCCCGGCACGCTGCCGCGCACGTCGAGCGGAAAGATCCGGCGCAGCGAGACGCTCCGCCTCTACCGCGCCGGTGGCCTCGCGCCGCCCACGCCCGTTTCGCTGCCGCGGCTCGCGCTCGAGCTCGTGCGCTCCGCGTTGAGCTTCCGGCTGCGATGACGGAGAGCAATCGGGGTCGGGCACGAGTTGCTCGAAAGGGACGATTCGCGCCTGACCCTAATCGTGGCGGCGTCGATGCGGACGCGCTGATCGTCGGCGCAGGGCCGGCGGGGCTCGCGACCGCGATCGCGCTCGCGCGTCGCGGCTGCTCGGCGCTCGTGATCGAGCGGCGCAGCGCTCCGCTCGACAAGGCGTGCGGCGAAGGAATCATGCCGCCCGGCGTGCGCGCGCTCGAAACGCTCGGCGTCGACCTCACGGCGCTGCGCGCGGCGCCGTTCGCCGGCGTGCGCTTCGTCGAGGGCACGCGCGCGTTCGAAGGGCGCTTCGCAACGGGCGCCGGCCTCGGCGTGCGGCGCAGCGCGCTCTCGGAAGCGCTGCTCGGCGCGGCGACACGCGCCGGTGTCGAGACGCGCTTCGCATGCGAGCTCGGCTCGTGGGAGGAGCGCGACGGCGCCGTGGTCGCGGACACTGCTCGGGGAACGGTGCGCGCGCGCATGCTGGTCGGCGCCGACGGCCTCGCGAGCGGCGTGCGCGCCCGCGCGGGTCTCGCGCTCGCCGGCGGCGCGCCCCGGCGCTTCGGCGTGCGCCGACACTTCCGCATCGCGCCGTGGAGCGAGTGGGTCGAGGTGCACTGGGGCGACGGCGCCGAGGCGTACGTAACACCCGTCGCGCGCGATGAAGTGGGCGTCGCGCTGCTCTGGCACGGCGATGGCGGCAGCTACGCGGCGCTGCTCGCGCGCTTCCCCGCGCTCGCCGCGCGGCTGGCGGACGCGGAGCCGACCAGCGACGCGCGCGGCGCCGGCCCGTTCTGGCAGCGCGCGCGAAGGCGCTTCGTCGGGCGCGTCGCGCTGGTCGGAGACGCAGCGGGCTACACGGATGCGGTCACCGGCGAGGGCATCACGCTCGCGCTGCGCTCGGCCGGAGCGCTGGCCGACGTGATCGCCGCCGGCGCCCCGCTCGCGGAGTACGAGCACGCGTGGCGCCGGCTCTCGCGCGCGCATCGCGCGTTCGCGGCGCTGCTCGGCTTCGGCGTCGCGCATCCGCGCCCGCGCCGCGTCGCGTTCGCCGCGCTCGCGGCGGCGCCGAACGCGTTCCAGGCGCTGCTGCGCGTCGCGGCCGGCGAGACGGCGGCCGAGCGCGTGCGCTATGCCGCGGCGCGCGCGCCCGGGCGGCCGCTCGCGACCTGACGCGCACTCGAACGGAGCTCCGTGGAACGCCTCGCCGCCGCCTGCCTGCGCCGCCCCGTGCTCAGCCTCGCGCTCGCGCTGCTTGCGACGCTCGCGTTCGGAGCCGGCGCGGTGCGTGTCGGCTCGGACACCGGCTACCGCGCGTTCCTCGGGGCCGATCACCCGGCCGTGCGCGCGCTCGAGTCCGTAACAACCCGCTTCGGCGGCGGCGCGCCGTTCGCGATCGTCTACTTCTGCCGCGACGCGGCTCCGTGCGAGAGCGTGTTCGACCCTGGCGCGCTGCGCATGGCGTTCGAGGTCGCGCACGCAATCGAACGGCTGCCCGGCGTCGCGCGCGTCGAGAGCCCGGCGACGAGCGCACTGCTCGCGCCGGAGCTGTTCGAGCTGCCGCGCGCGCGCCAGCTCGCGCCGAACGGCGAGCCGGCGCCGGATCTCGCCGAGCTCGCGGCGCGCGCGCTGCGCGATCCGATGTGGAGCGGGCAGATCGTCTCCGCCGACGGCCGGACCGGCGCGCTGATCGTTCAGCTCGCCGACGCCTCGGGCGCGACCGAGGCGCGCGCGGTCGACGGCGCACGCGCAGCGCTCGCGCGCTTCGAAGCGCGCGGCTTCCGCTACGCGCTCGTCGGCGGCCCGGTCGAGCTCGTGGTCGCGGGCCGCGAGCTCGACGTGCAGGTGAAGCGGCTCGTGCCGGCGATCGTCGTGCTGGTCGGCGCGATCCTGCTGCTGGCGTTTCGGGCGCTCGCGCCGGCTGCGCTCTCGCTCGCGGCCGCCGGCGCCGCGCTGATCTGGACGATCGGCGCGCAGGGCTGGCTCGGCTGGCCGCGCACGAGCTTCTTCCAGGTCTTGCCGCCGCTGATGCTGACGGTCGGCGTTTGTTATGGGATCCACGTGATCTCCGGCTACGTCGAGCGCATCGCGGCGGCTGCGCCGGGGAGCACCGCTGCGCGAGCGGGGCGCGAGGCGCTGCTGCTCGCGACGATCGCGGAGGTCGGCCGCCCTGCGCTGTTCACGGCGCTCACGACCGCGGCCGGCTTCGCGTCGTTCTTCAGCAGCCGGCTCGAGAGCCTGATGCGCTTCGGTCTCGTCGCAGCCGTCGGCGTGCTGGCCGCATTCGCCGCGACGTTCCTGCTGTTGCCGATCGCACTGGTGCGGGTGCCCGCGCACCGGCTCGCGGTGCCGCGCTCGTACGACGCATGGCAGCGCTTCGTCGGGCGCGTCGCGGATCAGGTCGGCCGCCGGCGCGGCGCGATTCTGCTCGCGACGCTCGCGCTCTGCGCGCTGAGCGGCGTCGGCCTCGCGCGCCTCTCGATCGACGCGAGCTTCGAAGAGATATTCGGCGAGAAGAGTCAGGTCGTGCGCTGGGCGCACCAGGCCTCCGCGCTGCGCGGCGGCGACACGCTCGAGGTCGCGATCTTCCTGCCGCGCGGCATGACTCCGGGATCGCTCGACGCGCTGCGCGCAGTGGAGCGCATCGAGCGGCTCGCGCGCGAGCGCGGCATCGAGCGCCCGCTCTCGATCCTCGCGCCGATGCGCGAGCTCGACGCGCTCGTGCACGAGACGCCGCTCACGCTGTCGGGGCCGAATGCTCAGCCGGAGCGCCCCGCGCAGCTCTTGCGGCTGATGCGCGCCGAGCAGCCCGGCCTCGTCGCCCTGTTCGCTGCGGAGGCGACCGCGAGCGAGCCAGCCGCGCTGCGCATCTCGTTCCAGGGCGAAAAGCTGGCGCAGGACGAGCTGCGCGCGCTCGTCGAGCGCGTGCGGCGAGAGGTGCAGGCCGCGCTCCCGCCCGGCGCACACGCAGTCGTCACCGGCACGCTCGCGGTCGTGAGCGAGATGATCGACGAGATTCGCGACACGCAGATCGGGAGCTTCGCGTCCGCGCTCGCGATGGTCGCAGCCCTCACCGCGCTCTGTCTGCGCTCTTTCCGGCTCGCGGGGCTCGCGATGATTCCGACCCTCGTGCCGGTGCTGTTCACGCTCGGCGCGATGGGAGCGCTGAAGATTCCGCTCGACATGGCGACCGCGATGGTGGCTTCGGTCGTGCTCGGCCTCGGCGTGGACGAGGCGCTGCACCTGCTCTCGGGATATCAGCGACAGCGCGGCGCAGGGGTGGCGCGCGAAGCGGCAATGGATGCGTCGCTGCGCGAGGTCGGGCGCGCGCTGTTCACGACGGCGGGGGCGTTGGCGGCGGGGTTCTTGGTGCTGTTCTTCGTGCCTTGGAAGAGTCTGTCGAGCTTCGGGCTCGTGACCGGCGTTGCGATCGGGGCGTCTCTACTGGCGGATTTGTTATTGCTGCCGGCGGTGATCGGGAGCCGGGCGAGCAAGGCGTAACGGTGGGTGCTCGGCGCCGGCGGCGTGGGGCTCGGTGCTCGGCTCGGGGTGGGAGGGGGATCCGTTCCGCTGCGGGCCTTTGCCGGATTGCCGTGCTGCCGGCGAGATTGCGGTGTCTCGGCCGAGGCGCTTGGGGTTGGGCGGTGCGCCGATCGCGCCTTCGAGGCGCGATCGGCGCACGCTGCGCGTGTTAGGCGGTCAGGGGGTTGCGCGGCCGATGCCGAGCACGGTGTCGAGGAGCTGGCTGCCCGTGCCCGTGGCGGTGTCGACGGTCTGATCGAGGACGTCGGTCACCGGATCGAGCTGGACTTCGACCTCGACGGGCGGCAAATCGGCGGGGACGACGTCGAGCTCGACGGCGCCGGGGTCGATTTCGACGCGCACCGCGTCGTCGACTTTCACTTCGACCTCGGCGCCCGGGTCGGCCTCGACGTCGACGTCGCTGTCTCCGCGCGATTCCGAGGCGTCGTCCGATTTGCTCGTGCCGTTCTCGTCGAGCGCGGCCGGGACGGGCAGCAGCGGCTCCTTGGCGTCGCGCGCTTTCTCGACGGCGTCGCGCAGCTCGGCTTCCGACTCGCGCTGAATCGCGAAGACCGGCGCGGTCGAATTCGAAGCCCAGCTCTCCCACGGATCGGCGAACGGCGTCGGCGAGACCTCGCCGAGCGCGCCGGTGAAGCCGGGCAGCACCGAGATCGTGTCGAAGCCGTCCTCCGCGAGCGCGACCTCGCCGCGGAAGACGCTGGTCGAGTCCGGGCCGTCGTCGGCCGTCACCAGGAAGCGCGTGCCCTTCACGCTGACGATGATCTCGGGCGTGTGCACGTCGAAGCCGCCGCCGGTGACGCGGCGGACCAGATCGAACAGCGAGGCGCCCGCATCGAGGTCGAGCGATCCGACGCCGGCGCCGGCGTCGGGGCCGATGCGCAGCAGCGAGCGCTCGTAGATGCGGGCGGTGCGCTCGTCGCCGAGCTGAAGCTCCGCGCGCGCGCCGGCTCCGGTTCGCACGATCTCACCCGCGGCGACGGCGTCACCGGCTCTCGCGGCGCGCCAGACCGGCGGCGCACCGCGGCCGATCTCGACCGCGCCGTCGACGCGCACGAGCGTCGCGCCGGCGAACGCGACGGCCGCGGTCCCTAACACGCAAGCGAATGCGAAAGCTCGAAGCAGCGGGGCTCTCATGGCTTTCTCCTCGATGCAACGGGTTGCCAGTGGAAGCGCAGCGTCGTGCCGACGATCTGGCGGTCCCAGTCGTACAGCGTGACGTTCGAGAAGTGACGCGTCTCGCGGACGCGCAGCTCGAGCTCGAGCCACGGGCCGAGCGCGCGCGCGAGCCCGAGGCTGGCGTCGACGATGTGATCGCGGCGGCGCACGGCTTGGTCGGGCGTGGAGCTCGAACCGCTCAGGTAGTCGATCACGTTGCGCTCGTCGAACTGCTCGAGCGCGAACGCGAGCCGGGCATCGGCGCGCAGCCCCCGCGGCAACGCGACGCGAAGCGCAGTGTCGATCCCTGAGAAGTGCGAGTCGAAGGCCGGGCCGAAGCCGTCGTCATCGCGGCTGCCTTCGGTGAGCGTGCGCGCGTAGCTGAGCTGCGTCGCGAGCTGCGCGGGTGCGCCGAGCCGGAATCCGAGCGCGTGGCGGAGCGACGCGCCCGTGCGCCAGCCATCGCGCTCGAGCGAGGACAGCGGCGCCTCGTCCTCGTACGCGCGCCGCTCGCCGAAGCCGCGCAGCTCGAACGTGCCGCGCGATTCGCTGCGCCACGCAAACCCGCTCGCGACGCTCGCCGTCTGTAGGTAACGCGCGCCGTCCAGGCGCAGCCGCGCCGCGCCGCTCTCGAGCCGAAGCTGCCAGCGCGGCGCGAGCGCGAGCGCGCCGCTGAGCGACGCCGCGTGCGACTGCACGTCGAGCGCTTCGTGCTCGAGATCGTGGTTCTCGTTGAAGCGGTAGCTGAGCGAGAGCGCTGCCTCGTCGCGCTCGAGCACGCGCGCACTGATGCCGCCCTGAAACGCGAGGCGGCCGTCGCTCGGCCCGCCCGGAATCGCGGCCGTGCTCTCGTCGCCCTCGAGCGTCGCGTTCGTGTCGTACTCGAGCGCGCTCTGCCCCGACAGCGAGATGCGCTCCCCGAAGCGGCGCCAGCCGCTCGCGGGAGCGAGCGTGACGGCGAGCACGCGCTCCGCGAGGCGTGGATCGAGCTGCTGCGCGCGCGCGAGCGCCTCGGCGGCGGCGGCGCGGGCGCCGAGGCGATGCTCGGTGAGCCCTAGATAGAGATAGGCGAGCGCGTCCGTGCCGCGGTACGCGACGGCCTCGCGCAGCGCACCGCGCGCGAGCGCGAGATCGCCGCGCGCGTAGAGCACGCGCCCGCGCAGCTGCGCGAGCGCGGCGCGCTGCTCCGGCGCGCGCAAGCTCTGGTCATCGAGCGTCGCGAGCGCAGCGTCTGGGAGGCCCGCGCCCAGCTGGGCTCTCGCGAGCGCGCGAGCGAGCGCCGCGTCGTTCGGGCGCGCACGAAGCGCGGCCTCGAGCCGTTCGATCGCGCTCGGCGCAGCCGCCGCGTCCGCGTCGCCGAGCGCCGCCGACGCGACGAGCACGAGCGCCGTTGCCAGCACCCTGAGAAGTCCCGTCCGCATCACGCCGCCGCCCCGCTCGACTGCGCGATCAGCGCGAGCATTTCTTCGCCTTCCTCGTCCAGCACTTGCAGGAAGAGGTCGACGAGCTTCGGATCGAAATGCGTGCCGCGGTCCTTCTCGAGGATGCGCAGCACCTCGGCCTGCGAGTACGCGGGCTTGTACGGGCGCGCGCTCGACAGCGCGTCCCAGACGTCGACGATCGCGACGATCCGCGCGCCGAGCGGAATCGCATCGCCCGCGAGGCGATCCGGGTAGCCGCTTCCATCCCAGCGCTCGTGGTGATTGCGGACGCAGCGCATCGTGACGTCGCCGAGGCCGGAGATCGGCCGCACGATGCGGTGGCCGATCTCGGCGTGGCGCTCCATCTCGGCACGCTCGGCCGGCGAGAAGCGGCCGGCCTTGAGCAGGATGTGATCGCGCACGCCGATCTTGCCGACGTCGTGCAGCAGCGCGCCGAGCCGGATCGCCTCGACCTCCTCCGCCGGCAGATCGAGGCGGCGCGCCATCGAGACGCAGAACAGCGCGAGCCGGCGACAGTGCAGCTCGGTGTAGCCGTCGCGCGCTTCGACTGCGCTCGCGATCGCCTCGACCGAGGCGCCGAGCGTCGCGCGCAGCTCCTCCGCGAGCCGCAGCGAGCGCGCCGTCAGCGCGAGCTGCGCGGCCACTGTCGCGACGGTGCGCAGCTCGACCTCACCGAGCGGCGCCGTGCTGCGCGATTCCACGACCAGAACGCCGACCGGCGTGCGGCCCGCGACGAGCGGCACGTAGATCGCTCGCCCGCGCACGCCGGGGCGGCCCGGAATCTCCGCGCACGCGCGCAGGCTGCCGTGCGCGAGCACGTCCGCCGCGAGCACGGGATCGACGGCGGCGATCTCGCCGCGCGGGCGCCAATCGACGCGCGTGCCGTCGAGCTTCCCGGACGGCGCGGCCCTCAGCAGCGCGACGGCGTGCGCCTCGACGATCTGCCCGAGCAGCACGAGCCCGGCCTCGATGCCCTGCTCGTCGCGCGCGCCCGCCGCCTGCGTGCCGGCCTGGTGCAGCGCGCTCAGCGAGAGCTCGCGGCGCACGAGCAGCGCGCCGAGCCGGCGCCGCACGCTCTCGAGGCCGAGCGCGTGATGCGCGACGAGCGTCGCGATCGGAAGCGTCGGCGTCAGCAGGAATCCGAAGCGCTGCAGGAGGCCCCAACAACTCGCCGCGACGCCGAGCGCGAGCAAGCCGAAGCCGAGTACGCGACGGCGCGGCGATCCCGCCGACGCCCACTGCGCAGCGAGCGCAGCCAGGAAGCACGCCGCTGCGACGGCCGCGTGCGGCGCCGCGCGCAGGCCCGCGACCCCTTCTGCCTGCGCGGCGAGCGTGCGGTACTCGATCGCCTGCACCCAGACGCCGGGCCGCGCCGCGCCGATCGGCGTCGTCCACAGATCCTGGAACTCGGCCGCGGTGGCGCCGACGAAGACGGCGCGGCCGCTCACGTCGGCGGGATCGATGCGATCCTCGATCACGTCGGCGAACGAGAGCATCGGCACGCTCGGCTGCGCGCGCCGGAAGTCGATGCGGTGGCGAATCGCCGTGGGGTCGCCTGCCGGGGCCCCCAACAACTCGAGCGCCGCGGCCGGCAGCGACGCGACCCGCTCGCCGCCGAGCTCGCTCGCCGCGTTCGCGTTGCGCACGACGCCGTCGGCGTCGAGCGGCACGACGACGTGCCCGGGGCGCGCGCCCGCTTCGAGGAAGCGCGCCGCCGGCCAGCTCACGACCTCGAGCTCGCCGACTCCCGCGACGTCCTGGCGCTGGCGCAGCGCGGCGAGCACGACGCGCGGGTTCTCGCGAATCGCCGCCGCGAACGCGGCGTCGCCCTCCGCATCGCGCGGCGTCGAGAGATCCACGTCGAACGCGACGACGCGCGCGCCGGCCGCGAACAGCCGCTGCGCGGCCTCCGCATAGCGCGCCCGCGACCACGGCCACTCCGGAAACGCGCGCAAGCTGCGCGGATCGATCGCGACGATCGTCACGTCGGGAAGCTGCGCGAGGGCCGCGGGCGGCCACGCGCTCGCGCTGCGCAGCGCCGCGTCGGCCACCGGGCGATCGATCAGCTGCGCCGCGCCGGTGAGCGAAAGCGCCCCCGCCGCCACAGCGGAAGCTGCCGCAAGCCACACGCTTCTCGGGACGCGCGCCATCGATTCCCCGACACGTGATCATCGGCACCTTCGCTGCGAGGATTGACGGATCCGCCTACGCAAACGCGTGCAGTCGCAGGCGCTCTGCGCACGAGCTGCCTAGCCCCTGCGCTCGAGTGATTAGGAACCGTCGCGCGCGTGCTGCCAGGGCTCCGCGCGGAGCGCGGGCGCGTCAGCGGCGCCCGCGTTTTCTCCGTTCTCTTCGGCGCCGGGTTCCTCGAGGGCGCCGCCGCGGTTCTAGTCAGCGAGCAGCGGAATCAGCCTCCGCGCCGCCGTCCCCATCGCGGCGATCACCGCCTCGTGCGCCAGGCTCGCGTACTGGAACATGCACATCAGCCGCGTCGCGCCGATCTCGCGGTAGGCCGCCATCTTCTTCCGGCAGCTCGCGACGTCCCCGACGATCACAGAAGGCACCGGCCGCAGCGTCTCGAACGCTTCCTCGTTCGAAACCAGCTCCCCCGCCGCGAATCGCCGTAACAATCGCACCACCGGATGGTCTTGCTCGATCGGGATCCGCGTCTCCTGCGCGCCGCCGAGCGCGAGCGAGCGCTGCGCCGCGGGATCGTTCGGCAGGAAGTTTCCGCGGATCTGGCTGTACCAGATCTCGGGCGCCGCATGAAACACGCGCGGCGCTGCGGCGACGTACCAGAGCGCGCCGAGCGCCGCGCCGGACGCGACCGCTTCCTTCTCCGACTCGGCGACGTGCACGAACGTGAAGACGCCGGCCTCGCGATTCGGGCGCTGGCCCGCGGGCTCTTCGATCTCCGTCAGGCCGGCCCGGTACTCCCGGAGAAGCGAGGCCATCGGACCGAGCTCGGTCAGCAGCGTCGTGCCGAGCGCGCCGACGCCGAGCCGGCCCGCGAGCCGGAACGACTCGGGGCTCGAGCACGTCTGCCACAGCCGCGGATGCGGCTTCTGCAGCGGCTTCGGAATGATATTGCGCTTCGGGATCTTCAGCAGCGGCGAGTCCCATGAGAACTCGTTCTGCGTCCACATCTTCGGAATCATGCGCATCGCTTCGATCAGCTGCTGGCGCGAGCTGTCCGGGTTCACCTGGAACGTGTCCCACTCGCCGGCGCCGGTGCGCGCGAGCCCGAGCTCGGCGCGCCCGCCGCTGATGTGATCGAGCAGCGCGAGCCGCTCGGCGGCGCGAATCGGGTGATTGATGTTGAACGGCGCGAGCACGCCGGCATGCCCGAGATGCATCCGCGACGTGCGCGTCGCGATCCACGCGAGCAGCATCTCCGGCGCGGAGCTCCAGCTGAACTCGAGCGCGCCGTGATGCTCGACCGCCCACCAGCAATCGAAGCCCGCTCGATCTGCGAACACCGCTTGGTCGAGCGTCTCGCGAAATACGCGCGCCTCGTGATCCGGCGCGAACGGCGCGGCTTTCTGCGTCTCGCAGAAAACGTCCAGCTTCATCGGCAGCACCTCAGATGCGGGGGTCGCGGCTCGTCCGACGCGATTTAAAGACGCTCGTTTTGTTTACCGCGCCGCGCACGCCGCGTGCAAGCCCGGATTGACGCGCCTCGCGCTCCGGCGATGATGCGCGCGCATGCCGAAGATCGTCGATCACGAGGAGAGCCGCGCCGAGTTCGCCGAGGCGGTGTGGCGCGCGGTCGTCGAGCTGGGCATCGAGAACGCCACGGTGCGCACGGTCGCCGAGTACGCCGGCTGGTCGGTCGGCCGGCTCTCGCACTACTTCGCGTCGAAGGACGACCTGCTCGAGTACGCGCTGGGCCACATCGGCCGCGAGATGCAGCGGCGCTTCGACGCGCGCGCCGGGGCGCTGCGCGGCCTCGCGGCGCTGCGCGCGATCCTCGACGAGGTGCGGCCGACCACGCGGCGTGCGCGCGAGGAGTGGATCTTCTGGATCGCATTCTGGGGACGCGCGACACGCCATCCGAAGCTGGCGGCCGCGCAGCGGCGCAGGCACGCCGGTTTTCGCCGCGCGCTCGCACGCGCGCTCGAGCAGGCGCGCGAAGATGGCGAGCTCGCCCCCGGCCTCGACGCCAAGCGCGAGGCCGTTGGGATCGCCGCGCTCACGTGGGGAATCGGCGTGCTCGCGACGTTCGAGCCGCGCGCGCTCGTGTCGGCCGACATCGACCGTGAGCTCGACCTGCGCGTCGCGCGCCTCGTCGAACCCCTCGTCGAACCCCTCGTCGAACCGAAAGGGAGGCCGTCGTGAAAAACCTCGCTCTCGTTCTCGCCGCGCTCACCTCGTTCGCCTGCGGCGGCCCAGTCGGCCCATTCTCCGGCGGCGCGCTGGCGGGCGAGGTGAAGCCGGCGCCCGAGAGCTGGGATTTCGCCGCGAACGTCGAGCGAGCGCAGCTCGAGACGAACGCTGCCGATCCGCACTCGGTGAACACGTGGATCGGCGTTGCGGACGGCGTCGCGTACATCCCGAGCTCGATGATTCGCGGTCCGAAGGATCCGAGCGAACGCGAGTGGGTGCGCAACGTGAGCATCGACGATCACGTGCGCGTGCGTATCGGCGACGCGATCTACGAGCTGCGCGCCGCCCGCGTTGCGGACGGCTCCGCCGAGTACCGCGCAGCACACGAGGCGCTCGTGAAGAAGTACGCGCTCACCGCGGACGATCTCGATCCCGAGCGCACGATCTGGATCTACCGACTGCAGGTGCGCTGACGAGCGGCGGAGCGAGCTCGACGCCGGCCTAACGACTTCCCTTGACCTTTCCGAAGATCTGCTCCGCGCTCTGACGCAGCGCTTGCAGGTGCGGGCCGGCCTGGAGATCGCCGCCGGTGCGAATCACGCTGCGCGCGCCGCGCGCTTCGAGCGCGCTGTGGACGTAGCGCTTGTTCACCGCGAGCACGCCCGGCGGCGTCTGCGCCATCGCGCTCGCGATCTCGAGCACGCGCGCCTCGAGCTCGGCAGGCGCGAACGCGCGGTTCACGAGCCCGATGCGCTCCGCTTCCTCGCCTGTGTAGACGCGACCCGTCAGGTGCAGCTCCAGCGCGTGCCGCGGCTCGAGCATCACCGGGAACCAAGCGAAGTCCGGCAGCCCCGCGATCCGCAGCACCGGGTGCGACAGCTTCGCGTCGCTCGCCGCGTAGATCAGGTCGCAAGCGCCCGCGAGCTCGAGTCCGCCCGCCATCGCGAAGCCGTGGATCTGCGCGATCACCGGCTTCGCGAGGTCCCAGAGCGACATCCAGCCCTCGCTCACGTGCCGCGCCCACTGCAGGCCGACGTTCGCGGTGAAGTAGGGCTGGTCGGCGCCGAGGTCGCTCTTCAGGTCGTAGCCGGAGCTGAAGCACGGGCCTGCGCCGCGCAGGATCGAGAGCGAGACGCCGTCGTCTCGATCCGCTTCCTGGAGCGCGCGCAGCAGCTCGCCGCGCAGCGCGTTCGAGATCGCGTTGCGCTTCTCCGGGCGGTTCAGCGTGATGCGCCGCACGCGCGGCGCCGGCTCGTCGACCAACAGAGTCTGGTAGTCCGGCACGATTCCTCCTCTGGCGCTGCACGCTATCGCGCTCGAGTTGTCAGGGGTTGCAGCCGAAACTCCTGTAGATCGAACGCTCCCGGAGGCCTCGCATGATCGAGCTCGACGGCCAGCTGCGCGAGCGGAACGATGCGCGGCTGCGGCCGGTGACGCTGCATGCGTTCCCGGACGGCGAGCTGCACGTCGAGGGCGCGGGCCGCTCGCTGCAGCTCTCGGCGCGCGCGCTGCGCCTCGGCGGGCGCGCAGCGGACGGCTCGCGCGCGCTCGATCTCGACGACGGTGCGCGCGTCGCGATCGCGGGCTGCGAGGAGTTCGAGCGCTGGGTGCAACGCCACCGCGGCGGCGGCGAGGGCCTCGTCTCGGCGCGCGCGCGGCGCATCGCGCGCACGGCCGGCTCGCTCGCGCTGAGCGCGCTCGTGATCTTCGGCATCGTGCGCTTCGCGGTGCCCGCGCTCGCAGCGCTGCTCGCGCGCGCGGTGCCCTACTCGTTCGACCAGCAGCTCGGCGACGCCGTGGAGCACGCCGTGCACGATTCGTTCGCTGCGAGCGAGCTGCCGGAATCCGAGCGGGCGCGCGTGCGCGCGCTCTTCGAACGCGTCTCCTCGTACGCGCACCTCGTGCATCCGGCGGCGCTCGCGTTTCGCAAAGGCGGCGAGGACACCGGTGCGAACGCGTTCGCGCTGCCGAACGGCAGCGTGATCGTCACGGACGAGCTCGTCGCGCTCGCACAGAGCGACGACGAGCTCGGCGCGGTGCTCGCGCACGAGCTCGGGCACCTCCAGCATCGCCACGGAACGCGCGCGGTGCTGCAAGCGATGGGGATCGGCGCGCTCGCGACTGGCGCGCTCGGCGACTTCGACGGCGCCGGCATCGCGAGCGCGGTGCCGATGCTGCTCCAGCTCCAGTACTCGCGCGCATTCGAGCTCGAGGCCGACGCGTTCTCGCAGCGAGTTCTCAGGGACGCCGGCCTCGATCCGCGAGCGCTCGGCCCGATGCTCGCGCGGCTCGAAGCGGCGAGCGGCGCGGGCGCGCTGCCGGCCTACTTCTCGACGCATCCGCCGGCCGAGGAGCGACGGCGCGCGCTCGAGCGGGTGCGCTGATCAGCGCTTCTGCGGAACCGGCTGCGCGTCGATCCGCGCGTGCGCGAGCGCCTTCTGCTTCGCGCCGGCGAGGTCGTAGAACTTGCGCGTCACGATGCGCTGCGCGTAGAGCCCGCCGCCGGCCTGGATGTTCGTCACCGCCTTCCAACCGCCGAGCGAATCCGCGGTCAGATCGCGGATCGCATGGAAGAGCCGCGTGCGGTACTCGCCGTCGACGCCGGGGCCCGTGCTCATGTACTTGCGGATCAGCGGCCCGACCTCGGGGTTCTCGAGATCGGCGACCGACGGCGCCGTCAGCACCGAGCCGCCCGCGATGTCGTGCAGGTGGCGAACCATCAGGTTGTAGTTCGCGGCGCCGTAATACTTCGCCGCGTTCGTGTAGAGCTCGTCGGGGAACGCCGCGCCTTCGGCCGTCACGCGGCAGTTCGAGATCGCGGCCTCCAGACCGGCGCGCAGGACCGTCGCGTGGATGATCATCTCCGAGATCTTCTCGCGGATGTGCGGCTCGCTCGCGAGCCCGTTCGCCTCGGCGATCAGCTGTGCGAAGCCGACGAGCTGGTCGGCTTCCTCGACGAACGCCGAGAGCCCGCCGAGGCGCTCCCAGAGCCCCAGCGAGTGCGCGAACACCGCGGCATGGCGCGTCTCGCCGTCGAGGAATACGCGCTCGTCGGGCACGAACACGTCGTCGAAGATCACGAAGCCCTCGGGCATGTGGTGATGGCTCGAGATCGGGAACGTGCGCGGATCGCCGTGCCGCGGCGCGTAGGTCGTGTTCACGATGCGCACGCCCGGCGAATTCACCGGCACCATCGCCGCGATCGCGTAGGCCTCCTCGCCCGCCTTCATCGCCTTGGTCGGAATCGTCATCAGGTCGTGCGCGTAGGAGGCGCCCGAGATGTGCAGCTTCGCGCCGCGGATCACGACGCCGCCCGGCTTGCGGTCGACCACGCGCACGTAGAGATCCGGATCGTTCTGCTTCGCGGGCGGCAGCGAGCGGTCGCCCTTCGCATCCGTGATGCACTCGACGATGCGGATGTCGTCCTGCTGCGCCTGGTCGACGTAGGCGCCGATGCGCTCGACGTACTTCGGGCAGTCGCTCATGCGCGCGGCCGCGGTCATCAGCGTCATGATCGATTGATAAGTGACGTTCGCGACGAGATCGGCTTGCTGCAGAACCGGAATGCGCTCCTTCAGGTCCTTCGCCGAGCCCGCGACTCGCATCAGCGGGCTCGTCGCGTTCGGGTCCGGCGAGTAGAAGCGGTCGTACGCCGCCGCGACCTCGTGCACGGTCGGGCCGAGCACCGGGTCGCCCTCGACGTCGTCGACGCGCTTGCCCTCGAAGTAGGTCGCGCGTCCGTCGCGGATCGAAGCTCGGTACTGGGCGCCGGTCTTCATGGCGGGCTCCTGCGCTGATCGCAAAACACTAGAGCGCCGCATGCGGCCGGCGCCGGAGTGTGATCGCGAGCGCAGTCGAATGCCTGGGCCGCACCGGTCGGGCGCTCGCGTACACGTGAGTTGTGCCCCGGCTCACTCAGTGTGCGGCGGAGCGGCCGATCGCGTGGGATCGAGATCCGCTTTGCACGCAGGAGCCCCCACCATGCGTTTATGGTCCTATGCGATCGTGATGACGATGTTCGCCGCGGCAGCCGGCTACTTCGGCTGGCTGTTCTACAGCGACGGCGCGCGCGCGAGCACGTCGCTGGCCGCCTGCTCCGCCGACCTCGAGCCCGTGCGCGCGCGTGCCGAGCACTCGTCGCGCCAAGCGCAGATGTGCGAGGAGGAGCTGCTCGACTTCGCAACGCAGCTGGAAGATCTCTCGACGACGAAGGAGGAGCTCCGCGCGCTGCGCAAGCAGCGCGAGGAGGACGAGAAGCAGCTGGCCGCGATCACGCAGATTCAGGCGCAGTTCGCGAAGATGATCGACACGGACCAGCTCGATGTCTTCGCGCGGCGCGGCGGGCTGGTGGTCGAGCTGCCGGCAGAAGTGTTATTCCGATCGGGCTCCGCGGACCTCTCCGAGAAGGGCGAGCTGTCGGTGCTCGAGGTCGGCTTCATCCTGAAGCAGTTCCCGGAGCGGCGCTTCCTCGTCGTCGGCCACACCGACAACCTCCCGCTGCGAAACGCGTCGTTCCAAGACAACTGGGAGCTCTCGACGGCGCGCGCGCTGACCGTGACACACGTGCTGGTGAAAGCCGGAATGAAGTCGGGCTCTCTCATCGCCGCGGGCGCCGGCGAGCACGATCCGATCAGCAGCAACGCACGCCCCGCGGACCGTCAGCGCAACCGCCGCATCGAGATCCAGCTGCTGCCGGCGATCGCCGAGCTCCCGCCGCTGCCCGCGGCGCTGCGAACCGCGCAGGCGGAGGCTTCGAAGTGACGCCAATCGATTCGATCTCGCACGAGAGACTCACAGCGCGCGCGCGATGAACGAGACGACTCCGCAGGGGCCGGCGCCAAGGAAGCCCGCTTTCGCGGCCCCGGGGTCTAGAACACCACCGGAAGCGAGAGCGCCGTCCGGAAGCTCCCGCCCGTAATCCCTGGCGCGGGCACGTCGGGGTCGCGGCGCACGTTCGGTAGTCGTTCGAGCAGCAGCGCGAGCGCGGTCTCGAGCTCGAGCGTCGCGAGGTGCATGCCGAGGCAGGTGTGCGCGCCCTGCGCAAATGCGATGTGCGGCTTCGCGGCGCGGTGGACGTCGAACTCGTCCGGGGCTTGCCACCGCTCCGGGTCGCGGTTCGCGGCGCCGACGATCGGGGCGACCGCGCAGCCGGCCTTCACCGGCACTCCACACAATTCGGTGTCGCGCGTCGCCCAGCGCGAGAACGCGACGAGCGGCGGCTCCCAGCGCAGCCCCTCCTGCACCGCCTGCGGGATCAGCGCGCGGTCGCGCTTCACGGCCTCCAGCTGCTCCGGGTGATTCAGCAGTCCGCACATCAGGTTCGAGAACGCGCGCGCGGTGGTCTCGAACGCGGCGGGCGAGAGCAGGCGGATGAACGGCAGGATCTCGTCGACCGAGAGCCGCGCGCCGGCCAGCTCCGCGTTCGCGAGCAGCGCGATCAGATCCATGCCCTCGCGCCCGCGCGCGGCCTCGATGCGCGGCGCGAAGTAGTCGGCGAGCGCCTTTGCCGCGTGGTGCGCCTTCTCCGCGCCCGCCTCGCCCGACAGGATCTCGATCGCGAGCCGCGTGTAGTGCGGGCGGTCGCGCTCGGGCACGTCGAGCATTCCGGCGATGATCGCGAGCGGGAACGGGAACGCGAACTGGCGTGTGAGGTCCGCGTGGCCGTCCTTTGCGAAGCGATCGATTAGGGCGTGCGCATAGGGAACGACCAGCGCGTCGCGCCACGCCTCGAGCGCGCGGCGCGAGAACGCTTGCTGCACGAGCGTGCGGTAGCGCGTGTGCTCGGGCGGATCCATCTCGAGAATGCTGTGGCCGAACACGCGGCCGACGACGCCCGCGTAGCCGGACGACGAGAACGTGCGCGCGTCGCGGAACACTCGAGAGACGGCGTCGAAGGAGAGCGCGAGAACGCTGCCGTCGCCGAGCGGGCTGGGGATCACGGCGCCCTGTTTTCGCATCGCGCCGAAGAACGCATACGGATCGGGCGGGCCGAGCGATCCGATCGTCGCGAACTCGTCGAACAGTGCGTCGAAGTCTGCTGCTTCCACGGGAGCCTCCGCGTCGCTGCCGGAAGCAGCATATGTCAGCGAGCTGGCTTCGCGGCGAGCTCCGAGTTGGACGGAGGTGCCGCGGGCAGCGCCGCCGCGGCGGGGCCCGGGGAGCGGCCGCTTCGCGCAAGGCCCGAGAGCACGGTGATAGGCTGCGCCGGTGTCCGCGTTGCCGCTGATCTACGAGACGATTCAGTTCTCGCCCTACTTCGGGGTCGAGGATCCGGATTTGCCCGGGCAGATTCGCGCGGCCGCGCGCGCGGGGTTCGCCGGGATCGGGATCGATCACCGCGGTACGCTCGCGCACTTCACGCGGAAGCGCGGGACGCTGCGCGACGTCGCGGAGCTGCTGGGCGAGCACGGGCTGCGCTGCTTCGCGATTCAGGACCTCACGGTGACCGAGGATGAGAGCGAGACGCTCGCGCTCGCGCAGCGCTGTCTCGAGGCCGCGTCTGCTTTGCGCGCGGAATGGGTGCACTGCTGCTTCACCGCGCCGATTCGCGAGGACACGATCGCGCGGCTGCGGCGCGCGCTCGCGATCGCGCGGCCGGCCGGCGCGCGCTTCTCGCTCGAGTTCCTGCCGTGGTGCGAGATGAACGACGTCGTCCGCACGCGCGAGGTGATCCAGCGCGCCCAGCAGCCCGATCTGAAGCTGCTCGTCGACAGCTGGCACGCGCATCACGGCCCGACGAGCTGGGAAGAGCTCGCCTCGCTGGCGACCGACGAGCTCGCGTACCTCCAGTTCGACGACCACCCGCCGCTCGCGAGCGGCGAGCTGCTCGCCGAAACGGTGGACCGTCGCGCGCTGCCCGGCGAAGGCGAATTCGCACTCGAGCGCTTCGCGAAGCTGTTCCGCAGGAAGGGCTACGCGGCGCCGGTCAGCGTCGAGATCCTGAACCGCGAGATGCGCGCGTGGCCGAAGGAGCTGTTCGCGCAGCGCGTGTTCGATGCGGCAATCCGCTACTGGAGGTGACCGCGATGCCGAGCGTCCCCGCGCACGCGCTGCGCTCGCGGGTGCTCTGCGCCGGCGGCCCGCGCGCGCTCTCCGTGGAAGACGTGGACGCGCCCTGCCAGAATGCGCGCGCGCCGGATGGTGATTCGCGCCGAGCGCGAGAGCGTTTCCACCAGCGCCTGCGTCGACGAGCAACGAGCGAAATGGAGAGGCAATGCGCGCGATGAAGAAAGCCCTGCTCGCGTTGCTGGTCCTGATCGTCGCCGCGCTCGTGCTGCCGCCGCTGTGGTACCGGCTCTCTCCCCCCGAGCTCCCGTCGCTCGCGGCGCCGGAGAAGTTCGCGGAGCTGCCGAGCGGCGTGCGCATGCATTATGTCGAGCGCGGCGAAGGGCCGGCCGTCGTGCTCGTGCACGGGCTGCCCGGGCAGGCGAGCGATTGGGGCGACACGATCTCGCTGCTCGCCGCGCACGGGCGGCGCGTGATCGCGATCGACCGCATCGGCTACGGCCACTCGGACGCGCGCCCGGACGGCGAGTTCACGCTCGACGCGAACGCGCGCGAGCTGAGCGAGCTGCTCGACGCGCTCGACCTCGACGACGTGACGGTCGTCGGCTGGAGCTACGGCGGCGGAACCGCGCTCGTCGCCGCGCAGCGAGGCGCGCCGCGCATCGCGCGCCTCGTGCTGGTCGGAAGCCTCGGCGTCGGCGGCGACGCCGGCATGCCGCCGCGCGCGGTGCTCGCGCTCTCGAGCCTCGTGTTCCGCTGGGTGCGCGCCGTTCCGCCGGCGGGACTCGCCGTGCAGCACGCGATGAGCGCGCAGGCGTTCAGCGACCAGCCGATGCCCGCGAGCTGGCTTCCCTCGCTCGCCGCGAACATGGTGCAGGCGAAGACCTTTGCTGCGTTCTCGGCCGAAGGCGCAGCGATCGATCAGGCCCATCTGCCGGACAGCGCGGGGCTCGAGCTCCCGATCCTGGTGATCCACGGCGACGGCGACCGGCTCGTGCCGATCGAGGTGGGCCGCACGCTCGCCCGTAACAACCCGCACGCCGAGCTCGAGGAGGTGCCGGGCGGCAGCCACATGCTGCCGATCACGCACGCGCAGCTGCTCGCCGATCGCATCGCGTCGTTCAGCGCGCCGCCGCCCGCCGACGAGCCGGCGTCGCCGCCGGGCGCCGACGCCGGCTCGCCCAGCGAGAGCCCCGAGCACTGGATGGACGTGCTCGCCGGGCGCTGAGGGCGAACGCTGCCCTCCGTGAAGGAAGCCCGCTTCGCGCGGCCTAGCGCACGTACCGCCCGATGAACTGCGCGGCGTGCTTCACTGCCCATTCGGCTTCCGGGCAGAAGCCGTGCAGCCCGACGAAGCCGTGCACCATGCCGGGCCAGATCTCGAGCGTCACCGCGACGCCGTCGCGACCCGCGCGCGCGGCGAGGCGCACGCCGTCGTCGCGCACGTTGTCGATCTGGCCGTACTGGAGCAGCAGCGGCGGCAGCCCGTGCAGATCGGCGTGGATCGGTGACACATGCGGGTGTCGGGCGTCGCCGCTCGCTCCGAGGTAGTCGCGCCAGCGCGCGCGCATCCACGTCGGGTTCACGAACACGTCCTCGGCGACCGGGCTCAGCGCGGAGTCGCCTGACACTTCGGCGTCGAGCCAGCCGCCGAGCGCGACGCCGCACGCCGGCAGCGGCGCGCCCAGATCGCGGAGCTTCACGAGCGTCGTCACGACGAAGCCTCCGCCGCACGAGTCGCCGATCAGCGCGATGTGCTCGGGCGCGACCCCGCTCGCGACGAGCCCCTGATGTGCCGCGACGCAGTCGTCGAGCGCAGCCGGGAAGCGGTGCTCGGGCGCGAGGCGGTAGTCGACGATGAACGCGCGCAGGCCGGTCGCGCGCACGAACCACGCGGCGAAGAACGTGTACTCGGGCGCGGTGCACGAGACGAGCGCGCCGCCGTGCAGGAACAGAATCGCCGGATCGCGCGGCCGCGGCGGCTTCGCCTTCAGCGAGACCCAGACGCCGCCGACAGCGCCGAGCGTCGCCGGCTCGCACGTGACGTCGGGCCCCGGATCGTGTCCGTGCGCCGGCTTGAACTTCGCGCGCACCACTTCGTAGGAATCACCCGGCGCGGCGATGCCCTTCGGAAACTGCGCGAACGCGGCGCGGTACTCCGCGCTGGGGACCGTGCGCTTCGAGCGCGGCTCGCTCATCGCACGCCGTCCCAGAGCGCGCGCGTCGCGGCGCGCGGATCGCGCAGCGCGCCGACGCGCGCGCCGAGCTCCATCACCTCCCGCGCGTCGGGTCCGTAACGGCTCCACGCTCCGGTCGCCGCACAGCTCGGATCTCCGCTCTTCACGAACGCCGTCCACGCGGCGTGCATCGTCTGCGCGAGCGCATCGGGCCGCTCGCCGGGGCCGAGCATCGCGTCGACGCCGGGTCGGTCGAGCGTGTTGAACGCGAACGGAATCTCGAGCGAGTGCGTCGCGCCCAGCCGGCCGCCGAACGCGCGCGACTTCCAGGTGAACCAGTACTTCCAGACCGGCGCGCCGTTCGCCGCTTGCGCCTCCGCGAGCCGCACCGCTGGGATGCGGAACACGTGGTCCGTCGACATCGCGAGCGCGATCTCGCGCGCGCTCGCGCCGGCGCGCTCCGCGCGATACGTCGCGATCGCGCGCTCGGCATCGGCGAAGTAGCGACCGGCCACGCGCACGAGCCGCTCGTCGTCGACGTCGGGCAGGCCGAACAGCGTCATCTCGTCCGCGTTCGTGCCGACCAGCACGCTCACGCCGCGCGCGCTGCCGGCGCGGATCGCGACGAGCGGCTGCTCGGGAATCGTCGCGCCACCTGTTACGGGGATGAACGGCATGCCTCGCATCCCCGTGCTGTCCGCGAGCTCGCCCTCGCGCGAGAGCTTCTCGACCTCGGCCTGCGCCGCGAGGATGCGCTCGGGCGTCGCCGCGAGCAGCTCCGCGATGCTTCCGGCGCCGAGCGCCTCTGCGAAGCGGCGCGCCGCTTCGCGCGCGGCGTCGCGCGAGAGCACGTGCTGCGCCGCGCCGCTCTGCGGGATCGCGCCGCGGAACAGGCCACTCGCGCCCGCGACGCCGAGCAGGATGCCGACGCTCATGGCCCCCGCGGACTCGCCCGCAATCGTCACGCGTGCGGGATCGCCGCCGAAGCTCGCGATGTTGTCGTGCACCCAGCGCAGCGCGGCGAGCTGATCCTGGATGCCCAGCGAGCCGCTGTCGGAATAGTCACTGCCGCCGATCGCATCGAGCTGCGCGAAGCCGAGCGCGCCGAGCCGGTAGTTGAGCGAGGCGACGACGACGCCATTGCGCGCGAACGAGCTGCCGTCGTACCACGGGATCGCAGCCTGCCCGGTGCGGAAGCCGCCGCCGTGGATCCACACGAGCACGGGCCGGCCCGCGTCGTCGCACGCGGGCGTCGCGACGTTCAGCGTGAGGCACGCCGCTTCGTCCCAACGCACGGCGGGACTCCCGAGCAGCCCCTCGCCCGGAAGCTGCGGCGCCGCGGGCCCGAAGCGCGTCGCATCGCGCACCTCGCGCCAGTCGTCAGGGAGCTCGGGCGCGCGGAAGCGCCTCTCCCCAACGGGCGGCGCCGCGTACGGAATGCCAGCGAACAGCAGCACGCCATTCTTCTCGCGGCCGCGCACGGGGCCTGATCGAGTGCTCGCGATGAGGTTCGTCATTCGCGCAGAGTGCCGCGCGGAAGCCGCCTCCGACAAGTCGGCCTGCGGAGGGCGGTGCGCGCGCGGGCTATCGCCATACGTCGGGGCGCGAGCCGCGCAGCAACGCCGCGACCGCGGCGCCCGAGAAGCGAATCGGCCAAACCCCTTGCGATCCCAGCGATTCGTCGCGCTAGGGTGCGCCTCTTCTCGGAGGCGCAATGCCCACGGGGCTCGAAGATCGGCTCGCGCTGCAGGAGCTCGCCGCGCGCTACGCGCGCGCGGTCGATCGCCGCGACTACGCGGCATTCGTTTCGCTGTTCATTCCCGACGGCGTCCTGTGCGGCCCGGGCTACGAGATGAAAGCGCGCGCCGAGATCGAGCGCGGAATCCGCCTGATCGAGCAGTACGAGACGACGCAGCACTGCGTGCACAATCAGCTCGTCGAGCTGCGCGGCGACTCCGCGAGCGGCGAGACGTATTGCGTCGCTCGCCACGTCTACACGCGCGAAGGCGTCAAGCGAAAGCTCGACATGGGCGTCCGCTATCTGGACCAGTACCGCCGCGAATCCGGCGCCTGGCGCTTCGCCCGCCGCGAGCTCGTCCTCGACTGGACTCAAGACCTGCCGCTCGTCGGCTGAGGGCACCGCTCGCATCGCAATCGCCCGCACCGCCACTGAAGCTGGAACGACCTCGATGACGAGTCAGCAACCCGCGCGAAGCAAGCTCCGCAAGCCGCGAGCGCCCAACGAGGTGCGTCTCGGATGCGTGTCGCGGCGCGCAGCGAGCCGGAGTCTTCGGAGGCGAGCGAAGCAAAAGGCAAACCCGAGGCGAGACAAGCCGCCGACCCACGCACCAGGAGACGCAACATGACCATCCGTACGTCCGTAGGCATCTACGGCCTCGAGAACGTCCTCGGCGGCGACTTCCGCAGAGTCGCCGAAGTCGTCAAGAAGGCCGACGTCCTTGGCATCGACCAAGTCGTCATGACGGATCACGTCGTAATGGGTACCCGCACGGATCGCTACCCGTACGGGCCGTTTCCGAGCCCGCCCGACTATCCGTGGTTCGAGCCGATCGTCGCGATGTCAGCGTTCGCGGCCGTCACGCAGCGCATTCGGCTCTCGATGGCGGTGTTGATCGCGCCGCTGCGTCCGGCGGTGCTGCTCGCGAAGCAGGCTGCCACGCTCGATCTGCTGTCGAACGGGCGGCTCGATCTGGGCGTCGGAACCGGCTGGCAGCGCGAGGAGTACGACGCGTCGGGCATCCCGTTCGAAAGCCGCGGCGTGCGGCTCGCCGAGCAGATGCGCGCGTGCCGCGATCTCTGGACGAACGCGCCCGGCACTTATCAGGGCGGGACGGTCGACGTGCGCGGCCTCTACTCGAAGCCGTTTCCGCTGCAAAAGGGCGGCCCGCCGCTCTGGTTCGGAATCGCGCCGACCGAGGTGAACTGCAAGCGCGTCGCCGAGCTCGGCGTCGGCTGGATCCCGATCTCTCAGGACCCCGCCGACATCGCGGAGGGTGTGCGCGCGCTGCGCGCGGCGTTCGCGCGCGCCGGCCGCGAGCCGAGCGAGCTCGAGGTGCGCGCGCACATTCCGCCGCGCCCGAACAGCGCCGGCCAGCTCGACCTCGAGGCAACTCTCGCCGCGGGCCTCGAGCCCGCGCTCGAAGCCGGCGCGACCGTGATCGAGATCCTGCCGTTCCTGTTCGCGCGCTCCGAGCGCGAGATCGACGGCGTGCTGGAGCGGGTCGCGAAGCTGGGGCGTTAGGGGCGATAGAACCTGCACCCTCCTGATTCAGAGCAGCCCCGCCGCCTTCACTTCGTAGTACGCGTTGACCAGCGCGATGCCGAGCTTCTCGGGCTCGCAGTCGAAGCGGAGCGCGCCGCGGCGCGGGAGCGCGTCGAGCGCGCGGCGGCGTTCGGCGCGGTAGGCGTGGATCGCGGCGACGCGCAGTGCGGCGTCGAGCGTCTCGATTGGTGCGCGCAGCGCGTCGCTCATCGCCGTCTCGGCGAGGCTCGCGAGCAGCACGAAGTGCTTGCGCGAGAGCAGCTCGAGCGCGGGCGCGAGGTCGGCGGCGTCCTCGTCGCGGATGTTCGAGACCACGATCACGAGCGCTCGGCGGTTCAGCCGCAGTGCGAGCGAGCGTGCGGCTTCGAGGAAGTCGGCGGCGCGCGTGCTCGTCTCGAGGTCGACCATCGCGTTCAGCAGTGCGTGCACCTGCGCGGCGCCCTTGCGCGGCGGCAGCCAGCGCGGCTCGCCGCTGAAGGTGAGCAGGCCGACCGCATCGCCCTGGCGCACCGCGACGTGGCTCGCGAGCAGCACCGCGTCGATCGCGGCGTCGAAGTGCGAGCGCGCGCCGTCGATCGCGCGCAGGCGCTGGCTGCAGTCGAGCAGGAACACCACGCGCTGATCGCGCTCGTCCTGATATTCGCGCGAGATCGTCTTGCGCAGCCGCGCGGTCGCCTTCCAGTCGATCTGCCGTAACACATCGCCCGCGCGGTACTCGCGCAGCTGATGGAACTCGAGCCCCTCGCCGCGCAGCGGGCGCCTCTTCACGCCGAGCTGTGCGGTGCGCAGATCGGCGGCGAGCAGCTGGTAGCGCGCGATCGCGCGGACGTTCGGATAGGCGCGAATGCGCTCCGGCGCACCGCCGCGCACGCGGCGCTCGAAGAGCCGCAGCGGGGACGCGACGCGCAGGTCGATCACGCCGAACTCGTGCAGCCCGCGCTGCTCGGGCCGCAGCCGATAGCTGAGCTCCGCGCGCTCGCGCGCGCCGAGCCGCACGCGCTGCGAAGCGCCCTGCACCTCCGCGCGCGCCGGATGGTGGTCGTGCACGCGCACGCTGCGCGCGAGGCGGCTCTCGTTCTCGAGCGAGATGCGCACCAGCGTCCACTCCGCGCGCGAGATCGCCTGCGCCACGCGGCGCTGCGCGCGCGGCGGCCGCGCGAGGCGCACGAGCGCGGCGTCGAGCACGAACGCGACGGCGCACAGCACACCGGCCGCCTGCCAGGCGCGCGCGAGCGACGGCGCGAACGACGCGGCGACGCCGAGCGCGAGCCAGGCCGCGACGAGCGCGAGCGCGCTGCGCGAGGGGACGATCATGCGCGCGGCGCCGGCGCGTCCTCGAGCACGCCCTCGATCACCGCGTCGGCGCTGCGATCCTCGAGCTCCGCCTCGGGCGAGAGCTGGATGCGGTGGCGCAGCACCGCGCGCGCGACGCTTTTCACGTCGTCGGGCACGACGAAGCTGCGGTTCTCGAGCAGCGCGTTCGCGCGCGCGACGCGGATCAGCGCGATGCCGCCGCGCGGCCCCGCGCCGATCGCGACGCCGGCGGCTTCGCGCGTCGCGCGCACCACGCGCACCGCGTACTCGCGCACGCGCTCGTCGACCGTCAGCTGCGCCGCGACACGCTGCAGCCGGAGCACGTCCTCGGGCGTCGCGACCACCTGCACCGCCTCGAGCGGCAGCGCGTCGCCGACGCGGTTCTCCGTCACGTGGCGCGTGAGCTCGACCTCCTCGGCCTCGCTCGGGTACGCGATGCGCACCTTCATCAGGAAGCGGTCGAGCTGCGCCTCGGGCAGCGGATAGGTGCCCTCCATCTCGATCGGGTTCTGCGTGGCGAGCGTCATGAACGGCGCCGGCGCTGCGAGCGACTCGCCCTCGATCGTCACCTGACGCTCCTGCATCACCTCGAGCAGCGCGGCCTGCGTCTTCGCGGGCGCGCGGTTGATCTCGTCGGCCAATAACAGGTTGGTGAAGACGGGGCCCTTGCGCAGCTTCATCGTGCCGGTCGCGGCCTCGTAGAGCACGTGGCCGACGACGTCGGCGGGCATCAGGTCGGGCGTGAACTGCACGCGCGCGGTGGCGCCGCCGAACGTCTTCGCGAGCGCGCGCGCCACCAGCGTCTTGCCGACGCCCGGCACGCCCTCGAGCAGCACGTGGCCGCCGGCGATCAGGCACGCGAGCACCATGTCCACGGCCTCGCGTTGGCCGACCACCGCTTTCGCGAGCTCGCCGCGGACTCGCCCCGCGAGCTCCGCGGCGGTTTCGACGTGTTCCAGCATCTTTTCTCCTGCAAGTTGTTACGAAGCGTGCGCTGCGGCCGTCCGCCTTCAGAGCGCCGCGCGCACGCGCTCGAGCGCGCGCACCGCGGCGACGAAGCCGCGCGCGCCGCCGCTCGGCGCCCCGAGCAGCGCGTCCGCGACCTGGCCGAGCGAGAGCGCGCTCGCCTGCGCGAGGCGCTCCATGCGTTCGCGCTCGGGGAGCCGCGACCACGCCGGGCGCTTGCGGTCCTGCTCGCGCGCGAGCTCTTCGCGCAGCCCCGCGAGCAGCGCGGCGCCGCGATCCTGCCGCCAGTGAAAGCGCCCGGCGGCTTCGAGGTGCTCGAGCCAGCTGCGCCGCGCGGCATCGCGCGCGGGCAAGAGCGGCCCGAAGCGCGCGAGCGAGCGCCACAGCCAGAGCATGAGCAGCGCCGCGGCGCCGGCGAGCGCCGGCGCGGCGTGCCGGCGCAGCAACTCGAACAGGCTCGGCCATTCGCTCTGGTAGAAGATCCAGACCGGCACCAGCCGCTCGCGCCCGTGACGCAGCCAGCTCGCGACGAAGCGCGCGTTCTCGACGCGCCCGATCGTGCCGTTCGCGAACGGCTCGTCGCTGGTGAGCGCACTGATCACGCCCGCGCCGTGCTCGATCTCGACGAGGTGCGCGCCCGACTTCCCCTCGATCTTCCAGATTGCGACGCCGGCGGGGTCCTCCCACCAGAAGCCCGCGTGGAACTCGACCTCGAGCGGCTCGGCCTCGTCGTCGAGCCATGCCCAGGCAGACTCGAGGTCGCCGGGCGTCCAGTTGCCGGTGAGCACGTCGTTCACGTCGGGCGGCGGTAGCGGTTGTTTCGATCCGTCGTCGTCGCCCGTCGCTCCTCCGTCTGCCTCGTCCTCGGTCTGCTCGATCGCGGCCGTGACGGTCTCCGCGACCATCTCGGTCATGTCCTTCGTGCGCTGCCGCAGGCCGAAGCGATCCAGTAGCAAGTCCGGCCGCGAGCCCGGGCGCAGCACCTCCGCGGCGCTGGAGCTCGCCTCCTTGTGCTTTTCCCAGACCGTGTACGTGACGACCACGAGATGTCCGCCGCGTTCGACCCAATCGAGCAAGAGCTGCGTGCGCTTCTCACCGAGCGTCGCGCGCGAAACCATGAAGAACACCGTGGCGGGAGGCGCCGGAAGCTCGTCCAGGCGGTCGAGCCCGGCCTCCAGCTTCACCTCGTGCCCCATCTTCTGGAGCAGCCGCCCGAGCGCGAGGTGGCGATTGCGTCGGGCCTCGGCGCTCTCGCTGGTCGAGATGTCGACCAGCCGGCGCTCGAAGCACGCGAAGAATCCGCCGGTGCAGAGTGCGAGAACGGCGACGACCGCGGCGGCCCGCAGCGCGAGCCCGCGGTTCATGACGGCACCGCTTCGAACGCAGCGAAGCCCTCGCAGAGCGACTCGAACACGCTGGACTCGGGATGCTCGTGCGCGTAGCGCGCGCCGATCCATGCGTTCGTCAGCGAGCCGAATGAGCGCGCGATCGCTTCCGCCTGCGTGCGCCGAATCATGCGCAGACACTCGAACTCGGTCGCGCTCTCGGGAATCTCGAGCGCGCCGCGCTGGCCGAGCCGGACCAGCGCGCCGCGATAGAGCAGGCTGAGCGCCGCAATCGCCTCGCCGCGCGCCCACAGCGCGCGAGCGGCCGCGACCACGTCCGCGGGCAGCGAGTCGGGATCGAGATCGAGGCCCATGAACGTGCGCGGCAGCGCGGGCGCGTCGCCGCGGCGCAGGTCGACGCGCACACCGCGCAGCGAGAACAACAGTGCGGCGATCCCGAGCGCGAGGCCGCCGTACAAGAGCACCTGAGCGGCGCGCGCGACGAACGCCGCGAAGTCCGCCGCCCACGAGAGATCCGGGGTCTGCGTGGGGTCGCTCACACGCTGCTTCGGCACCCAGCGCAGCTCCTTGCGCTGGCTGCCGAAATCGCCGCCGCGCAGCACCTCCTCGATGCACGCCTCGGCGCTCGTCACCTCCGCGGGCACGCACTCCGCGCGCGCCGACGACGCACCGATCCAGAGCGCGAGCAGCGCCGCCGCAGCCGCGGACAACGGCCGCCGCGGCTGCGCGGCCGGGGCGCGCGCGGCGAGCCGCCGGAACGCGAGCTCGATGTCCCAGCCTTCGAGGAAGACGCGCCGGTTCACGTAGATCCCGAAGCCAGCCGCGACGAGCAGCGGCTCCGCGAGGCTCATGCCGGCCAGATAGAGCGCCGGAACGAGGCCGGGCACCGCTTCGTCGCCCACCACGATCGCGAGCACGTTCAGCGACAGGCGCTCCGGCGCGAGCCATTGCGCGAGACCGATCAGTCCGAGCATCAGCGAGCTCGCGAGCAGCGAGACGACGCTCAGTGCGGCGATCGCAGCGCCGGCATCCTGGCGCGCGAGCACCGCCGCGCGCGCGCTGCGCGCCCGCCCGCGCAAGCCCTCGAGCTGCAGCACCGGCTGCAGGAACGTCCGCGAGGGCGAGAGCCTGCGCGTGACCAGAGACGTGAAGAGCCCGGAGCTCAGTAACAAGCGCGGCAGCGCGCGCGCGACTTCGCCGAGGCTCGCGCGCTCGCCGAACAGCTCGCGCGCGAGCACGTGCAGCGGGATGCGCGCGAACGCGGGGCGCAGCCACCAGAGCAGCGCGACCGCCCAGCCGGGCGAATCTCGCAGCAGCGCGATCAGTACCGCGCAGAACGGCACCACGAACACGAGCCACGACGCGGCCAGCGGGCGCCACCACGCGCGCGCCATCGCGAAGCCGAGGTCCGCGGCCTCGAGCCCGCTGCGCGTGCGCAGCGCGACGCGCGCTCCCGTCGCGGCACTCACGCGTTCCCTCGCCGGAGCTCGCGGGGCGGCGGCGCGGCGCGCCTGCGCCCGCCGAGCGCGAGCCACGTGATCACGAGCGCCCAGAGCCCGGCGCCGACCGCGTAGCGAACCTGCGCCGGAATCGCGGGCTGACCCGACCAGAGCCCCTCGAGGACCGCGGCGATCACGAGCATCACGGTCATGCCGTAGAGAATCGGTACGCAGCGCAGCGTCGCCGCGCGCAGCATCTCGCCGCGGCTGCGCTCGCCACTCGCGATCAGCGCGAGGCCCATGCGCAGGCCGGTGACGCCGGCGAGCACGATCGCGCTGAGCTCGAACGAGCCGTGGCCGATCACGAACGGGAAGAACGTCTCGTCGTAGCCGACGTTCACGATGTGCCCGGTGAGCGCGCCGATGAACACGCCATTGAACAGGATGATGACCAGGCTCCCGATCCCGAACAGGATCCCGCCTGCGAACGTGCGGAACGCGATCCCCACGTTGTTGCCCACGTAGAAGAAGAACATCGCGACGCCGTCGTCCGCCTCGCGCGTCTCGCCGAAGCGCTCGGCGCTCGGGTCGTACATCTCCTCCAGCTGCGCGATCTGCCCGCTGTCGACGATCGAGTAGACGAAATCCGGATCGCGCAGCGTGAAGCCGTATGCGAGCGCGCCGCTGCCGTAGAAGAACAGGCACATCCACGCGACCAGCCGCCATTCGCGGCGCACCGCGCGCGGGAAGCGGCGCAGGAACAGGTCCACGAAGCCGCCGCCGGCGACGCGCGCGGCGTACAGGTGTTGGTGGCCGCGCAGCGCGAGCGCATTCAGGCGCTCGACCAACGGCGCGTCGAACTGCCGATCGCGCGCGAGCACGAGGTCCTGGCAGACGAGGCGGTACTGGCGCGGGAAATCGTGCGCCGCGCGCTTCTCGTCGAGCTCGCGCAGCAGCGCTTCGAAGCGCGACCAGCGCGGCGCGCGCTCGCGCTCGAACACGTCTTGTCTCATCGCGTGCGCTCGGCGCCGCGCAGGTGCGCCGCGATCGCTTCGAGCTGCGAGGTAGCCGGCTCGCCCGCGCGCAACAGCGGCGTCGCGAGGCTCGCGAGCTCCTCGCGCCGTGCGGGCGAGAACGCGCCGCTGCGCCAGCCGAACGCGAGCAGCGCCGCGCGCTCCGCGAGCGAGAGCGAACTGGCCGGGGGCGCCGGATCGATTTCATTCGCCGCGGGCGTTCCGCGCGGCGCCGCCGCGTCTGCGTACACGACGAGCGTGCCGGCCGCGTGGTCGCCGAGGCGCTGGAAGCGGCGCGAGACCAGCATCGAGATCGCCGCGAACAAGTACGTGCCGGGCAGCCAATCCGCGGTCAGCAGCAAGTTGCGCAGCAGCGACGCGCGCCACTGGATGCGCGTGCCGTCCGCGTGCACGACGCGCAGCCCGACCATGCGTTTGCCCAGCGTCTGCCCGTCGCCGAACACCTCGAACAGAACGGGGTAGATCACCTCGCCGAGCGCGACCATCATGAACAGCATCCCGACGCCGACGTCCTCGAGCAGCGAAGACAGCGGGATCGCGGCGACGCCGTAGAGAAAGAAGCGCGCCGCGAGGTCGGCCAGGTAGGCGAGCGCACGCGGCGTCGGGCCGGCGAGCCGCAGCGCGAGGTCGACTCCCTCGGGCGCCTCGACGTGATGCAGCGTGTCGATCATTTCGGCAAAGGTGTCAGAGCGCAGCTCGAGGCGCGCCTCCAAAGATCTGGCGGTAAGCAGAAACCCACATCAGGTAGATGATCACCGTCGCTCATGGTCGCCTCCTCGTGTGCGGACGCCGCGATGCTATCAGGCTCCGCAGTGAGCTTTCACACCTAATGGCTCAGTGCCTTCGCGAGAAACGGCAGGCTGACGTCCATCCGGTAGTCGACGTCCGAGTGGTCGTCGTCGAACTCCTCGTAGCGGTGCGGGATGCGCAGCTCCGTCAGCCGGCGCGAGAGCGTGCGGGTTCCATAATGGATGTGGAACTGGTCGCGCCAGCCGCAGTCGACGTAGATGCCGCGGAGTGAGCGCAGCGCGCGCGCGTGGCGCGCGACGAGCCGCACCGGATCGTGACGCCGCCAGCGCGCCCAGTTCTCAGGAATCGGCTCGCCCGACTCGAGGTTGAACGGCAGCCGGAAGCCGAGCGGCGCGCGCGGCTCGGGGTCGTAGGTCGCCGCCATGCACAGGTTCATGATCGCCATCGACTCGGCGTGCGAGAGCTTCGGCTTCTTCCAGACCGCGGCGAGGAAACGCTTCACGCGCCCGTCGTCGTGGCCGCGGTCGAGACCGGAGGCGCCGGCGCGCTCGAGCACGTCGTACGCGCCGGGCCGCTGCTTGCGCGCGCGGTACTTCGCGAGCTCGTTGAGCGTGTTCGGCCAGTCGCACCAGTAGACGAACTCGAACAGCGCGTCGCCCGAGTGATTCGCGATCGCGCCCCAGGTGTCGGCGTACTTCATGCCGTGCAGGATCGCGCCGTAGCCGCCCGACGACTTGCCGAAGCAGCCGCGGTGGTCGCGCGACGCGAGCGTGCGGAACTCGCGGTCGACGAACGGCACGAGCTCGCGCGTCAGATAGTCGGCGTAACGCCCGACTGCGGAGGAGTTCACGTACTGATTGCCGCCGAGCGCGGTGAAGCAGTCCGCGAAGACGAGGATCGCCGGCGGCATCTTGCGCTCGCGGATCAGGCGCGCCGCGCGCTCGACCACGTTCTCGTTGAACGGGCGCCAATTCAGGTGCGCCATCCCGGACCCAGTGAAGCCGACCAGATCCCACAGCACCGGGAAGCGACGCCCGCCCGAGCCGTCGTACTGCGGCGGCAGCCACACCGCGAGCTTGCGCACGTGCGGATCGCGCAACGGGTTGTCGCGCAGAACGCGCGAGACGTGCTCCAGCACGACGGTGGTGCCGGGCGCGGTCGGGACGTGCTTGCGAGCCATCGGAACTCCTGTCGGGCCGGTCGCCGGAAAATGCAAGTTTGCAGGGTCTGACCCCGAAGTGCGCAAGTTTGCAAGTCTGACCCCGCGCTCTGCGCTACCTCGGGCGGATGACGCACGCACTCTCGCGCGCGGAGTTCCGCGCTCGCTACGGGCCGTGGGCGCTCGTCGCGGGCGCGTCGGAAGGCTTCGGCGCGGCGTGGGCGCGTGAGGTCGCGGCGCGCGGCTGCGACGTCGTACTGGTCGCGCGGCGCGCGCCACAGCTCGCGGCGCTCGCGCGCGAGATCGAGCGCGCGCACGGCGTCGCGACGCGCTGCGTGGTCGCCGACCTCGCGGCGTCCGACGTCGACGCGCAGCTCGCGAGCGCGAGCGTGGGCCTCGAAATCGGCCTGCTCGTCTACAACGCCGCGCAGCCGAGCGCGGGAAACTTTGCGGACCTCGAAGCCGCCGAGCTGAGCCGCGCGCTCGACGTGAACTGCCGCGCGCCGCTCGTGCTGGCGCACCTGTTCGGCCGCCCGATGCTCGCGCGCGGCCGCGGCGGCGTCGTGCTGATGACGTCGCTCTCCGGCGTCGCCGGCGCGAGCTTCCTCGCGACCTACGCCGCGTCCAAGGCCTTCGACTGGGTGCTCGCCGAGGGCCTGCACCTCGAATGGAAGCCGCGCGGCGTCGACGTGCTCGCGGCGGTCGCCGGCCTCACCGACACACCGCACAGCCGCGCGATCGGGACGCAAATGGACCTGATGCCGGCGATGCGACCCGAAGACGCGGTCCGCGACCTGCTCTCGGCGCTCGGCCGCGAGCCGTACTGGGTGGCGGGAGAAGGGAACCGCGACCGGTTGGCGATGCTCGAGGGCCTGCCTCGTCGACAGCGCAGTGAGGGCCTGTCCGCCGCCGCGGAGGCGCTGTTCGCGAAAGCGCGCTGAGCGCGCCTCCTGCTCACCCCGGCGCGACCTCCACCGGTATCCCATTCACGATCGCGTTGCCGCTCGGCACGTCGACCGCGTCGCCGGGCGCGAGCACGTTGTTGCAGACGCCGGCGTGCGCGCGCGCGACGCGCGTGCGGGCGCCGGGCTTGTCGTGCCCCCAGCCGTGCGGCAGCGAGACGACGCCGGGCAGCATCTCGTCGCTGACCTCCGCCGGCGCGATCAGGCTGCCGGCGCGCGAGGTCACGCGCGCGGGCGCGCCGTCCTTCACGCCGAGCCGGCGCGCATCCTCGGGGTGGATCAGCAGCGTGCAGCGCTCGCGGCCGGAGACGAGCGACGGCACGTTGTGCAGCCACGAATTGTTACTGCGCAGGTGGCGGCGCGAGACGAGCACGAGCCCGTCCTCGCGCCGCGCGAGCCGAGCGCGCAGGCGCGGCAGATCGGCGGTGATGTGCGCGGGCGCGAGCTCGATCTTGCCCGACGGCGTGCGCAGGATCTCGCCGAGCCGCGGCGTCATCGCGCCCTCGTCGATGCCGTTCGGGTGCTTCTTCAACTCGGCGAGCGTGAGGCCGCCAGGGTTCGCGCCGTACGCGTCGCCCCACGGTCCCGTGCGAAGTGTGAGATCGAGCAGTCGCTCGGGCCCGACGCCTTCGCTCTGCGCGACGATCTCGCCGGGATCGCGGCCGTGGATGCGCGAGCCGGGCAGCTGCGTGATGCCGGCGACGAGGCCGGCGAAGAAGAGCTGATCGATCGCGCGCACGTTCACGTCCGCGGGCTTCGCGCCCTTGCAGAACGCGGCGAGCGCGAGCAGCAGCTCCCATTCTTCTGGACGCGGGCCCGGATCGAACAGCCGCGGCGAGTACTTCGCGGCGCTGCGGATCGCCCAGCTCCACAGCAGCTCGTCGTAGTGCGGCTGCTCGAGCGCGGAGAGGCCCGGCAGGATCACGTGGGCGTGGCGCGTCGTCTCGTTGAGCCAGTTGTCGAGGCTGACCATGAACTCGAGCTGCGGCAGCGCGGCGTCGAGCCGATCGGCGCCCGGCGCGGAGAGCACGGGGTTGCCCGCGATCGTGATCAGCGCCTTCAGCTGGCCCTCGCCCGGCGTCGCGATCTCCTCGGCGAGGCACGCGAGCGGCACCTGCCCTAACACCTCGGGCGCCCCGCGCACGCGCGTCTTCCAGCGCCCGAACGCGATTCCGTTCGCGTGCTCCGGATTCGGCAGCGATGCGAGCGACCACGCGACGGGGTTCGCGAACATCGCGCCGCCCTCGCGATCGAGGTTGCCGGTGATCGCGTTCAGCACGTCGACCGCCCACGACGCGAGCGTCCCGAACTCCTGATTGCAGGTGCCGATGCGGCCGTAGACCGCGGCGCGCTCGGCGCCGGCGAGCTCGCGCGCGATGCGGCGGATCGTCTCCGCCGAAATTCGGCACGCGCCGGCGACCGCCTCGGGTGTGAACTCGGCCGCGATCGCGCGCACCTCGGCGAGCCCGTTCGCGCGCGCGGCGAGCCCGCGCAAGCGCTCGCGGCCCTCCGCGAGAATCACGTGCGCGAGCGCGAGCAGGAAGGCGGCGTCGGTGCCGGGCTGGATCGGCAGCCACTCGCTCGCGTGGCGCACGCTGCCGGTGCGGCGCGGGTCGACGATCACGACGCGCCCGCCGCGTGCGCGAATCGCGTCGCAGCGCCCGAGCAGATCCGGCGCCGCGAGCAGGCTCCCCTGAGAAGCGTGCGGATTCGCGCCGAGCATCAGCAGATAGTCAGTGCGGTCGAGATCGGGGATCGGGAACGCCCACATCCCGCCGAACATCAGCAGCGACGAGAGGTTCTTCGGCCACTGGTCGACGGTGCCCGCGGAGTACACCTGCGGCAGGCCCGCCATCGCGATGAACGCCGGCACGTAGCGCGAGAGCGACCAATTGTGGGCGGTCGGGTTTCCGATGTAAGCCGTCACTGCGCCGATCCCGTGGCGCGCGATCACGCGCTGGATGCCGCGCGCGGTCGCGTCGAGCGCCTCCTCCCAGCTCGCCTCGCGAAACGAGCCGTCCGGCTCGCGGATCAGCGGCACGCGCAAGCGATCCGGGTCGTCGTGCAGCTCGCCGAGCGCCGTGCCCTTGGGACAGATGAAGCCGCGCGACCAGACGTCGTCCTCATTCGGCCGGATCCGCGTCACGCGCCCCGTCTCGATTGTTACGCGCAGTCCGCACATCGCTTCGCACAGCGGGCAGGTCCGAATGTGCACGCCGTCGGCAACTCGCTGCATGGAGCCTCCATGAATCGCGCACTCTATTCCGTTCTGGGCCAAAGCCATACCCCGAAGGCATGCAGGGCGAGTTCGCTTCCGGCCGATCAGTCCGTAATGACTGGAGCTGCCCCATGCGCGTCGTTTCTTGCGGGCCACTGATCTGCATGCTCGTGCTTGCCGCCTCGGCAGCCGTAGCCGACGAGCGCTCCCGAATCCGCATCCCGCTCGGCAGTGGCGGACTGAATGGGACGGGCTCGCTCCGGATCGACCTCGCTCCCGAGCGAGCCGAGCTCCGCTATCGCGTCCGAGGCGGCCCCGCCAACACCGAGCAGGTGATCTCGGTCGGGCGCTACGAGCTCGCGCGGTACCGAACCGACGCTCGAGGGCATGCTTCCGGTCGCATCGATCTCCTCCCGAGCCAGCCGAGAGGATTCGCCCACGATCCTCGAGGCACGGAGATCTCGATCACCGGCAACCTGAGTGCGCACGTCTTCGAGCCGCCGATCTACGACGAAGCTCGCACACGCATTCGCGAAGCGACCTCGATCGAGCGCGTCGCAGCGACGCGCGGATCCATCGACGCGCGCTACGAAACACACCGCGACGGCGCAAAGCGATTGCGGATCTGGCTCCGCGACGTCGAGCCCGGCGACTACGACGTGTTCGTGGACGATCAGCTCGTCGCCACACTCACGCCCAACCGGGAGCAGCGCGGGCTCGTCGACTTACGCGAGGCTGCCGACGGTGGCGGCACGACCGTCGATCAAGCGTCCAGCCCCGCGGTGTTTCGGGCGAGCGCGTTCCCAAATGCCCGCGGCAAGCAGATCCGCGTCGAGCGAGACGGAGCCGTGCAGTTCGAGGGCTCGATGCTGGCGAGGATTCCGGGGCTCAGCTCGTGCATTCCCAGCTCCAGCACGGCCCCGCTGACGCTCGCTCCGGGACAGGCGGGGATCGATGCATTCGCGACGCTCGATGTGGACGCGCGCTGCGACCTCTCCTTCTCGATCTCCGCGAGCGGTCTCGCGCCTGGCGAGCATCACCTTTTCCTCGGCGGAATCGGCTGGGAAGCGTTCGGCGTGCCTTCCGACGGAACGCTCAACGCCCCTTACTTCGAGAGACCCGATCTGATGAGCGGCGAGCAGTTCCTTCTCTACCCGGTCGAGCCGGGGACCTCGGTCGAGATCCGGGAGTACTACCCGCTCGGCACGGACACTGTGTTCTCGGGAGCGCTTCCCTAGCGGCGAAGGCGGCTACTCGTCCAGCTCTTCCGTCGCCGCTTCCGCGATCTGCGGGTCCGGCGAGCGCGTGAGCCGGCGCAGCGCGTCTTCCGCGAGGCGGTCGTCGCTCCAGCCGAGCTGGTCGATTGCAGCGAGCACGACGCGGGGGTCCGCGTCCTCGCTCGCGGCGATCAGCGCGTCGAGTGCGCGCGGGTCGGCGCTGTCGCCGAGCGCGATCACGGCGGCCTCGCGCGCGGCGGGGTCGGGGTCGTCGGCCGCGGCGGCGATCAGTGCGTCGAGGCCGTCGCCCTCGGGCTCGATGTCGAGCAGCTCGCTGACGTGGTCGTCTACGGCGTCGCTGGTCCTCAGCGCCTTCTCGCGGGAGGCAACCGGCTCGGAATCGTCGGCCGTCTCCGCGTCGGCGCTCGCCAGCGGCAACGACGGGGCTTCACTGCTCGGCGCGCTCGCCGGAGCGCCCTGCTCGCTCGGCGCGCTTTCCTCGCCGCCGCAAGCGAGCCACGCGAGCGCCGCGGCGCACGCGAGCGAGGCGCGCCGCGCGCTCACCCCGCGCACGTGCCCGCGCGCAGCAAGCGGCCCGGCAGCGCGCCGGTCGGCGCGTCGTCCTGCGCGACGATCTCGCCCGAGACGATCGTCGCCTTGTAGCCCCGCGCGCCTTGAAGGAAGCGCGCGCCGCCCGCGGGCAGGTCGTACGCCATGCGCGGCGGCTCGAGCGTCAGCCCGGCGAGATCGATCAGGTTGAGATCGGCCTTCTTGCCCGGCGCGACGACGCCACGCCCCTCGATGCCGTAGAGGTCGGCGGTGTCCTTCGTCATCCGTTTCACCACCAGCTCGAGCGGCAGGCGCGGGCCGCGCACGCGATCGCGCACCCAGTGCGTGAGCATGAACGTCTGGATGCTCGCGTCGCAGATGATCCCGCAGTGCGCGCCGCCGTCGCCGAGGCCGAGCGCGGCGCGCGGGTGCAGCACCATCTCGCGGATCGGCTCGCAGCTGAGCTCGGCGTAGTTCAGCACCGGCATCAGCAACAGCTCGCGGCCGTCGTTCTCGAGCAGCTTGTCGTAGAGCACGTCCTCGGCGTCGCGACCGAGCCGCTTCGCGAGCGCCTCGATCGAATCCTCGTAGCTCGGCTCGTAGCTCGGCGGCGTGCCGATCGGGAACGTGCGGCCGTACTGCGTCGCGAGCATCGACGGCTGCGCCTTGTTCGCCTCGCCGAGGATGCGCCGCTTCAGCTCGGGATCGCGCAGCCGGCGGATGCGTTCGTCGAACGGCAGCGAGAGCAGCGCTGCGAACGTCGGCCGATCATTGAATGGATGGATCTTCGTCTGGTGCCCGATCATCAGGCCGAACGGACGGCCCGCGACCTGCGGGTAGATCTGCGCGCCCTCCGCGAGCGCCGCGACCGAGAGCTCGAACTGCTCGCGCCACAGATCGGGCGCGGCGTTCACCTGCAGCAGCGTGAACGTGACCGGCCGGCGGATCTCCTTCGAGAGCCGGCGCATCCAGTCGATCTCGCGCTTCGGCGCCGCGAGGTCCTCGCCTGCGGCGCCCGCGCCGGCGAGCTCGAAGATGCCGCGGCCGAGCTCCCCTAACACGCGGCCGATGCCGAACAGCTCGTCCTCGGCGGCGAACGTGCCCGGCACCGGCTCCCCGTCGATCGCGCGGTGCGCGATCGTGCGCGAGGTCGAGAAGCCGAACGCGCCGGCGGCGAGGCCCTCCTTCACGAGCCGCGCCATCTCCGCGATGTCTTTCGGCGTCGCCGGCTGATTCTTCGCGCCGCGCTCGCCCATCACGTAGGCGCGCACTGCGCCGTGCGGCACCTGCGTCCCGACATCCATCGTCCAGCGGCGCTTCGCGAGCGCGTCCAGATACTCGGGGAAGGTCTCCCACTCCCACGCGATGCCCTCGTGCAGCGCAGTGCCCGGGATGTCTTCGACGCCTTCCATCAGCCCGATCAGGAAGTCCTGCTGGCCCGGCCGCACCGGCGCGAAGCCGACGCCGCAGTTGCCCATCACGACGGTCGTGACGCCGTGCTGGCTCGACGGCGCGAGCTGCGCGTCCCACGTCACCTGGCCGTCGTAGTGCGTGTGGATGTCGACGAAGCCGGGGGTGACGGTGAGGCCGTCGGCGTCGAGCGTGCGCTTCGCCGCGCTCGTGATGCGGCCGACCTCGACGATGCGGCCGTCCTTCACGCCCACGTCGGCGGTGCGCGCGGGCGCGCCCGTTCCGTCGACGAGCGTTCCACCGCGAATCAAGAGATCCAGCGCCATGCGTGCCTCCGCGCGAGCGGGGGCAGTGGTAGCGCGCTCGCGCGGCGCTGCGAGCTAGCGGCGGCGGCGAATCGCGGCGATGCCCGCGCCGGCGGCGAGCAGCGCGAGCGCTGCGGGCTCGGGAACCGGGCTCAGCTGCCCGCGAATCGCGCCGCCCGTGAACGCGCTGGTGTGCACGTTCAGGTAGAACGCCGTCGGGTTCGCGGCGACCGAGGCGAGATCGGCGTCCGCGAGGCCGCTGCCCGAGAGCTGACCCATGAAGTCGACGATCGGGGCGCCCGTGGCACCGGCGACACCGGGATGGATGTGGATTGCGACCACCGAATCGAGATTGCTGACGGTGATGGCCCACGAGATCGTGTTCGCGACGTCGTCGATCATCAGCGTCGCGCTGCCCGAGCCGTCCGGATCGCCCGGACCCGGAACCTCCGCCGCTCCAGTCAGCTGCACCTCGAAGGTGAGAATCGCAGCACCGGCTGCCTGCGCGAAGACGAGTGCACCGAGCAGAGCGAGCGCGAATCGGCTGGGCATGGGGGACCCTCCAGCCTCTAGGTGGCTGGGAATCGGCCGATGTGGCGAGGGTGGGCCGCCGCCGGCGCAAGACGGGTTGCGCCCGCGCCGTTGAGGGCGGCCAACCCCCTGATCTCGCATCCATTTTCGGGCGCCTCGCGGCAGGAGCGCGGTCCGGCCACCGCTCGCAGTTCGCTCGCCAAGCCCGCGGATCCGAGGCGGGATCGGCTGCTCCGGCCAGCCGCCGGCGCTACTGTCGGTTCCCTTCACCCCTCAGCTCGAGGCCACGCCATGAACCGCATTCGCGCCGCGCGACAAGCCCGCGGTTGGACTCAAGCCGAGCTCGCCAACCGCGCGAAGGTTTCCGCCCGGACGATTCACGCAGTCGAGAAGGGCGACGACTGCCGACAGGCGACCAAGCGGCGCGTCCTGATCGCCCTGAGCGTTCCGTGGGAGGAGCGCTTCGACTACTTCCCGCGCATGCAGAGCGTGCGGCCGGCCGCGCCTGCGGCCGCGGAGCGCGAGAGCGCCTGAGACACCGGGGTCGGAACCGCGCGTAGCGACGCGCTGGTTCCGCCGCAGCGGCGTTTCACGTGCCCAAGCGGAATGATCACAAGAATCTGATTTCTTGCGCGGCGGTTCTCGCCGACGACGCGCGTGCCGAGAACTCGGGACCTCCGACCTTGGCGGGTCGCACTGCCTTCGCCCTCGCGCGGTCGCCTGTGAAGTACGTCATACCGCATCGAGCTCACGAGCTTCGAGAATCGCCGCAGCTCCGCCACGACATCTGTTCGGCGACGAGCTGGAGGCAACGCCCGTGAGCAGCAGCTTCGTCATCGACCTCGTCAAGCGCGCTCCGTTTCTCAAACCCGAGGGAGTGGCCGCCCTCGAGCAGTTGAATCCGCGGTCGCCTACGGAGCTACAGGTGATCCTCATGGCATTCCCGAACCTCGGGAAAGCCGGAGTCTTGGATCTTCCGCGGCTGAGTGATGCGAATCTGAGACTTGGTGGAGCAGAGCTGATGAGCTTTGCGACCGAGGCCGCGACCATGATGGCCGCTGGTCCGCCGCCGTTCGGCCTCGGTGCTTCGGCACCCGAAGGCGCATTGTGGAGCTACGGCAGCGACGTACCTCCCCTTGCTTCTGACGCCGGTGTGAAGACGACGACCGATTCGCCTGCTCGCGGCGGCGAGATCGACTTGCGCGCTTGTCTGCCATGGCCGGTCCGCGATCAAGGTTCGCGCGGCACCTGCGTCAGCTTCGCCATGACGGCAATTCGCGAGGCGCTCGACTGTCAGACCGCCAAGGGAATCGTCGACCTGTCAGAGCAGTTTTTGTATTGGGCGATCAAGACGCAGACAGCCGATCCTACGCCGGGACAAGATGGGTCGTATCTGAGCTTCGGCAGAGACGCCCTCGCGACGCTCGGGATTCCCGACGAAGCGCTGTGTCCGTACAACCGGTTGCCGATCCAAGGAAACCCTGGCCAGGCGGCGCCCGGCTTCCCGAGCACTCTCGTTTCAGGCGCCGCCGCTGGTCGTGCGTACACAGCCTCCGTCTACGCGCAACCTGCGGGGGGACCGGGGTCCGCTGCGCGTGTCCTCAATGAGATGGTGACGAGCGGACGCCCAGTAGCAGTTTCGCTTCCGGTCTTCTTCGACCCGCTGACCGCCTATAACAACTGGAACACTCCGTTGGGGGTGCTCTACGGCGGTGTGATCAATCCCGTTCCCACCTCCTCGGTCAGGGGCGGTCACGCCGTGTGCCTGACTGGGTTCTCGCCCGACGCCCAGGAACCGGCGGGCGGGTATTTCGTCATCCGCAACAGCTGGGGAAAGGGTTGGGGGACCAGCCTGCCGGACCCCGCGTATGCCGCTCGTGAAGTCGGCTACGGGCAGGTCTCAGCGACCTACGTCGACCGATATCTGTGGGAGATGTGCCGCCTGTAAGGGCACGTGCCCGTCCTGCCGACCTTCGGCTAGTACTCTCGACCGAGGACGAGACTCGGATGCCGAAGATCGACACAGACATCGGTCGACACGCGCTCGGCCCCGACTTCGGAATCAGGTTCCGCGACGACGAGGTCTTCGTGCCTGCGGAAGTCGGACAGGTTTTGCGCGGATTGAACGTTCGAACAGTGGACGAGTTCGTCGCGATGCTGGTGAGCTTCCCGACGGCCATCATGGCTGCGATGGAGTGGAGCCTCAGCGAGTTCGAGATTGCGCGCGACAAGGCGATGCATCAGCTCGAAGCCAAGATCAGCCCCGCCATGAAGGCCACGCTGCGGGCGCCGCGCTTCGAGCGCGGGCTCGGCGCGTTGCCGCCGCGCGCAAGCTCGGCGTCCAAAGCGAAGGGGTGAGGGCCGCGCCACCGCCCGACCCTTTGCGTCGAAAGGCGCTGATCTCAACCGCCCGCGAGCGGGCCGAGCAGGTAGATCTGGTCGCCGTCGGCGAGCGCGCGGTCGCGGTTCTCGTCGACCGGTGCGCGCTCCCCGTTCCACATCAGCGTGTGGCGCAGGTGCGGGCTCTCCTCGATCGCGTGCGCGAGCGCGATGCCGCGGCGCTCGGCGTGCGCGATCAGGTCGCCGAGCGTCGCGCCCGCCGGCAGCGCGAGCTGTTGGTTCACGTCGTACCAGCCGGTGCCGATGCGGCCCTTGAGGATCAGGCGCACGCGCACTTTGCCCGCGCTCGAACGTGAGAATGCGGAGCGCAGCCGCGCGAGCACGCTCATGCGTCGAGGTAGCCCGCCAGCAGGCCGTCGATTCCGAGCGCGCGCGCGTGCGCGGCGTTCAGGTGCCCGCTCTCGGGGTTCCACTGCATCGCGACGTAATAGTCGCGGCGCAGATCCTCGAGCGGCACCGTGATTCCGCGCAGCGGCCCTTCGGTCATCAAGCCGTCGCCCTGCCCCATCATGCGCGCGTGCGGCTTGAAGTCCGCGGGCTTGATGCCTTCGCGGCGATTGAACGCGGCGCGCAAGTTCTGGATGCGCTCGCCGCTCGCGAGCAGCTCCCTCGCGTCGAGATCCCAGCCCGTGAGCGCGTTGGTGAGATCGAGCCAAGGCAGGCCGCCGGTCATGTTCGTGAACAGGCAGAGACCGAGGCCGTTCATCACCTGATGCGCGTTGCTGTAGACCGCCTGCGCCTTGCCCTTGTTCTCGGTCGTGCGCCAGCCGATCTGCGTGTCCTTCTCGTCGACCGCGCCCGGGATCGGGAACGCGACGTTGAAGGTCTCGCGCCACGAGGCGGTGCCCGTCGTGTGGCGCCCCGGCGTCGGGTCGCTGATGTAGCTGACGCCCATCATCGAGGTGAAGCGCGGGTCGTGATACGCGGGCTCGACGCCGTGGATGTGCACCGCGAAGCGCTCGCTCCCGCGGCCGACGTGCTTCGCGGCGTGCGCGACGCCGTGGCGCAGCCACGCGCCGCAGCCCTCGCCCTTCCCCATCTTGATGGTGAGCGCGAGCGCGCCCTCTCCGTTGCCCCAGCGCATGTCGATGCCGTCGAGGTCCTTCGCGCTGAGGATCCCTTCCTCCACCGCCTCGCACACCCACGCGATCGTCGAGCTCGAGCTCACCGCATCGAGGCCATAGCGGTTGCAGGCATCGTGGCAGGCCGTAACGACCTCGAGATCGTCGTTCAGCAGCGCGGCGCCGAAGCCGGCGATGGTCTCGTAGTCGGGGCGCCGCACGTCGGAGAGCCCGCGGCTCTTCACCGCGACGATGCCCTTGCATGGCGCCGGGCAGTCGCCGCACGAGAGCCGCTTCGTCACGTACTTGTAGACCTGATCGCCGTCGAGCTTCATGCCCTTCGAGGCGAGCGGGAAATCGCGCGAGCCCACGCCTTTCCAGTTCTTCACCGGGCCGTCGCCGTTCTCGATGCTGAGCGCGACCGCGCCCGTCGTGCCGCGGTCCGACCAGAGCTGGCGCATCGCCTGCACCGGCGCGTCGACCTTGACGCCGAAGCGCGACATCAGCCGGTACATCGGGCCCATCCACGACTTCGCCTTCGCGAACCAGACCATCAGGCGCGTCTTCAGCGAGAGGTCCTGCTTGTAGTCGGCGGTGATCTTCGAGCACAGCTCGCGGAACGTCTCGGGCCGCGCGATCGGCACCTCGCCCGAGCCGTGTACGACGATCGCCTTCAGGTTCTTCGCGCCATAGATCGCGCCGAAGCCCTGGCGGCCGAACGCGTGGTAGCGGTCGTTCATCACGCTCGCGATGCGCGACTGCTGCTCGCCCGCGGGCCCGATCGCGCTGACGCCGACTTCGGACTGCTTGCCGTAGCGCGCGCGCAGCGCGTCGAACACGGGCGGAATCTCCTGGCCCCACATCTCGCCCGCCGGCTCGAACGTGACCTGCGCATCGCGCACGACCAGAATCGTGGGCGTGCTCGCGCCGCCCGTAACGAGCAGCGCGTCGTAGCCCGCGCGGCGCAGCTGGCTCGCGACGCTGCCGCCCGAGTTCGAGTCCGCCCAGGTCCCCGAGAGTGGCGACTTCGCGACGATCTGGATGCGCCCCGAGAACGGCGTACGCGCGCCCGTGAGCAGGCCGGACACGATTCCGAAGCACGCCTCCGGTGCGAGCGGATCCGCGCCGGCCGGATAGTGCTTCCACATCAGGTAGGCGCCGAGCCCGTAGCCCCCTAAGAACTGGCGATAGACCGACTCGTCGAGCTCTTCGACGCGCGAGCTGCGCGCCGTCAGGTCCGCGATCAGAATGCGGCCGTGCGTGCCGAAGCGGGCGGACAGTGCGGGCGGTGCCATCGGGGCCTCCTGGGCGCGCGCGCAGTCTATCCACGTCGCAGCAGCGCGCGCTGCGCGCCGGACGCGGGCTTCGCGGTCTCTACACTGCGCGCCGAGATGCGAGCTGTGCCCAAGATCATCCTCTACGGAGCGCGGCAGGTGCCGTACACCGAGAAGTGCCGCCGCGCGCTGCTGCTGAAGGGCCTCGAGTTCGAGCTGCGCGAGCCGTCGGGGCCGGAGGACCTTCGGCGCTGGAGCCCAGAGACCGGACTGCTGCCGGTCATGACCGTCGACGGAGAGCTCGTCTCGGACTCGACGCGCATCCTGAATCGACTCGACGAGCTCCAGCCGGATCCGCCGCTCGTCTCGGCGGATCCGGTCGTGGCCGCGCAGCAACGCCAGCTCGAAGACTGGGCCGACGAATCCTTTCTCTGGTACTTCCAGGAGTGGCTGCGCCTGACCCGCGACCGCGCCGCGCAGCCAGCCGACGCGCAAGAGCCGCCGCGACTCCAGCGCCTGCGGCGCTGGCTGCGACCCCGAACCAGCCGCTCGCCTCGCGAGACCGAGCTGCTCGAAGGCGTCGAGGGTCGCCTCGACGACCTCGTGAACTTGTTGGGGACTCGCCCCTTCTTCTATGCGGAGCGCGTGAGCATGGCCGACCTGACGATCTACGGAATGCTCCGCTCCCTCGGCCGAGACACGATCCCCGGCGCCGCTGCTCTGATCGAGCAGCGACCGGCGCTGCTCGCGCTCATGCGACGCGTCGAGCAAGCGACGGGCGGCTGACGCCCGCGCGCGCCAGCGCCGGACCGATCGCGCTCAGGACGCATCCGGCAGCGCGAATGCGATCAGCTCGTCGTCGACCCGCAGGCCGCCGCGCCCGTAGCCCATCGCGGCGATGACGACGTACTGCCGGCCGCCCGCGCGGTAGGAGATCGGCGTTGCGAACGCGACGGTCGGCAGGCGCCCCTTCCACAATTCCTCGCCGCTCTCGGCGTCGAACGCGCGCAGATAGAAATCGGCGGTAGCGCCGATGAAGACGAGGCCGCTCTCGGTGAGCAGCGGGCCGCCGAGCGTCGGAGTCCCGAGCTCGAGCGCCAGCGGGAGGGGCGTCAAATCGCGCAGCGTCCCGAGCGTGACCTGCCACGAGATCTCGCCGCTCGCCAGATCGACCGCGGCAAGCCGGCCCCACGGCGGCGGCATGCAGGGCACCCCGAGCGGGGACATCAGTAGCGTGCGGCGCATCGCGAACGGCGTGCCGCGCATCGGCGCGTACTCGGCGCCCTCGCCGCGCTCGCGCGCCAGGTCGATGTCGAAGCCTTCGCGCGGGATCAAGCGCACCGCGAACGCGAGATCCTGTGTGTTCGCGACGAGCCGCTGCCGCGCTTGGTCGACCGCGACGCCGCCCCAGTTCGAGCCGCCGGCGTTGCCCGGCACCATCAGCGTGCCCTCGAGCGTCGGCGGCGTGTAGATGCCTTCGAAGCGGAGCGCCTCGAGCTGGCGGCGACAGGCGCGGCGATCCCACGGCGTGAAGCCGAACGCTTCGTCGGGCGTCAGCGAGTGGCGCGAGAGGGGCGGCGGCTTCAGCGGGAACGGCTGGCTGGGCGAGAGCTTCTCGCCGGGCACTTCGAGCTGCGGCACCGCGCGCTCCTCGACGGGAAACAGCGGCTCGCCAGTCTCGCGGTTCAGCACGAACAAGAGGCCCATCTTGGTGGCCTGCACGAGCGCCGGGATCTCGGCGCCGCCCTTGCGCAGCGTGAACAGCGTCGGCTGCGCGGGAACGTCGAAGTCCCAGAGATCGCGGTGCACGGTCTGGAAGCGCCATACGACCTCGCCGCTGCTCGCGCGCAGCGCGACGACCGAGCTGCCGTAATAATCGATGTTCGAATCACCGCGGTAGTAATCGGGCGCCGGGTTGCCGGTCGGCACGAACACGAGGTCGCGCTCGGCGTCGACCGCCATCGGCGCCCACGCATTCGGAGTCGCGAGCGCGTAGCCCTCGGCGCTCGTGTTCTCGGGCGTCGCAACGAAGCCGGGCGGCCGCAGATCCCAGGCCCAGCGCAGCGCGCCCGTGCGCGCGTCGTACGCGCGCACGACCCCGCTCGGCGCATCGTTGCGTTGGTTGTCGGAGACCGCGGCCCCGACGATCACCGCGTCGCGCGAGATCGCGGGCGGCGAAGTCACCTGGTACTCACCGCGCCACTCCTGCGGCCCGGCGCCCGGGTTCAGATCGATGCTTCCGCCGTTCCCGAACTCGGAACACGGCTTTCCAGTCGACGCGTCCAGCGCGAACAGCCGCGCATCGTTCGTGGCCGTCAGGATGCGGCGGCGACAGACCGCGCCCGGCGCCGCCTCGGCATCGAGCCAAGTCGATACGCCGCGGCACACCAGCTGATTCCCGTAATGACCGGTGAGATCGATCTCTGGATCGAACGCCCAGCGCTCCGCGCCGGTCTCGGGATCGAGCGCGATCACCCGGTTGTAGGGCGTGCAGACGTAGAGCGACCCGTCCACGAGGATCGGCGTGACCTCCGACGCGAGCGTGGACGACTGCTCGCCTCGCGAGTCGGGCAAATCGCCGGTGCGATAGGTCCACGCGCGCTCGAGACAGGCGACGTTCTCGGGCGTGAGGTCCCCGAGCGCGGCGAAGCGCGTGCCGCCCGGGTCGTTGCCGTAAGAGGGCCACTCGGTGGCAGCGGCGGGAGATGTGGGAGCTGCACAGTTCTTCGGTCGCGCGCCATCGCATGCGACGAACCCGAGAGCGCAAGCGAGGCCGAGAACCGACCTCGAGCATCGTGCGAGCATGAGTCCTCCGTCGCGCCGACGCCGATCTTGCCGCAGCGGCGCGCTCGCTCGCGCGAGATAGACTGCGCCCCGCTCGCGCCGGTAGCTCAGCTGGATAGAGCACCAGGCTTCGAACCTGGGGGTCGGGGGTTCGAGCCCCTCCCGGCGCGCCATGCGGACTTGGCGAGATCGAGGCGCCGCATTGCAGTCAGTGCTGAGTGTCGAGCGCAGCGCGAAGGCCCGTGGCCAGGACCTCGGTCGGCCCGATCCCCCAGAAGTGCAGAAACAGGACGCGTGGCGCCTCGCCCGACATGTGCTGGTGGATCGCGACGATGTCGATGCCGGCGCCGCGCAGCGCCCGAAGCACTCCCTGTAGCTCCGACTCGAGCATCGCGAAGTCGCCATCGACCACGGCCTGGTCGTCGCTCCCGGCGAACGCAGCCCAGGTGTTGACGCCCATCGCGTTCCCCATCGTCTCGCCGTGCATCTGCGTCTCGCGGCCGATCGTGAGCTTGTAGACGCCGCCCTCGAGCTCGCCGCTCGTGCCGAGCACCGCGTCGATCTTCTTCGGGTCGAGGCTGGTCTTGGCGGGGTCGATGTCCGCGCGGGGGACGTCTCCCTTGCCGCCGCTCGTCTCCTTGATCTTGGCGAAGACTCGACCGACAGCCGCAGCGAGAGTCGTCTCGTCACTCATGCCGCCGATGTGCATGAACATGACTCTCGGGCTGTCCCAGAAGAAGTGATTATGGAGCGCGGTGACCTCGAGGCCGGCATCCAGCGCGGCGCTCATCACCGGGTTGACTTGATCCTCGAGCAGCACGGTGTCGCCCATCACGACGGTGTGTTCGCCAGCCCGCTTGAAGGCGGCCCACGAGGTGAGCCCCATCGGAGGCGTGAGCTTCACTCCGCCGACCGAGACCGAGAGGTCGCTGCGAGGCACCGAGACCTTGAAGACGCCTTCCTTCTCGTTGAATGCACCCTGTGCCCCGGTGAGCTGCTCGATCTTCGCCGTGTCGAACGGCGCCTGAGCCGGCGGTGCCGCGGAGACGGGCGAGGTGAGCGCCCCGGCCAATGCGATCGCGAAGAGAGGCCTCCTCATCGATGTTCCTCCTGTGAGCTCGAACTTATCGGGGTCAGAACGCGCCTCCGGACCACGCGAGCCCGTCTTAGGACTGCGCCGACGAGGATGAGAGGCTCGTAGCGCGCGCGAAGCCGAGTGAATCGAGGCTCGGCCCGCGCTGCTCCAGTCCATGCGGCGCGTCGAGGAACGGACCGGCGGCTGAGGCGCCGCACGTGCGAGCTGGATGCGGGCGTGCCCGGCCGCGAGCTCAGCGGCTTCCGCCGTCAGCTCTTCAGCCGCTTCGCGAAGAACTCCAAGATCTCGTCGCGCGCCTGCCGCGTCGGCTCGCCTTCGCGATCGATCAGGTGCGCCGTCACGACGCTGTGCGGATTCTTCATGATCGCGTCGGGGTTCGCGGCGGAGTCGGGCAGCACGCGGCCGACGAAGCGATCGCCGAGCGCGGCCTGATAAGCGGCGAAGCGTTCGGCCTTGCAGAACGAGTCGCCCGCGAAGCGATACGCGAGCACGGTCAGGTCTTCCTTCTCCATGCGCGCCTTCACCTCGGCGAGCTCGTGCGGCGCGATGTGCATGCCGCCGGCCTGGAACATCGGCAGCGAGGGCTGCGATAGAACGGGCGCACGCACCGCGGGCTCGAGCATCAGCGAGAGCGCGAAGTTGCCGGTGAAGCACATGCCGATCGCGCCGACGCCGCGGCCGCCGCAGAGCGGATGTGCGTGCGCGGCGAGCGCGCGCAGCCAGTCGATCACGGGGCTCGACGCATTCGCTGCGAGCGCGCGGAACTCGCGACTGATGCAGCCGCGCAGCATGCTGCCGACCGCGTAGCCCATCGTGATGCCCTTGCCGGCGCGTCCGAACAGGTCGGGCATCCAGACCGTGAAGCCGGCGTCGCGTACCCAGCGCGCGAAGCGCGCGACCTGCGGATGGATGCCGGGCATCTCGGTCATCACGATCACCGCCGGGCCCTTGCCGGCGACGAACACGCGCTTCGTCTTTCCCTGGAAGGTGAGCTCGCGGACCTCGAGGTCGTCGAGCGGATCGTCCTTGGTGATGTCGTCGCCGCGGGTCGTCGCGTTGCCCGTCGTCATCCGCGCAACCTATCACGGTCGGCGGCGCCGATGCGCCACTCCGCGGCTAGAGTGGCCCCATGGATCGCCGAGCAGCGCGCGTTCCGGAAGCGCTGAGCCTCGAGAACGAGATCGCGTTCTACCGCAGGCTTTCGCTAGCGGAGCGCGCCGAGCTGCTCTCTGCAGTGTGCAGCGCTGGCGCAGATCTGCTGCGCGCGAATGCCGATCCCGAGCGGGCCGCAAACTTCGTCGATCCGCTGCCCCCGAGCACCGTGAGAGCCCTCGCACGACTTCGCGCCGAGTACAGAGCAGCGCGAGACCGGGAAGCGAGCCTGCGGTGACTCTCGATGGACCCCGAGACACACTCGATGCGGCGCTTCGCATCGCCGGGGCACTCGAGGATTCGAATACGCCGTACGCGCTCGGAGGCGCGATCGCGTACGGGATCTGGGCTGTACCTCGCGCGACGGCGGACGTCGATCTCAACGTATTCGTCGACGACGACGAGCTCGAGCGAGTCTTTTCGAGCCTTCGAGCACTCGGAGTTCGGTTCGATGCCGCCGATGCCGTCTTCAAGAGTCGGCGAGACGGCCTCTTCGTGGCCCATTGGGGAATCTTCCGGATCGATGTCTTCACACCCAGCATTGCCTTCTCGCGAGAAGCCGAGCGCCCCCGGGTCCGACGCGAGGTCCGCGGCAAGCTGGTTTGGGTTCTGTCGGCGGAGTCGATCGCGGTCTTCAAGTTGCTCTTCTTCCGGCCCAAGGACACGATCGATCTCGAGCGGCTCGTCGCGATGCGAACCGAGCTCGCGGCTGCGCCTCTGCTGATCGGGCGCGGCCGCGCGCTCGGCCCGCGTAGAATCCTCCTTCCTCGGAGGAGCCCTGCGTGACCGCACCGCTCGAAGGCATTCGCGTGCTCGAAGTCGCGAATTGGCTCGCCGCGCCGGCCGCGACGGCGCTGATGGCCGATCTCGGCGCCGACGTCGTCAAGGTCGAGCCGCCCGAGGGCGACGCCTTTCGCTCGTTCGTGTTGAGCTCGATGGGGTACAAGCATCCGTTCGCTGCGAACTATTGCTTCGAGGTCGACAACCGCGGCAAGCGCTCGATCACGGTCGCGCTCGACAAGCCGGGCGGCCCCGAGCTCGTGCGCCGGCTCGCGGCCGACGCCGACGTATTCGTGACGAATCTCGTGCAGACGCGGCGCGAGAGGTACGGCCTCACGTTCGACGACGTGCGCGCGGTGAGTCCGCGGCTGATCTACACGTCGTTCAGCGGTTACGGCGTGCGCGGCCCCGATCGCGCGCGGCCGGGCTTCGACTACGCGGCGTTCTGGGCGCGCTCCGGCCTGATGAGCTTGTTGGGGGAACCGCCCTCGCCCCCGCCGCTGTGCCGCGGCGGTCAGGGCGATCACACGACCGCGCTGAACATCCTCGCCGCGGTGCTCGCCGCGCTGCGGCTGCGCGATCGCACCGGCGAGGGCCAGCACGTCGAGGTCACGCTCCAGGGCACCGGCATCTGGACGCTCGCGGGCGACGTGCAGGCCGCGCTGATCGCGCGCGAGAACCCGGCCCGGCATACGCGCACGCTGCCCGCGAATCCGATCTGGAACTCTTATCAGGCGAGCGACGGGCTGTGGGTGCTGCTCGTGATGCCGCAGCCCGATCCGTACTGGCCGAAGTTCTGCGCGGCGATCGGCAAGCCGGAGTGGGCGAAGGATGCGCGCTACGACAGCCTCGCGAAGCGGCGTGACGCGTCGCGCGAGCTCACCGAGGCGATCGGCGCCGTCTTCGCGACGCAGCCGCGCGCGGTCTGGGCCGAACGTCTCGATGCGCAGGGCCTGATCTGGGCGCCGGTCGCGACGCTCACCGACGTGATCGACGATCCGCAGGTGCGCGAGATGGGCTGGTTCACGAGGGTGAAGAGCAAGCACATCGGCGAGTTCGAGACGCTCGGCACACCGTTCAAGCTGTATGGCGCCGACGTCGGACCCCGCGGCGCGGCGCCCGCGTCCGGCGAGCACACGTTCGAGGTGCTCACGGCCGCCGGCCTCTCCGACGACGAGCTCGCGAAGCTCGCGGAAGCCGGCGTGATCGGTTGAGCGCCGCGCGAACGATGAGCGCCAGCCAGCTGCTCGCGTGGCTGGCCGCGCTCGGGCTTGCCGGCGCTGGCGCGGCCGAGGCGCCGCCGACGCCGCAGCAGCGCGCTGCGGCGCTCGCCGCGCAGCTCGAGGGCACGGCCTGCGCGCAGCAATACTCCGCCGCACACGCGCTGCTTCGCTCGCGCAATTTCATGCTGCTTCGGCGGCCGGAGCGCGAGCGCTTCTCGCTCGCGTTCGCGAGCTGCGCGTTCGAGCGGGCTGACTACCCGTGGGCCGACGCGGCGGCGCGACGTACTGGCAGCGGCGCCGCCGCGCTGCGCCAACTGACGCGGCTCGGCCTGCTGATCTGGGAAGAGGAAAACGACCAAGCGCTCGTTGCCCTCGAAGAGCTCGCGCGGAGCTCGCCCGCGCTGGTGCGTCGCGTCGCGGCGAGCTCCGTCGACGACCTCAGGAAGGATCTGAGTGCGGATGAGTCGCTCGCGATGTTCGATGCGCTCGCGTCGGCGGGCTGGAGAGGCGAGCGGGTGCAGGAGGACGCGCGGCTGCGGCTCGCTCACGCGCGCCTGCTTGCGGAACGTGAGCGAGTGCCTCGAGCACGTGAGCGCCTGCACGATCCGCTGCCGGCGATCACGGTGATCGCGATCCGCAGCGACCGCCGCCTCGACGCGCTGCGCGAGGACCCAGCGTTCGAGCAGCGACTCGACGTCGCGCGCGCCGCCGAGCGCGATCTGTCCCGCGCGCGAGCGCAGGTCGCCGAGCGGCCCGGATCGATGGAGGCGTCGATCTGGCTGATCAACGCGTTGCGCGCGCTCGGCCGCACGGACGACGCGGTCGCGGAGGCCGAGCGCGCGCTTGCGCGCGACGAGGCAAGCAACGGCGCGCACTACGCCGATCGCGATGAGCGCCTCAACTGGCTGCTGAACGCGTACGCAGACGCGCTCTTCGAAGCAAATCGGCCGGCCGACGCGAACGGAGCCCTCGAGCGCGCGATCGCGCACCGTGAGGACGATGAGCCCAACGTCAGTCAGTCGCTCGCGCTCGCGCTCGCGCTCTCCGACGAGGGGCGCGCGGCAGAGGCGCTCGCCGAGCTCGGCCACGTCGAAGACCCGTCGGGCTACGAAGAGCTCTGGATCGAGGCGATCCGCGTGTGCGCGGATCAGCAACTGGACGACTTCCGCCGCCGCGGGCCCGCGCTCGCGAAGCTCGAATCGGATGGCGAGTGGAGCGCTGCGCGCGTGCGCGCACTGCTCTGCATCGGCGATCTGGACACCGCCGCCGGCGTGCTCATCGCACGTCTGCAGGATCCCGCCGAGCGCGAGGACGCGCTGCGCGTCCTGCAGCGCTACGCGAACCGCCCCGAGCCCGCGCTTCCGCAGCGCGTTCTGATCCGCGAGCGGCAGCGCGAGCTCGCGCGGCGCCCCGATGTCTCGGCAGTCGTCGCCGAGCTCGGCCGGATCGAGGATCTCCCGATCGCGGCGACGGACGAGCGAGATCTCTGAGCGGTTACGCCCTGAGCTCGTACGCGTCGAGCCGAGGCCGCGCCATCTCGTCGGTGAAGCGCTGATACGTGAACGGCCACACCGCCGGGATGCCGCGCGAGTCGAGGTACCAGCTCTTGCAGCCGGTCGCCCAGATCGTGTTCCTCGCGGCCACGTCGAACTCCGCGCTGAAGCGCGCCATTGCGGATTCGCTCGCGCTCAGCTCGCGCGCGCGCCCGGCGCGCAGCTCGGCGACGAGCTGGAGGATGTAGTGCAGCTGCATCTCCGCGATCGTGATCAGCGAGAAGTTCCCGACCGGCCCGTTCGGCCCGTTCAGCATGAACAGATTCGGGAAGCGCGGGATCGCGATCGAGAGGTACGCGTTCGGCCGCTCGGCCCACACCTCGCTCAGCTTCAGGCCGTCGCTGCCTGTCACTTCGATCGGACGCAGGAAGCGGTCGACGCGGAAGCCGGTCGCGAGCACGAGCACGTCGAGCTCGTGCAGACGCCCGTCCTTCGTGCGCACGCCGCGCGGCTCGATGCGCTCGATGCCCTCGGTCACGAGCTCGGCGTTCGGCTGCTGGATCGCGCGATAGAACTCGCCGGAGATGATCAGGCGCTTGCAGGCGGCGCGATAATTAGGGCGCAGCTTCTCGCGCAGTACCGGATCGCCGACCGACTTCTCGAGGTGCTCGCGGCACAGCGCCTCGAGCTTCTTCATCTGCTCGGAGGCCGCGTCGATCACGCCGGCCGAGAACGTCTCGTGAAAGGCCGTCGCCATGTCGACGTGGAGCTTCTTCAGCGCCACGGGATTTTCGCGCAGCGCGTTCTTCTCGGCTTCGCTGTAGGGCGGGTTCTCCTGCGGCGCGACCCACTGGGGGGTGCGCTGGAACAGCGAGTACTTCGCGACGCGCGGCACCAGCGCGCCGGTGATCTGGATCGCGGTCGAGCCGGTGCCGATCACGCCGACGCGCTTGCCGCCCATCGGCACCGAGTGATCCCAACGCGCGCTGTGGAAGCACGCGCCAGCGAACGAATCGCGACCGGCGAGCTCGGGGATCATCGGGTGGTGCAGCACGCCGGTCGCAGCGATCACGACGTCGGCTTCGTCGCGGCGGCCGCGCTTCGTCAGGATCCGCCAGCGCCCGCCTGAGAAGTCGAGCCGCTCGACTTCCTCGTCGAAGCGGATGCGCGGCAGCACGCCATGCTCGCGCGCGACGCGTTCGAAGTACTCGCGGATCTCGGCGCCCGGCGAGAACGGATGCGTCCAGTCGGGATTCGGCGCGAACGCGTAGCTGTAGATGTGCGACGGCACGTCGCACGAGAGCCCTGGGTAGGTGTTCTCGCGCCAGGTGCCGCCGACCGAGTCGCCCTTCTCGTAGATCAGCCAGTCGTCGTAGCCGGCCTCCGTCAGCTTGATGCCGGTCATCACACCGGCCATACCGGCCCCAATAACAACAAAGCGCAGGGGGCGGGGTCCGGACATGGCGTCTCCGAGCGAAGCGCTCAGTCTCGCGAAACGCCGCGCGGCGCGGCAACGTCCGTTTGGAGGAGGCGCGGCGTGAAGAGCTTCGAAGGCAAGATCGCGGTGATCACGGGCGGCGGGACGGGCATGGGGCGCGAGCTCGCGCGCCAGCTGGCTGCGGAGGGCTGCCACAGCGCGCTCTGCGACGTCTCGGCCGAGAGCATGGAGCAGACGAAGGCGCTGTGTGCGCGCGAGAACCGCGGCGTGCGCGTGACGACCTTCGTCGCGGACGTCTCGAACGAGCCGCAGCTGCTCGCGTTCCGCGACGCGGTGATGCGCGAGCACGCGACGCAGCACGTCCACCTGGTGTTCGCGAACGCCGGCATCGGCGGCGGCGGCAGCTTCGTCGCCGACGACCGCGAAGAATGGGACCGCACGTTCGCGGTGTGCTGGAACGGCGTCTACTTCACCGCGCGCGCGTTCGTGCCGCTGCTGGTCGCGGCGCCGGAGGGCCACCTGGTCAACACCGCGAGCGTGAACGGCTTCTGGGCGTCGCTCGGCCCGCGCAGCGCGCACAGCGCCTACAGCTCCGCGAAGTTCGCCGTGAAGGGCTTCAGCGAGGCGCTGATCAACGACTTCCGCGTGAACGCGCCGCACGTCGCCGTCTCAGTCGTGATGCCCGGCCACATCGGCACCTCGATCGTGCAGAACTCGGCGAAGGTGTTAGGGCGAGATCCGAAGGAGCTGCCGGAAGCGAGGCTGGTCGAGGCGCGCGATCGCATGACGCGCATGGGCCTGCCGGTCGGCGGGCTCGCACCCGAGCAGATCCGCCAAGCGCTGATCCTGGCCGGCGACAGCTTCCGCGACGACGCGCCGACCAGCGCCGCCGACGCGGCGCGCGTCATCCTCGAAGGCGTACGGCAGAAGCGCTGGCGGATCCTGGTCGGCAACGACGCGCACGTGCTCGACCGCCTCGTGCGCGAGGCGCCCGAAGACGCCTACAGCGAGGCGTTCATGCAGAAGCTGGTCGCCGAGGCGAACTGGAAGCTCGGGGCCTGACGGAGCCTGCGATGCCCAACCGAGCGCGCGTGGAAGCGCTGATCGCTGCCGTCGAGAAGGGCCGCTTCGTCGAGGCGATCGAGGAGTTCTACGCCGAGGGCGCCAGCATGCAGGAGAACGGCGAGCCGCCACGCGTCGGGCGAGCGCGTCTCGTCGCGAACGAGCAGCGCGTGATCGCCGCGTTCGCGCGCATCGACGCGCGCTGCGCGCGACCTCTCTTCGTCGAGGGCGACGAGGTCGTGATCCACTGGCAGTTCGCGTTCCACGCGGCCGACGGCAGCGTGAAGCGGCTCGACGAGCTCGCGCTCCAGCACTGGAACGGCGACCGCATCGCCGCGGAGCGCTTCTTCTACGACGCAGCGCAGATGCGCTGACAGCGCGCACGCGCACAGTCCGCGCGGCGCTAGCGGGATCCCTGCGCTTGCGGTGCAATCCCGGCTCGCCGCCGGGAGATTCCGCATGGACCTTTCGCGCCCCGCACTGCGCATCACCGAGTCGAACGACGAGATCCGCGCGGCGCTCGCCGAGGCGCATCTGCCGTCGCTGTTGCCGGCGCTCGCGCATGTCACCGGCGACCTCGGAATCCTGCGGCCCGAGCTGCGGCCCGACACGACCTCGATGGTCGGCGATCCGAGCGGCTTCGAGGGCGGCGAGCCGGCCGCGCAGCGCGCGCGCGAGCTCGCGCTCGAGGTGCTCGCGAGCTACCGCGATGCCGGCTGCCCGCCGCCGCGCCTGCCGAGCGACGACTTCCTGCGCACGATCCTGAAGTGGATCTCGCCGGATGCGGACGTCGAGCCTTACCTGCCGCTCGTGAAGGAGGAGCTGTCGGTCGGCGCCGACGACCTGCGCGCGCCGAGCTGGCGCAAGGAGAAGCTCGCGCCGGGGCGCGAGTTCCGCGTCGCGATCATCGGCGCAGGCATGTCGGGGCTGCTCGCGGCCTACCGGTTGCAGCAAGCCGGCGTGCCGTGCGTGGTGTTCGAGAAGAACGCCGAGGTCGGCGGCACCTGGTACGAGAACTCGTACCCCGGCTGCCGCGTCGACGTCGCGAACTCGTTCTTCTCGTATTCGTTCGCGCAGCGCTCGGACTGGCCGAATCATTATTCCACGCAGCCCGCGCTGCTCGCGTATTTCAAGGAGTGCGCGGAGCGCTTCGATCTGCGCAAGCTGATCCGCTTCCAGACCGAGGTGTTGCAGGCGGCGTGGGACGAGGAGCGCGCGCTGTGGCGGCTGCGCATCCGCACGCGCGGCGGAGCGGAGGAGAGCTTCGAAGCGAACGCCGTAATCAGTGCGGTCGGCCAGCTGAATCAGCCGAAGCTGCCCGAGATCGCCGGCCTGGAGCGCTTCGCCGGCCCGTCGTGGCATTCGGCGCGCTGGAACCACGGCGTCTCGCTGAGCGGCAAACGCGTCGCGGTGATCGGCACCGGCGCGACCGCGGCGCAGTTCGTGCCGGTGATCGCCGAGCAGGTCGCACAGCTCGACATCTACCAGCGCACGCCGAACTGGCTGTTGCCGGCGCCCGACTATCACGCGCCGATTCCGGCCGGGCAGCGCTGGCTGTTCGCGCACGTACCGCACGCCGGACACTGGCATCGCTTCTGGCTGTTCTGGCGCACGGGCGACGGCATGTTCCTGCCGCGCGTGCGCGTCGACCGGAGCTGGAGCGGGCGCGAGGACAGCGTGAGCGCGGGCAACGAGGAGCTGCGCGCGCTGCTCGCGCAGGCGCTGCGCGAGCAGCTGGCGGACCGGCCCGACCTGATCCCGAAGGTCGTCCCGGACTATCCGCCCGCGAGCAAACGCATTCTGGTCGACAACGGCGTCTGGTGTCAGGCGCTGAAGCGGCCGAACGTGCGGCTGATCACCGAGGGAATCCGCGAGATCACCGCGAACGGCGTGATCGCGCGAGACGGCAGCGAGCGGCCCGCCGACGCGATCATCTTCGCCACCGGCTTCCAAGCCTCGAGGTTCCTGACGCCGATGCAGATCCTCGGCCGCGGCGGCGCCGACCTACACAAGCAGTGGGACGGGAACGCGCGCGCTTATCTCGGCGTCGTCGCGCCGAGCTTCCCGAACTTCTTCTTCATGTACGGCCCGAACACGAACATCGTCGTCAACGGAAGCATCATCTACTTCTCCGAGTGCGAGACGCACTACATCGTGAACGCGATCCGATTGCTCCTGGAGCGCGGCAAGCGCGCGCTCGATTGCAAGCGCGACGTGCACGACCGTTACAACGCATGGATCGACGACGGCAATGCGCAGATGGCGTGGGGCGTCGCGAAAGTGAACAGCTGGTACAAGAGCGCGAGCGGCCGGGTCGCGCAGAACTGGCCGTTCACGCTGCTCGAGTACTGGCAACAGACGCGCCGCGTGAACGACGCGGATTACCTGCTCACGTGAGCGCGGCGTTCTCGGCGGAGCGCGCCGCGTTCGTGCGCGACGGCGTCGCGTGCCTGCGCGGCGCGCTCGACGCGAGAACGCTCGAGGTCGCGCGGCGCGCATACGAGTGGAGCCTCGCGCACCCGAGTCCGAGCGCGAGCAGCTACGCGGGCGGCAGCGGCCGCTTCGTTCAGGATCTCGCGAATCGCGCCGCGCAGCCGGTCTACCGGGAGCTGGTGCACGACTCGCCGGCGGCGGATCTCGCGGCCGCGCTCTTTGGAGCCCCGCAGGTCTGGTTCATGTACGAGCAAGTGTTTCTGAAGGAAGGCGGCGACACGCGCCGCACTCCCTGGCACCAGGATTCGTCGTACTTGCCGATCGAGGGCGAGCAGATCGCGGTGTTATGGATTTCCTTCGATCCCGTGCCGCGCGAGGGCGCGCTCGAGTTCGTGCGCGGCTCTCAGCGTGGCCCGCTGTACGATGGCTCGCGCTTCGATCCGGACGACGACACCGCGCCGATCTACGGAGACGGCTCGCTGCCTCGCTTGCCGGACATCGAGGCCGAGCGCGAGAAGTGGGACGTGGTGGGATTCGCCGTCGAGCCGGGAGACGTCATGGCGTTCCATCCCGCACTGCTGCACGGCGGCGCCGCGACGCGCGCGGACCGGCGCCGGCGCACGCTGTCCCTGCGCTTCTTCGGCGCCGACGCGGTCTACGCGAAGCGTCCGTATCAGACGACGAACGCGATTCCCGAGGCGAGGGCGACCAGCGTGTTCCAGCTGCTGCCGGGGCGGCTCGAAGTGGGCGCGCCGTTCCGACATCCCGAGTTCCCGAAGGTGCGGCCGCGATGAACGCGACGAGCTGGCCCGTCGTCTCCGGCGCGAAGCCCGGCGCCGGTCACTACGAAGAGTTCACGCGCCACCCCGCGCGCTTCCTGCTGCGCGCGTATCGCGAGTGCGGCGAGATCGCAGAGTTCGATCTCGGCGGCGCGCGTCACGTGCTGCTCAGCAGCCCCGCCGCGTACGAGGCCGTGTTCCGCGCGCCCGACGATCAGCTCTCCGCGTCCGAGCCCTATCGCTTCATGGTCCCCGTGTTCGGCGAGGGCATTCAGTTCGGCGCCCCGCTCGAGCTCGAGCGCCAGCAAGTGAAGATGCAATCGAACGCGCTGCGCGTGGATCGGATGAAGAGCTACGCGCAGGTGATCGCGGGCGAGGTGGAGGACTGGGTCGCGCGCTGGGAGGACGCCGGCGAGCGCGATTTCTACGACGAGCTCAAGGAGCTCGTGCTGCGCACCTCGACGCACTGCCTGATGGGCAGCGAGTTCCGCGCGAAGCTCACCGACGAGTTCGGCGCGCTCTATCAGGACCTCGAGCACGCGGTCTCGGCGGCGTCGATCGTCGACCCGTACGGCCAAGACGCGGCGTTCGCGCGCCGCGATCGCGCGCGCGCGCGGCTCGTCGACTTGATCAGCGGCGTGATCCACGAGCGGCGGCGCAGCGGCGCGCACTCGCCCGACATGCTGCAGTCGTTCATGGAAGCGGCCTACCTCGACGGCCGCCGCCTGACGGACGACGAGATCGTCGGCATGGTGATTTGGATCATGTTCGCGGGCTTCCACACCAGCTCGAACACCGCGACCTGGACGATCGTCGAGCTGGCGCGCCACCCCGAGCACGCCGCGCGCGTCGTGCGCGAGATCGACTCCGTGTACGCGCCGGGCGGCGCGCTCGCGCACACCGCGCTGCGCGAGCTGCCCGCGCTCGAGCGCTTCGTGTTCGAGGTGCTGCGCGTCCATCCGCCGCTGGTCACGCTGATGCGGCTCGTGAAGCGCGATTTCTCGGTGCTCGGGCGCACGATCCCGGCCGGCAGCGTGGTCGTGGTCTCGCCGTATGTCGCGCACCGGCTTCCCGACGTGTACGCCGACGCGGAACGCTTCGACCCCGAGCGCACGTTTCCGGAGAACGTCTTCACGTACATCCCATTCGGCGGCGGGCGCCGTAAGTGCGTCGGCAACGCGTTCGCGCTGCTCCAGGTGAAGGCGATCTTCACCGCGCTGCTCGCGCGTTACCGGTTCGCGCTGGTGGATCCGCCGGCCAGTTATCAGGACGAGATGCCGAGCCTGATCCTGCGCACGAGCGAGCCGTGCCGGCTGCGCTTCGAGCGGCGCGCCGAGAGGGCGCGATGAACTGGCGCGTCGAGATCGACCGCGATCTCTGTCAGGGCCACGCGGTGTGCATGGACGAGGCGCCCGAGGTGTTCCTGGTGATCGAGCGCGCCGGCGCCTATGCGCAGACCTCGCTGCTCGCGGACCCGCCTCCCGCCGAGCAGCGCGAGCGCGTGGAGTCTGCCGTGAGACACTGCCCGAACCGCGCGCTGAAGATCGTCGAGGCGCCCTGAGCGCGGCTCCCTAATCGATCAGGAACCTGTCGCCGCGCCAGGGCGCGCGATCGACCTCGGGCTCGCCGAACATCTCGCGCAGCTGGTCGATGAAGCTCAGGATCGTCTCCATCGAGACCGGGTGCGCGCGATCCCAGGCCTCCACCACGCGCGCGGAGGCGAGCCACGCGGCGCGGGATTCGGGAGAGAGCGCTTCGTCGACGAACTCTTGGTCCTGTTTCGAGAGGCGCGTCATGCCTTCTCCAATCCAGCGAGGAGATCGTCGAGGTCGCTCTCACACTCGAACATTCGGAAATAGTTGCGAACGCGGTCGGCGTCGATGACAGCGAAGCTGAGCAGCCGTTCGATATCCGCGAGCTCCCGGTGACGCCGGAGCGGGTTGTTCGCGTAGCCCTGCACTTTGAGGCCAATCAGGTCGGACGCATCCACGACGGGCACAGTCTCGCCCAGGACGGACTGTCCGCTGGCACGGCGCAGAATCGCGACTCCGTTCTCGCGCCTGACGAACAGCACATCGACTCGACCCTTCACCGGATCGCGCGAGATGTAGTTCCCGACGTTGTCGTTCCGGTGAACGGCTTCGTAGCCCTGCTGCCGGAGGGCTTCGTCGACGGCCTTCGACTTGAAGCCATCCGCGATCCAGTCGAGATCGACGGTCGCCCGTGCGGCGCCATGAGCGGAGAGCGCGAGCCCCCCGATCAATGCATGATCGACGGCTCGCTCTTCGAATGCGCGGTGAATCGCAATCAGCGCGGCGCGGATGTCCATGTCTTCCAACGGTCGCAGTCCGCGGGACCGCGGGGCGAGTCGGCCCAGCATGCCCAGCACGAAGCGATTCGTCGACCCGACTACTCCGCCGCCGGCTCGGCGCCGCGCCAGGTTTCCTCGCGCTCGTCGAACTCCGGCAGCTGCGGGGTGCGGCCGCGCTCGGCGTCGAGCTGCCAGCTCCATAACAGCGACCACTTCGCGTAGGTCGCGAAGGCTTGGCAGCCGCAGAACGCGACGCCGACGCCGCGGTCGAGGAAGCCGAGCTGGAGCACGAAGGTGCGGAAGAAGCGCCAGGCGGGCCGGAACAGCACGTCGGCGAGCGAGCTCGCACGCTGGCCCTCGCGCCACGCCTGCGCCGCGCCCCAGTGCCCGTACTTCACCATGCGCTTCAGGTAGTCGTGAAAGTCCTCGATCATGAAGTGCAGCAGCGGGCTCGCGAGCACGGGCGCCTCGCCCCGCACGATCACCTTGGGATGAACGCGCGCGTTCGCGTGGCGCGCCGCGCCGCGCCGGATCAGCCGCACGACGCGATCGCGCCGCCAGCCCGAGAAGCGGATCTCGCGGCCGAGAAAGAAGCAGCGACGCCGAACGGTGTAAGCGCCGTGCGCGGGGCCCGCCGCGAGCAGCGCCTCGATCTCGCGCTGCAGCTCGGGCGTGCAGCGCTCGTCGGCGTCGAGAATGAACGCCCACGCGTGCGCCGCCTGGTCGAGCGCGAAGTTCTTCGCCGCGGCGGCGCCGTAATAGGCGCGCTGGAGGAAGCGCACGCCGGGGAAGCCCTGCGCGATCTCGGGTGTGCGGTCCGTCGAGAACGAGTCGAGCACGACGATCTCGTCGCACCACGCGAGGCTCTCGAGGCACGCGCGAAGGTTCCGCTCCTCGTTGAAGCAGGTGACGATGCCGCTCACAGGCGGGCGCGCGGGCATGCGGCGGAATCTATCAGCGTAAGGGCTGCGAACTCGTCGCGGGCAGGCAGCGAGGCTTCGGCGCGGGCGCCGCTCGGGGCGGGAGGGGGATCCGTTCCGCTGCGGGCCTCATCGGATTGCAGTGCATGCGGCGAGCTGAGCGAGCGTTCGGGTGAACCTGCATCCGAGTCATCGCGTGCGTTGGCTGGGCAGCCGGGCGCTCGCGGAGATCGATCGTGCGCACGCACATCGCGCAACACGATCGGCTTGCTGGCTACGGCCCTCCGCTCCAGGACCCCCGGTCCCGCCCCTCGCTCGGTGCTCGGAAGAACGGCGGGCACGATGGGTCTAGAGAACGGCGAAGCGCCGGCGGTCTCAGGAAGGCAGCGGTCCCGTCAGCGAGGCTCGCTGTGAGATCTCGATCCAGTTCCCGTCGGGGTCCCGCACGAACGAGAAGCGCGCGGTCTTCCCGAGCGTGATCGGGCGGGCGCCCTCCGCGCCGCCGCGCGCGAGAATGCCCGCGTGCTCCGCGTCGCAATCGAAAACCTGAATCGTCGTGTAGCGATAGCCGCGCCCGTCGCGCGCGACGTCTCCGCCTGCGCTCGCGTCTTCGCGAACGATGAACAGCGAAGTCCCGCAGCGAAAAGTTCCGGGCGCCGTCTCTTCGAGCCCGAGCGCGTGCGTGTAGAAGCGCCGGTGCGCGCCGAGCTCGCGCGCCGCGAGCACGACGCCGATTCCCGTAACACCTCCGTGCCCAGGCGCCACGAGCACCACGCGATTCCCGTCGACGTCGATCAGCTCACGCGGTTCCGTAATGCCTGAGCGTGCGATCCAGAGCTCGCGGTAGCCGGAGGGCGGGCTCTCGGGAAGCGGCGCCTCCACCAGGTTCAGCTTGAACACCGAGCCGTTCAGCGCGTGCCGCATCTGCACGAAGCCGCGCGTGACCGGAAGGCGCTCTTCGAACGCGAGCCCGACCTCTTGCTGCCAGAACGCAAGCTGCGCCTGCCCGCGGTTCGTGAGGATCCCGACGTCGACGCATGGCTTCGCGAGGCGCATGCGCGCACCCTACCGCGGTTCTTCCGGCGCCCGACGTGGCGAAGCGCTCGAAATTGGCGCTTCCTTGCGCGATGCCCCGGCCGGAGGTCCCGATGTCCGAGCTCGACAGCTACTACCGCGATCACTGGCTCGCGATCGAGCCCGAACGATTCGCGCGCTACGACGAGATGTTCCGGCTCGACGATCGGCGCGCAGACAAACTGCTCGCGCCGCTCGAGCTCGCCGCGGGGCACACCGCGCTCGATCTGGGATGCGGGCCGGGCTACGTCGCGGCGCAGATCGCGCGGATCGTCGGCCCGGGCGGCCGCGTGCACGCGCTCGACGTGAATGCCGAGTTCGTGGCGCGTGCGCGCGCGGTCGCAGTCGATGCGGGCGTCGAGAAGCGCGTCGCGGTTCACCACCTGACAGCCGAGCGCTTCCCCGTGCCGGATTCGCTGTGCGACCGCGCGCTCGCGAAGAACGTGCTCGAGTACGTGCCCGACGTCGACGCGACGCTGCGCGAGCTGCACCGCGTGCTGAAGCCGGGCGGCATGCTCACTGCGCTGGACTCGGACTGGGCGTTCGTGCTGATCGAGCCGCTGACACCCGACGAAGTCCGCGAGCTGTTCGCCGCGGCCGCAGCGGCGTTCCGCGAGCCGTGCGTCGGCCGCAAGCTGCGCGCCGCATTCCGGCGTGCGGGCTTTCGCGACGTGCGGGTCGACGTGATCGCGTCGCCCGACGAGAAGGGCTTCCTGCGCCCGGTCGTCGAAAACATGCTCGGCTACGCGCGCAAGTTCGGAACGCTCTCCGAAGCTCGCTGCGCCGAGCTGCGTGCGCGCGTCGAGGCCGCGATCGCGAGCGGCGACTACCTCGCGGTGCTTCCGCAGTTCGTCGTGCGGGGCGTGCGGTGAAGCTCAAGGCTCCTCGGGCTCGTAGAACTCACCCTCGAGGTCGTCGAGCCGCGTCTGCAGCGCGCTCCGCGCGTCCTGAATCGCCTGGTTGTAGATCGGCGCTCCGAGGCGCCGAACGAAGAAATCGATCAAGCGGCCGGCCTGATAATCGCTGATCTCTCGGTCGAGCTCGTCCGCGAAGAAGCCTCGCGTGAGGAAGACCAGCTGCTCTCGACGAGGAGCGGAGAGCTTGATGCGCATCGGCTTCGCGTTTGCGCCGGCCACGTCTTCTCCTCCCGCGCTCGCGCCCCTTCAGCGCGCGATGTCTGCGAGCTTCACGACCCTCGCCTGCGGCGTCTCGATCTCGCCCTCGGGCAGCATGTAGCGCCAGAACACGACGCCGAACGCGCGCCCCTCGCTGTCGAGCCAGTTCGGGACGCCGGGATCGCGGTGCGCGATCACGACGCGAAAGCTGCCATCCGGCTCGACCTGCGTCTGCGCGCGATTCAACGAGACCTGACGGTTCGCGTAGTCGTACGTCATCTGGTGGCGCGTCCAGAGGTCGACGTTCGCGCAGCGGCACTTCGGCCAGCGCGCCGTGATCACCAGCGCCTGATCCGCACCAATGAGATAGGGCGCCATCGAGTACGCGGCGTCGAACGCGGCGAGGCCCATCGCGCCGGGCTTCGCGGGCTTCGGAAACTGATTGGGGACTCTCGACACGAACGCCGGCTGCTCGCGGTTCGCCATCGGCGGCATGCCGATCGTGCGATCGCGCACGAAGCCGAGCACGCGGCGGACCCCCGCCGCGACCGACACGTCGCTCGGCGCAGCCGGCGCCGGCGAGCCGCCTACGACCTCGATCGTGAGCGGGATGAAGCGCGTCGGATCCGCCGCGACGCAGTGCTTCTCCTCGAAGTAGTGGCGCGTCGTGAGCGCGTACGCGTCGTCGGGCAGCGGCAGCCAGTTGCGCGCGCGCTCCGCGCCGCCGAGCGCGATCTCGAACGAGCCGTCGGCCGTGACGTCGAACTGCGTGTCGTTGATCACGCCCGCGGTGCGCCCACGCAGCCCGCCGTCCTCCACGCCCGCCTCGATCGTGATCGAGACGTAGACCGCGCCCGCCATGTTCCCACGCACGCGGTACGCGTGCTTCCCGGACACCGGCGCGTCGTAGTAGATCGCGTCCGCGTTGTCGCCGGTGAACTT
>Ga0187894_10000230_pt1 | contig 75357 bp, 72 predicted proteins | sample GBC1701081metaG_FD_136650 | JGI IMG/M metagenome (GOLD analysis project Ga0187894, IMG submission 136650) | White microbial mat communities from a lava cave in the Kipuka Kanohina Cave System on the Island of Hawaii, USA - GBC170108-1 metaG ... | reverse complement strand
CGTGAAGCGCTACATTCGTGAACAAGAAGACGCCGATCAATCAGGGCGGTTCTAACCTTTAATCGCCGTCTTTGAGACGGCCCAACCCAGCAAGCCACCCGCTTCGCGGGGGGTACGCTGACTTTCTCGCGACTTTTGACTGATAAAACTCATTGTCACATTGATCTGAAGAAAGTAAAAAAACAACTTGTGAAAAGACATTCGCTTCTCACGCTTTCTGTAACTATTTGTTGTCTTATCCAAGGGTGTACGGTACTGAAATCGACACGGGTAGATCAAGGTCAAGCCACTAGTGGTCTGTCAGAGTTAATTTTCAGAGTTGGAGATTGCGAGTATCCTCCAAAGGCCGCCGAAAGCAGGGGGGAGGGAGGACTTAAGATGAAGAAGTACATTGTCACCTTGAACAAGGAGGAGCGCCACCAACTCCAAGTCGTGGTTAAGAAAGGTAGAGTTGCTGCGCACACTGGGCTCCATGCCCAGCTTCTCCTCCACGCCGATATCGAGAGTGCGGCCTGGACGGATGAGGCAATCAGTAAGGCCACGGACGTGCATCCGACCACGGTGGCGAATGTCCGCCAGCGGTTTGTCGAAGAAGGCTGGGACGCGGCGCTCCACCGGCGTCGAACACGAACCTCACGCTGGAAGTTGGACGGCAAACAAGAAGCCCATCTCGTTGCGTTGGCCTGTAGTGAACCGCCGGGCGGACAGGCGCGCTGGAGCTTACGATTGCTCGCCGATAAGCTGGTGGAGTTGCAGGTGGTCGAGTCGATTTCGTACGAGGCCGTGCACCAGGCCCTGAAAAAAACGCACTTAAGCCCTGATTGAAACAGCAATGGTGTTTTCCGCCCGCAGCCAACGCCGCTTTTGTGGCACAGATGGAAGAAGTCTTGGAGGTCTACACCCGACCCTACGACCCACGCCGTCCTGTGCTGTGTATGGATGAAGTCAGTAAGCAACTGGTCGGAGAGATTCGTCAGCCAGTGCCAGGAGAACCCGGCCAGCCGCGGCGCTACGACTACGAATACCGTCGCAACGGGGTGTGTAATCTCTTCATGTTCTTTGACCCGCTGCTGGGCTGGCGGCATGTCGAAGTCACTGAGCGGCGCACGATGCAAGACTGGGCGTGGGCGATGAAGACGGTGGTCGACGGATACTACCCCAGTGCAGAAGTGATTACGGTGGTCTTGGACAATCTCAACACCCATGTCTCGGCTGCATTGTACGCGACCTTTCCGCCTGCCGAAGCCCGTCGATTGCGGCGGCGCTTGGAGTTTCAGTACACGCCTAAACATGGCAGTTGGCTGAACATGGCTGAGATTGAACTCAGTGTGTTGAGCCGCCAATGTCTGCACCGGCGTATTGCCGACCGGGAGACGTTGACTCGTGAGGTAATCGCGTGGGCAGCCCGACGGAATGTCAAAGGCGTCACCGCGGACTGGCGTTTCACCACAAGCCGATGCACGGGTCAAACTGAAACGACTGTACCCAGTGATTCATGACTGACAGACCACTAGGGGGAAGACTAATGGCTCGCCTTGTTTTGCGCTACCAAGGGAAAGGACCCAAACCTCAACAAAGTACCGAGCAAATCCGTTCCTCGGATAATATTGCAATAGTTGATGATTCCTCTCCACGTATGATCTTGGTCGATGCACCTGAGGATGAATTGAAGGTACTCGTTGACTCGATGCCGGATTGGATCATGAGCCCAGAGAGAACGTACCACTTACCCAACCCTCACCCTAAGCTTCGGCGAGGTTCGGAGCAAGAAGAATAAGTATAACAAGGTAGGCAATGTCTACTTTCGTCCTCTAATACAGTAGGGTGTCAAGCTCGACTCAACTGTGAATGCCTCTATCCGGCCAAGCACAGTTCTGATGAAGAATGAACGTTAGGCTCGTGGGCTCAGCCCAATCTATAAAACTGAGTGTTTGGAGAAAAGCAAGGGCAGAATAGCAGCCTGCGGAAGGAACTATCAGATATGTCATCCCCATTCGCAAAACGCGTCGCCGGCAATGCCGAAGATCAATACAACAGGTATCGTCTTCAGCACGAGCATGACCCACAACTCGCCAGGCAAATCCGAAAATATTGGACTGACCTCAACTTTGGCTTTCCGGGCGTAAACACGCCTTGGTCGGCCGTATTCGTCTCTTGGTGCGTTAAGACCGCAGGGGCGACTTCCGCCGACTTTAAGTTCGCCGCGGCACACTCGAAGTTTGTCCATTGGGCTATTAAAAACGCGCTTAATCAAACCGGGTCGTTCCGTGCTTATGAGATTACAACGTACGCCCCTAGCGTCGGAGACATAATCCACAACAATCGTAACGGAAACACTTTTGCTTACGACTATGCTAGGACGCACTCATCCTACGAATCGCACTCGGCCATCGTTATCGAGACCGGTCACGACTCGAGCGGCAATTATCTACTAACCGTTGGCGGAAATGAAGGAGACTCGGTAGGACGGAAACTCATTCGCTTAACAACCAGAGGCCTTATCAAGCAACGCCCCAACAGCCCATACATCTGTGTTATTGAGAATCTGATGTGAGAACAGGAAACGCCTGATAAAGTGACGTAGCCTGATGAAACGGAGTGCAATCCAGGAGCCAACCGGATAAAGACAAGAGATAGAGACAGAGACCACCCGCCTTCCTCCGTCTCTCCCTTAAAGCTTTAGCTCACCGGCGCTGCGGCATGCGGATATGGAGCGGAGGGTTCTTGTCCTGATGCTTTTCTCCTTATCATCCTCACCGCAGGCGATCATCCTGTCGTCTACCCCTCTCGTTCGTCAAGCGACGCAGTACGAACGATTGCGAAGCGCACCGAGAGTTGGTATCCGAGGGTCAGAGGAGTACCTGACAACGTCGCTGTTACGTGTAATGATCGGCTGCCTGGGGATAGGACTGCTCGCCGGCTGTTCCGATCCGGATCAAAGAGCAGACGCACTGCTGGCGGAAGCGTCGCAACTCGTCCAAGCAGCCCAGGAAGCTGAACGGACAAGTTACGCCGACGCCTTCAGACTCTATCAAGACGCTCTGACAAAAGCGGCAACGATCACCGCCCGATATCCCGCATCCCAAGTAGCAGGGGCGCTCACCCAAGGCGTAGTGCAAATCGGACCCTACCCCCTCACAGAATTGAAAAACACGATCGCCCCCCAGACAAAGAGAAAAGCGGAGACTGAAGAAGACCCCCTTGTGTGTGCCCTGGTGATAATCAAGACGATAGCAGAGCGCTCTCGCCAGGCTGAGGTCTTAGAACAGATAGCCCGCGTACATGTGGAGGTCGGTCAGTACGACCACGCTTTGCAGATAGCGAAAACGATAACGGATACTTCTCGCCAGGCTGGGGTCCTGGAGCAGCTCGTCCTCACGTACCTGGAGATCGGTCAATACGATCAGGCCTTGCAGGTAGCCAGAACGATAGAGGAAAGCTCTCGCAGAGCCAAGGCTTTAGAGCAGCTCGTCCTCACGTATCTGGAGATCGGCCAATACGATCAGGCTTTGCAGGTAGCCAATATGATAGGAGACAACCTCCTGAGAGTAGATGCATTAGCTGAGATAGCCCTCAAGCAGGCGGAGGTTGGCCAATACGATCAAGCGCTACGGGTAGCCGAAGCGATAGGAGAGCCCCATTCCAGAGCCTGGATGTTAACTGAAATAGCCCGCAGGTGTGCGGCAGCTGGACAAAAGGATAAAGCCTCAGAGATCTTATTCCAAGCCACCCAGGTGAGCAAAGCGGTAGGAGAGGCCGCTCTCAAGAATGGGGTATTGGATCAGATAGCCCGCATGTACGTAACAGTGGGCCAGTACGACCACGCCCTCCAGCTCGCCGGCTCGATCGAGGATACCCGTCAGAGGACCGAGGTGTTGGCTGCAATAGCCCGCCTGTATGCAGAAGCTGGCCAGTACGACCACGCCTTCCAGCTCGCCGGCTCGATTGAGGATGCCCGTCAGAGGACCGAGGTGTTGGCTGCAATAGCCCGCCTGTATGCAGAAGCCGGCCAGTACGACCACGCCCTCCAGCTCGCCCACTCGCTAGAGGATATCCTGTCCAGATACGAAACATTGGTGGCAATAGCTGGCGAGTATGTGAAAACTGGACAAAAAGCTCAAGCCTCAGAAATCTTATCTCAAGCCCTTCGGCTAGCCAAAACGACAGCAGTTGGGTCTTTCAAAGCCAGAGCGGTAGCTGAGATAGCCGAACAGTATGCTAAGGTTGGGCAAAAGAACAAAGCCTTGGAAATTTTATCCCAGGCTCTTGAGGTGGCCAAAACGATAACGGAGCGCACTCGCCGGGCTGGGGTCTTAGAGCAGATAGCCCGCGTACATGTGGAGGTCGGTCAATACGACCACGCTCTGCGAGTCGCGAAAACGATCACCGACGCCGCTCGTCAGGCTGAAGTCTTAGAGCAAATTGCTCTCAAGCATATAGAGATCGGCCAATATAATCAGGCTCTGCGAGTCGCGAAAACGATCACCGACGCCGCTCGTCAGGCTGAAGTCTTAAAGCAACTCGCTCTCAAGTACGTGAAGGTTGGTCAATACGACCAGGCACTGGATGTTGTCAAAACGATCACCGACGCCGCTCCTAAGGCTGAAGTCTTAGAGCAAATTGCTTTCAGGTATGCAGAGGCTGACCAACACGACCAGGCACTGGATGTCGTCAGAACGATAGAGGACGCCCTTCTCAGAACAGACGCGTTGGTTCAGCTGGTTCTCATGTATGTAAAAGTTGGTCAATACGACCAGGCCCTTGAGGCAGCCAAAACGGTAGAAGATCTCCGTTTCAGAAACATCGCGTTGGTTGAAATAGCCGGAGGGCATATTGAAGCTAGTCGATATGCCCAGGCTCTGGAAGTTGCCAACACGATGGAAGACGACACTCCCAAAGCTGATGTATTGGCGAGAGTGGCCATCAAATACACCCAAGCGGAAGCACGGGAGAAAGCCGCTGAGCTTTTCTCACGAGCGCTACAGATAGCCAAAACCAGTGAGGACGCCGAGTCGAAAGCTCGGACGTTGGCTGCGGTAGGCTTCTGGTATGCCAAAGCCGGGCAAAAGGTAGATGACACGGCAAAGAAGGTTTTGCACGAGATTATCGCGGGGCTTGACGAAAGCATGTGGCGTGAACAGCTTTTAGTAAGTCCTCACTGAAAGTGACTCTCCATCGACAACGCCAGCACGGCAGCAGCGACCGAGCAGAGACACATCCTTTGCGAAAGAGATTTTTAAGGGCAGTTTCGACTTCTTTGTTGATAACCACTTCCTCCAGAGCGCGATTGATCGCCTCACTGCAGGTAGTGGCCTTCAGCACTTTTCGCGCTTTTTGTAGCAATACTTCATCGACTAAGAGATTACTGCGTTGTTTGACGGTCGCGATTCAGTATCGTTCCTTGATATTGCGACTCCCTCATCCTAGTAATATGTCCCAGTGTGTCAAGTTGAGGAGGTCATCCTCCAATCTACCTATTTCGGAGAGAGCATATGGCCAGAGCACCTAAGTCGACCAGGAGCAGAAAGTCAATAAGTAAAACCGCTCAGCAACAGAGAAGCTCCACAACCAAAGCAGGCACGGCGTCATCAGCCGCCCCACGAGCGTTGAGGGTGGAAGCGCCTCGGCCAGTCTCAGTCAGTGCGCCAAAGGCCAAAGCGACTCCCTCACTCACGGTCGCCGCGGGCGCGAATCCCGAGGTGCAGACCATCATCTACATTCACGGCATCGGTAATAAACCGCCCGCCTCAGTCCTGAAGTGTCAATGGGACTCGGCGCTCTTCGGCGTGCAGCTTGGTGACCGTAGCCGTATGGCTTACTGGGTTAACCGCGACTACTATCCGGTTCCGTCCGACGAAACCTGCGCGGCCGGCGATTTGGTGCAGATCGATGACGACGAAGCCACGACCAAGGCGATTATGGCGCAGGCGGCAGGGAGACCACTGAACGAGCAGGATGCTATCGACGATGAAATTACTGCGTTGACTGACGATCAAGCACGACAAGACTGGTTGCGGGCGCTCTCGCAGAAGATGCTCGCGAGCGCCCTGGTTGATGAGCAAGCGATCGAAAAAAGCGTACGCGAGACCGGTGGCGTCAGTGCTAAAGTCCTTCCGCTTCCGGCGTTCCTCAGACGGCTGATCACCCAAAAACTCACCCGCGCTTTTCTGCGCGATGCCAATGACTTTTTCTTCAATCCCGAAAGACAACAGGCGATGCAGCAAAGCCTGGTGGATCGCCTCAACGCCGGCGGTGGCCCTTTCGTGGTGATTGCCCATAGCCAAGGGTCGATGATTGCCTACAATGTCTTGCGTCAGCTCACCAAGGCTGACTGTGATGTGAGGCTCTTTGTCACGACTGGTTCGCCGTTAGGGCTTACGGAGGTACAAGATTTCTTACGCCAGTGGACCCCAGACGGCGAGTTGCGCGTGCCGGACTGCGTGACCCGTTGGGTCAACGTCGCCGAGCAGCTTGATCCGGTGGCGGCTGATCCTGATATTTCGGACGATTTTGCCCCGCAGGGGACGATTGAAAACTTTGACGGCTTTTTTTTGAACCCTGATTCTCCGCTGAGCCCGCATTCAGCGACTGGCTATCTCCGTAGTGACCCGGTCCAGCAGGTAGTTCGTGAAGTGGCAGGCAATGCGTTTGCGCAAGCGGTCGCGAGCACGATCATTACCAAAGATCTAGTTGAGGATTTGGAGGACAGCTTCCGCACCCAACGGCATACCGCCTTGATCCAACTCACCACGCCCAGCGAGCCCGGCCCGCTCGGCCAAAAGACCCTTTCTGATGTCAGCACTCAATTACAGAAAACGATTAAGGACATGGTAGCCGAGAGTGGTGACGACGTGAAGGAAGCCGAAATTGACCCACTCAAACGATTTGTGTCGGCAAAACTCACGCGCCTTGAGATTGAGAAATTACGTACTCAGTATAAAGACTTGCAGATTACTCGGGTCTGGCGCGATGCCGTGAAGCGGGCGTTGATCAACCAATCGACCAACACCATTCAGGTGCGTCCGGCCAATCTTGGCTATGGGGCTGTAGGGAAAGATATTGGTTGGGCGGTGCTAGATACCGGCATTCGCGCCGATCATCCGCACTTCGAGTACTATAAGAACGTAGTGGCACAGTGGGATTGTACGAAGCCAGGAAAGCCCATCGAGAAGACGCCGGCACAGAGCGCCCAACTCGATAAGCACGGCCACGGCACGCATGTCGCCGGGATTATCGCCGGCCGCTATGAATTTCCCGATAAAGCTGGTGGTCCACCTACCGTGTTCTCGGGAATGGCCCCGGCAGCGAAGCTGTACGGATTTAAAGTCCTTGATGATCAGGGAAGGGGCCAGGACTCCGCTATCATCAAAGCGCTCGATCATATCGCTGATCTCAACGAAGAAGCAGGGCGCTTAATCATTCAGGGGATCAATCTCAGTCTCGGCGGGGCCTTTGACCCCAGCGTGTACGGCTGCGGTCATACGCCACTGTGCCAAGAGCTACGTCGACTCTGGGGGCAGGGGGTACTGATCTGTCTGGCGGCCGGCAATGAAGGGTACGTGCTTTTACAAGCGACAGAAGGAGAGGTCCAGGCGAACATGGATCTTTCTATCGGCGATCCGGCCAACCTTGATGAGGCCATTGCCGTCGGCTCGATTCACAAAGCAAACCCGCATACCTATGGCGTTTCATATTTCTCTTCTCGAGGGCCGACCGCGGATGGTCGAAGAAAACCCGATCTGGTCGCCCCGGGCGAGCAAATTCTTTCCGCTTACCATAACTATAATCACCAGAAGGAGAAAGACCAAAGAACAGTGAGTGATCTCTATGTCGAGATGAGCGGCACCAGCATGGCTGCCCCACACGTATCCGGCTTACTCGCGGCGTTTCTCTCAGTGCGGCAGGAGTTCATCGGCTCGCCCGGACGAGTAAAAACGATCCTGCTTGAGAACTGTACCGATCTCAACCGTGATGTCTACATTCAAGGACGGGGGATGCCGAACTTGATTAAGATGCTGACCAATAGTTAGAGGAGAGATGGAGATAGAGACCGCCCCCATCCTTCTCTGTCTCAAATCTCTCTCTCTGTCTCATTGCATTGCCGTTCTTCTTTCTCGCTACTGCCGCCCATGCTATGGTCAGACTCGTGGATACTGCGCGACGCCGAGCAACTTATGAGGATTTGCTGAAGGTCCCTGATCCTTTGATCGCTGAGATCGTGGACGGAGAATTGATCACCTCTCCACGACCCGCATTCTCCCATGCGCAGGCCGCTTTTGCTATTAGCCAAGATGTTGGGCGTTTTTCTCGACGGCTTGGCGGCCCCGGTGATCCCGGCGGCTGGTGGATTCTCTTTGAACCCGAGTTACATCTGGGTGCAGAGATCTTGGTTCCGGATTTGGCCGGCTGGAAGCGGGAACGTATGCCTATTCTTGAAGATGTCGCGTACAGTGAACTCGCTCCCGATTGGATCTGTGAAGTTGTCTCGCCGTCCACGGCGCGCGTTGATCGAGTACGTAAGATGCCTGTCTACGCGCGTGAACAGGTCAGCCATCTGTGGTTAGTTGACCCGATCATGCGGACGTTAGAGGTCTATCGACTAGAGAACCAGCGGTGGGTAGTCGCGAGCACGCACGGTGGCGCCGAAAGCGTGCGCGCCGAACCGTTCGAGACCATCGAACTCGACATGAGCCGCTGGTGGCTGGAAGAATCGTAAGGCCCTTGCTTAATGTCCGACCTGCTGCCGGGCTTTATCTATATAGCGTTGGATGAGCAGTCGCATGGTCTCGGCCGGTTGTATGCCGATCAACGGAAAGGTGCCGAGCATGAAAGTCGGGTAGCCGACGACCTCGAACCGCGCCGCTTCCACCTCGGTCTCTTTGACGCGGGCGGTAAACGTTCCAGCTTCTAAGGCGTGTTTAAGCTCACTCGTTGAGAGGCTAACGCTCTCGGCTATGCCTAAGAGGATCGAGAGGTCACCAATATCTCTGCCGTCGGCAAATACCGCTTTGAAAACCGCCTCGTGGTATTCAACAAACTTTCCTCGCTCTCGGGCGAATTCGGCGCCTTCGAGTGCCAATGCCGAATCAACCCACCGTTCAGGTACGCGCAACGTGACGCCGGTCTCGCGGGCGATACGGAAAATCTTGCCTTTCGCCTCGTCGCCAATCATCTCGCCATTCTTCCAGCCCTGATGGCGGCGGGAAATCTGTACGCCTTTCCACAACAGTTCGATCTCCAGTTGGCCGTCGAGCTGTTCCATGACCTGCTTGGCGACGTAACAGAGCGACGACGCATAGTCGTAGTAGATCGGAATAATGACCTTTGACATAGGCAGAGCACCGACAAACTCTGAACGCACTGTACCGTTCTGAACATTGCCAGGGCAAGAGGGTTGGAATATAAGAAGAGTCGCTTAGCTTTTAGCTGTTCGCAGTGAGCAAAGCAAAACGGCAGAATTCTCTCTCACATCCTTTTGCTAAGAGCTAATCGCTAATAGCTAACAGCCTGCAAAAAGGAGGGCTCTATGGGATTCATCGAAGTACTCAACCCTGTCGCCGAGGCGCGGGCGCCGGAACTGCCGCTGGCCCGCCGCCACGCGGACTTGCACGGCAAGACGATCGGCTTTCTCAATAACCGTAAGGCGAATGCCGGGCTGCTATTAGATAGCATTGAGAGCATACTCCGCTCCCGCTTTGGTGAGTTTGCTGTAGTCAAAGGCGACAAGAATGCCGCGCTGGCCGCGCCGGATGCGGTGCTGAGTCGTCTCTCTCTTTGTGACGTAGCTATCTTTGCCATCGGTGATTGAGGGTCGTGTACGTCGTGGGGTCTCCACGACTCTATCGAACTGGAAAAGCGCGGAGTGCCGACCGCAGTGATCTGTAGCGACGAATTCGCTCCACTCGGTCGCGCCGAATCGCGCATGCTGGGGATGGCAGGAATTCCCATCGCGGTTATTCCTCATCCTCTTGCCGGCAACAAACCGGATGAGGTGCAGCGCAAAGCCGAAGCCGTGGCGGAGGAAATCATTGCCATCTTGACGCAACCGGCGGAACAATTGGCGCACGCCTATCGTGGACGTTTTTTACAGCTGGCGCAGAAACAGATCAACAAACGGGCGGCAACATGAATAGTTGTCAGTGGTCAGTAACCAGTTGTCAGTTCTCGAAGACTTTCCTACTGACAGTTTTTTCTGGCAACTGACAACGAGCAACTGGTAACTGCTTTATGGATTTCCATTCTGACAAAATCTCCCTCAACGATTCGCTCGAAGCGGTGAACGATTGGTTCTATGACCAAGGGTGGACCGACGGCTTGCCAATCGTCCCGCCCACGCCCGCACGGGTGGAAAAACTGCTGGCGTGGACCGATCGTGACCCGCAAGACGAGCTTGGCGCAGTCCCGCCAAAGTACGGGATCGCGACCATCGAGAAACTTGCCGTCAATGCGGTGATGGCCGGCTGCCTGCCGGAGTATTTCCCGGTGGTAATCGCCACACTTGAGGCGCTGCTGGAAGAGAAATTCAATCTCTACGCGGTACAAAGTACGACCCATCCGTGCGCGCCGCTGGTCATTCTCAACGGCCCGATTGCGCGCGAACTCGGCGTCAACGCCCGCTACAACGCCTTCGGGCAGGGATGGCGTCCGAATGCGACCATTGGTCGGGCCATCCGCTTCGTCCTGCTCAATGTTGGTGGCGGCGTCCCCGGCGTTCTTGATCGTGCGACCCAAGGGCAACCCGCGAAATACTCCTACTGCCTGGCCGAGAACGAAGCGGAAAACCCCTGGACCCCGCTCCACGTCGAACGCGGGTTTGCGGCAGACGCCAGCACGGTAACGGTGTGCGGCGCCGAAGGACCGCATAACATTAACGACCATGTCAGCACTGCTGCCGCGGGGATTCTTACGACTATTGCCAGCACTATGGCCGGGATGGGGTCGAACAACGCCTACGCTTTTGGCGAGCCGATCCTGGCACTCGGACCGGAACATGCCGCCATTTTGGCCCGCGACGGAATCAGCAAAGAGGACATTCGTGCCTATGTCTTTGCCCACGCCCGGGTGCCGCGTCCGTTGTGGGAAGCCGGCGGAATGTTCGGAATGGGGATCGCAGAGGACCTCTTTCGTAATGAAGCGGCAGTGCCGCTCATCCGTAAACCCGAGCATTTGATGATTATCGTTGCCGGTGGTCCGGGGCGACATTCCTGCTGGATGCCGACCTTCGGGGCGATGACACGCTCGGTGACGCGGGCAATCGCGTTGAAAAGCGGAACTCCGGTGAAGTCGGTACAAGAGTTTCGCTGCTAGTTTCTAGCGTAGGAGAGTTGTAGGGGCACGGCATGCCATGCCCCTACGTATTTACGATAAAAGGAGGAGGCATATGAAACTCAAAGATCAAGTGGCGATCGTTACGGCTGCGGCTGGCGCCGGTATCGGCCAGGCGATCACGCGGCGGCTGGCGGCGGAAGGTGCACAGATTGTGATCAGCGATGCGCATGCCAAGCGGCCGTTCGAGCTGGCGCGGGAATTAACCAAGGAGCATGGCCGCGAGTTCCTCGCCTTCCAGGTTGATGCTACCAATAAAGAGCAGGTCGATAAGATGGTGCAAACGACCATCGACAAACTCAGTCGTATCGACATCCTGGTCAACAATGCAGGGATTAACAAGCTGGAGCCGGCCTGGGAGATGTCAGCCGAGACGTGGGATTTTGTTATCCGCACCAACCTCTACAGTACGTTCTATAATACCCGGGCGGTGCTTCCCCAGATGGTGAAACAGAAATCCGGAAAAATCGTGAGCTTGTCTTCGGTCGCTGGCTGGATCGGTTCCAGTGATGGCGAGGCGCACTACTGTGCCGCCAAAGCCGCGGTGATGGGATACACACGTGCGGTGGCGGCGGAGGTGGGAAAACATGGCATCCGCATCAATGCCATCGCGCCAGGGTTAATTTACAACGAGTTCTTACGGCGGATTTACCCTGATGAGATGTTCCGTACAGTGGAGAAGCGCACGCCGCTTGGCCGTGTGGGTCAACCAAAAGACATCGCTGATCTCGCATTATTTTTGGTGAGCGACGAGTCGAGCTTTATTACCGGTGAGGTGATGTGTTGCAGCGGCGGGCTCTATTCGCATGCATGAGGGCTAGGTGTAGGGGCGCACCGCGTGCGCCCTTGGTGTTTTCTGCTCCCGATGACCACCCTGTGCTAACCTGCTACATTCCGCTCTATGAAAGTTGGCTTAGTCGGATTCGCCCGCGCCGGGAAAACCACCATCTTTAACGCCCTCACCGGCCTCAGTGCCGAGGTCGGAGGATTTGACAAGAAACGCGAAGCCGCGATCGCCGTGGTCAAGGTCCCAGACCCGCGCATCGATGCCCTAGCCGAGATCGTCCACCCAGAACGCAATAAGTACGCAGAGGTGACCTTTCTCGATTTCCCGCCACCGGAAGAACGAAAAGCTGGTCTTGAGACTGAAGCCCTGGTGCAGATGCGCGAGACTGAAGCCCTGGCGCAAGTAGTACGCGCGTTCGAAGATCCCACCGTGGCCGCGCCGGTCGATCCGGTCCGCGATCTCCGTGCCTTTCACGCTGAACTGATCCTGGCCGATTTGGCCGTCGTCGAAAAACGCCTCGAACGGGTGAAAAAAGAGAAAGGCAAAGAGCGTGAGCGCGATCTGCTGGAGAAGTGCCGTACGATACTCGAAGAAGAGCAACCTTTACGGCATGTCTCATTTTTCCCCGAAGAACAGATGCTGCTGTCCGGCTTTGCCTTTCTCAGTCAGAAACCATTGCTGGTCGTCTACAATGTCGGTGAGGATGCCGTGAACGAGCCTCTCTCAGCTTCGGTTACTGAGTATGCCACCAGCGAAAAACTGACGGTGATTCCTATTTGTGGAAAAGTAGAGATGGAGATCGCCCAGCTTGAGGAAGAAGAGCGCGGGGCGTTTCTGGCTGATTTAGGCTTAACCGATTCGGCCCGCGATCGCTTTATCCAGCAGGCGTATATCACGCTCAACCTGATGAGCTTTTTTACCGCGGGCCCGATGGAAGCCCGTGCATGGACGATTACGCGAGGCACCACAGCGGTGAAAGCCGCCGGGAAAATTCACTCGGATATCGAGCGCGGGTTCATTCGGGCAGAAGTGATCGCCTATGACGACTACATCCGTTACCGTGGCGAGGCCGGCTGCCGCGACGTGGGGAAAATGCGGTTGGAAGGAAAAGAGTACGTCATGCAAGATGGCGATGTCGTCCATTTTCGCTTCAAGGTGTGAGCGGCTCCTGCGCGTACGTCTCTTTGTAGATATTGACGAAAGCCATGATGGTGGCCAACACCACCGGACCGAGAAAGACGCCCAGGAACCCATACGCCTGTAGGCCGCCGAGGATACCAAGAAAAAGGAAAAGGGTGGGTAACTTCGTCCGGCCGCCGATGATCAATGGTTTCAGAATGTTATCGACGCCACTCACAATCAGGATGCCATACAGCAGGAGAAAAATTGCTCGCCACCACGCACCGATGAGGCCAAAATAGATGACACAGGGGATCCAGACCGCAGCGGCTCCGCCAAAGGGCTGAAAAGAGGCGACCGCCGAAACGCAGGCCAAGAAAAAGCTATACGGTAGTCCGAGAGCCCAGAACCCCACACCCGCAAGCACGCCTTGGGCAACTGCCGTCGCCACCATCCCTTGAACGACGGCGGACACAGTCTCATAAAATTGGCGGAAAATCTCATCCTTGTGACGCGGCTCCATGGGGATCAGGCCACGAAAAGCAAGATAGAGTGACTCACCATCGCGAAAAAGAAAAAACAGACTGAAGCTGACGATAGAAAAGTCAAACAGGAGACCGACCAAGTTTTTGGCCACGTCGGTCGCGTGGCTGACGATAACCTGACTCGTCTTGTTTGCCGCCGTGAGCATAATACCGGGAAGGTCGATATCGAACGTGGCTATGCGCGGTCCCCACTTTTCCCACAAGTTGCCAAAGTACGTATCTCGCCAGCCGGATAGCATAGTTTGTAATTCTCCGGACTGCACCGCACTCTGCACCCCTTGGTAGAAATCGACGACTTGTGAGGTGAGCGCAGTAGAGAGGAGCGAAACCGGCACGACAATCAGCAAAACAATGAACACCGTGAGCACCACGGCGGTGAGTGAACGGTGGCCGTGGAACCAGTGCAGTAAGAGGGTAAAAAGCGGATAGAAGGTGAGGACGAGGATCACCGTCCATACCAGGGGCTTGATAAACAGCGCGAACAAAGAATAGAGCTGAGACAGCAGAAAGAGAAAGACGGCAAAGAAAAATGCAGCGAAGAGCTGTTGACGAGTCATAATGACGGTTGTTGCTGATTTCTCTTTTGCCATCAAGTGCTACCCGTTTTGCGAGAAACGGGCTTTCGCCACTAGTTGCTCCTGAGTTGTGGGCGGGTGCAGTGTCCGTTCGGTCCGCCGCGATCTCATCTCCTCCTGGCCTCGGATGCTCGTAGGTCTCGATGGGGTGATTGTGATCGGGTGGTTCCCTCTGCTTCTTGACGGCGTCGCTGCATGACCCCTATGATTCCGCCGTTAGCATCCACACAATAACGAACCAAGAAAGCACCTCACTATGCCGCAATTCAAAGTCACTGCATCGTCACTCAATGTCCGTCAAACGCCCTCACCACAAGGGGCGATAATCGGGGCACTTGCCGAGAACGATATCATCGAACAACTCGCTACCTCTGAGGACCAGAAGTGGCTAAAAGTGCAGAAAGGCGCCCTTGTGGGCTGGTCATCGCAGAGATACCTGACGCCTTTTACGCCGAGCGTCCCGACCGGGCCGCTTGATCAAATCGCCCAGATAGCCGGCAGTTCGGCAATCGCCACATATCATTGGTCCGGGCGCGGTATCGCGCCGCGCGGTTATACTAAAGGCATGGCGCTGGTTTTCGCCCGGGTGTATTGCAAACTCCTTGACGGTGATGCCTCTGCTGTCGAGATGGCGAAAGCGAACACGGGGAACAGTGCAAAAGACGCTTTGTCTCACTACGCGAATCAATTTCACCAACTCGGTATGGATAACGAGGCTTCCGGCGTGGTCACATTACGCCAGCTGTTCGTCCTGCTGCTCGGCCTCGGCATGCGTGAAAGCTCCGGCCGCTGGTGCGAGGGGCGTGATAGGTCAGCGCACAACACCACCAGCGAGACGGCGGAGGCGGGCTTATTTCAGACCAGCTGGAATGCACGTTCGGCGAGTTCACTGCTTCCGCAGCTTTTTAACCACTACCGTGCAAACCCGGCGGGCTTCCTTGAGGTGTTCAAGGAAGGTGTGACAGTGAGGTCACACGATTTACAGAATTTCGGTTCGGGCGACGGGGAAGAATTTCAGCGTTTGTCAAAGGAGTGCCCGGCGTTTGCTGCGGAGTTTGCCGCCATCGGGCTGCGCAATATGCGTACCCACTGGGGACCAATCAACACGCACGCTGCAGAACTGCGTCCCGAAGCTGACCGAATGTTCTTGCGCGTTCAACAAGCAGTGGACTCCTTCAACCTTTGCCCTGCCGTGCGGTGAATTCACAACCACTCGCCTCAGCCTTGGCGAGTACCATTTCTCCTTGACATCGCCTCCGTGGGTGTGACATAAGCGCTCGATTTCACCCACACAAGGAGACGCTATGCCGATTCGACACGCGTTCCGCTTCACTCGATTTGCCCTCACGCTGCTGCTCTGCGGCCTGCTCTGGCTTGGCCTGGGGTGTGTCAGCTTGGCCGCCGATCTCACTGCTAGCGACGGCTCACCAACGGTCTTTTTTGACGATACGGACAACGCTGTGGGCTCCGATTGGGGAATCACCGGCGCGCAGGATGGTTTTGCTATCTTCCGAGCGGACGGTGGTGGTTTTTCAACTGTGTTTCACATTGACAGTAGTGCCCCGTCTCCTTCCCTTTGGGTGAACAACGTGGGTAACGTAGGATTGGGCACATCGACCCCCGCCCAGAAGCTGCACATGGTAAGTGGCGACACGCCTAGCCTGCGCTTCGAACAGAACGGCTCCATGGGGCTCACCCCTTACACCTGGGAGGTGGGACATAACTCGAGTATCTTCTTTGTCTTCGACGCCGTCACCAGCCGGGTCCCCTTCACTATCCTGCCCGGCGCCCCGACCGGCAGTCTACGCATCCTCAGCAATGGGCGGGTGGGCCTGGGCACTCTCACTCCCCAAGGCAACCTGCATATCTTTGGCAATAGTAACCAGGACATCTTCAATGGCATCGGGCCGGATTTGAACAGTGGTCCGGCCTTTAACTTCGGCTATGCGGGGGCCTCCTTTGGAGCGGGCACGGGCTTCTTCAACGTGCGAGGGGCAAACTCGGGCGTCAATCCTTCCCTGCGCTTTGCCACGGTCAACACCCAACGCATGATCATCACCAATGCCGGCCGCGTGGGGATTGGCAATCTCGCCCCGAGCCAAGCCTTGGATGTAACCGGGAACATTCGTGCTTCAGGCAGTTTCATTGCCGGAGGCACGACACTGAATGTTCCCGATTATGTCTTTGAGCCCGACTACAAACTGATGCCACTGACCGAACTGGGGTCGTATGTAGCAAAGGAGAAGCATTTGCCGGACATCCCTTCTGCGCAAGAGATCAAACAACAAGGTGTCAATGTGAGTGAGCTGCAGATGCAGTTCTTAAAGAAGATCGAGGAGCTAACCTTGTACACCGTAGAGCAAGAACGGACGATCCGGCGACAGGAGCAGGCGAGCACGCACCAAGAGGGAACTATTCAAGAACTCAAAGAGATGGTTGCTCACCTCACCGCTCGTGTGGCCATGCTTGAGCATGGAACCGCTACGCCAAAGCCAAGGAGGCATCCGTAAAACTGTTCCGCTCAGTTTTTTGTAGGGCAGGTTGCGCCTGCCATCGTCGCTCGCGGCTCCTCGCAATGACTGTTCTCACTTCCTTTCCAGACATCCTCTATTAGAGTCAACCTTAGCACGCTAAACTACGGAGCGTGACGTCCCGGGTTCAGTTGCAGCATCGGCAGAGAAACAGCTTGCTCAGTTCACAGCCCGGCAACAGGCAATTGTCCTTGACGCTATCAAGACCCAGTTACGTCATGAGCCATTTCGAGAAACGCGTAACAGATGCCTGCGGTACGGTGCATCAGCGGTTGAACGTAGGCAATGCTACCGCGGCTCCGAACAGAACGGTTATGCCGTATGGACCATACCAATAGAGTGCAATGATGATGATTTTTATCTTGCTCTTTCTTTCTTTCTTCCCGGCGCGAGTGGAAGCTGCGCCGGTTTCACAGTGTACGCCGAACGTGGTGAGCTACGATCTTGTTTACACACGAAACCCGCGTTTCGGAGACACGACCAATGCCATCTTTACCGATACGGTGATTGCAACGATCTTGAATCCCGGCGCGGATCTTCGGCTGCTGCATCCTGATTGCACCGAAGACGTGCTCTTTCCGTTGCCAGAACATCAGACCATCATTGACGCGCCGATAGGCAACGGCTCAGTTGCAGATCCGAACGTGTCCTTTGATGGTCAATGGGTCGTGTTCGCATACTACCACGACTTAAAGGACGTGAACGATCAGCGATGCGCTGGGGGTGGTCTCTGCATCAGTAAGAAAGGTGCCGATCTGTACCGCGTCAACGTGCGGACAAAAGAAACGGTGCGGCTGACGCGCCAGGAGTTCACACCGAATACCGGGAACGGAGCACAGTTTGCGAACTGTCAAGGCGGTGCAGCAGGGGGCAATTGCCCACGGGTCGGCGTGTTCAATACGGGACCGGGATTCATCGCAGCGACAAACCCTTTACAGCCTGACATTGTGTTTACGTCAACGCGCAACAATTTTATACCGGCTCGCCCCTTCAGGAACCATGAACGGGTCATGCAGTTGTATCGCATGTCGTGGGATGGGACCAATCAAGAGCAGATCGGCTACTTGAACCTCGCGCAAGCGCAACACCCTATCCAGCTTCTTGACGGAAGGCTGATGTTCACAAGCTGGGAGAGTATGGGGATGCGTGACTTGCGCTTGTTTCCGCTCTGGTTAATCAATCCAGACGGCACCGGCTTTGCTCCTCTGGCGGGGTTCGGTGAACTCGACTTCACGTTCCACTTTGCAACGCAAATGTCTAATGGGGATATTGTCTCTGGTCGATACTACGTGCAGAACAACAATGGGTTTGGTGATCTCGTGCGCTTTCCGCTCGATCCTCCAGGGCCAGACTTTTTGCCGGTCCATGCACCGAACACCTACATGCCGTTGCAGCGAGTGGGACAAGTAGACCTGACTAACTGGACAGATACGCCATTCGGTCTTGCTGATGATCACCCTGCACCCTGTACCGTTGGGGGTAACCCATTTAATCAGCTTCGTATCACTAGCTGTGCTAGCGCATCGCGGGTAGGCAAGGTGACACATCCGGCCGTTGCACCAGGGGATGCGGTCTTGTTGGTCTATTCTCCCGGTCCCGCAAACCACAACGACATTTACGTCAAGAGCGGATCAGCCTTGCCTTTCTATGATGCAGGTATCTACGTGATGCCTGCGAATAAAGCGGCTGATGGGACGGCAAAGCCTGCTGACTTGAAGAAGGTGGTAAACAATCCCGCTTATAATGAGCAGTGGCCTCGCCCGGTCGTGCCGTACTCTGCTTTGTTTCCTGGTAAGGCGCAACCGTTCGTGTGGCCGGACAATCAGAATCTTGGAGAACCTAACCATGCACTTCCGGCTAACACGCCTTTCGGCTTGATCGGTTCTTCGTCGTTGATCTGGCGCGACACAGGCGCACGCGTACCGAAGTTTACGAGTGACCCCGATCCTTTCAACGCGGTCAATACGTACAATTGGCTTGTGCAAGGGGCTGACGCTGGTGTGTATAGCTTTGATGATATTGCCGCCGTGCGGATCTTAGCAATCGAACCGGCCACAGATCGCAGCTATGGGAACGCGCCGGGGTTTCGGAGTGCTGGTGCGGAACGTCTCCGCATCCTCGGAGATATTCCAGTCCGGCACGAGGGTGTGAAAGACGCAACCGGGAACACCGATACGTCCTTTCTTGTTCGCATTCCCGCTGACACACCGTTCACGTTTCAGACCTTAGACCGCAACGGCATGGTTGTGAACATGGCGCAAACGTGGCATCAGGTTCGACCGGGCGAAGTGCATTATGATTGTGGCGGGTGTCATGCACACAGCAAGACGCCCCTTGACTTTGATTCAACGGTTGCCGGACGTGCCGGGTTTCAGCCGTCTGATCTCACAAAGAGTTGGAAAACGGTAGAGTTCAATCGAGATCTCAAGCCCATCCTCTCTGCGCATTGCGCAACCTGTCACGGAGGCACGTCGCCAGCAGCAGGCTTGAACCTGACAAACGAGCAGCAGCTTATTCCAGCGAACCGGGGAGAGTATCACGTCCCGAACTTGAGTAAGTATGTACGAGCGTTCCAAGCACGAGGGAGTCTGTTGACATGGTATGCGTACAACCAGCGACTTGACGGACGCCAGAACTCGACGCGGGGTGACGATCTTGATTACACACAAAATGCCGTTCACGCAAATCTGCTGTCGGCTACTGAACAACAGACTCTCGCTTGCTGGATTGATCTCGGAGCCCCGATCTCCACCGCATCTACGTGGTCATATTTCGAGGATGATTTGCGTCCTACGCTGTGGCTCTCGCCTACGCTTCAGCAAGCAAGATCAGCACGTATCTCTGCGTTGATTGTGGGCATGTATGATGGGGGTTCAGGACTCGATCTTTCCTCGCTGACTGTGACTCTTAATGGACAAACCTTGCCAGTTGGACAAGTCAACGCCAATGGTCTTGTAGCGATCCCCTTACCGCAATCTCTAGACTTCGTTGCCAGCAAAGCGGTTGTACGGGTGAGTGTGAAAGATAAGGCAGGGCACGTTAGTATCATCACGCGGCAGTATGGCGGAGTCTCGACACTCGCAAGTCAACTTATTGCAAAACTTCACGCCGACCTCACTACCCTCACAGCGGACATGACGGCAGCAAAAAATGCAGGGCTGACAGTCGAGAACGAACCGTTGACCTGATGAAGAAGGAATTGAGACTGCTTAAGCAAGAGCGGGAGCGGTACGAGGAAAATCAAGCGGCGAACAAACAGATGCCCTGATGAAGAAGAGATTAAGACGCGGCTTGAGGGGCGCTTGCCGGCTACGGGGAAAAGAGCAGCGGCCACTCACCACGGGCAAGTCTAGTCACGAATTCTAAATCCCCTTCGAGAAAATCGTAGGAAAGTAACTGTGCCGGCGCGACCCAGGCCAGCGCTTGAAACTGGGTATTGATTATTTCTCCTTCGTAACATGGGACATGAAAAAACGTCAGCGCTACAGTGCGACCGCTCGGGTAGGCGTGTGTGGTGCGATACAGGACTTCTCCAATAGTTGCTTCAATCTGTAATTCTTCGCGTAACTCTCGCCGAAGGCAGTCCTCACCGCTTTCAGTGGCGTCGGCTTTGCCACCAGGAAATTCCCATTTCAGCGCGTGCAAATCATTACTCCGGCGTTGGCAGATCAGCAGTTGACCATCGCAGGTAAGAATACCAGCAGAGACACGAATGAGAGAGGTCATAAACTAATTCAACTGCGCGGTCATGCGTTGCATCACCACACGCACGGCCTCAGCGTCTTCCGCGGTCGGAGCGAGCTGCAAATAGCGGCGAAAGTCTTGCAACGCGGCTTGGAGATGACCCAGCCGTTGATGAACCCCGCCGCGATCTCGAATTTCCGCGGCGAGATCCGGAGCAACCAGCAAGATGCGGTCAAGAATACTCAGCGCACGTTGAAAGTCGTTCTGTTGCAGATAAATACCTTTGAGATTGCGCAGCATACGGACGAGAATCTCTTTCTTGCTCGCCGCAGCGAGGAGCTGGGGAATCTGGGTCAGGAAGGGATTATTCTCGCCATACATGGTGCGTAGCTTTTGCGCTAATTGCTCATGGTCTAATTCGATCCCTCCCAGAAAAGGGTCGAGGATCACATCTCCCTCTGGTCCTGTGTACTTCACCAAAAAGTGACCGGGAAAGCCGACCCCGACCAGAGATACGCCGAGACGGCGGCCAACTTCGATATAGAGAACCGACAGGGTAATAGGAATACCGATCTTCTGGTCGAGGACCTCATTGAGAAAGCTGTTGGCAGGCGTGTAATACGCCTCGGTGTTGCCATGAAACCCTTCTTCGCGAAACAGGTGAATATTGAGAGCATGGAGGACTTCTCTGGGAGTTGACGATCCCGGCAGACGAGTACGGACTGCCGTCGCCAGCTCATCAAGCCTGCGTAAATAGGCAGGAATATCGAGGGCTGGATGCTCTTCTTGAGCGATCAGCAGTGCCGCCTCAGCCAGATCAAGCGTTTCTTCAGGACCACTCACGAGTTGCGCAAAGCGCTCGCGCGCCGTTAAGGGCATAAGTACCTCATATCCTTCTTTTTCTTCACTAATCTGTATACTGCGCAGAAAGCCTCCGCCGCGCAAGGGCGCAGGGGATAGACAAAAGAAGCCCTCGTTCCCTATAATTTTCCAGATACACTATGGACGTCCCGCCAAAAAGCTCCCTGCACCGTCTGCTGCAGGTGACCGAAGACCCGGCGCCGCTGGTGATTCTCCCGCACGATAATCCCGATCCCGACGCGCTGGCGAGCGCTGCGGCGCTCCGTTTCCTGGTGAGTCAGGCGCAGGGGGGGAAAGAAATCGTCATCGCCTTGGGAGGAATCGTCGGTCGCGCCGAGAACCGGGCCATGTTGCGCTACTTGAATATCGATCTGGTGCCAGTCGGCGACATCAATTTTTCACGGAACCCGCAACTCGCGCTGGTTGATACGCAGCCTGGGCGGAGAAATAATTCTCTGCCGGAGGATGTGACGCCGACGATCGTGATCGACCACCACCCAGCTTACGACTCGTACAACGGCGTGCCGTTCCTTGATCTGCGCGACGAGTACGGCGCGACCTCGACGATCCTCACCGAATATCTCCAAGAGACGCACGTTGACGTGGAGAGCAAAATTGCCACGGCGCTGTTTTACGGGATCAATGCGGAAACTCAGGATCTTGGACGCGAAGCAACGCCAAAAGATATTGCCGCCTGTCAGTTTTTATACCCCTATACCAACAAACGTCGTCTGGCGAAAATCGAAAATGCGCGGGTGCCGCGCGAATACTTCAAGATGTTCCGCGACGCGATCGAAGGCGCGACCCTTTACGATAAAGTCGTGATCTCGGTGTTGCACGAAGTGCAGTATCCTGACATGGTCGCTGAAGTTGCCGACTTCCTCCTCCGTTTGGACGAGGCCGAATGGGCTATGGCCATCGGCTATTACAATCACGGCCTGTTTGTCTCGCTGCGCACGGTTATTCGCGACGTCAACGCTGGAGAGATCTTGCAGAAAGTATTAGGGAGTACGTCGGCGGGCGGGCACGATATGATTGCCGGCGGGCGTATCGCGGTGACCACAAAGGGGATTGGCGTAGAAAAGGCCGCAGTACGCATCAAGGATCGTCTGCTCAAAGTACTCGGCGCCGCTTCCTCCTCAGCGCGCGATCTGGTGCGGTAGGGAAATTACTTTTTCGCTGCTCACCCCCTCCTTTATCCTCCCCCGTCAAAGGGGGAAGAAAGAAGAAACGTTCTCAAAAGGTTTGAGGTGTGATTGGTGGTAGGCACCGCCACGCCTCTATACGGTCAAATATCCACTTCCATGCAGCCTTGTGCAGCGCTTTGTTCCGTTGTATTGACTACGCGTCACATCTTGGGTTGATTGTTCGAGGCTAAAAGGAGGGAATCGGCTATGGCACTCGCACGTATTCCACGATATTCGGCGGCCGGCGCGAGTTTGATCTCGTTTGACAAGCTTCCTGACGGTATCGCCTATGAAGTTGTTCCTTTGGCAGCCGAAGATCGCGGCGAATCCAAAGGAGTCCTGTACAGCAAAGGGGGCGAAAAAACGGTCGTCTGCCTCATGCACCCACGCGGGGATATGAGCCGCCATTACGCCATCCCCTATTTATTGGAAGGCGGCTATGCCGCGTTCGGCCAAGAGGGACGGTGGCCAAATAATGATGTCGCTTGCATCCATGAGATGCTGATTCCTGATATCGCGGCTGCGTTGAAATTTCTTAAGGGGCGTGGATTTCAACAGGTGGTATTTGTCGGCAATAGTGGCGGCGGCTCGCTGTATTCATTCTACCAATCACAGGCAGTCACAACCCCGCCGCATCGCCTGACCCACACTCCGGCCGGAGACCCGTATGATCTCAACCGTTTCCAATTACCGTCAGCCGATGGCATGGTTTTTCTTGCCGCGCACCTCGGCGAAGGTAAGTTCCTGCAAAAAGCGGTCGATCCCTCGGTGACTGACGAAAACGACCCGCTGTCCTGCGATCCCAGTCTGGATATGTACAATCCGGCCAATGGATTCCGCGAACCGCCGGAATCGAGCAAATACAGTCAGGAATTCACCCACCGCTACCGCACTGCCCAAACCGCTCGTGTCGCCCGGATCGACGCGATTGCCCGTGGCTTCGTCGAAGAGCAGCGCTATTATCAAGAACTCGTGCGCCAGCCGGAATTTGATCAGTGGTCACCCGAACGCCGCGCCTTTGTGAGCCGGCGGGCGCTGGTGGGGCGCTACATGGAAATCCACCGTACCGAGGCGAACCTGACCTATGCCGACCCCTCGATCTGTCCATCCTCGCGTGACTACGGCTCGTTGTGGTCGCCGCGTCCGGACTTGTTCAATTATCTTGAGGCTGGGTTTGGTAAATATCAGACGCCGAGGGCGTGGCTCAGCACCTGGTCGGGATTCTCTTCCCGAGCCGCAGTGCTTGACTGTCTTCCCCAGATGACGCTTCCTACACTAGTAGTGAATTTCACCGGTGATCATGCCATCTACCCAGACGACTCCGAGGCAGTCTATTATCAGTCGCCGGCCTCCGATAAACACCTCGCCCACGTCGACGCCGATCATTTTGGTTACCCACTCAAAACCAAGCCGAACCAAGGGGGCAGAGACGGGGCCCTGAAGGTAATCGTGCAATGGTTACAAGATCGGTTCCCGGCGCGGTAACAGCGATTGACTCGCTTGGGAGTGGTGCAGTCTGTAACCCTCTGGTCCGTTTCCTAGGAAAGCGTGGTGTTTTCCGTAGGGGTGTACGGCCGTACACCCCTACAAGACCGCCAGACGAAACTGTACCACTATTCCCCGCTCTTTTTCCTTGCCGTGCTCCTTACAACTGTGGTAGCGTCGCCGCGTTATATGAAAGGAGGGCTGCGCTATGGCGAAGAAAGTCAGCTTTGGGCTCACGCTGCCGAACCGGGGAGTCGTCCTGGGGATCACGACGGTCAAGGAAATGCTCGAACTCAGCGTCGAGGCGGAGAAGTCCGGCGTGTTCGACTCCATCTGGGCAGGAGATAGTATCGCGGCCAAGCCGCGCCTGGAGGCAATCACACTGCTATCGGCTGTGGCCGCCCGCACCGAGCGAGTCAAACTCGGACCCGCCTGTTTCGCCAGTTTCCCGCTGCGTCATCCGATTCTCTTAGCCTACCAATGGGCGAGTTTTGACGTGGTGAGCGAAGGTCGGTCGATTATGGTTGCTTGCCAAGGCGGACGCGGGCAAGGGGCAGGGGACTCGGAGATGGAATGGGCCGCGATGGGGTTGGATCTTGCCGAACGCGCGCATCGCCTGGAGGAAGGCATAGAGATTTTGCGCAAGCTCTGGTCAGGTAACAATGTCAGTCATCAAGGGCGATTCTATCGGTTCTCGGATCTGACCATCGAACCGAAGCCGGTGCAGAGTCCGTGTCCTATTTGGATTGCCAACAATCCCCACATTTTCGGCGCCTCAGAAAAATTACTTAATCACATCGCGCGGCGCGTCGCCCGTATGGCCGATGGCTGGCAGACAACGTTTACCACTCCTGAAGCGTTCAAACTCGGGTGGGAACGGATTGCCCGGCAAGCCAGGGAAATTGGCCGCGATGTCAGTGTGATGCCACGCTGTCTGTACTATAACTGCCACATCAATGAGGATCGCAAGGTTGCCCTGCGCGAGTCGAAAGAATTTCTTGATGCCTACTACACCACCGACTTTTCTCCGCAGCAGCTCGACGTGTGGGTGGCGATGGGCAGTCCACAGGAGTGCATCACGACGATCCAGGCGCACGTGGATGCGGGAGCGGATATGATTTGTATCCGCTTTCCGGCTCGCAACCAGACGCGACAATTTGATCGCTTCGTCAACGAGGTTTACCCGGCTTTCCAGTGAGGCTTGACTTGCGCGAGTAATCGGGCATAGAGTCCGAGTCGTTCCTCATTTTACTGAAAAGGCGTGTGAAAGGAGATCTCTCATGGGCGCGACCGAAAATAAGCAACTCATTCAGAACATGTTTGCCGAATTATCGAAAGGAAACGCTGACGCCTTTCTCAACAACCTCTCCGATACCCTGCGCTTTACCATCATCGGTACGACCAAGTTCTCAGGCACGTTTAACGGCAAGCAAGAGTTCATTAACAAAGTCTTAGCGCCGCTTTCCTCCCAGCTTGAGGGCGGCTTGACCATTACCCCGGAAAACGTCATCGCCGAGGGCGATACGGTAGCGATGCAGGCTCGCGGCAAGTCAACCACCAAAACCGGCAAGTCCTACAACAACACTTACTGCCAGGTTTTCCGTATTGCTAACGGCAAGATGCAAGAGGTGACGGAATATCTTGATACTGAGTTAGTCACCGCGGCATTTGGCAAGTAAGCAATCGCGCCGTAGTTGTATTGGTGTAGGGGCGAGCTGGGCACCTTGGGTCCAACTTATTAAGGACTATGGGATAAACTCCCCCCGTATGGCATAAGGTTAAGGCGTCATTGCGAGTTCCTCATAGCGCGGGCGCTCAGCGTGGCAGACGAAACGGTGGAGTCCTCCGGTTCGTCATTCCCCCGACAATGTAGGGGCAGGCCTCGTGCCTGCCCAAGTCAGGGCAACCACAAGGGTTGCCCCTACGGGTATTTCATCGTCAAGGGTGCGCCGCAGGTACATGACCATTCCAGCGGAAGCTGGAATCCAGGGAGTGGAGCACGGGCCGGGAATTTTGTTTCTGAGCAGCGCAGCGAAGCAATCTTTGCCCGCAAACAGAGATTGCTTGGTCACTTGCCGCTCCTCGCAATGACAGTCCTGCCTCCTGGGTTTTTCTCTATAGCCAGGGTTTTGTCCCACGGTCCTTACGCCACATACTTTGCCCGCATCTGCGATTTCTGGCGCAAAAAATCCCCGAAGCTCATCCCCGCTGATTTCGCCTCGGCGCGCCACACCTCCCACTGATCGAGCGCCTGCTCTGCCTCTTTTGCCTCACTATCGGAGAGCCGCGTGAGTGGCGTCGTCAATGCGAGGCGACAGTTCGAGGTCGGGTCGAAGAAGTAGATCGATAATAACACTTAGTGATCAACTGGACCGATGACCTCGATACCGTTGGTTTCCAGCCATTCTTTGACAACTGTCTTCTCCGTCGGCATTTACAGGACTTTTGCGTGCCGTACAATAGCTTGCCACCAGCGCAGGAGGAACAATCCCTATGGCGACTCCGGATCGAAAGGTTCTCATTGGTAGAACATTCCCAGCGGTAAAGCGAGTGATTAGTGAGGATGATATCAAAGATTATCTGCCAGTGGCGGGGGAAACCCATCCGGCCTTTGTCAGCGATGACGCAGCCCATACTGCCGGCTACGAACGGCGCGTGATCCCACCGTCGTTTGCGCCGTTTCTCGCGATTCTCGGCATGTTGCGCTCGTTTGACTGGGAAAAGGATTTCTTTCTGGACTATCGAACCGGGACCGCGATGTTTGGTGAGCAAGAACTGGAATACCTGCGGCCACTGTACGTGGGCGAGACCTTAACCATTCAAGGCACAGTGAGCGATGTCTATGAGAAACGGGGGAAACGGGTATTCGATGTGGCGAAAGTGAAAGTTACTGCTACCGATGAGCATGGCGCAGTCGCTTTTCAGGGGGCAATGTCGTACATCCTCTTCAAATAAGGAGCTGACGATGGACACGCGGGCAAAAGCGTACTTTGACGACGTACACGAAGGCATGGCGCTTCCCTCGGCGACCTATGGCCCGATGGATCGCTACGGCTATATTCCGATCGCCATTATCCTGCGCGATACTAATCCGCTGCACTTGGACCGCGTCTATGCCCGCGAGCGTGGCCTGCCCGACGTGGTCCAGCAAGGGCCGCTCAATGAGGCCTATCTCTACCGTTTCCTCACCGATTGGTTACACCGTCCGTGGGATTTACGCAAAACCAAGATTCGTTTTGTTGCCAACGTTTTTCCCGACGATACTCTCACCTGCGGCGGCACGGTCACGCGCAAATACCGTCAGCAGGGAGAGCCACGAGTCGATTGTCAGATGTGGCAGGAGAACCACAAAGGGGAAAAGATTCTGCTAGGGGAAGCGACGTTTACGTTGCCGGAGCGAGGGTAGCGGTTAGTTGTCAGCTCTCAGCTTTCCGCTCGTTCCTGAATAACGCTAAGCGCTAATAGCTCGCATGCAAACTGAAAAAGCCCAACTCCGCAAGTTCCTCCGACAGCAACGCCGTAGTCTCTCAGCCAGTGAGGTGACCGAGAAGAGCCGTCTCGTCTTCGCGCGGCTCCAGGCTTTTGCCCCTTTTCACCAGGCGCGGACGCTCGTGCTGTATAACGCCGACGAAAACGAAGTCGTGACCGAAGCGATCTGGCACGAAGCCATGCGCCAAGGCAAGATGGTGTACTATCCCTGCATCACGGCTGACCGAGCGGATTTGGAGTTTGTCCGCCGCGCCCCCGGTGATCAGCTGATCACCGGGACCTTCGGCATTTTGATTCCGCCAGGGGATGAACTGCTTGTGAGCTTATGCGCAACCGATATTGTGTTGACGCCCGGAGTCGGATTCGATCAACACGGACACCGGCTGGGGCGCGGGAAGGGCTATTATGATCGTGCCTTTCGCAGCGTGCTCGCCGGAGCCCTGCGCGTGGCCCTGGCCTATGAATTTCAAGTCGTCATCCAGATCCCCGCCAGTTCAGCAGATGAGCCCGTGCATTATATTATGACTGAGAGCCGGATGATCGACTGCGCGAAGCACCTTGAGTAGGAAGATGGCCAAGATTGTCCCGCGTAAAGCCTTTTGCCTAGCCCTCGTTTTTCTCCTTGTCGCCTCGATATATTTGGGTTGACAGCCACTACGCTCTTATGGCATGTTTCGGTACAGACTGAGTGAGCGTTCAATCTAATTGGAACCAGCAAACCGTAGCCAAGGAGGGCCAGTATGCCTGCATTCGATACAATTATTAAAGGTGGAACGATCGTTAATGGGACGCGGACCCCGTGTTACGTCGGCGACGTTGGGATCAAAAACGGCAGAGTTGCTAAGCTGGGCAAACTCAAATCGAGTGATGCCCAGAAAGTCCTGGATGCCCGTGGTCTGGTCGTAGCGCCGGGCTTTGTTGATCTGCATACGCACTACGATGCACAGATTAACTGGGATCCGTATTGTACGTTGTCCGGCTGGCATGGCGTGACCTCGCTGGTCTTGGGTAACTGTGGCTTTGGCTTTGCTCCTTGTAAGCCCGAGTTACGCGATCGCGCGATGCTCACCATGTCGCGCGTCGAAGCGATTCCCTTCGAGTCAATGAAAGCCGGGATGAAGTGGGATTGGGTCACGTTTCCTGACTGGCTCAATTTTCTCGACCACACCCCCAAAGGGGTCAACGTGCTCAGCTACGTGCCGATCGCACCGATCATGATTTGGGTCATGGGCCTGGAAGCGGCCAAGAGTCGGCCGGCGAACGACAAAGAGCAGCAAGAGATGCAGCGCCTCCTCAATGAGGCGATGACTGCCGGTGGCTGTGGCTTTTCCGTGCAACGTCTCGGTAACGGTTTCATTTCGGTCCAGCGTGATTACGATGGCACACCGATGGTGACTGATACCATGGCGGAAAAAGACCTGCTGGGATTTGCCGAAGTCCTGGGGCAGCGCAAAGAGGGCTTCATCCAGATCACGCAAGCCAGTGAAGACTTCAAAGAAGATATGCGCCTGTGTGAAAGCTTGGCGGAAATCTCAGGCCGTCCGGTCCTGTTTAACGCGACGGTCGTGCGTGATGACCGACCGGGGCTCCATCGCCGCACCCTGCGCTATATCGAAGACGCCAATCGGCGTGGCCATCAGGTCTACAACCAGACGGCGACGATGCGGCAAGGGTTTATTTTTACTTTTGAAGACTGGAATCTTTTTGACGGCAGCGATGTCTGGCGTGAAGTGACGTTGGGGACACCGGCGGAACGGTTGCAGAAATTCCAGAACCCTGCCCTACGGCAGGCCTTGGTGGCGGAATATGATGCCGGTCACACTCCGTTTGTCACGGGTTCGATCAAAGACTTCACGATTGAGTCGGTTGGAGATGCCAAACTGCAGAAGTATGTCGGCAAGACGGTCGAGCAGATCGCGCAGATGGAGAACAAACATCCGATGGATGCCATGCTTGACCTGGCAATTGCCGACCGCCTAAAGACCGAATTTGATACGCCAGCGCGGAACCTGAGCGAAGCCTATACGGCTGAACTGATGTCCTCGGAATACAGTATTCCTGGCGTGTCAGATGGTGGAGCCCACACCAAGTTCGTCACCATCGGGGCCTATCCTACCGATTTTCTCACCTGGATGGTTCGCGACGGCGGATTCATGAGTTTGGAAGAAGCCCACTATCGCCTGAGCGCTCTTCCGGCCCGATGCGCGGGGTTCCAAGATCGCGGCGTCTTGAAAGAAGGTGCGCCTGCTGATGTCGTCGTCTACGATCTGCAGAACCTGAAGATGGTGCCAGAGAGGCCCAAGATCGTCCATGACTTCCCGGCTGGCGAGTGGCGGCGGGTGCAATATGCCGACGGCTATCGCTGGATCATGGTCAACGGCGAGGTTACGTTCGAAGACGGTAAGTGCACGAACGCGACTCCGGGTAAATTGTTGCGGCACGGGCGGGGATAAAAATCACTAAAAGTTCTTTTCTGGCGAACTGCTGCTTCGCAAGAGGGAACGAGACTGCAAGAGAGGGGCGTGATGGATCACGCCCCTTTTTTATTTTTGCTGGCCTGGGCCGTTGCTCTCAAAGATGGAGGCTGGAGAGTAGAGGAACAGAAAACTCGCCGCAGGACAAGGAGCGACCTGTCACCTGAAGATGCCCCTCGCCCTCGACGAGCGCCGGTAAGTGGATCATATCATAGGCCAGTTCAGGCCTCACCGGCGCGATGAGGAAAGTTGCCACTTCTCAGTTGCCAGGTTGTCAGCTATAAAATTCCCGGCAGTCAGTCGCCAGTTTGCAGCAACAAGAAGCAGTCGAAACCGGCCTTGATACGGTCGCAGCTCGTGATCAATGTAATGGATGGGAGCATAGCACGCCTGAGGCAAAGCCTGCGGGACTCACACCTGCGATACATACTGTCGCTTCCATTTACGTTGCCATTCACCCTGCGACGGTTTTTTACTGATCGGTTGAATCCCGCTACGGCACCAGCGGTGCTCATGCAGGCTTTGGAGACTCGCGAACAACGGTTCCTCGAATTGGTGCGCACTCGGATCTATAACGAGCCCGACAGCCCGTACGCCAAGTTGTTGCGACATGCCGGATGTGCGATTGAGGACATGGAAGTGTCCGTGCGCCGCGACGGAATTGAAGCGACGCTCGCGAAGCTTGCCCGGGCGGGTGTCTACCTGATGCCGCACGAGTTTAAGGGTAAGACCGATGTAGTCCGCGGCAACTTGCGCTTCCGCGTGCAGCCGGAACACCTGACCCCGCGGTACGCGCGCGATACTCCGGCCAGCTTTGTCACTCAAAGCAGCGGTAGCAGCAACCGACCCGTCCGTGCGGTCACATCGCTAGCCTGGCAGTTAGCGGAGACCCCGGCCATGGGCGTGTTCCTGACGGCGCACCGTCTGCTGGCGCACCGGCATGCAGTGTATGAACCGATGCTTGCCGGGGTCGCAGCCGGTATCCAGGCAGGGATCATGGTGGCGCGGCTCGGCATCCCGATAGAGCGTTGGTTCGCCCGTCCGGTTCCCGTCCGGAACTGGCTTGAAGGCGCCTACTTCTGGACCGCGGCTCAGGAACTAGCGCTAGCGGGAAGCTGGTTCGGTCCCGGTTTCGCACGGCCGGAGATCGTGCCGCCAGACGGCCTCGAACGTATTGTCCGCTGGATTGAGCAGTGCCGGCGCGAAAACCAACCGGCTTGTGTTCGCACCGTCGCAAGCAATGCCGCCCGTATCGCGCGTACGGCGAAGGCAATCGGCGCCTCGCTTGCCGGGTGCACCTTTATTGCCTCGGGCGAGCCATTGACCACCGCAAAGCGCCGTGTGATCGCCGAGGCGGGAGCTACTGTTGCCGTAGCCTGGGGTTACGAGCCGGGCCCGGTCTGGGTTGGCTTCGGTTGTGGAAACCCGGCGCACGGTGACGAGATGCATATCCTGCGTCATACGCTGGCGGTGATCCAACATCCGGAACCGATTGTCGAGGCGGGTGGCGAGCCAGTCCGGCCGCTCTTGTTTACTACGCTCTATCCATCAGCGGCGCGCTTGCAGCTCAACGTCTCCAACGGCGACCGCGCCACGCTGTTCGAACGCGACTGCGGCTGCGCCTTGCAGTTGGCCGGGCTGAGCTTGCATGTACACGACGTCGGCAGCTTCGAAAAGCTCACGAGTGAAGGACTCTCTTATTCGTACGACGCTTTGTTTGAGTTGCTGGAGACGACGCTGCCTGACGCTTTCGGAGGCGGCGCCGGTGACTATCAGATCCTGGAGGAAGAAGATGCGAGTGGGCAAACCTTCCTGACGCTCCTGGTGGATCCCGCTGTGGGACCGATCGATGAGGTGGGTTTGCTGGAGCGCCTGACATCCGAGTTGGCCAGAGGTTCGCGGGGCAATCGCTTCATGACTCATGTCTGGCGGGATGCCGGCACATTGCGAGTGCGCCGAGCGCCGCCGATCGCCAGCGTCCGAGGCAAAGTCCTGCCGCTGCGGATGGGTAGGGGGATCAGGCCCTAATTCAGGGGTAAAGACAAAGCCTCGCGGCAAGGCCTTGAAGATGAGACGCTCGCCGGAGAAGAGCGCTCCCTGGTCACGACCTTGGCTGCTGAGCCACGGCAGTGGGTGAACCGTGGCTGAGTTTCTTCGAACCTCAAGAACTCGAAGCCCACCTCAGGCAGATAGGATTCGGGAAGGTCTTCCATTTCGGACCGCAGCAGGCTACCGAAAGATATCTGCTCGGTCGTACCGATGGCCTGCGGTTACCGGCCTATTTTCATATGATGAACGCTTCCGTCGGGTAAGGCGCAAGAAGATCTGGACCGTGAGCACCCCTGGCCGTATGTTCCGGCTCGGAGAGGGAAGATCACCACCTCCAGAGATGGCTATCGAGCCGCTCCTCGATTGTAAGATTGGATCGGACATCTGCAATTCGCTCTAAGCGGCGGTTCCTTCAGTCGCGCTCAATCCAATCACTGAGCATGGGCGTAACCGCAGGTGCTCAGGCCGACTGGATATGCTGGGCACAGTAGTTCTCATAGCCAACCTGCCCCATCAAGAATGTCTGTGCCTCTAGCCACTGAATGTGTTCTTCCGCGCTCACGAGGATATGTTCCAGTAGCTCCCGCGTGCCGGTATCCGCCTGCTCCAGGCAGAGCAGAATCCCTTTTTTCAGTTCGGGTAGCCCTTCTCGTTCCAGGGTCAAGTCGCTTTCCAGCACCTCTTTGACGTTCTTGCCGACCGTGATTTTGAACGGCTCGTTGACGACCGGCACCCCTTCGAGGAAAAGGATACGGTCAATCAGTTGTTCGGCATGTTTCATTTCCTCGATAGATTCATCATAAATCTTTTTGTAGAGGCGTAGGTACCCCCACTTCTTGCAGAGGGAGGCGTGCAAGAAGTACTGATTGATGGCGGCGAGTTCCCCTCTTAACATTTCGTTGAGTTTGTTAATCACTTCCTGTGAACCTTTCATACTCTGTGCTCCTCTGCTGGTTGGTTGCCTGATAGACATAGGTAAGCGGTATGGTACACCCGGCAACAAGAGTGTCAATCTTTTTACGTCTTGGCAATGTCGTAGGCTGGAATGAGTGCCGCGAATTCCAGCGCTGGATTTCGTCTGACTCAACCCAGCCTACATTACTTAATTTCCGAAGTCTGGATCGGTTGATAGTGAGGCTGGGGTTGGAGTCACCCGGCTGAACTGCAACGCCCCCCATTGGCCCAGTGCGCAGCGGCGGTCATCCTCCCAATTTACTTTTTTCATCAGTGTCAATTTGCCATCAATGTACGTAAAGTCGGAAGGAGTCGTTCGCGCCATAGGCGTGCCATTATCTTTACAATTTCTTCCAAGATGCCTTACCTTATTGCTTTCTAAAAGCATTGGGCCTCCGTCTTCGTAATTTTCGATAGAAAGATCACCTTCGATCACTACGCTACATCTATTCTCTGGATAGTAACCTCGGAAAAGCACTTTGCCATTTTCCGTTATTGTCATCCAATAGTTTTCTACGTTGTAGTAGGCATGTTCTTTTGGCGCCTTCGGCTCAACATCATTCAGGTTAGTAAGACAGTAAATTTTTGTGATTTTCTATGTACCAATCAACTCATCGACCTTCAAATGGCTCATCGACTTCCATATCTTGCCCCCGCCGCCGTTGCGCGTTATACGAATGCAGTAATGGCAGGCAATAAGCCGTTTACCGCTTTCCCTCGCTCTGAGGATCTCTTGGCTCGCTTAGAGAAGGAGCCGCTGGTTCCCCTCTACCTCTTCTACGGCGAGGAGCCGTACCTCATTGATCAAGCCATGGCTCGCGTCCAACGACGAATGGGTAAGGCGGTAGCAACTCGCACTTTCTACGCCGGTGAAGATGCGCTCGATACACTACTTGATGCGTGGGGTACGCCTTCGCTTTTTGCCACGCAATCCGTCGTGGTTCTTAAAAGCGCGGAACGCTTGAAGGCAGCTGAACGTGAACGTCTCGCCAAAGAGGCTGACTGGCGTGACGCGACGCAACCACTGATCCTCTGCGCTCACGGTCGGGTGGATCTCACGCAAAAATTCTTCGAGCGCTGCGCCAAGACCGGCTTTGCTGCCGAATTCCGACCGCCGTTTGCTAACCAAGTTCCTGCCTGGGCGCAACGTTTTGCTCGGGAACGTCATGTGCGCCTAACCGAAGAGGCGGCAGCGCTCCTGGCTGACCTGATCGGCTCGGACCTGTACGCTCTAGCTTCAGAACTCGATAAACTCGCCGCTTTTGTTCTTCCTCAAAACGAGATCGATACCAATGCCGTCACTGCCTGTGCCGGTGACCTTAATGCTCCTAGTGTTTTTGACTTTGCCGATGCGCTCGGACAGCGCGACCGGCAAAGGGCGCTCCAATTGCTGCGACAAGTGCTCGCTGACGAACGCGGCGCACTCCCCGTCCTGCAGTCCCTGGTCAGTCATTTCCGTCGCCTGTGGCAAGTAAAAGAGTTGCTTGCTGGCGGGACACCGGAAAACCAGATCGAACGCGTTATCGGACTGCGCGGGATGCGTTTGCGCACACTCATCAGCCAGAGTCGTTCGTTCTCAGTGAGCGACTTACGGAACTTGTTTCACCGCGCCGCCGAACTCGACCTGACGTTCAAGTCAACGCGGCTCTCACCGCAGGCATTGTTCGATGCTCTCGTTTTGGAGGTATGTGACCGAACGGCATAGGAGACTTGCCGTGGCAGAGAAAGGGACTCGATCTGCTCAATCGTGGACCGAAATTCAACTCGACTTTGCATTCTTTCCTGGCACCGGAGCCGTCGCGGAGACTACCTCAGGAAGAGAACTACAAAAAAATCCCCCTCAGACAAAACGAGTCAAAAAGGAAGAACTCAGCTTAGCGGCGACCATTGCCGCCGTGCGCAGCGAACTGTTAGAGGCCCCACTCAACGAAGTGTCTACTCAGTTATTGCCGTTGTTGGAGTTTTGTGAGGCTGCCTTGACCAGAGCGCTTGATGTCGTCGCGTTTCGTGTGACAGACGTCCCATTTTCTGCCGAAGAGTACCGCAGCCTGCGCGGCATCGGTCAGGCGCAGTGGTTACTGGCTGAGAAGCAGACTCAGGCGGATGAACTGGTTGTGAAGCCGAAAAAACTAAAGAAACGATGAATGATGAACGATGAATACAGAATTAGGCTGTAGGCTACAGGCTTTAGGGTTCTTCCTCCTCCCCCTTTGGCCTTCAGCCTGTGACCTATAGCCTTTTCTTATTCATCATTCTTTCTATCGCGCTCCAGCAATAATCCGCCCAATCGTCTCTTTGAGCGGCAGCTTCGTGCGCAACGTCGCCAACGTCTCGATCACCACCTCCATGCCGTGAATGATAACCTCAGCGTTCTCGGGACATTCCAACGCCTCAGCCAGGCGGATTCCAGCGAGGGTAAACAGTGGCTCGCTTTCCTGCGGCGCTTGACTACTGCCCGGCGGAAAAAACCCGTACTGGAGCGCTCTGGTGTTGTAGAGGTGGAGCAGATCGGTCTGGGTCTCTTCTTGCTCATCCTCCGTCTCGTCCGGACAAGCCGTACGCACAAACGCCGGCACGGTTGTTCCCACGAGTGCGGTCATAAACGATTGACGTAGCCCCGACGCGATTTGCTCCGAGACGGTCGCGCTAAAAGCGGCGGAAGCAATGCGATCACAAACATGGAGCAACACGATAAGCAGCTCGGCGGTCGCCGCCTGTTCTTTCACCGGCCCAGTGAAGGGGTCTTTAGCAATCTCTTGCGTTACTTCGCTCTGTTGCTTGAGCGTTTGCCAGGCTGAGTTTGCCAGGGTCAGTAGCTTGCCACTGAAATTTTGCATTTCCTGCGAAATGCGGCCTTGGATGTCCGAGAGTTTCATACGAGGTACTTTGCCGGCCGTTTGGTTCGGATAAGATGATGTTGCCGCAAAGCGGAGTGGAAAGCAATGAAATTAGGAACAATCGATGACCACAGTTGGTAAGATAAATACTCAACGCAACCGTTCGCTGGCACGCCGGGTGCGGATCGGCCGCTTTTTGTTGGTAGCGCAGATGGTCGCTCGCATTTACGGGGGGTATAAACTGCTCCAGTGGTATAGCTGGGTTTTTCCTCAGGGGCAGGCTGAGCGTTATGCTCGCTGTCATCGTCGCAGCGCGGAATTGATTTATCGCACGGCGCTACGGCTTGAGGGTTGGTTAGTGAAAGCCTGTCAGTTTATCGGCACCCGTGCGGATATCCTGCCGCCTGAATATATTGCCGTGCTTTCTCGCCTTCATGATCAGGTTCCACCCCGACCATTCGCGGTTATAAAGCAGCGCATTGAAGAAGAATTAGGGAGGCCTTTAACTGAGGTGTTCTCCTCTTTCTCTACTGAGCCGATCGCGGCAGCTTCGTTAGCGCAGGTCCACAAAGCGACCTTACAAGATGGGAGACAGGTTGCGGTGAAAGTGCAGTATCCTGATATCGCTGTGCTGGTGGATCTCGATGTGCAGAACATCGCTTTCTTCGTTGACTGGCTGGCTTATCTTGAGCCGCGCTATGATTTCCGTTTCATCGTTAAGGAACTCCGCCGTTATATTCCGCTGGAGTTGGATTTTGTTCATGAAGGCCGGAGTGCGGAGACGGTAGGGCAGAATTTCGCTGCCCGTGGAGATGAGGTGGTCGTGCCCCGCATCTATTGGCAATATACGACCCCACGACTGTTGGTGATGGAGTTCATGGAAGGCATCAAGGTCACCGAGGTTGCTGCACTGCAACGAGCCGGGATTGATACCCGCATGGTCGCGCAGAAACTCACCGAAGCCTACTTACAGCAAATTCTGCTCGATGGACTTTTTCACGCTGATCCGCATCCCGGTAACCTCCTGGTTCAACCCGGCCCTCGCCTGGTCTTTCTTGATTTTGGGTTGACCAAGGATCTCCCGCCAGAATTCCCCGCAGAAATGGCGCGACTGACAACCGCGATCGTGATGCAAGATGCGGACGAGATTGTAGCGTCGTTCCGTCGTCTCGGTTTTGTCACCAAACATGGCGGCTCGGAGAGCTTACTAGTGTTGGGAGAGGCGATGCTCGGCCATTCGGTAAAGGAAAACAAAGCCTATGCTGACCCGGGGATGGTTGAGCGGTTCAATGAAGAAATCTCGCAAGCGATGCGCAAAGACCCGATTGTCGAAGCGCCGGGCGACCTCGTGTTAGTCGGTCGCGTGATGGGGCTGCTGAGCGGAGTAGGGAAACAACTCGGGTCAGAAGTGAATCTCTTTGCCACGCTGATTCCGTATCTGGTAGGACGAAATGAAAACCCCGACAGTGCTACGTCCTAAAGGAACGTCCCGCCGGTGAAAGCGGGCTGTCGGGGTTTCGGTGGTGCCTGGAATCTCCCAAGCGACCACCCCTAAACAACTGGGTACGTCGGCCTAGGAGGCCACCACCTTACACATCACCGTAATAGATAGCATGCTGGATCACCTCCTTCCTCGGCGCACCCGATCGCGGGTCCAGTTTCCGCTTGAGCCAGGAACCGACCGCCGAATTGCCGGCCCGAGGCTTGGTCCGCCCACGTCCTACCGAATTGCAGGAGTCGTGGCGCAAAAGGTTTGTGTGAACCCGACCAATGCCCCCACTTTACTCCGAAATATTTTGTTGGTCTAGTCGGCTCGCAAAACCAAGAGACATGGCCGATTCCTGCTCTTGCGAGAACGCAGACCGACCGCTATAGTCCGCTCACATTTTATGCCGTATTTTCACGCTACTGCTGTTTTTGAAAGCCGCGGCACCTCGCTGGAAGAGGCTGAACGGACCGCGGCAGCGCTGCTGACCGCTCTTCGCCACCCGCACATTCAGTACTACGAACATGACACCGGTGGTGGGCTTGGTCCGTACCCACCCAGCAAATCGTTGTACTTCACAACGGTTGCTGATTTCGATGTCGAAGCGCATACCGAAGAGAAGGCAGTCGATGCGGTCGAAGAAGTGCTCGACTCTTTATCGAGTGAAGAGGTGCAATACCTCGGACATGGAATTGTTCCCGGTAATCAGCGTGTACAGCCGCAGCAAAGAACCCAACCTGAGGATGAACGCAAGAGCGAGAAAAAAGTACAGGCGGAGCAAGGCGGGCAGGAAGAGCATGGAGGCAAAGGCCGTCGTTCGCGTGGACGACGGAGAGGGCGGGGAAGAGAACGAGAGACAGACGGAGGCTCTGAAGAACGACCCCAGGAAAGTAGCCCTCCTCCTGAAGAACCAGTTCCGGTGCTCGCAGCGTCTTCCGCTCCAGCGGTAGAGGCCCCGATTAAGACCAGGACAATTTCGCGGGCGATCAGTGAAGAACCGGCATCCTCGGTATCGACTTCTGAGTCGGAAGAACTCGGCCTACTGCCACCCCCGACACGGAGTTCGGCGGTAATGCGAGTAACCCTCAAAGTGAATCTGCGCGCTACCGAACTCGCTCGTCCGATCTATGGATCGCTGCTACCTGATCACAGAGAACTCATTTCCTTGGCGCTCGCCGAAGCTCGCCGTCGTCACCCGGAGTTACCAGCGAACGTCGCTCCAGAAGCTACAACCTCGTCACTGCCAGCAGGAGATCAGCTGCTGACGCTGACATGGCACTACGAGGCCCCAGTCCCATCGGCTTCAGAGGAGGCGTAGACTCTCTTCTCTCGGTAGTGGTGCAGGTTGTTTCGGTGCTGCCTCTCTTTCCTTCTTCCCATTGTCATTCTCAGTAAATGTAGGGCACGTTGCACGCGCCTTCCGACGCTCGCTTTTCCGCCGGGGCGATGCTACATCATGTGAGTATCTCGGTGTGAATACTTGCGGAGGCATATTATATGGACAACGATAATCCTCTCCCCCCTATGCTGTCCGGTTGTAAGATCCTTGATTTCACCCAGTATCTCGCCGGTCCGACGGTGACTCGTCTGATGGCCGAGATGGGCGCGCATATTATTAAAATCGAACAAGCCCCCATGGGTGATCCTTCTCGCTTGTTGCCGTTTCTCAAAAATGGACGTAGTGCGTACTTCGTGCAACAAAATCGCGGTAAAAAAAGCTTGTGCCTCGACTTCAGTAAAGCGGAGGCGATCGACCTTTTGCATTCGCTCATCTCGACCGTAGACGTCGTAGTAGAAAACTATGGCCCAGGGGTGATGGAGAAACGCTATCTTGATTACGCCTCGCTCAAAAAGATCAACCCTCGCATTATCATGGTGTCCATCTCTGCCTTTGGACGGCACAGTCCGCTTTCACATAAAGTAGGGTATGACCTCATTGCGCAGGCGTTTTCCGGCGTCATGCATATGACCGGTCCGGCTGATGGACCGCCACAGTTTGTCGGTTTAGGCATCGCCGATGTCACGAGCGGCGTCCATGCCTTCGCCGCTCTCGGCTATGCCCTCTACTATCGCGAGAAGACCGGCGTTGGGCAGCACATCGACATGGCAATGGTTGATGCCTTGTATCACATGCACGAAGTCAACGTGCAGGCGTACTCTATGAGTGGTGGGCAGTATGTCCCGAAGCGGGCAGGCTCACACCATCCGTTGATTTGTCCGGTGGGGACCTTCAAAGGCCCGCAGGGATGGATCGTTATCTTGGCGCTTGACCGTCAATGGGAGGCCATGTGTCGAGCTATGGGGAAGCTGGAATTAGTCAACGATCCGCGCTTTGCCACTGGGGCAGATCGTGGCAAGAATCAAAAAGAATTGATCGCTATTATCGAATCCTGGTTGCAATCATTCCCGACGGATGAGGCCGCGCTCACGGCGTTAGAAGAACAGCGGGTACCGTCAGCACCAGTGATGTCGATCGTCGATACCGTTTCTCATCCGTATTTTCAAGAACGGCAGATGGTTCGTACTATTCATGATCCTGTCCTGGGAGAGCTAACTATTCCTGGCTTCCCGTTTAAATTCTCGGCTTTTCCCGAATTGCCGGATATTCAGGCCCCGCTTTTGGGCGAACACAATAACGAAGTACTCAACTCACAACTTGGCTACACAGACGCGCAAATAGGAGAGCTGCGCGAGAAGGGTGTCCTGGTTAGCGAAAAATCCTAGTCGCTAGAAGAGACTCATAGTTGAGCTCCCTTTGATGGCATACAGCTTGCTGAACCATAGTAGGTATCAGTCTGATTTGTTCTCGGGGGTATCCGCGCTCAGCCTTGGTGAGAAGAGATTGAGGTAGTGGCTGGCAGGAAATCCCCCTCTACGGAAGGAGAGCTGTATGCTGAGTCGAGCCTTTTGCTTAGGTTTCTTCCTCATCGGTAGCCTGACCTTGCTGTTATACTTTGCGCCGCTTGGGGTCGTTGCTGCACAGCAAGAGAACTCATCCACAGGCAACAAAGGACAATTTCCCTACAAGAAGACCGTTGATTTCGATCATTTTGCGACAGGAAAAATCCCTGAGGGGTTCTCTCCTGTCCTCAGTGGTGCCGGCAAAGAAGTCACCTGGGAGGTGCGGCAAGAGCCTGGGGCTCGCAGTGGCACCAAGGTACTCGCCCAAACCAGCATTGATGAAGTTAATTATCGTTTTCCTTTATTACTCTACGATGAGTTGACGGCCAAAAATGTTGAGGTAGCAGTCCAGTTCAAAACCATCTCAGGGAAAATTGACCAGGCCGCTGGCATTGTCGTGCGGTTCCAAGACGAAGCGCATTATTACGTCGTTCGAGTGAATACCCTTGAAGGAGATGTCCGACTTTTTAAAATGGTAGACGGCGAACGTAAGCCGATCGCAGGCAAAAGCGTAGAAGTTCTCCCTGGTGAGTGGTATACGCTGAAATTGAACGTGCAGGATACCCACTTCGAAATCTTCTTTAACGATCAACCGCTCTTTGAGGCAGATGATGAGACCTATCAGAAAGCGGGAAAGATTGGGCTCTCGACCAAAAGCGATGCGGTGGCCATTTTCGATGATTTACAGATCGCGAGTCTCGACATGCGGTAGATGATGTAAAAAAGGATCTCGTAGGCTTTCTTCTGACATGTTGTCGCTTGTTCTCCCTTCAACCCACTCGTACAGCGCCGGAATCAGTACCAACGTCAGGAATGTAGAGCTGAGAATGCCACCGATGACCACGGTCGCGAGCGGACGTTGCACTTCTGCTCCTGCGCCCGTAGCAATGGCCATCGGCACAAACCCAAGGCTGGCGACCAAAGCAGTCATCAAGACCGGACGCAAGCGAGTGAGCGAGCCTTCGATGACCGAATCGCGGATGGATTTGCCCTCCTCGTGGAGCTGATTGAAGTAGCTAATCATCACCAAGCCGTTCAGAACGGCCACGCCACTCAGTGCGATGAACCCGACCGCTGCCGTAATGCTGAACGGCATCCCGCGCAGCCACAGCGCGAGGACGCCACCGGTAACGGCTAAGGGAATGCCGGAATAGACCAACAACGCCTGCCGCAGACTACCGAAGGCGAAAAAGATAAGCACGAAGATAAGCGCCAGCGCCGAGGGAACGACGACGGCTAGGCGTGTGCGGGCTTCTTGCAGATTTTTGAACTGCCCACCAAATTCGATCATGTAATTGGCGGGCAATTGCACCTGTTCCTTGATGCGCCGCTCAGCTTCGCCGACGACACCTTCCACGTCACGCACGTTAAGGTTCACCATGAGCGCAGCACGACGCTGGCCGTCATCCCGACGGATTGGCTCCACTGCCTTTAGGGTCTTGAACTCCACCAGTTTTCCCAGCGGGATGAGTCCGGTCTGGCCGACGCGCACCGGCAACTTCTGGATTTGCTCGTCATCTGCTCGCAGTTGTTCAGGCATCCGCACCACAATGTCGTGCCTGCGGTTGCCATCGACGATCATGCCGATCTCCTTGCCGGCCAGCGCGGCACTGATAGCTTTATTCACCTCGCCCGCCTGGAGACTATAGCGCCGCAGCACGTCACGCTTGACCTGTATTTGCAATTGCGGCGTACGCCCCTCGGTCTCGAATTCGACCTGCGCCACGCCGGGTGTCTGTTCGAGAATGCCTTTGATCTGTTCCGCACGATTTTCCAGCACATCGTAGTCGTCACCGAAAATCTTCACTGACACCTCCGCTTTCGTGCCTTCGAGCATTTCGTTGAAGCGCATTTCGATGGGCTGCGCAAAGAGAATGCCGTAGTCTGGATTGATGGTCTTGAGCATGGCCTCAATCTGCTCGTGCAGCTCCGCTTTATTTGATGGGCGACCCGGCGTGTGTGGCCAGTCGGCGGGTGACTTGTAGAACAGGTACACGTCGCTCTCGTTGGGCGGCATCGGATCGGTGGCGATTTCGCTCGTACCGATGCGGGTGAAGATGCGAGTGAGTTCCGGAAATTCTTGCAAGAGCCGGTTCTCGACTTCGATGTCAGTCCTCAGCGATTCCTCCATGCTCATCCCCACGGGTTTGTAGAGCATCGCGGTGATGGAACCCTCGTCCAGCTTCGGCACAAACTCCGCCCCGAGATGCCCAAACAGCCACAACGTGCCGGCAAAGAGCGCGATGGCAGCCGTGACCACAATCCAGCGGAATCGTAATGCGACATGAAGTATGCGCTCATACCCGCCTTTGGCAAAGTGGATAACGATGTTGTCGCCTTCGTGAACTTTGCCGCGCAGCACGAAGGCGCAAAACACCGGCATCAAGGTGAGCGAGAGCAGCAACGCGCCTGCGAGCGCGAGCATCACAGTGAGCGCCATCGGATGAAACATTTTCCCCTCAATCCCCGTCAGCGCGAGAATGGGAATATAGACAACCGTGATGATGACCACGCCGAAGAACATCGGATTGCCGACCTGTTTACTCGCGGCCAGCACTGTTTGTGTGCGTTCCTCGACCGTGAGCGCGCGCCCCAGCTGGTGCTGCCGCTGTCCAAGCTGGCGGACGACGTTCTCCACGATGACGACCGCGCCATCGATGATCAGGCCGAAGTCCACCGCGCCAAGACTCATCAGGTTTCCGGAGATACCGAAGCGCGTCATCCCCGTGAGCGCGAACAGGAACGACAGTGGAATCGCCGAAGCGACGACGAGCGCCGCGCGCCAGTTGCCCAACAACCCAAGCAGCACGACCACTACGAGCACCGCGCCTTCGAATAGGTTGCTTTTGACAGTGTGAATGGTCCGTTCGATAAGCTGTGAACGGTCATATTGTATCTGAATTTCTACGCCTTCGGGCAGTTTGGTCTGAATCTCGGCGATGCGCACCTTGACCCGTTCGGCCACCTCGCGGCTGTTCTCGCCGGCGAGCATCATCGTCGTGCCAATGACTGTCTCGTGGCCGTCGAGCGTTGCCGCTCCGGTCCGAAATTTGGTTCCGGGCTTTACTTCGGCCACGTCTTTGACGAGGAGTGGCCTGACGCCGGCCCCGAATTTGAGCGGCAGGTTGGCAACGTCCTCCGCAGTGTTCACGCGACTCACGGCGCGGATGGTGAGTTGTTCAGTGCCACGGCTGATGATGCCGCCGCCAGCATTTTCAACGTTTTGCGCGACCAGATCGGCCAATTCACTGAACGTCATGCCCACGTCGGCTAGCACATCGGGGTTGGGCTGAACGACGAATTGCCTTTCGTATCCGCCGCTCTCGTTGATGTCAGCGATGCCCGGCACAGTGCGCAGCAGTGGTTTGATGACGTATTTCTGGATTTCACTCAACTCGATCAGCTGCTCTAATTCCGTCGGCGGTTTATTCTTTGCGTCGGCACGATAGTTGACGCTGTAATAGAAGATTTCTCCCAGACCCGTACTGATTGGCGCGAGTTTGGGGAGCGCACCCGCAGGCAATTGTTCCAGCACACCTTGCAGACGTTCGGCAACAAGCTGGCGTGCCCGGTAGATGTCAGTGCCATCCTTAAACTGGATCGTCACCTGCGAGAGGCCGAATTTCGTCAGCGAACGCATTTCGTCCACGCCCGGCAGGCCAGCGAGCGCAACTTCGATGGGCCGCGTGACAAGTTTTTCCGATTCTTCGGCCGCGAGCGCGGCAACTTCGGTGTTCACCTGCACTTGCGGAGCGGTAATGTCGGGCACAGCATCAATGGGCAAATGCACTGCCGACCAGAGACCGGCAGCGAACAGAATGATAGCGGCCAGCAGGACGAACCCCGGTTGGCGCAGAGAGAATTCGAGAATTTTATCAATCATGATTTATCAGCCTCAAAGTCTCAAAGATTGGCGAGCGGCTTCTTCCGTGTTTCATGGATTGACACGAACCGCGTGGATGTCCAACCCGGTGAGCAGTTCCAGTTGTTGCCCGGCGTCGAGCGCCTCGCGCTTGGTGTCCAGCAGCGCCTCGACCGCATCCAAGTATTGTCTCTGCAACTCGACGTAGGTGGTGATCGGCACCGCGCCGAGCCGGTAGTGACGATCGGCTAGTTCCGCCGCTTTACGAAATTCTGCCACCGATTCTGGCTGCCATTTCGCTATCTCAGCGAGTTTCGTTTGATAGGTCAGCGTTTGCTCGACGACGCGTCGCTCGACCGTCCGCTGCGTGACATACATCGAGGTCTCCGCCTGCTGCTGTCGGGCTATAGCGGTTTCAATGTTCCCCTCGTTCCGGTTCCAGAGGGGCAGCGGCACCGAGATACCGATGCCGACTTGCCGCTCTCGGTCGCGTGCGTCTTCACGAGAAAAATACGGCCCGACGGTGAACGATGGATAACGCTCCTTGTTCGCCAGCGAGACCCTGAAGCCCTGCTGTTCCAATTCCACCTGCCGCATCCGTATCTCGAAATTGTTCGCCCGTGCCGCAGCCAGTAAAGCGTTCGGTTCCGGTGTAGCAGTAAATGCGAGATCCACCGGTACAATCTTCAGTGCCTGTTGCCACGGTTGGCCGCGCAGTTGATTCAATTCGAGGAGCGCTGCCTGCTCTGCGATTGTCGTCTCACTGGCCTTGCGCAACATCGTGATCTCCGTAGCCTCGATAATGCGCAATTCCAATTGTGGCGTGATGCCGGCCGGGTCCCGTTGCACCAGCACCTCGCGCAAGGCATGAAAGCGGTCGGCGACTTCCCGGGCCGCCGCCGCCTTCTGCTGGGCCGCGAACAAGCCGAAGGCAACCGAGCGCGTCCGCGCGGCCAGCGCCGTTTTGAACTGGGCGAAGCCCAGCTCGGCCAGTTGTAGTTGTTGATTGGCGATGGCCTTCCGCAGCGGGATGCGCCCCGGCCATTCAAACGTCTGCCGTACCGACACCGACCAGGAAATGCCCTCACCTGCCGGACCGTCGCTGGTCGCCCGCTTGTCACCGATCGTGGTGGAGAGTTCTGGATTGGCCCACGCCCCTGCGGTTCGGGCACTGCCTTTGGCGGCGGCAATCTCAGCGTTGTAGAAATTGACTTCGGCATTATGTTCCAAGACATCCGTGACCACCGCCTCCAGTGTCATCTGTTTCACGGAAGAAGTTGCTTTGATGGAGTCAGAGGCAGGCCTCTCCGCTCCGTCTGCGTGTAAGGTCGTGGAACTCATGGCCAGCACCGCGATTACAATCGTACGGCATAGCGTAAGGATCACATTGGATTTCATAGCGTCATGCAAAAAGTGTAAAGCTTCAGAGGAAGCAAGGTTACAGCGTGCAAATATCTATACGCCGTCTCATAGTTCTCGGCTCCGAAGGCGAGGCTTGGCTAACGCGTAGGTCAATCAACCTTATCGTAAGGCAAAAGACTCTTCGCGAAGAACGCAAATAGGCCGCAGGACCTAGGCGGTGTGCGGAGGAGAGCGGGGAGAGAGCGGGGAAAAAGCAAAGGTCTGGATAGGAGGCGCGTGGTCTCTGGTGAGAACCCGGGTGTGGAACGAGAAAGGTAAGGAGAGAACCAAGACTGTCACAGGCAGAGGGACCACGATCCCCTGGAGAGCTGGCGGCGAGAGAACGAGGCTGCGAGAGGGAAGAGTAGGGAAGCTGATTTGGGAGAGGGGTTGGGATGAAGTGTCGTCCGGTGCGCCATGGCCCCTGTGGTGCTCACCATAATCGTGGGCTGAGACAGGGAAGAAGTCGGCATGAACAATCGCAGCGTGCCCGTGCGCTCTGTCTGTCCCGTGTGCATGCTCGTATCCAAGATGCAAATGGAGTATCGGTAGAAGAAGGAGGACGGGAAAGAGAAAAGCAAGCACTCCTTTTCGCCAAGCTGATAGATTCCTTGCTAACACCACGCCCTTACTTTACTGCTTATCGTCATCAGAAAGAAGAGCCTCCTACCTCGATAAGCAGCAAAGATCCTGACAGTAATTTCAGAAACATTTCAGGGGAAGGCCCTAGCCGCCAGTGCTATTACGTCGGAAAATTAAAAAAGCGCCATGCGTATCCTTGTTGTTGAAGATGAAGCCAAGGTAGCACAGGCCCTACAGGAGGGCCTTGCTGGGGAGCACTACGACGTCGTAGTGGCGAAGACCGGAGAGGACGGTTTCTTCCGCGCTAATGCAGAAATTTTCGACCTAGTGGTGCTCGATTTGATGCTTCCGGAGCGGGACGGGATCGAGGTCCTGACCACCTTGCGCAAACGCGGCATACAGACCCCTGTCCTCATTCTGACGGCCAAAGATGCCGTGGAAGACCGCGTGCTCGGGTTGGATAGCGGTGCGGATGATTATTTAGTGAAACCCTTCGCATTTCCGGAACTTCTTGCTCGTATTCGTGCGCTTCTGCGCCGGGGCCGGGCGGACCAAGTCCTGCGCCTCAAAATAGAGAATCTAGAGATGGACCTCGTAACACGAAAGGTGACTCGCGGTAATCAGCCTCTGGATTTGACGGCGCGTGAATTCGAGCTTCTCGAATACTTACTACGTCATCAAAACCAGCTTGTCTCTCGAGAAATACTCACCCGCGAGGTGTGGAAGGAGTCGGCTCGCGCCACGCCGCTCGACAATGTGATCGACGTGCACATTGCACGCCTACGGAAAAAGGTTGATCAGAACTTCGCTACGAAGCTTATCCATACCGTGCGCGGCGTCGGCTTCATTTTGCGGGAGGGGGAGCCATGAGCCGCTGGTGGCGTCCTCACAGTGTGCGCGTGCGGCTCACTCTCTGGTACACAGAGACGCTTGCCATCCTGTTAGCCTTGTATGCAGGTGGGGTGTTTGTCTTCCTCAGACATAGTCTCTTTACTGAACTCGACCGCCGCTTGCACGATGATTTCGAACTCGCCGAGCAGATGTTGGAGCGTACGGCCGATGGAGGAATCCGCTGGCGGGCCGACGAGCATCACCACGAAGAAGATGCCGACGATGAAAGCTGGCTGGAAGTGTGGAACCCTGAAGGTCAGCTCTTGTATCGTCGAGCAGCGTTTGAAGGTGCAGGAAAGAACACGCTTTCCTCCATGCTCTCGCTGAAGCATTCCGGGTATGCCTCTGTCACCTTACCTGACAATGTTCCTGTTCGGCTCCTCGGAAGAACCTATGTAGTCGATGGTATACCTGTCGTAATCCGCGTGGCCAGATCGACCGCGCGGCTTCATGAGGAGTTGAGAGAACTCCTGCTTGTCCTTGGATTCGGCTTTCCCGTTGCTGTTGGGATCGCAGCGTTTGGTGGCTATGCCCTCGCACGCCGAGCACTGGCTCCAGTAGGTCGGATGGCTGACCGGGCGAGAACGATTACGGCAGAACGGCTCGGAGAACGACTACCAGTTGTGAACCCTGAGGATGAACTCGGACACCTGGCTGTTGTTTTCAATGAAACCTTTGCACGGCTAGAGCGGTCGTTCGAGCAACTCCGCCGCTTTACTGCTGATGCTTCCCACGAACTACGTACTCCGCTCACGGCGATCCGCAGTGTTGGCGAAGTGGGCCTTCGTGAACACCGCGATGAGAACGCCTATCGCGAGATCATTGGAAGCATGTTGGAAGAAGCGGATCGGCTTGCTCATTTGGTAGATGCTCTCTTGACTCTCTCTCGGGCTGATGCTGGACAAGTGAAGCTCGCGCGTGAGCGTGTGGACCTGGTGGAGCTAGCACACGAGGTTACAAACCATTTAGGAGTGCTCGCAGAAGAGAAGCGGCAATCCCTCTCGGTAGAAGCCACCAATTCGGTCTACGCGACGGTGGATCGCCTAGTCCTCCGTCAGGCCGTCATCAATTTGGTTGACAATGCCATCAAGTATAGCCCAGAAGGCGGGCGCGTTCGGATAATAGTTCGATACCAGTCTCGTGGCCCCATTCTGGAAGTAATCGATACCGGGCCCGGGATCGGAGAAGAACATCAGGAACACATCTTTGACCGGTTTTATCGGGTGGACAAGGCGCGCTCGCGAGAGTTAGGGGGAACTGGCCTCGGACTTTCCATCGCTCGGTGGGCGGTGGAAGTCCACGGTGGTCGTATCGAGCTGGAAAGCAGAGAGGGTAGGGGAAGTTCCTTTCGGATCACACTCCCAGCCTGAGATAAGACCGCAAAGAACCAAGGAGGAAGAAAGATGAGTTACATGACCCGACGAGAAGCGATTGGAACGCTCATCACGGGCAGCTTGACGGCGGCCCTGATTGATCTCACTCAAGGAGGAAAGGTTATGGCGGAAGAAGTGCAACAGAGCAGCGGTGCAGCACCACAACTGGCACCCGCGTATCGCGGTGCGAACCAGATCAAACCACTGCCTTTTGAGGCGAGCAAACTCAAGGGAATCTCGGAAAAGCTCATTACCTCGCATCACCAAAACAACTACGGCGGTGCGGTCAAACGGCTCAACCAAATCCAGCAACAGATCGGCGGCCTACCGAAAGATGCTGCTCCGTACCAAATGGGTTCTCTCAAGCGCGAGGAACTTATTGCGACCAATTCGATGATTCTGCACGAATTCTACTTTGGTAACCTGGGTGGTGACGGCAAAGTCAGCGGCACGATTGTCGACTTAATCAAAGCTCGGTATGGCACTGTCGAAGCATGGGAGCATGACTTTCGCCTGACGGGCATGTCGCTCGGTGGTGGTTCAGGATGGGTCATGCTGTTCTATAGTCCGCATGAGGGTAGCGTCCACAATTATTGGGCATGGGATCACACAAACAGTCTTGCTGGAGGAGTGCCGCTGCTGGTGATGGACATGTACGAGCACGCTTACCAAATGGACTACGGGGCAAATGCGCGCGGCTACATCGATGCGTTTTTTCAAAATATCAATTGGGATGTGGTGAATCACCGTACCGAAGACGCTCGTCCACGCAAATAAAAGAATCGCCACAATCAGAGGGATGTATGAAATGGGTGACGCGCCGATCTATCCGCGTTAATCGCATGGCTACCGCCTGGCTCATTCGCCGCTTTATTGATCCACAAGCAACCTTCCTTTTTGTTGAGCCGGACAAGGTCGCCGAAGTCCAGCAGCGCGAGGGCGCTAAGGGGTTTGACGCCCCAGGGGCGACTTACCTGCACAAGAACGCACAAGGCCAGTGCTCGTTTGAAGCGTTGGTGGAGGAGTATTGTCCCGGAGACATCACGTTCCGCGAGATGGCACGCATTATCCACCGGGCAGACTTTGCTGAGGATGACAATCGTGTTGGTTACCCATGATCCCTGAGAAGCTATTGCCCTCTGCCATTCTGCCGTAGTTCTCGGGAATAGGTCCGTGGAAGAAGCAGGAATGCTAGTGGATCTCCTGCGTGCTCCACGATCGCAGACCCTGCGAATCTTTCGCGATCACTTATGGAAAAAGGCACCCTCGTAGCTTGTAGTTATGGACTTCAACAGTAGACGCTTTCAATCCGATGCCATGCACGTTCAATCGCAAACGGCTGCCCTCAGAGAACTCGCTCTGCTTTTTCTCAAGCTCGGGACGATAGCCTTCGGGGGACCAGCGGCCCACATCGCCATGATGGAAGACGAGGTGGTGCGGCGTCGCGGCTGGCTTTCCCATGCGCAATTCCTCGATCTCCTCGGCGCGACCAATCTGATACCAGGACCGAACTCGACCGAGATGGCCATTCATATCGGCCGCATGCGGGCCGGCTGGGCCGGACTCCTTGTTGCTGGCGCTTGTTTCATTCTGCCTGCCGCGAGCATGGTGGTTGCGATTGCCTGGGTGTATATCAAGTTCCGGACGTTGCCTCAGGTTGGAGCGTTGCTCTATGGCGTCAAACCGGTCATTGTCGCGATCGTCGTACAGGCCTTGTGGGGTCTCGGGCGGGCCGCGATGAAAACAAGTTTTCTCGCGACTGTCGCTTTGGTCGCTGCCGGCGCAAGTCTTCTCGGTCTCAACGAATTGATGGTTCTCCTCGGAGCGGGAAGTATTGTCGGGGTGAGTCGGGGAATCACCTCGCAAGGAAAGAAAAGTAGTTCTTTTCTCTCTGCTGTCTTTGCCATTACGGCTGGCGCGCCCCTCGCTCAGGTAGGGGTAACGGCGGGAACGCTAGGGGTTGCTCCATTTAGTATAGGGTTGCTTTTCCTCCTATTCCTCAAAATCGGGTCCATACTCTTCGGTAGTGGCTATGTGCTGCTGGCGTTTCTGCGCGCCGACCTGGTCGAGCGTCTCGGGTGGCTGACCGAAGGGCAACTGTTGGATGCGATCGCGGTCGGTCAAATCACTCCAGGACCTATCTTCACAACCGCTACCTTCATTGGCTATCTCTTAGCTGGACTGCAGGGGGCTTTGGTAGCGACCTGCGGGATCTTCCTCCCTGCCTTTGTCTTTGTCGCATTGAGCGGTCCGCTGGTACCCCGCCTGCGGCAATCCCCCACTGCGGGCGCCTTTCTCGATGGTGTCAACGTCGCCTCTCTCGCCCTGATGGCGGTGGTAACCTGGCAGCTGGGCCAAGCAGCGCTCATTGATTTGACGACCGTGGCACTCGCTATCGTCAGTGCCGTTCTCCTGTTTCGCTTCCGCCTCAATTCCGTGTGGCTCGTCTGTGGCGGTGCGCTCATCGGTCTTCTCAGTTTTACGTTGGGGTGGGAATAACTTTTTATGAGAAAAGGCCCATAACGCTTAACGTAAAAACGAAAGCCGCCATGAGAGTCTTGAATTGTCAGATACCCTCAGGTGGATTACTATCCATCGCTATGAATATTTTAATCGTCGGTACGAAAGGAGGAATAGTGCGCTATACGGTAATCATCGAGAAAGGCCGTGAATCAGGTTATGTTGCGATTTGTCCAGCTTTGCCTGGGTGTATCTCGCAAGGCCCAACAAAGCGCGAGACGCTCAAAAATATCAAGGAGGCTATCGAGGCCTACATCGAGGCCTTGTTGGAAGATGGGCTTCCTGTCCCAGTGGAGCGAGGACGTGAGATTGTCGAGATTGAGGTTGCTGCACGGTGACCAAGCTGCCGAGAGGTTTATCTGGGCGTCAAGTGCGCCGTGCGTTGGAGCGTGCGGGTTTCTACCTGAAGCGGCAAAAAGGTAGCCATATGGTGCTCCGGCGTGATAATCCTTTTGCTCAAGTAATCGTACCCGCACACCAGAGAGCATAGATACAGGGACGCTTGCTGCGATCCTTGAGACCACCGGCCTCACCGTAGAGGAGTTCATAGATCTTCTCTAATACTGTTGGCAGATAATGTAATCCTAGACCAACCTTAAAATAAGGAGGACAACAATGGCAACGATCGCAACTGAGATGGTAGAAATCTTTGGCCAAGGCGTTCCCGAAGCCGAAGGGGTGGTGATCGACAAGGACGGTAATGCCTGGGGCGGTGGCCGCAACGGCAAGGTGTACAAAGTCAGTCCAGATGGCAAAGTCAATGAGGTCGCACAGTTACCCTCAGGCTCAATTCCCAACGGCGTCACCCTCGACCGCGCCGGGAATTTTATCTATTGCGACCTCGGTAAAAAGGCGGTGATGCGGCTTGCGCCAGATGGCAAAGTCTCGATGATCGCCGACCAGGTAGGGACACTGGCGTTGACGCTGCCGAACTTCTGTAGCTATGACGCCGAAGGGAACCTGTATGTCTCCAACTCAAGCACCCAGGACATTTCCACCGTGCTGTCAGAACTGGAAAAACCTGCGCCCAATGGCGCGCTCGTGCGCATCCGACCGGACGGGCGTGGTGATGTCGTTGCTACCGGGATCTACTTCGCCAACGGGACGGCAGTCGACCCGCGTGAAGATGCAGTCTATGTGCTCGAAAGCTCGCGTAACGACTGTTTGCGCATCCAGATCAAAAAAGATGGTACCTTCGGTAAACCGGAAGTCTACGCCAAAGATTTTCCCGCACTCCCCGACGGCATGGCTTTCGATGTCGAGCGGAATCTCTATGTGACGCTACCAGCAGTTGCAGCAGGTGGAAACATCACCCCAGCCAACCAACTCATCAAAATAGACACGAACGGGAAGTGGTCTTCCTTGATCGAGGATCGAGCCGGCACGAAGCTCTCGTTCCCTACCAACTGCGCATTTGGCGGGCCCGGTTTGCAGGATCTCTTTATCGCGAATTTGCAGGGCGACCACTTCAATCGCGTACATACTTCTTTCCGTGGACATCCCCTGTACCACCAGAGATAAGAACTGAGCTCGGGACATCTGCAGAGTCATATCACAGGCATCTTCCTTCTGGGTGGATTGGGGGAGAAACAATGACCGGTCAAAAGAGATCATGGCTGGATCGGCTGCTCTACTCGGTGCAACCAACGTATGTCTCGGCATACACTCCACCACCGCGGCAATTGGACGATGGGCTCTGGATCGTCGAACGCCAGCTCCGGCTGCCGCCAGCGCTGCTGCTCCCGGTGCGAATGACGGTTCTCCGCCTTCAGACTGGCACGCTCCTTCTGCACTCTCCAGTCAAACTCGATCTGGTTATCGAAGAATGGTTGCGAAAACTCGGGGCGGTTGCGGCTGTAGTTGCCCCCAACTCATTTCACTATATGTTTGTAGAGGCCTACCTGACAATGTTTCCGACGGCAAGATTCTTTGCTGCGCCGGACTTGCCGGAGCGCGTTCCTTCGTTGCCAGCCGCGACTGTTCTTGAAGATAGGTCACCAGAACTGTGGGCTGGAGAAATTGAGCAAGTAGTATTCGGTCCCATTCGCCAGTTCACCGAAGTTGTCTTTTTCCATCGACCAACCGCAGCTCTCATCTTGACCGATCTGGCCTTCAACTTCACTGATTTTACCTCGACGGCAAATCGCGTTGCCTGGCGCTTCTCTGGGGTGCCTCCCCGCTTTGGGCCGAGCCGATCTGCGCGCCTGACCCTCCTCCGAGACAAGATCACTGCTGGTTCTTACCTGCGACGCATATGCGCATGGCCTTTTCGCCGCATCCTTGTCACCCACGGTGCGGTGGTGGAAACAAACGCGCAGGAGGAATTTCGTCGTGCCTTTGCGCCATACCTGGGGCGTGTTTCCACTACGGCGAGTTCTGTAACCTAGCCTTTGTCGAAGACAGAGGGGTCTTCTTTGCCACTTAGGAGGGACACGACGGCCGTGTCTCTCCTGACTCATTACGGATCTATCGCGACAGGAACCACGCTACGCTCTCTGAGGAGCAATAGCTGTCGGGTGTGCAGCTTCACTCTTGGCCCGGCGAATAAGGTAGAGCAGGGGCCCAACGCTGCCTAGGGCAAGGGTAGGGATGAGGTAGGGAAGAAAAGAAACTCCCCGTTCATTCGCATCGCGCCACATCCAGACCAGAATGAGACTGAGGGCGATGGTGAGGTCAACGAAAACCGCGATGGTTGCGAGATTTGCGAAGATCGCGGAGAAAGCCTCGATATAACCATACTGGTAAATGACCTCCGCATTGAGGGCGAGGAAACCGGCGAGAATAAGCGACAATCCAATTTGCTTTCTGTTCATTACTGACTCCTCTCGATTGTGACCCGCGCGCTCGGTTCACATATGGTTTTGCTGCTTTCATATTGCATGGAGCGTGCCGAATTGTGTGGGTTAAGGCTCATCCCTCTTAGTTGGTCAAAATAGAGATAAACGGAAGTCTTATGAAGCGTGTTGGTGAGCGCGTGCTCCTCTAGGAAAGCCGCAGGCCCGCTGAGAATGTTGCAGGCATGCAACACTTATGGCGCGGCTGCAACCCATTCCCCGGCTGACTGGGCGATAATCGTGCTGTCGACCTTCGCTCAACCTGGGTACACTCTTTGCTCTCAAGAATGCTAAGATGCAACGCGCTATGAAAGCAAAGAAACGTTGGGCCCTCTGGGGCCTCGTCGCCGGCGCATTGATGGGGTTGGCTGATCTCCTGGCCTTCCTCGCCCTCGGCCTCGATATGCGACTCGCTGGCCGCTCCGTGACGGTCGAAGTCACGGTGATCTTCATGGCAACCTATGCTGGCTTGGGATTCACTATTGGCAAGTTACTAGAGGCCCGCGCGCGGGCGCGGGCGGACGCCCAGACTATCGCGGATCAACTGCATGCCCTGGAGGCATCGCAACGGTCTGCGCTGCAGAACGAAAAACTCGCGGCGATTGGCCGCTTAGCGGCGGGAGTCGCACATGAGGTGAGGAATCCACTGGGTGTGATTCGCGCCTCGGCGTCGATGGTGCAGGAACATTTTACCCCAAGCGATGAGGCCTATCGGGCGTGCACCTTTATCCGCGAAGAGATTGATCGCCTCAACGGGCTTATCTCTTCCTTGTTGACCTTTGCTCGACCGGCGGAATTACGCTTACAAACCGTTGCGCTTGAGCAGGTGATCGACCGAGCCTTGCAATTAACCAGTGAAGAACTGCGTCGCCGCGACATTACTGTAGCACGGGAGAATAATGGCGACCTCTCTCCTGTCACGGTCGATCCTGACCTCGTGGTACAGGTCATCTTTGGACTCATTCTTAATGCCGCCGAAGCAATCAACGAACATGGGCTGATCATTGTCCGCACGGTGAACGGCCGCAATGAGGTCTGGGTGGATGTGATTGATACGGGGCCAGGAGTCGCTCCGGCCGGTGCGGAAAGGATTTTTGAGCCCTTTTTTACCACCAAGGCGACTGGCACTGGGCTCGGACTACCGATGGCAGCGCGTATCGTACGCGCACACGGCGGTCTCATCGAGGTCATGTCTAACCAAGGGGTCGGGGAGCAGGTGGCCGGAGCCCGCTTCCGTATGCGCTTGCCGGTCTCCGGCCCGGCGATGTTACAGGAGCATGCGGCATGAAGCCGCGCATTATCGTACTCGACGATGAGCAACGTATGGTCGATATTCTCGCCATGGTGCTGCGTCGCGATGGGTATGAGGTGTCTGCCTTCGTGCAACCTCAGGCCGCGCTTGCTGCCCTCCGCACTGAGCTCTGTGATCTGTTACTGACCGACCTCAAGATGCCCGGGGCAGACGGCCTTACCGTGCTGCAACAGGCGAAAGCGATCGATCCGGAATTACCGGTGATTCTCATTACCGCGCATGCCACGGTTGCGACTGCCATTGCGGCGATGCGTGAAGGGGCCTTTGATTACGTCGAGAAGCCTTTCGATAACGACGAACTCAAGACGTTGGTGCGGCGAGCGCTCGAGGTTACTCGTCTCGCGCGCGATAATCGCTACCTGCGGGCCGAATTGCGTAGTCGTTATGAATTCGCCTCTCTGGTTGCAGAAAGCGCCTCAATGCGCGAAGCGCTCGATCTCGTACGGCGCGCGGCGCGCAGCCGTAGCACGGTCCTGATTACTGGCGAAAGCGGGACTGGGAAAGAACTTATCGCTCGCGCTGTCCATTATCATAGTGACCGGGTTGAACGTCCCTTCATCGCGGTAAACTGTAAGGCCTTTGCCGAAGGGGTGCTGGAATCAGAGCTCTTTGGCCATGAGAAGGGGGCATTTACCGGCGCTGATCGAGCCAAGCCCGGTCTGTTCGAGCGGGCTGACGGCGGGACGCTGTTTCTCGATGAAATTGGCGAGGTAGGTGCTGAGTTTCAGGGGAAACTCCTGCGCGTCTTGCAGGAAAGAAAATTTCTTCGTGTCGGCGGAAGTGAAGAACGAGCCACCGATATTCGCCTGGTCGCGGCGACCAACCGGGATCTCCACGCCGAAGTGACTGCCGGGCGGTTCCGCGAAGATCTCTATTTTCGTTTGGCGGTGATCCCAGTTCATATTGCTCCGCTACGCGAGCGCCGCGAGGATATCTTACCTTTGTCGCGCCACTTCCTGCATAAATGGAATGTCGATCTTGGACGCAAGATCACTGGCTGGAGCGCCGAGGTGGAGGCATATTTGTTGCGCTACCCTTGGCCCGGCAATGTGCGCGAACTGGAAAATACGCTCGAACGCGGTGTGGTCCTGGCCCGCGGGAACACGCTTGAGCTTGAGGATTTGCTGATCGATGCAGAAAGCGAGCCGTCGCGGGTTGAAGAACGCGATTCCGTAGGCGGTTTGCAAACCTTTCTCGATCAGGCTGCGGCTGAACGGGTGCGAGCCGTCCTCAAAGAGGTGCATGGGGCGCGGACTGAGGCGGCCAAACGTTTGGGGATAGATCGGACGACGCTTTACCGCTTGATGCGGAAGTATGGCATCACGGGAGCGGACTAAGTATAGGCAGCCGGAAAATGCCGGGTCAGTCAATCGTAGGGTGCGCGGCGCGCGTCGATAAATGGCGCGTACAACGCGCCCTACAGTTTTGTTTCCTGACCTTACTTCTTCACCACCACTAACTCTGTCCGGCGGTTCTGAGCTTTTCCTTCTTCGGTATCGTTTGAAGCAATCGGCTTCTCTTGCCCATACCCCGTGGTTGAAAGGCGATTGGCATCAATGCCATTTGTTACCATGATGTTTTTGACTGCATCAGCTCGGTCTTGTGATAATTTTTTGTTCGCCTCGGCGTCACCTACACTGTCTGTGTGTCCTTCCAATCTAGCCTCGGTAGAAGGATAGGCTTTGAAAATGACAATCAAGTCTGTCACTGTTTGTTGCGATTCGGGAGTCAATTTGGTCGTGCCAAAGTCGAAGTTGAGATTATCGAAGACAAAAATTTTGGGTACTGTCGTATCGGCTGTATTGGCAAGGTACTGCGCCAGTCTGTAGTTGAAGGAACCGTCCGCGAGCGAAAGATTGGCCCCACCGGGAAGGGTGACACTTTTCGCCATCGGTTTAGTAACCGGCGCTGCGGCCGGGGCTGGCTTCACGACTGGTGGTGTAGGGGCAGGTTGTTGCTTAACCACGGGTTCCTGGACGGTCTCCCCACAGCCGCGAAAGGCAAGCCATGGAACCAGCAACCCAAGCAAGATCAAAGGAATGAGCCATCGCCCTATCGAGCTTCGCTCTGGGACAGTCTCATGCGCAGTTCGTGTTGTGGTTCGGTACGCTTCTGTTGCCGCCCCGCTCAGATTAGAGCCGAGGTCGGTGAGATTACGGAGTCCTAAGACACTCGCTAATCCCGCCGGTGCTGACCTTGCGATCGTATCTTTTTGTCCTGTCAGCAAGCTGATGAGGCTCGACGCATTTAACCCCTGTCGACCTAAAACCCCGAGTATCAAAGGGGCAAGGAGGCTGAGCAGCGACGAGGTTGAACTGGTTTTGATGCCGCCAGTATTGGCGATCAGATCAGTTAACGAGCCCAGTTTGCCACCAAACAGCATGCTCAAAATTCCCTTACCGGAATTCATGAAACTTTGCGTTGCGCTGCTATCACCGAGAAGGCCGGGAAGGTTGTTTAACAAACTGCCATAGTTGCCCTGATTCAAGAAACTCAGAAGTTGGGTCGCACCATTGGGGCTGGAGGAAACATAATTGGTCAAGCCGGCAAGCAAACTCGGAACGGCACTGTCCACCGCTTTCTGAGTGTTGGTTGGACTTTCACCAATCAATGCACTGACCCTCTGCATGATATCAGGAGTCAGCAGCCCTTTAACGCTATCCACCAGATTCGTTGCCATAATACTCCTCCCTGCGGAAAAATTTTCACCCGTGCTTACTTTACGGCCACAGTTAATTAAGGTTTCTGCCCATTGCAAGAGAAAAATGCCGGATGAGGACAAATTCCTTAGTCTGGTTAACCAGCGGGAAAAGTCCGGATTTTCCCGGAGAGCACTGCCTTTTTGCAAAAGCGCACCAGCAAAATACACAGAAAGGAAGGATCTTTCTCTTCCTTTTGTAACCTGTACGCCGTGCATGAATATGGTATAGTGCCGCCGCTTGTAGAGGAGGACTGCCATGAAAATGCGTGCTGCCATCTTTGCTGAACCGCAAAAACCCTTGGTCTTGGATGTAGTCGAGGTTGACTCACCAGCGGCAGGCGAAGCGCTGGTCCGCTTAGTGGCTACCGGAGTATGCCATACAGATTATTACACTATGAGTGGCCTTGACCCCTCCGCATTGTGGCCGGCGGTGCTGGGTCACGAGGGTGGAGGCGTGGTTGAAGCGGTAGGTCCAGGTGTCACCTCTGTAGCGGTGGGAGACCATGTGATCCCGCTTTATATTCCTGAATGCGGGAAGTGTGCCCATTGTTTGTCTGAGGAAACCAATCTCTGTCTGGCCATTCGCGGGACGCAGGCACAGGGTGTGATGCCAAACGGCACCAGTCGTCTCCATTGGCGGGGGCAGGACGTCCGTCACTATATGGGGACCTCCACCTTTGCCCAGTACACGGTGGTTCCGGAAATTGCCTTGGCGAAAGTCCGCAAAGATGCGCCGCTCGATAAGGTTTGCTTGATCGGCTGCGGGGTAACCACGGGCATTGGTGCTGCCCTCTGGACCGCCAAAGTAAAAGAGAACAGTACCTGTGCCGTGTTCGGCTGTGGCTTCGTCGGGCTCAATGCGATTCAGGGGTGTCGCCTGGCTGGGGCTAAGAAAATTATTGCTGTAGACCTCAGTCCAGGCCGCCTGCAAGCTGCGAAAGATTTTGGTGCAACTGACACTGTCAATGCCTCGGGTGGGAGTCCTACCCAGGCGGTGCTTGATCTCACTGGCGGAGCTGGGGTTGATTATAGCTTCGAGGCGACGGGGAATACCAAGGTGATGCGTCAGGCGCTTGAATCCTGCCGTATGGGCGGCGGGCGTTGTACGATTATCGGCGTCGCTTCTGCCGGTGATGAACTTTCCATCGTTCCGCGCTTCTTGATTACGGGCCGCCACTTGACCGGTACCGCTTTCGGCGGCGCCAAGAGTCGTACCCGTGTCCCCCAGTTGGTGGACTGGTATATGGAGGGAAAAATTAAAATTGATGAGTTGGTCTCACGCACCATGCCGCTCGATCAAATCAATACTGCTTTTGAATATATGGAACGGGCCGAAGGGGTACGGTCAATCGTGCAGTTTTAACAGAGAGGAAGAGCGAAACATTCGTCCAAGAGGGATTACAGAGCTACAGAGCAACACTCATACCTGCTTTGCCCCAATAGTTTTGATGGAGGGAGTCTCTATGAAAAAAAGCGACACGCGTATTCTCACCACCCATGTTGGCAGCCTGCCTCGCAACGCGACGTTAACCGACCTGCTCATTCGTCAGGAGCTGGGTGAAGCCATCGATATTGGCGAATTAGAACGGCAAGCTGAACGAGCTGTCCAGCATGTGATTCAGAAACAACTCGACACCGGAGTCGATATTGGTAACGACGGTGAGCAGCCTCGTGTTGGTTTTCAGACCTATGTGCCGCAACGCATGCGCGGGTTTGGTGGCGAAAGTAAACGTCCGACCCCGTGGGATATGCGTGAGTTTCCCGACTTTATGGCGATTATGCAAAAACGTCAGATGGCCCGTGCCAAGGTTTTCAATGCGCCACAGGCGGTGGCTGAGGTACGGTATGAAGATTTGAGCGGTGTACAAAAAGAATGTGCCCTCTTTCGGCGCTGTGCCGACCCAGCTGCCAAACAGTTTACCGAGCGGTTCATGACTGCCGCATCACCGGGCATTGTTTGCACGACCATGCTCAATGCGCACTACGATTCGCACGAGCGCTACGTCTTTGCCGTCGCCGAGCAGATGAAAAAAGAATATGAGTACATCCATGCTCAAGGGTTCGTGCTCCAGCTTGATGCGCCAGATTTGGCGATGGAACGAACCTTTCTTTATCAAGATAAATCTGTGCCAGAGTTCCAGAAGATCGTCGAACTCCATATTGCGGCCATGAACCACGCGATCAAAAATATTCCCCCCGATCGGGTACGGTTGCACGTGTGTTGGGGCAATTACGATGGCCCACACAACAATGACGTACCCCTCGAAGATATTTTACCGATTTTATATCAGGCAAAGGTCGGGGCGCTCTCGTTAGAGATGTCAAACCCCCGTCATCAACATGAATACAAAGTGTTCAGAAAGCACAAACTGCCAGCTTCGCTGCTCTTGATTCCCGGCGTGATTGACTCAACGACGAACTATATCGAACCGGCTGAGGTGGTCGCCGATCGGATCTGTCAGGTCGTGGACGTGGTCGGAGATCGGACCCGTGTCATTGCCGGATCGGACTGTGGCTTCGGCACCTTTGCGGCCTGGGAGATGGTCGCCGAGAGTGTAGTATGGGCTAAACTCAAAGCTTGCAGCGAGGGGGCGCAGGTCGCGACCAAGCGGTTATGGGGGTGAGGGTTTTACCAAGCATCGTCTTTTTTTAGTGGCGCGGCCGGCTCGGCTGCGCACAGGCCAGCGGCCCGTGCCACTGAGAAAGAGAGAACAGCTTTGAAGCGTAGTAACGTTCGAGGGTAGAAGTCTTTCGCGTCGGGGCGTGGCATGCCACGCCCCGACAATTCTCTCTCAGGTTCTCTTTGTCTCTGATTATTACGAACCCGCGACGTTCACTGTCCATCCCTTTTGTGGGTCGGGGGTCACAACCGAGACCTTATTCTTGGCGTAGAAGCCAATGAGACCCAGCGCATCCTGCGCTCGTAGCCGACCGATGGGTCCAGAACTATAAGTGACGTTCATGAGCTTGCGTTGTGGGTCAATGATAAAAGCCGACGCCTGCAGGATGTTACGCTTCTCTTCATACCAGGTGCCTAAAATCTCTGCGGTCTTCGGACCATCGACTCCGTACAAAACGGGAAAGGTCAACTTGAGCTTGTCTACGGTGCCCTGCGCTTTGTCGAGCGGGTCGGTGGACAGGGCATAGACGCTGATATTCTGCACGGTGAGAGTCTCGAGCTGGGATTGAAAATCAGCTAACTGCTGATCGCAGAAGGGTCACCAATAGGCGCGGTACGCCAACACGATACCATACGCAGTGGACAGATCTGCCGGAAGAGAGACTGTGCCGCCGCCCACCTTAGCACCGGTAATGGTAGGGAAAGGATCTCCCGGATGAAGTCTCTTCATGCAACTCCTCCTTTATCGGCTATTGCAGCCGGGTTACAAGTTCAACCCTGAGACCTTAAGAGAAACTCGACCTCCTATATTAGGGTTTTTCTTTGGTGATGCTAGAGGGGAGCTTGTAGAAATCACTTGTTGGTAGATCGAGACACGGGTCCTCTTCAGCAGCGAGACCGCTCTGTGCTACACTGCCTGGCCTATGTCATCCCCGGTTCCTTCGTCTCCCGGTTCACCACCCTCGCGGTCGTTGCTGAGCCTCATCGGCGCAGGACTCAAAGGTCTTCTTACGGTGGTGCGGAAAATGCCGATGACAGTGGTCTTCGCCGTCCTGGCGGTGATTCTTTACTACCGTCAAGCTCATCAGCCAGCAGAATCCAGGCTCGACAAGTTCCGCGATCCTGGCGAAGCCCAGTCTGAGTCTCAGCCGCCTGCGGATTTGCCGGAAGGCATGAATCCTTCGGTGTGGACCTGTGTGCACAAGACCGATACGCAACTCTCCAATGGACTCTGGGCAGATGTGTACTATGGTATGGAGGCCCGCCTTGACGGTAGACTGTTGGTGGCAAAAGTCACTGAGAAGTGGAAAGACCTGTCGGACGAGAAACGCCGGACCGTGGCTAAACTGATCGTTGATACCTGGGTCGAGAACGGCCGCGCCTTACATATTCTCAACTCAGGCGACGAGCTGGAAGAAGTGGTCATCAAGCAACTACCCGACGACCAAACGGTGGCGGCGTGGAAGCCTGCCACAGGAGTACAGTTGTTCGCTCCGCAAGCGGGAGCGTAAAAAAGGGATGAGGGGTAATGAGGGTCTGGGGATTGGAAAGATGATTTTGACTCTGAAATGCTTCTTGACATCAACGGCCGGCCTACTGAATACTCACGACTAGCTACTTGCCGCTTGTTATGCCAAACCGCAACGCTCGTTTTTTCTTTGCCTCGGAAGACGAGATCCAGAACGGTGCTGTGACCGACGTCTACTTTCTCCGGGCGAAACAGGTGCTCGAAGCACGTGGTCTCAACCAACATGTGCGCGTCGAAGTGGTCGCGAAAGGATTTCCCGCGGGCTACGAGTGGGCGGTTCTCACTGGCCTGGAAGACGTTCTCCACCTCCTCGAAGGAAAGCCGGTCACCGTCGAAGGACTGCCTGAAGGGAGTATCTTCAAACCGTATCAGCCGGTGCTCAGTATTGAAGGACGCTATCTCGACTTTGGCGTACATGAGACTGCGCTGTTAGGGTTTCTCTGCCAGGCTTCTGGCGTGGCGACGAAAGCGGCCCGCTGTCGCCGGCTGACCGGCAGTAAGCCGCTCATTCATTTTGGCGCGCGCCGCATGCATCCGGCGATTGCCCCCATGATCGACCGCAGCGCATATCTTGGTGGCTGCGACGGGGTCGCTGTGGTGTTGAGCGCTGAGATGCTCGGCATTCCGCCCTCCGGGACCATTCCGCATGCCCTCGTGTTGCTGATCGGTGATACCCTCGAAACCGCCCGGGCCTTCCACGAAGTGATTGATCCTACCATACGACGGGTGGCGCTGATTGATACTTTTCAAGATGAAAAGTTTGAGGCGATACGGCTTGCCACCACTATGGGCAATACCCTGTGGGCCTTACGTCTCGATACGCCAGGTTCGCGGCGCGGGAATTTTGCCAAACTGCTGCAAGAGGTGCGTTGGGAACTCGACCTACGGGGGTTCAACGAGATCAAACTGCTCGCTTCGGGTGGACTCGATGAGAAAGATCTCGCCGCACTGTTACCGTGGGCCGATGCTTTTGGCATCGGTACAGCGATCGCCAATGCACCGGTCATTGACCTCAGCCTGGACATTGTCGAAATCGAAGGCGAGCCGATCGCCAAACGTGGTAAGGAATCGGGAGGAAAGCAGATTGTTGGTTGTTCGGCCTGTGCAATCGAAAGCGTCGTGCCTGCGCGGAATCCACTGCCCCCTCGCTGTGCCTCATGTGGAATAGATATGGTGAAGCGGACCGTGCCGCTGATGGAAAATGGACAGATCGTCCCATCGCTGCCTACGTTAGGAACAATTCGTGAATACGTTCTCAGTCAATTAGCGAGTCTCACTTCGTGAGTGACTTTTTTACGGTTGAATGGCAAGACGGCGCAGTCGTGATGCTTGATCAACGGCTGCTCCCCACACGAGAAATTTACCGCACTTATCGGGATTATCGCGCCGTGGCGCGCGCCATCAAAGACATGGTGGTTCGCGGCGCGCCGGCGATTGGGGTTGCGGCGGCGATGGGCATCGCGCTTGGCGCGCGACAGTTGCAGAAGATCGACAATCCGCAAGAATTCGAGCGACTGTGTCAGGTCTTCGCCGCGACCCGGCCAACGGCGGTCAACCTCTTCTGGGCGATTGAGCGTCTGCGAAGCGTCTACCTGCGAGCCTGCACTCACGGGCGCGCGAAATTATGCGAACAGTTAGAGTCTGAGGCGCTGAAGCTACACGATGACGATATCGCCGCCAATCGGCGCATGGGACGCTACGGCGCGACCTTGATTCCCAAAGGGGCGACGGTCCTCACGCACTGTAACGCCGGTGCGTTAGCGACCGCCGGCTACGGGACCGCACTCGGAGTGATCCGCTCGGCCTGGGAACAGGGGAAGAAGATTTCAGTCTTCGTACCGGAAACTCGCCCTTTCCTCCAAGGGGCGCGCCTGACCGCCTGGGAACTGACGAAAGAGGGAATTCCGGCGACGTTGATTACCGACAACATGGTCGGCCATTTTATGCAAAAGGGCACGATTGATTGCGTGATAGTAGGAACCGATCGCACGGCCGCGAACGGTGATGTGGCGAATAAGATTGGTACCTATACGACTGCGGTCCTCGCCGCCCGTCATCACGTTCCATTTTACGTTGCCGCTCCCACCTCATCGATCGATCTCGCCTGTCCCAACGGAGAGTGCATTCCGATCGAAGAACGGTCGGCCCGCGAGGTGACCCATGTTTTTGGCCAACAGATTGCGCCCACCGGCATGCATGTAGCCAACCCGGCTTTCGACGTTACGCCGCACGAACTGGTCAGCGCGATTATCACCGAGAAAGGTATCGTGCGGAATCCGTTCCGACAGACGCTGCCAAGATTGGTGAGGGGAAGAAGAGCGGGAAAAGAGCGAAGGAGAAATGGGAACTAGACTGTCTTTTCTATCATTAGAGAACGGATATTCTTACCAAGTTTTGCTCCTCCGCACTGCGGCAGCGATCGCCTCCTCAAGAGAAACAGCGCCGCGCAGCTGAAGCGTGTCCTTCCCGGTAAAAGTGATCACGCCAGCATTGAACGCGCGCAACATCTCGGTCCATGTCGAGACGGCGTGGGTGCTCATCCGCATTTGTCCGAGGACCTGAGGCCACTCTGCTTCCGGAAGGGCAACCGCCTGCACGGAGCGCTTTAGCGCTCTAGCAAAAGCGCTGGCGACGTCGTTCGGAGAGTAATCGCGCGGCCCACTCAGTTCAATGATCCGTTTGCCACTCCACTCCTCAAGCATGGCTTCGGCGGATACGCGGCCAATATCTACTGCGGCCACCATTGGGATTGTACGGTCCAGGGGAGAGAGAAAACTCGGCAGCACACCGCTGCTCGCCGCTACCGGTGCGACCGGAGCCCAGTTTTCCATGAACCACGCCGCTCGTATAAACGTCACCGGTATAGAGAGTTGACCAAGCTGCTGCTCTAGCAGCCACGTCGTGCGAATGTTGCCGGTGCCACCGGGCAGGTGAGCACCTACGGAAGACAGCACAATGAGTTTGGCTAGTCGTGCCGTCTCGGCCGCTTGTCGCGCTGCAGTGATGACTGCTGCCGCATCAGCGAACATATCCATGCTCGTGTAGACGGGCGGGTTGATCAGATAGGCGGCCGTGGCTCCGGCCAACGCCTTTATCAAGGCTGCGGTATCGGTCAGATTTGCAATCGCGACCTCTGCTCCCCGTGCCTTCCACGCGATCCCTTTGGCTGCGTCGCGCACGAGCACGCGCACTGGCACACCGCGCTCAAGCAGGGTATCTGCGACTGCCGCTCCGGTTTGTCCTGTTACTCCAGCGACCACGTTCACAGAAAACCTCCATCATCTTTTGTCGGTGGAACTGTCGATGTTACTATACATTCCCATCAAGATCCAACCAGGGCGCCGCGCAAGAAGCGCAAGCGTTGTCACCCCTTGCGTTTTGGTAGCGGAGAAAGAATATAATGGGTAAGCACCTGAGGGAGACAGAACGATGGCACACCCCCAATTTATTATCGAAGAGGTAACTGATCCCGTCGAGATTGCCCGTGCCCGTGCTCAAGATGAGCGTCATCGTCGCAACTCTGACTGGCTACAAGCCCACTGGGCGGATGTACTGCCCCAGGCTCGGGGCAAATTTCTTGCCGTCGCAGGACAAGAGGCATTTATCGCCGATACGGCGGCAGCAGCGTGGGCGTGGGCCGTCGCTACGCATCCCGAGGACGATGGAGCCATAGTTCGCTACATCCGTACTGAAAAGGGACCACGGATCTATGGTAATCGTCGGTGAGTGGCAACTGTTCGACGACAGCGTCACGCGGCCTATCGTGCGCACCAAGGGACACAAAGGAGACGGTACCCTGATCGCGGAAGATTTTCTCATCGATAGTGGCGCAGACCGTACTGTCTTTCGGACTGCACTGCTTGAGCAATTGCGTATCCTTGTCCAAGAGCCGCCTGTGGATTTAGCCCTGAGTGGTATTGGTGGAATCCGCGCGTTTGTGTTGGTTGCGACGGTTATCGAATTTATGCGTGACGATGGTGGTCCAGTGCGGGTCCGAGGCGAGTTTGCTGGTTTTACCGATCCCGTTGCCACAGACCTGAGCGTCCTCGGACGTGATGTTCTTGATAATTTCGATCTGATTCTCAGTCGTCGTAATGAAATTTTGTTACTTGCCCCCAACCATCAGTATCGCGTGGAGCGGGCCTAACCTCCTGCCTTCAGACATCACGTACAAGCCTACGCAGGTCTTCAGCGATAACGTCGTCCACCAGCCCAGTCTTGCGATCGCAGCGCTCAGCTAGGTGCGGGTCATGCGGATTTCCTTGCTGGCGCCGGATTTCCACGAGGTCTTTTTGATCACCGGCCTTCTGTCCGCAAATGCGGGCGCGTCAACGCCCAAGCTCCAGGTCACCGTGGGGGTGATACGAATATACTCTCCTTCGCCGAGTTGCCCCGCACGAGAGACAATAACAGCCGTGCCGTGGACTTTGACGAATCGCGGTTGCCAAGGGTCGATCGATGCCAGGTCGTCAATGACGAGCGCGACTTTAGTATTGCCTTGGGCGATGTTTTTGTATTTCATGGTGCTGGGATTATTGAGTCCACCGATGTAGAAAGCCTTTCCGTCAAACTCGAAGCCCACTGGCGCGGCATCGGGTTGCAGATTCTGAGAGACCGTCGCGATGCGAGCCAGTTTTTGCGATTTGAGATACGCTACTTCTTTCTCGGAGAACATCACCGTCCATCCTTTCTCTCACTCGGTTTGAGTACGACAGAGAACCTGCATTACGCTCCGCCGCGCAGGAATTCAATCTGTAAACGATTGAACTCCTCCGGCTTCTCAAACTGCGGCCAATGCCCACAGTTCTCCATCAGCGCGAAGCGGGAGTTGGTGATATGTTCACAAAGTTTCCTCCCGACCGCTGGCGGCGCTGTCGGGTCGTGCGTCGTCCACAGTACCAGAGTAGGCGCGGTGATGCGCTGGAGCCGCTCTGGTGTCAGTATGTTCTTGAGACGGGTCTCCATTTCTTGTAGGCAGAGGATGTTTTCCATCGCATGACGAAAGCCGGGCTGCGTGTAGATGCGATAGCGAATCTCTACCAGTTCATCGGTCACCATGGCTGGGTCAAGAATCACAAACTCTAGTCGCTTGCGCGCGGTTTCACGCGAGGGATTGGCCACTGCCGCGCGACTCACATTGCGAATCCGCTCCATGACCTGCGGGTCAGTGTTGAATCCGCCCGCCGTGTTGAGGACCAATTTGCCCACTCGCTCCGGGTACTCACTGGCAAACCAGGCGGCGACCCACCCGCCTAACGACTCTCCGGAGAGATGCGCCCGCTTGATGCCTGCCGCATCCATGAAGTCGAGTAAATGTTTAACGTAGACGGGGATAGTGTACGGCATGTCCGGTTTATCGGTGAACCCATGACCGATCATGTCAATTGCCATGGTGCGAAAGTATTGGGCATGGGCTTCGAGATTGCGGACGTAAGTTTCCGCATGTCCGCCAATGCCGTGCAAGAGGATCAGCGGATCTCCTTCACCAGCTTCGACACTGCGCGTCTTGATGCCTCCAGCAGTGTAGTATTGCTGTGCAAACGGGACGCCCATCAGGGATAACCATACCGTGCTCATTGTTTGTCTCCTTTAATTCATGGACCGTAACTGTGGAACGACTTGCGTGGCGAACAACTCCTCCGAGCGCACTGCTTGCTGCGGTGTGAGATTACCGAAATTCATCCAACAGAGGAGGTGGCCCATACCGGTCTCTTCTACCTGTTCCGCCAACATGCGCGTCACTGTTTTGGGGCTGCCGACAATAAATAACCCTTGCTCGATCAGATCGTTGTAGCTCAACGCGTTACCCATAAAGGGGCGGAAGAATTCTTTGTAGTATTTATAATCTTCGGGCAGCGAGTCAAGCGAGCGCGGAACCACCGCCGGGATAAACAGCCGGAAGAGATGATTGAGCGGCGCCTCGGCCTGCTTACGTGCTTCTTCGTCAGTGTCGGCCACAAAAATGTTGCGCAGTAGCATCGTGTGTCCTGGCGTGGGTGCATGCCCCGCTTCCGTCGCGGTTTTGCGATACATCTCGAAGCGTTTCCGTGTCACACTAGGTGGCAGCCAAGCGCTCGACATAGGATAGCCCTGACGCGCCGCCCACACGATAGTTTCGTCACTGAGCGCGGTGATCCAGATAGGTGGGTGGGGCTGTTGGAGAGGGCGCGGCCAGATCGAGGCGCGACCCACCCGGCGAAATTGACCACTGAACTCGGACTCTTCTTTCTGCCAATAGCGTAAGATGAGGTCGAGACCTTCGAGAAAACGCGGGCGCGCTTCTTGATACGGCATCTGCTGCTTGAGAAACTCATGCTCGTCGACGCCGCGACCCAGGCCAAATTCCAGCCGCCCATTGGTCAGTAAATCGAGCATCGCTCCTTCTTCAGCGAGACGTAGCGGATCATGAAATGGAAGGACGTTCACCATCACGCCAATGCGCATCCGCGTCGTGCGCTGCGAGAGCGCGGCGATCATCAGGTTGGGCGAGGGTGTAATCGAGTACGGGGTGAAATGATGCTCGGCGAAAAATACGCTATCGAACCCTAAGCGTTCCGCGTTCACCCACTCGTCCAGGTGACTTGCATAGAGTTTTGCCGCCTGGGCGGCATTATATTCTGACGGACGTTCTCCCCACGGCCAGTGTACGATATCAAACAATGAGAACTTCATACGACACCTCCTTTGTCCCTTGAGCGGTAGCGTGCGCAAAAGCTGGGCCATCCCTGCCGCGTGGAAAAATCGCCAATTTCTACAGAGAGATCATCCCGGAGTGGTCAAAAGTCCACCAAAATGAAATAGTAGGCGATCATTCTGGTGGAGTGTGACCATGCGCGCGCAGGACTTGGAACTGAAGGAACTCTTGGACTTCGACTCCCGGGGCGGGGTGGTGCGCTTCGCCGGGCGGCGAGCGCTCATTCTCGATGCTGTGGCGCTAGGCCTCTGGCGCAAAGAGCTGATCGACACCATGGGAATGATCGCAGCGCGGGCTCTCTTAACCCGCTTTGGCTACGCCCACGGGCAGCGCATGGCTGACGGCATGCGCGAACAGTTTCACTGGGAGAACGACGAAGAGTGGTTCTGGGCGGGACCTCGCATTTTTGCCCTGCAGGGACTTTTCCTGCGCGAACCTGGCCGAAAAAGCCCGCTCTCTACGGGTGGGGTTACGTGGCTCGCCTCGTATGAAGCCGAGCAACATCTATTACATCTGGGCCGCGCCGACGAGCCGGTCTGCTGGACTCTCTGTGGTCTGGCGAGCGGCTACATCAGCTCGACCATCGGCAAAGAAGTGTATGTACTGGAAGATCGTTGCATCGCTCAGGGAGATGCTGCGTGCCACGTCGCCGCCCGTACGCTGGAAGAGTGGGGCAGTGCGGTGGGGGAGCATCTCGCATTCTTCAAACGCGAGGGTCTTGACGCCGTGCTGCGGCGCCTCACCGAGGCACTGAAACGCGCGGAACGGCAACTCAGGGTGCGTCAACGCAGCTTGGAACAAGCAGCCGGGGCAGGAGGGGATGATCCCTCTGGTTTGGTAGCGCGGAGCGGATCTATGCGTCAAGTAGTCGATCTCGCCCGGCGTGTCGCTCAGGTGGATTCGACTGTGCTCATCACTGGCGAGAGCGGCACGGGCAAGGAACGGATCGCCCGACTTATCCACGACGCGTCCTCCCGCTCCCATGGTCCTTTCGTGGCCGTGAATTGCGCGGCGATTACGGAAACACTGCTAGAAAGCGAGTTGTTCGGCCATGCCCGTGGCGCTTTTACCGGAGCGATGATAGATCGTCCCGGCTTATTTGAAGCCGCCCGTGGAGGAATTCTGTTTCTCGACGAAGTGGGAGAGATCCCCATGAGCGTGCAAGCCAAGCTGCTGCGCGCTCTGCAGGAACGTGAAGTCCGCCGAGTCGGGGAGAACCGCAATCGCCCAATTGATGTGCGTATCGTTGCCGCGACAAACCACGATCTCGGCGAGGACATCGCCAACAAACACTTCCGCAAAGATTTATACTACCGACTGAAGGTGGTGGAACTGAAGTTGCCCCCGTTACGTGAGCGTCGCGATGACGTACTCCCGTTGGCGCGCGTCTTCATTGCCCAGATGGCGACCCGCATGAAGCGTCGCCTCGACGGCCTTTCTCCCGGCGCCGCAGACCAACTCCTGCGTTACGACTGGCCGGGGAATGTCCGCGAGCTGGAAAACGTAATCGAGCGGGCCGTCGCGCTCGCACAAGGCTCACGCATCGATGTGGAGGATTTGCCCGAGGAGGTACGTGCGGTGATGCCCATTCCGGTTGTGACTGGTCCGGTGCGACGGCTGGTTGATATCGAGCAAGAGTACATTCTGGCGGCGCTTGCCGCCAACGACGATAATCAAACCCGTACCGCCGCGCAGCTCGGTCTCGGGACGACGACGCTGTACCGTAAGCTGAAGAGGTATCGAACGCTGCGGACGCGTAAGCGCGCTGGCTAAATACCGTGCGCCGTAGTCTCGTGGTGGGTTCTGTTGCGGCTGAATGGGACGCGACAGCGCACCCCGAGAACATCTTAAAGGGCGCCGAGAAAACAGTAAGGGCTAAGCAATGCGGATTCTGGTGTGGAACATCAACATGGCGGCGCATAAGAAAATCGCTCTGTTACAGAAGCTTGCTCCCGATCTCGCCATCTTGCCAGAATGCGCTGCACCAGAGGTGATCGTCGCAAAATATCCCGAGTTTACCTTCACCGATGCCCAGTGGCAGGAACGCTCACGCCACAAAGGCCTCGGCGTCTTCAGCTTCGGTAAGGTGCGCTTGACGCGTTCCCGTTCATTCGACCCTCGCTTCGAGGTCTTTCTCCCCCTGCGGGTGACGGGCCCCACCCACTTTCATCTGCTTGCGGTCTGGTCGTTGAACTTTCACCCCACAGCAGGTCTGAGTATGCCCGATGCACTGCGGTTTTACCGCCGCTTTCTCTCGCGCCGCGCTGTGGTGGTCGCCGGAGATTTTAACAATAGTGTATTCTGGGACCGCCCCGGCAAACGGACGAATTTCGTGGGTATTGCCAATTCCCTTGCCAAGCTCGGGCTCGCGAGCGCCTACCACGCCGTGACCGGGGAGCCCTTTGCGCAGGAACGTCAGGCGACGCTCTGGTTTCTGAAACGACCACATCAGGGCTATCACATCGACTACTGCTTCGTGCCCCAATCATGGCTCTCTCCTGCGGCTGCTGTGTGGGTGGGGCAGCATGAGGAATGGTTGGCACACAGTGACCACGCACCGTTGATGGTGACCGTCAATGGCAACGACCTACATGACCCGGACTCGGGACAATCACGTTGTACTGTGAGCTGAAAAGTTATCAAACGCTTCGGGCTCGCCGACTAGACGTATCAAGGCCCATCTAACAGAAGCGCACGCTCCGATCGGTTCTTGCGCCCGGCGTGCCCCTCAACTTTCCGAGGGCGCCCATTCCGTTCGGCAGGATTTTTCATGGACACGAGGGCGCGCCCCAACCTTTTTTCGCCAAGACCCTGTACCAGCATGACGCGTGTGACAATGCCCCACGCACATGCCTCCTGCGCCGAGAGCAACCGGTTGGTCAGTGTTGGTCTTCGGCATTCGCCCGGCATATGGAAGCCCTGGAGCCGATGCAGCAGGCAATGCGGCTCAATCCCCATTATCCCGCCCAGTACGCATCCAGCTTAGGCTGGGCTTATAGAACAACAGGGCAGGTGGAGGAAGCGATGGCAGCGCTTAAGAGAGCCGTCAACCTCAACCCTGATTATCTGCCCGCCTGTCTCAATTTGACGGCCCTCTATACTGACTGAGGTCAGGAAGAAGCAGCCCGCGTAGAGGCAGCGGAAGTTCTTCGGATAAGTCCCAATTTCTCAGCGGAAGCGTTCCAGCGGTGTAATGTATATGCCGATCGCGGGGCATCCGAGCGCTTTGTGGCGAAGCTACGCAAAGCCGGGCTGGAGTAGAATCCCTTGTCGTAAGTTTTCGTTCCAATGATTGTCACACCCCTACAGTCGATGGTGATCGAGTTGAGAAGCGCTTGCGCACTCTACTTTGGTCCAACCGAAAGTCAAAGCCTTACGCTCTGCCTTCTTTTCCTTGCGTGAAAGGAAATGTGGCGAGGCCCTGTACGACCTCCCCCACCACGTGCCGAAACCATTGGTGCAACGGGTCGCGGTGAATACGGTCATGCCATGCTAAGACCAACGTGAAGCCGTCGATGAGAACGGGTGGCGTGATGAGTTGGAGCGCGTCCTGGTGGAGCGTCGCGAGACGGCGCGGGACGACCGCGATCAAGTCTGAATTTTTTACAAACTCAACTGCCGCGAGAAAGTGCGGGACGGAAACGGCGACTGTGCGACGCCGTTTCACCTTTGCCAGCGCCAAGTCGGTGGCCCCGGCGAAGCCCCCACCGCTCGGCGACACGAAAATATGGCCGAGCTGACAAAACTCTTCCAGCGAGAGTCGACGTTTGATCCTCGGATGCCCGCGGCGCGCAATACACACGTATTGCTCCTCGAAGAGCCGCTGCACACGCAGGTGCTGCGGTGTCGTGGACAGTTGGAGGAACGCGATGTCGACTTCGCCCTTCTCCATTTGCTTTGAGACGGCGGTGAAGTCGAGGGGGTGAATTGCGAGCCGTAGCCCGGGGGCTTCCATGCGCAATCGGTTAATCAGCGCGGGAAATATGACCGTTTCCGCATAATCGGCGGCCGCCATGAACATCGTCGTCTCAACTTTCAGCGGCTCGAACTCCTGGTCACTGTTTAGTAAATGTTCTATCTCGCCGAGCAGTTGCTTGAGTGGGGCGGCAAGTCTCAGCGCCTTCGCCGTCGGCGCCATGCCGCGCGGGGTGCGGATGAGCAGCGGATCATTCAGCCGAGTACGGAGGCGCGCCAGCAACGCGCTGGTCGCGGGTTGGCTGAGTTGCAGTCGCTCGGCGGCGCCGGTAACGCTCCGTTCTGTCAGTAAGGCGTCGAGCGCCACGAGAAGGCTGAGATCCGCGCGTTTCATATTGATTTTTTGGATAGCGGACAATCCGTGAGATTGATTGGACAAATATAAAGACTGTCCGTACGCTACGCAAGAAATGGACGCTGTAGACGGCAGTGAGTCGGTCGCGCGGGTGAGGCGCGTGATGACGGGACGGGTGTCACGGCGGATGTTTCTCAGGGAAGCAGGATCGATCGCCGCCCTCACTTGCCTGGGGCGATCTTTCCGCCCTCACGGTGCGTGGGCGACGACACCAGGGAAAGAGGTGCGTATGGATTTGAGTAAGATCGGCGTCTTCAGTTTTCTCGACGGCCTCGCTGGAGTGCAAACTGGGCCGTTTGCCCGCAAGATCGAGCGGTTAGGGTACAGCGCTCTGTGGTTCCCCGAGGTAATGGGCCGCGAGAGCCTCTCGTTTGCCTCCCATCTGCTCGGTCAGACGGAGACGCTTGCCGTTGCCACCGGCATCGCAGTGGTGTTTTCCTATGAGCCGGTCGCTGTAGCGAACGCGGCCAGAACGTTAGGGGAGTTATTCGAGGACCGCTTCATTCTCGGGCTCGGCGTCAGCGGCAAAGGCGGGAACACCATGCGCGGAGTCGCCTATGAAAAGCCTTACAGTTTTATGAAGGACTACCTCGCGCAGATGAAAGCCGCGCCTTATCTGGCGCCCAAACCGAAACACGAGCCGCCGATCCTCTTGGCGGGACTGCTGCCGAAAATGGTGCAACTGGCGGCCGCCGAAACCCAAGGGTCGCACACGTACCTGACGACCGTCGAGCAGACTGCCCACGTGCGTGCGCTGCTCGGCCCTCAACCGTGGCTGTGTGCGGAACAAGGGGTAATGCTGGAAACCGATCCCGCCAAAGCCCGGTCGGCCGTTCGTCAGTACCTCAAAACCTACCTGCCTATTGCGCACTACGTGAAGCGGCTGAAAACTGTCGGCTTTCACGACGAGGATTTTGCCAACGGAGGGAGCGATCGTCTGCTGGACGCCATTGTTGCCTGGGGCAATGAGGACGTGCTCCGCGAGCGCATTGCCGCCCAGTTCAAAGCCGGGGCGACCCACGTGTGCATTCTCCCGCTGAGCCCTGAGGGCGGGCTGGTCCCGGACGAACGCGTATTGGAAGCGCTGACGCCACGCTAAGAAGGAGTTCTTCAACAAGAAAATCATAACAACCGAGGAGGAAGACTAATGAAATTCGGCTTTATGGAAGATTTTCGTAACCCCAAAGAGTGGCGACGACCATTTCCCGAGTTGTACAAGGCGATCCTCGATCAGATCATCCGTTGTGAAGAATTGGGATATGACAACGTTTGGCTAACGGAGCATCATTTTACCGAGGACGGCTATAATCCCTCGCTGCTCTCCACTGCGGCTGCGGTGGCGGCCCGGACCAGCCGTATTCGTATCGGCACGTTCATTTTGTTATTGCCTTTCCAGCATCCAGTGCGTGCGGCTGAAGATGCGACCTGTGTAGACATTCTGTCAAATGGGCGTTTCGATCTCGGAGTCGGTCAGGGATATTCCTATAAAGAGTTTCATTCGTTCTGTATTCCACGTGAAGAGCGATCCGCGCGCTTTGCCGAAGGAGTGCAACTCGTCCAACGGGTATGGAATGAAGAGAACGTGACGTTCGATGGGAAGTTTACGCAGGTGAAGGACGTGACGCTTTCGCCGAAACCCGTTCAGAATCCAATGCCAATGTGGATTGGGGCGCGGGCAGAGAAAGCCACCCGACGAGTAGCTCGGAACGGCTGTCATCTGATGGCAACGTTCGGTCCAGACCCAGCACCGTGGTATATCGACGAACTGAAAAAACACCAGCGCGATCCCAAAGATTTCAACATTGCACAGCTCCGTTTGGTGTACACGGCGAAAACCGAAGACGAAGCATGGGCCGACGTTGCGCCCCATTTACACAGCATGATGGAGTTCTACGGCCATATTCTCGCCGAGGCTAATGACGCTCCCGGAGACAAAGAGATGTGGCAGTTCAAGCATCACAGCGAGATTCGTAACTCCTCGTTTGGTCGTGCGGCGATGGTAGGGACTCCCGATCAAGTTGCCCGCAAGTTGGAACAGTTTCAGAAGGACTTCCAGTGCACGCATCTCATTATGTCGACGCAACTGCCCGGCCTTGATCCCAAACGAGCGACCCAGGCGTTTGAATTGTTTGCGAAAGAAGTGAAGCCAAGTTTCCAGTAAGAAAACCCTTGGAGTATGTCTGCACACACGGAGTACTGAGTCATTGCGAGTCCCTAGAGCACGGCACGCTACGGCCAAGCGCGATATCCGCACGCGCCAGCACCTGATGGAACGCTCCTTGCCGTCAAGAGAAATTGAGAAAGGAGGATTCTATGGAATTCGGCGTTTTTTATCTCCCTAGTATTGGCAACAAGGCCGAAATCATGGAAGGCATGGCCGGTCGACGCACTGACTTATACCAGCGCATGCTGCGCAATCT
>Ga0187894_10000229_pt1 | contig 75398 bp, 61 predicted proteins | sample GBC1701081metaG_FD_136650 | JGI IMG/M metagenome (GOLD analysis project Ga0187894, IMG submission 136650) | White microbial mat communities from a lava cave in the Kipuka Kanohina Cave System on the Island of Hawaii, USA - GBC170108-1 metaG ... | reverse complement strand
GTCAATCTGAAATTCGACTATGCGGCGATTGACGCAGGCGATGAAATCTATATTCTGGCAAATGACCTTATCGAATCGGTGGCGACGACTTGTGGACTTGGCAAAACAAAGACGTTAGCGAAGTTTTCTGGCGCCTTGCTTGATGGCTTAGAGGCGCGGCACGCCTGGATTGATCGCCCGTCGCTGCTGATGCTCGGCGATCACGTAACCCTCGGCGGCAATGCTACGGGTGAAGAAGAAGCCGATGACGACAGCAAAAAAGGCGGCAAAGCCGGTACCGGATGCGTACATACTGCGCCCGGTCACGGTATGGAAGACTATCTGATTGGCGAGCAATACCGCGATGGGCTTGCGCCGGTTTATGCTCAATTTCGTGAAGCCGGGGCGCTTGCCGGACAGACCGCAGGCAAAGAGGTTTATTGCCCGGTTGATAACGCCGGACGGTTCACGCCGGAAGTGGAATATTTCGCCGGACAAAAAGTTTTCGCCGCCAACCCGAACATCGTCGAGCATCTGCGAAACAGCGGGGCATTGCTCTACACGGAAGATTACCACCATCGTTATGCCCACTGCTGGCGTTGCAAAAAGCCATTGATTTTCCGCGCCACGCCGCAATGGTTTATCTCAATGGACAAAGCGGCGGCGGGCGAAGCCTCGTTGCGCGAAGGCGCTCTCCGTGAAATTGATGAGGTAGAGTGGCTTCCGGCATGGGGGCGCAGCCGGATGCACAATATGTTTGTAGCACGACCCGATTGGTGCGTCTCGCGGCAACGACTCTGGGGGGTGCCGATTCCGGTATTCTATTGTAATGACTGTAACGAGACGATTCTTGACCATAAGGTGATAGATCATGTCTCGACAGTCTTTGAGCAAGAAACGGCGGATGCGTGGTACGCCAAAGAAGCGAAAGATTTATTGCCGGAAGGCTTCGTCTGTCCTCAGTGTGGCAGCGCCAACTTTCGCAAAGAGTCTGACATTCTCGATGTCTGGTTCGACTCTGGTTCGTCGTCACTGGCGGCGCTGGAACGGGAACGGCATCTGCCTTGGCCCGCCGATGTCTATATGGAAGGACCTGACCAGTATCGCGGCTGGTTCAATTCATCGTTGATGGTTGGACTCGCGGCGCACGGCAGAGCGCCGTACAAAACGGTTGTCACGCACGGCTGGACGGTGGATGGGCAGGGCAAAGCCATGCACAAATCGGCGGGCAATGCCATCTCGCCAAACGAAGTGGCAGATTCGCTGGGCGCAGAGATTCTCCGCCTCTGGGTTGCCTCTTCCGATTTCAAAGAAGATATGCGCCTGTCGAAAGAGATTTTGACAAGATTGGTTGACACCTATCGCAAACTCAGAAACACGGCGCGTCATGCGCTCGGCAATCTCTACGACTTCAACCCCGAAACCGACAGCGTGGCGTATGAAGAGATGTGGGAGATAGACCGCTGGGCATTGGCAGCAACCAATGAGATGGCGCGTAAAGTCATCGCCGGCTATGACAACTATGAGTACACAACCGTCTATCACGCGCTCTACAACTACGCGACGGTGACGCTTTCGGCAATCTACTTTGACATAACAAAAGACCGCCTCTACACCTTTGCGCCGAAATCGGTTGGACGACGCAGCGCCCAGACGGCGATGTACAAAATCGTTGACCATCTGGCGCGATTGCTTGCCCCGGTGCTGGTCTTTACGGCGGATGAAATCTGGGAGAGCCTGCCGGGTGAGCATGAGGTGTCGGTGCATCTCGTCGAATTTCCCAACGCCGCAGTGCGGAAAGATGAGAAAGAGTTGCTGACCACATGGGATAAATTATTCGAGGTGCGTTCAACGGTGCAGAAGGCGCTTGAAGAACAACGCAAAGCTAAAGTAATCGGCGGTTCGCTGGAAGCCAAAGTTAAATTGCAAGCCGATAGTGAAACTTTCGATTTGTTAAAGCGATATGAGCATGATTTGGCATCGCTCTTCATCGTCTCTGAGGTTGTTTTAGAGCGTAGCACGGGCGATACTGTCAATGTAGAAGTCGCACATGCCGATGGCGCGAAATGCGAACGCTGCTGGAACTGGTCAACATCGGTTGGGGCAGACTCGCGCTATCTGACGCTTGATTGGCGTTGTGTGCAACAAATCGAGGAAGGCTGGGGGAGCGTATGAGTACAGCAACACTGGAAACAGTTTTGGAACAGGTGAAAGAATTAACCCCGGACGAACAACAGAAAGTCCGCGAGTTATTGGACTCTTTAGGTGCAGAACCGAAGCCGCAAATGACGCTTGAAGAAGTCGAACATCAAATGGTGGAAGATGGCTTGCTACGCCGTATTCCGCTAGTAACAGAAGAGGAATTTCTAAAAATTTTACTCGCGAGAGGCGTGATTCACCACCTTCCTTCGCGGCAGAAAAATTCTTCTGAAGATCGCCGATTGATAGAAGTAAAAGGCAAGCCGTTGTCCGAAACCATTATTGAGGAGCGGCGATAAGTGAGCGTTTACTTTTTTGACAGCAGTGCGCTTGTCAAGCTGTATGCCCGCGAAATCGGGTCTGCATGGGTCAAGGCGGTTGCTGATATCTCGGCAGGTAATCAGATTTACATAGCCAATATTACTGAGGTAGAAGTCGCTTCGGCAGTTTCTCGAAGATTACGTGAAAATCAGATAACGCCTACGGATGCCAGAGAGACAATTGCTAAACTGCGGGAAGATTTTGAGCAGAATTACAACATTTTTGAACTCGGCGGGGCGTTGATTGCCAAAGCCGTCTTGTTGGTTCAGGCATATCCTTTGCGCGGCTATGATGCGGTGCAATTAGCGACCGCTTTACTTGTCAATGAAGAGCGAAATTATTTGAACTTGCCTTCTCTGATTTTTATCTGTGCCGATGTCTCCTTGAGCAACGCCGCACAAGCTCAGGGGTTGACGGTTGATGACCCAAACCTTCATCCTTAACTTTTACCGGAGTCAAATTGATGAGTTCTGAAGTCATCGCTATCGAAACGAAAGCTAATAAAAGCTGGTATCTGCTGGTTGCCGCGCTTGCCGTTGCCGTTGACCAGATTAGCAAATATCTGGTTACGAAACACCTCAGCAACGGCGGGGAAATTGTCGTCATAAAAAATTTCTTCGTCCTTGCGTATACGGAAAATCGCGGCATTGCTTTCGGGATGTTCGGCGATTATGAAATACGCTGGCTGTTGGCGGCAATTTCGCTCGCGGCAATCGTTTTCGTTCTCTATTACCTCTTGCGAGCGCCGGCGTCGAGTCGGTTGTTGCTCTGGTCGCTGGCGTTGTTGGCGGGCGGCATTGGCGGCAATCTGATTGACCGGGTGCGGCTCGGCAAGGTCGTGGATTTCTTCGAGTTCTTCTACCGTGACTGGCATTTCCCGGTCTTCAATGTCGCCGATACTGCCATCACGATCGGCGCCGCCTTAATGGCGATTGAACTTTTTGCCGCGTCACCGCAGCCAATAGAGAGCAAGCAACCTGATAAAGAGTTCGCCTTGCCCGAATCGGCGACCGAGATAAAGTCGCAGAATGAGTAAACAAGATGTTTCCTGAACTGTTCAAAATTCCCGGTCTTGATATTCCGGTTTCAACCTACGGCTTGCTCTATGCCATGTCGTTAATTGTGGCGTTGTGGTTGACAGCAAACCTCGCGGCAAAAGACGGGCAATCGAAGAATAAAATCTACGATCTCGGGCTTTACATTATCGCGGCGTCGCTAGTCGGCTCAAAGCTATTGATGGCAATCACCGAATGGCACGACTATCGCGGCGATGTCATGCGGCTGTTGTCAATGGATTTCTGGCGGTCGGGCGGCGTCTATTACGGCGGCTTCATCGCTGCTGTGCTAATGAGCATTTTTCTGATGTGGAAGTGGCAGATGCCATGGCTCAAGACTTCGGATTCCTTCGCGCCCGGTATCGCGCTTGGTCACGCCATCGGCAGAATCGGCTGTTATTCCGCCGGATGCTGTTGGGGCAAGCCGACCACTTCTTGGATAGGCGTGCGTTTTCCTGAAGCGGCAACCCAGATAACTGGTGTACCTGCGGATGTGGCGCTTATTCCAACGCAATTGATTGAAGCCGTTGCAAATGTACTGCTCGCCGGTATTTTATTGCTCATCTGGCGACGACGAAAAGTTGATGGGCAGGTGATTTTCTCCTATTTCATGCTCTATTCGATTATCCGCTTTGTCATAGAAATCTGGCGCGACGATCCACGCGGGGGACTCTTCGGACTTTCGACTTCGCAACTTATCTCCGTATTGATGTTCCCGATAGGCTTGCTTGGCATGATCTACATCTGGCGGCGATATAATGAGAAACGAATCGCGCCGCAAAAAGGCGTTACCGCCCCGGCTTCGTGAAAGATTGGTAGTGTTGAGATGAAGGAAAAACATAACACGCAATATATGATAAAAGATGTGCCAGAACGGCGCGATCTATAGGGCGCTTATAGCGAACTTGTGCCTGATAACCTCGATCTTGACGCGGCGTTACGTGAAGTCCGCAATAACTGGAAGGAAGAATTGTTGAGCTTCTCTGCGCCTCTGCGGTGAAAAGAGGGCAAAAAGTCGTATGGACTAGCCATAGACGAAATTCAATTTTGGAAACTCAACTTATCACAGCAACGGCAGACGCATCCGGCACACGCCTTGACGCTTTTCTCTCTGCTCAACTCGCGGACATCAGCCGCACCCGCATTCAACGCGCTATCGAAGACGGCGATATTCTGGTCAATGAGCGCACCGTCAAGCCAAGTTATAAACTTCGCATCGGCGATAAAGTCGAAATTGACCTGCCGGAACCGCCGCCCGTCGAACTCATCCCGGAGCCGTTGCCACTCAACATCATCTATGAAGATGACGCTTTAATTGTCGTCAATAAACCCGCCGGAATGGTTGTGCATCCCGGCGCGGGACAGGACACGGGGACGCTGGCTAATGCGCTGGTCTATCACTTCAACGAACTATCCGGCACGGCAGGGCGCATTCGTCCCGGTATCGTGCATCGCATAGATAAAGAGACTTCCGGCTTGCTCATTGTCGCTAAAAATGACCTCGCGCATCTGAAATTGTCCGAGCAGTTTCATGACCGTAAAGTGTTCAAGATGTACGTCGCGCTTGTTTACGGGCGCGTCTCGCAAAGCATCGGCGATATTGAAGCGAACATCGGGCGCAGCCCGCATCACCGAACCCGTATGGCAGTTTTACGCGGCGGCGCGGGACGTTACGCCCACACCATTTTTCAGGTTGAAGACCGCTATCAGGAATTTTCGTTGCTTAGAGTGCAGATAAAGACCGGGCGCACGCATCAAATCCGCGTCCATCTGGCGCACATCGGGCATCCGGTTGTCAGCGATGCCCTTTATGGACAAGGGCGCGAAAACAGTGTCCGCGATGCTATGATGCGAAAAGAGATTCGTTTATTGAATCGCCACTTCCTGCACGCCGCGCAACTGGAATTTCTGCATCCTCTCACCAATGAATTACTGAAATTTCAAGCGCCCATGCCGTCGGAATTGCTTGGCTTTCTCTCTCTGCTGAATCAAACGGCTTGAGTTTACAACATTCAACAGGTTACAAAGACATAGTTTTCTCGGAACGATCAATGGAGAGTGAATTGTGGCAACAACCGATTTGCACGAAGACGATAACACCTCATCCGACAAAGACTCTGCGTGGAAAGAGATACTCGACGGCAATCTGACCGCTTTTTTGTCGTTCTTCTTTGCCGACATCTATGAAGCGGTTGACTGGTCACGCGGCTATGAATCGCTCGATAAAGAACTGGCGCAGATTCGTCCGCATCATCGCTCCGGCAAACTGCTTGCCGATAAACTCTTCAAGGTCTATTTATTGGATGGACGCGAAACCTGGCTGCTGATTCACGTCGAAATTCAAGACCGCCCCGGACGGGCATTTGCAAAACGGATGTATACTTACAATTACCGCCTGACCGATAAATTCGGCGTTGAAATTGTCAGCCTTGCCGTGATTACCGGCAGCGGCAGAACCAACGGGCGTTATGAAAGCGGGCGTTTCGGCTGTCGCCTTACCTTTGAATTTCCGGCAGCGCATATTGCTGATTACAAGGGGCGTGAAGCGGAGTTGGAGGCGAGCAATGATATTTTTGCGTGTGTGGCGTTGGCGCAGTTGAAAGCGCGGGAGACAACAGGCGATAATCGAAAGCGGTATGATTGGAAGCGACGCTTGATTTTCGATCTTTATGAACGCGGCTATAAGCCGGAGAAGATTACCGAGTTGCTGCGCTTTCTCGATTGGGTAATGACGCTGCCGGCTGAGTTGGCAGAGAAATTAGAGCAAGAAGTTTTTGACTACGAGGAGAAAAAACGTATGCCATATGTAACCAGTTTTGAACGCATTGCTGAAAAACGCGGCATGACACGCGGTTTAGAGGAAGGACGACAACGCGGTATGGAAGAAGGACGACAACGCGGTATGGAAGAAGGACGACAGCGCGGTTTGCAAGAAGGACGACAGGAAGGACGACAGGAAGGACGACAGGAAGGACGACAGGAAGGACGACAGGAAGGACGACAGGAAGGACGCTTGAAGATAGTATTGCAGTTTTTGACAAAGCGCGTCGGCGCACCGGGCATTAAATTGAAAGCGCGGTTGTCGCGGTTGTCTGCCGAGCAGATGGAAGCCTTGGCGCTGGCGATTTTCGACTTTAAGAGCAAAGCCGATTTGACGCGCTGGCTCAAACAGCACACCGAATCGCTGCCTCGGCAAAAATGAAGGTAAGGAAGCCGCTAACCACTAACGGCGCGGCTTCAAGTCTTTGGCGTAGAGTTGTTGATAAGCGCGATAGTTGCACAACACTTTCGCCACATAATCTTTTGTTTCCGGTAATGCGATTTCGGCAACCAGGCGGTCTACATCGCCGGAACGGGCGCGGAAAATCCACCGCTCAACGCCCTGTTCGCCGGAATTGTAAGAGGCAGCGACCGCTTGCGGATTATTCGGAAAGAGTTGCAATAAATCGGCAACATAGCGCACCGCAAGGCGAACCGCCGTCTCCGGCTCATACACATCATCCAGTTCAAAGTTCTTCAGCTTTTCTTCCTGTGCCAGCTTTTCCGCCGTTTCGGCAATGAATTGCAACAATCCACGCGCTGCCGCAGGGCTCTTCACCGTCGGGTTGAAACGGCTCTCCTGTCGCGCTAACGATAAAACCAAGCGTGGGTCTACCTGCAATTTCGGCGTATAGTGGTTGAGGGCATCTTTATACGGTGCAGGGTAGAGCAATTCAATCAAATCACGCGGCATCAATTCTACGCGAAAATCCTGTGGCACAGATTTGAAAAGCGGTTCGGCGTAGCTGATGGCGTGATACGATTGGTCGCCACGATTGCTGTAGACTGCCATTGAATACTGATAATCGCCGCCTGCTCTCTGCGTTGCCGGAACATTTGAAGCGACTGCCGCTTTGCTTGGCGAATTACCGGCAACCGAATTTGCCACCAGTGGCGCATTCGGATTGGCTGAAATCGGCTCTTCATCCATGGCATTGGTTGTGCTGCTCAAGCCGGCGAGCCGCAGTTCGCTAACGCCTTCATCGTACAAGCCAAAGAATAACAGCTCGGCTGCCAGCGTTCGATTTGAATTGTCAGCCCGTTCGCCCGATGTCATCACACCACGCCCAACCGGAATCAGGTGGTACTTCCACAACGAATTATATGCTGCCAGATTGCTGTAACAAGAGCGCAGAATCGTCAACAATTCGCGTTGGGCGTTGTCGTCTACAGTCAGCCGTAATGCCTGATTTGCCGCGTCCTTCGCCTCACCATAGCGACCCGCTGCCAGCGCCGCTTTTGCCTGTTGACGATAGCCTTGTAGAAGCGAAGCAATTACCGGACGACCTACCGGAGTGCTACCCATATTGCGTAAGCGTTCGCTTGCCCGTTGCCCGAAATAGTTGTCGCGTCCATCCGCTAAGGTTAAATAGAGCCGCGCCGCTTCCGCCAGTCTACCAGTCTGCTCAATCGCCAGAATCCGTAGAAATCCCGCCTCGCCGCGTATATGTCCGCTCACCAGTTTCGGCGTGATGGGTTGCCCCTGCAATCGCGTCAACAGATTGCCAGCCGACTCCCAACGTCCCCGCGCCATCTCAATACGCGCTTCGTTGAAAATCGCCACACTCTCCAATGGTTTGCCGGCGTAGACCTGTCCGAGACGCCGCGACCAGTCAATCGCTTCTTCGTACTTTCCGGCATAGCGAAAGCTGTCAACGATGTTGCGATACGCCCCTTCGATGCGTTCTTTTTCGTTCGGGTAAGCTGAAATGAAATCTATATAGCGGTGTGCCGCTTCCTCATAGCGTTGGGCTTTCTGTAATGCCGTAGCGACGAAGTAATAGCCTTCCGAGCCTTCTTTCTTTGCCGGAAATTCCCGGTGCGCCTGCCCAAACCATTTGATAGCGTCGGGGTAATTGTCTTCGCGGTAGAATGCGAAGCCGGTTTGATAAAGGGCTTCGGCGCGGTTCAGGCTGTCAGGAAAATTATTGACGATATAAAGCAGATGCTTACGCGCTTCCGCCCAGTGGCGATTGGTTAAATAGATACGCGCTCGTCTGAGCGCCTCAAACTCATTCGGCGCATTGCGGTCTATCGCGTCAAGCCCCATCGCTGCTGCCACCGCGTAATCGTCTCGCGTATTGGTTAATTGGTCGAAGTAAGTCCGCGCCGTTTGCGTATCGCCAATCTTCAAATAGGCTTCACCGAGTTGCGCCATTGCTTTACGTCCCTGTACGCCATTTGTTGAAGCGATAGGACGAAGCAAGGCAATCGTCGAGCGATAATCACCGCTATCGCGCAGGCTGTCAATCAGGCGGTCTTTAGCGCGTCGCGCCGGTACGCTGGACGGGTAAGCCGCCATCAGCCGCGCCAGCTGTTGGCGTTCCAGCGCGAAATCATTTGCCGTCCGCGCCAGCGTTGAAAGATGCCAGAGCGCATACGGCGCAAGCGCCGATTTGCGATTCAGGACAGCAAGATAGAGAGTTTGCGCTTCTGCCATTGCGCCGCGCCGTTCTGCCAATCTGCCGAGTAAATAATCATAATTATTAGCGATGAAGGCCGGTTGATTGGCAGCGCGAAAGTCCCGTGTCAAGGTTTCGGCACGGTCAAAATCCCGCGCTTCCATAGCGCTGCGAATCTCGTTGGCTTTATTCTGAAGGTTTTGCGCGGCGGCTTGGCTGCCGAATAGACAGAGCAGAAATATGGGTATAATGGCGTTGCGAAACATCATCACCTCTGGAAAAGAATTCGGTATTGATTATCCCATTTGAGATTAACTTCAACAAGAAATCGTTGTCGAACGATTTTTTTCAGAATTTTGTCCAATTGGTTGCCGATTTTTCGTCAATAGATATGTAAGGCTGTAACATTTTGACCCCCTGAACGGAATTTCTTCTTAGGAGGCGCGAATGAATCTTGATGCCGAAAAGCAGACTATCCTCAACGAGCTTGCCGTGACACGCCCGGAAGATGTCCTTTGCCGGTTTGTCGAGCAAAATGCCGCACCCTTGTTAAATACCTTGCGCCTTTATCTGAAACGCGCCCAAATCATCCGACCCAATGACTTGCAGGAGGCGGCAAAAGAACTGCTCAATGAGGTTCTGGTCGAGGCTTTGCAACACGCCAACCGCTTTGACCTTCTGCGCTCACCGATGGCCTGGCTGCTTGGCATTGCCGCTAATCTCATCCGCCGCAAGAAAGACGCCGCCATAAAACGCCAGCAGCGAGAAGTGCTGTTTTGCGAAACTTATAGAGAGGCTAACTCTGATGCCAGTGATGAGGAGATTTGGGCAGGTCTCGCCCGCCTCGCTTTGGTCAACCCTCTCCGGGAGATAGAAGGTGACGATGAGGCTCGCCGGATGCTGTCGTTGGTTTCCGAAACTGACCGCCGTATCCTGCAATGCTGCATCATCGAACAGATGGACTATGAGGCAGCAGCCGTAGAGTTTGATTGCAAGGCAGGCACAGTGCGGGTGCGGCTACATCGCGCCATCAAGCGGCTGCGCGAGGCTGTGATTGCCGCACAAAATCAGCAAGGGGGTGAGAGAAATGGATAAGGCAAGGCAGCATCGCTTTGAACGCGAAAAGTTAGTATGGCGATATGCCAATGCACTGGAACAAGGTGATTTTGAGACTATTACCTGGATATTGCAAGAGGCGGAAGCGGACCCCGTATTGGAGCAGATGATTCTTGAAATCAATGACGGGCTTATCGAAGAGGATGAGTTGGTTACGCCATCAAGCGATGTCGAATTGGTACATAAATTAATCCTTACACATCTGCCTTCTGCGGTTTCTGATGATAGCGAAGAGTTGGAATTACCACCTCTCACCGTTGCTCAGGTGGTTAGCGAATTGCAAAAGGAGCCGCAACTTTGGCGACAGAACCAACGCGAAGATGCGACGGCATTGGAACATCTGAAACGCTCGCAGGAGCCGCTGCCTGAGCAGTTGACGGAACGCGGTGTGCGCCAATTGTTCGAGCGTGTGCGCCTCTCGGTTAGTGATCGCTTTCAGGAATTATTCCGCGAAACCGCCATCTTTCTTTCTCTGGGGCGCGAGCAGGACATCGCCCGCCTGGCAGCTACACGAAAACAGCGCGAAGCTCGGAAAAAAGGCAGCAAAAGCGGAAAAAGAGATGACTAGAGATTTACCCATGCAAGAGCTTATTGCCGGAGTCTATGACGCTATTGGTTTGCCTATGCCGTCGGTAGAAAGTTGTATAGCGCCACTCAACCGCTTGGTGCGCGGTTACGAACTGACACAAACGGAGATTGCCGGGTTGACGAGCAAAGCGGCAGCGCATTTTTTAATGCGAAGAAGCGGCGTCGAACCGGCGATTGTCATGGATGAGACGCCGTTAGCCGGATTCCTCTATGTCAGCCGGCGCTTTGGCTGCATCTTTGTCGAGCAGCGCGACCCGATAGTGCGCCGCCGCTTTTCCATAGCCCACGAACTCGGACACTATTTCCTGCACTTTCGCCCGTTGCTCAACGAACTTGCCGACGCTGACGAGCCGCTGTTGATTGAAGCGACTGACGCTTTTCCTACAGCAAGCGATGATGTCGGTATGGAAGAGTTGCCGGAAAGCAAGATTACTATCAATCAGCTATCGCTGACGCCGTTGCCGCCGATTCAACAGATGGAGTTGGAAGCCAATGAATTTGCCGCCGAGTTGTTAATGCCGGAAGCGACCGTCAAAGAGAAGGTCAATCGGTTAGAAGGTGATTTGCGCGATGAAGCTCTGGTTGGGCGATTGGCTGCCGATATGTTGGTCAGCGGCATGGCGATGCAATGGCGGCTTCGCGCCTTGGGATTATGGCAAGAGGAGCGCCGGGTGAATTGACCGCCGGAGGCGAGCAAGTAGTTTAGCCGCTTGACCGGCAACGGCTTTTTCGGAGCGACCATGAAAGGACTTGATTTTCTTCGCAACAATGGAGCGCGGCGGGTGCGCGATTATACGCCGCAACCGATTCTGCTGGATGCCGACGACGGCAACGAAGAAGCCGAGGAAACCAGAGAGATGGATTACGAAATCCGGCGCGACGAGTGGCAACCGATCAACATCGGTGAAGCGCGAGATTACGCCGATTGGGCGTTCAAACCGAATCGCTTTGTTGATGGTAAAGACGTAGGGCGCACTGTTGCCTGGTTGCAAAGCCCGCTTGAGGATTACCCGGTTCCCGTGCGACTGGCGCAAGTCGGCGCGGTGGTGATGCGTGATGTTGACGGCGAATTACGGCGCGATTTTGAAATCGTTGAGCGCATTGTGACCTTCATGGTGGATTTGTTTGCCTGGGATGAAGTTGAGAGTTTCGCCATTGCGCTACAGGAAAATGGCTTTCGTTTATTGCCTGCGCCGAAGCCTACAGCCGGCTGGTCTTACGATTTCGAGACCATGCGGAAAGCGACATCTGACCGTTCCCGCGATGAGATGGGGCAACTGGAACGTCTGGCGCTGGCGCGAGCCTGCCAAGAACCGACGATTGTGGACGGGCGTTTAGGACCGCGCCGAGGCGAGTTTCCTTACAAAGATAAGCCGGTTGTCGGGGTTATCAAAAAACATTCGCGCAATTATCTGCATCAGCAAGGCTGGCGGGCTTTTTATCGCCTGCTGCCGGGTGAGCGCACACCGGCGTTTTGCATTGAAGGAAATTTTTTCAGCATCGTGACGTGGTATTTGCGCCTCGATGGAGCGCGTGGCGAACTGCCAAACTGGGGCGTTGTGCGCGTCGAGATACCGCGTTACTTCTTTGAAGCCATAGCTGGTAAAGATTGGCAGCATATCAATCGGCTTTCGCGTCTGCTTGCCGGTTATCGTTGCCGCGACCAGAACTACGGACGCGCTCCGGTGTCGTTGCAGCCGATTCAACGCGCCGAAGAGAGTCTCGGCGCATTGTTCGCGCCCGATGATGTGTTAATCAACCGATTCTACCGACTGACAAATTTATAACGAGGTGAAGCGCATGAGCAGGGTAATGGGAGACTATCTGGAAGATGATGTTGCAACCGATATAGAGCAGAGCGCGGCGCTGTCGCAACGTCGCGGCGTTATGACCAGAGCCGACGGGCGAATTTGTATCGGGCGCGTCGGCGCTCCTGCCGATAAAGAAGCAACGGCGGAACAGTTTTACTTCTGGTTTCCTGAAGCGGCATTGGTGGAAAAGACGCAGATTGTCACCTGCGAAAGCGAAATCGCCGGACAACCGTTCACCTTTTACGCGCTGGTGGATGAGGTGCGCCGCCAAAGCCGCAAACGCAGTATGAGCGATGAGCAAGGCGAAGCCGATGGCGATTTGACGTATGAACCGCCTTTTGCCAGCGAAGGCTTTACCTATGCCAGCGCCAGCATTCTCAAAACCGAGCCGCCCGTTTTGATTCCGCCGCGAGAACGCAGCGATGTTTTGTTGGCGGGCGAAGCGGAAGCCGGCATTGCTTACGGCGCAGATGAGATGGAACGACCCCTAAAGATCGGGTTGATTAAAAACGGAGGTGATAAAGTGACTGGCGCGGGACAGCTTGACCTTGATTATTTGCTCGGCGCAAACGGCGGGCATATGAATGTCAATGGCGTATCGGGCAGAGGCACGAAATCAAGTTTCCTGCTGCACCTCAATTATCTGTTGATTCGTGAAGCACAAAAACAGAAACAACTACGCCCATCCGACCCGAACCGTTTGCGCGTTGTGCCAATCATTTTGAATGTCAAGAATTTTGACCTCTTTTATATTGACTGCCGGAGCAATCGCTTCAACGAAGAAAAACATCTGGCGGACTGGCAGGCATTAGGCATTACTGACCCTGCGCCATTTGCTGATGTCAGCTTTTATGCCGCGCAACAACCGGGTAACTCTTTGCCTGTGCCAACCGGGCGAACACCGGATGTGCAAACCTTCAGTTGGAGTTTAAGCGATGTGATTGAGCAAGGCTTGTTCGCCTATCTCTTCGCGGAAACCGATGCAACCGATGCTAACTTCGGCGCTCTGGTTCTCGATATTGAGAACTGGCTGACCGATGAAAAAATCAATAACGATGGCTCAGTTTCGCGTTTGCTGCGTCACCATGAGAATGTGCCAAAGACCTTTCAAGAATTTCTTAAATGGGTTGATGCTGAGGCAAATGACAAAGACGAAAGCAGAACGGTGCATAATCATCACACCGCAACCTGGAAAAAACTGCATCGCCGTTTGCTCAAGATTGTCTACGAAAGCAAAGGGGTGTTGCGACGCGATGAATTACATGGCAAGCCGCTTAACCTGGTTCGCGGCGAAACCAGCAATCCACTTGTCGTTGATTTAGCGGCGCTTGCCTCGCAAGGCGAATTGCAACGCTTTGTTGTAGCGACTATTTTGCGTCAACTGGTCGAAGCGCGAACCGGGACGAATGCCATAAGCGGACTTGTCTATCTGGTGACGCTCGATGAATTGAATCGCTTTGCGCCACGCGGCGCACGCGACCCGATTACACGATTGATTGAGATGGTCGCAGCGGAAATGCGTTCACGCGGCATTATTTTGCTGGGAGCGCAACAACAGGCGTCGAAAGTTTCCGAAAAAGTGATTGAAAGTTGCGCCATTCAAGCCTTGGGCAAAAGCGGCGCGATTGAACTGGAATCATCAACGTGGAAATTTCTCAGTAAAAGCGCCAAGACCAAAGCGGCAAGTCTGCCTTTGAATGAGAAGTTAGTCTTACAGGATAACTTCCGCGAACCCATGCACCTGCGTGTGCCAATGCCCGCTTGGGCAATGAATCTCCGCGAAGCAACGGGCAAGATTGCCCAGGACGACGACAATTTTTCAGACATAATTGACGAGTAACGATTCAGTGGGAGAAATTGACTATGCGAATCCTTCACACCTCAGACTGGCACATGGGCGATACGCTGGGGCGCATTGACCGCAGCGCCGATATTGTCCAAGCCCTTGAACAAATCGCCAACTATCTGGAAGAACACAATGTTGACGTGATGCTGGCAACCGGGGATTTATTCAGCGACCGTTTATCACCGGAAAAGCTGCGTACAGCGATTGCAGAAATTCGCCGTATCTTTCTGCCATTTCTTGCGCGTGGCGGAACGCTGCTGGCAATCAGTGGCAATCACGATAATGAAACATTTTTTGAAACCTTGCGCTATGCGATGGATATGGGCGCATCCATAAAAAAGACAGGCGATGGCACACACCTGAGTGGCAGGCTTTACCTTGCCGCCAATCCGCGACTGATTCGCCTGACCGATAAGCACAATCAAACGGTGCAATTTATCTTAATGCCTTATCCAACAGCGCGTGGCTACCTGCGTGGTGAAAAAACGCACTATAACACTATTGAAGAAAAGCATTGTGCGATTCAGCAACGATTTGTTGCCACACTCAACGAATTAAAATCTCGATTGAATCATCATCAGCCGAGCGTTTTGCTGAGTCATATCAATGTACGCGGCACTGAGATTCATAACTCCAGAGGGCATCAACCATTTCGCATGAGCGAAGTTGAAGACGTGATTTTTGAGCCTGATGACGTGCCTTCGGAATTCGCCTACGTCGCTTATGGTCATATTCACAAAGCGCAGGAGGCGGTAAGAGGCGCGGCGCACATTCGCTATGCCGGCAGCATCGAGCGCATGGATATTGCCGAGAGCAGCGACCAGAAGAGTGTGGTGTTGCTTGAACTCGGCAAGGGCGGATTGCTCAACCAACCGACCTTGCTCAACCTGAAACCGACACCGATGTTACGCTTTGAAATCGCCAATCCCAACACGGAGATTCCGCAGTTAGCGGCAAGGTTCAAAGACTCTGAACCGCAACGCGCCCTCGTGCAGTATACCTTGCGCTGGCAACCTGATAAGCATAATTTGGATGAGATTTCCAAAGCCATTGAAGCAGTATTTCCGCGCTGGTATCACCGCGATTTGATAGACGCCAGCGCCGATAACGCGCAGAAAAATTCTTTTACCCCGCAACGGGTTCAGGATGTTGTCAACACCGTGCGCCAGTATTTGTCTATACAAGTTGAAGGTCACTCCCAACGTGATGAGTTGCTGGCTCTGGCAGAAGCAATGTTGGCAGAGGAGGTGTGGAAATGATACCCGTTAGAGTTTATGTAAAGGGCTTTTTGAGTTACAGAGAGGAAGCAGAATTGCGGTTTGACGGTGCGCCGTTGTGGGTTTTGGCAGGGCGGAATGGCGCAGGCAAATCGGCAATTTTCGATGCCATAACCTTTGCGCTTTATGGGGCGCATCGCGGCGGCAAGAGCAATGTAGAAGACCTTATCAATCATGATGCAAATGAAATGATCGTCGAATTCGATTTCGCGCTTGAAAATGCTTTCTATCGCGTGAAACGTACCATAACGAAGCATAAAAAGCGCCCTTCATTTCAAATCTTTCAGTTGAAAGACGCAAAGCCGCAGCCCTTGACCGGCACAGACAAAAAGGATGGGTTTGAGAAGTGGATTAAGGAAAACATCGGGCTTGATGATCGAACCTTTACTGCCTCGGTGCTGCTAAGACAAGGGGAAAGCGAAGCTCTGTTGAAGGTTCTACCCAAAGACCGTCATGAAATCCTGGCGCAGATCGTTGATTTGTCAAAGTATGAAAAGCTTCACGAAGCAGCAACCGAGAGGCAAAAGAAGTTTGACATTCAGGAAAAAACCTATCATAAGCAGCTTGAAGGTTACGCGCCGGTTGATGAAGATGAGATTCATCTTCTTGCTGCTCAAGCGCAAGCGGCACAGGCGCAGTTTGAAACCTTACAAAAACAGGTGGAGCAGTTAATAGAACTGAAAGTTCATGCAAGACGTTGGACTGAATTAGATAGCCAGCGGACGCGACTGGAAGATTCACGGCAAGCAGCGAGCCAAGCCTTACTCGAAATGGATAGTAGCGATAGGGAGAGGTTGCGCGAAGGCGGGGTTGAGGGGTTCCTCGTCAATCTTGAGGAGCGCCTTGTCAAAGTTCAAGAGGGATTGGCGCAGATAGCAGAATTGAATACTGCCATTCCCTGGATGGAATTATTTAGCAAAGCACGCCGCACCTGGCACAGTTTGAACACTGATGAACGGGAAGTTGAGGCAGAAATTGTTGGAGTTGCCGAACGCCTTGTCACGCTTTCGGAAGCGAAATTGAAAGCATCTGAAAGAATGAATGAAATGCTGACGCGATTCGAGCAAACGCAAACTGCCTTGGCGACTGCGAATCTATTGTTGAAGCAGACTGAGGAGCAAGCCTCGCGCTTCCGGCAAGTTGACGGTCAGCCGAATTGTAGTTACTGCGGACAACCGCTCAAGCCGGAACATCTCGAAAGTGAACGCACACGGGTTGAACGCCAATTGCAAACCGCAGGAATTACCGCAAAACAAGCAGATGTTGATTTCAAGCAAGCCCGGCGTATAAGACAAGAAAGTTTGCAAGAATGGCAACAAATCAGTGATGAGGAACAAAAACTGCGAGATCAGGATCGCAGCGCAAAGCAACGGCTTGAACAGATAAAACGCCAACAGAGTAAAGCCGAAGAAGAAGCGCAGACCGCCATGAATCAACTGCCACCGCGTTATCGCCACCGCCTTGCCGCACCGATAGCGGATTGCTTTGCGTTATCATTTCCGACAGCTACAGACTTCGTTGCTTTTACGAATCAAATCAACGAACAGCCGTCACTCCAACATCAACTAGAGCAGTTCCAAACACTCGCAACATTGCTGCGTGAGCAGCAGGAGCGCAACAGACTGTTTGAAGAGATTCAACAACAACTGGACGAAATTCCTGTGGCGGCGCGAAGACCGGTCGCCCAACTGGAAGCCAATGAACGGTTGATTCGCGCCAAACAACAGCAAGCTGATAACACGCAAAGAGCAGCCGAACAAAAGCAGCAGCAGCTTGAAGAACGCCGCGAGCAACGGCGTGAATTGGAAGGCAGACGCCGTGAAGCTGCAAAGCAGATGCGGCTGCACAAAGAATTGGCAAAATTTTTTGGGCGCGATTATTTACAACGCTATCTTCTTAAACAAGCTGAAATAGCGATAGTGGCAAACGCCAACCGGGCGCTTGACCACCTTTCAGGTGGTACGCTGCGACTGAAACTCGCCGATGATGAAATTGGCGCAAACGGCGAAAGCTTCGCAAAAAGCGCCGTCAAAGCCCTCGATTTGATTGCTTATAATAAAGAGACGGGCAATGTGCCAGAGCCGGTAGCCTTCCTGAGCGGCAGTCAACGTTTTCGAGTTGCCATCAGTCTGGCGCTGGGGATAGGGCAATTCGCCGGAGGCGCGTCGCAGCGTATTGAATCGGTCATCATTGATGAAGGCTTTGGCGGGTTGGATAAAGAGGGAAGAAGTAAGATGATTGAAGAATTGCAAGCCCTCAAGAATGTGTTGCGGCGCATCATTCTGGTTTCGCATCAAGAGGAGTTTGCTAATGCCTTCCCCAATCGCTATACCATCAAACTCGAAAATGGCTCCTCGCGGGTGAGTTTGTTTGAACAGGAGTAAAGCATCAGCCCGCTTCTTCGTAAATGAAGCGGCTGCTTGATGTAACAGCCGTGCGACGGCGGCGCGCAGCCGGTTGGCAGTTATCCGATTTACTGGCAAAAAGTTGGTAGAATCGTGAGATTTTTGCAAAATTGTCGAGTTCAGAAAAACTGTTGTCACCTTTTCGGGGCTGTGCTATAAAGGGACTACCCCAACACGATGCCCCTTCTGAGACACGCGGTAAAGGGTGCTGGATTCATCGTCGTTCAATTGAAAAGTTGCAGGCAGCTATAGGAATTTGTATGTAGATGCTACCATTGTTCCGGCACTGATTCGACTGGCATTTCAAACCATTCAAAGGAGCAGCAATGACGACTCCTGTCGTAATGTACGAAGAAGAGTATGGGCAGCTAAAGAGTGTCATCACTCGTTTGTGCGCCGATGCCAACGCCAAATTTGTCTTTCTGGTTGATAAAAACGGTCAACAGATTGCCTCTTATGGCGAGATGAAAAACCTCGACATCACCAGCCTTGCCAGTTTAACCGCTGGCAATGTGGCGGCAACCGACGGACTGGCGCATCTCATTGGCGAACGCGGCTTTCCCGTGCTGTCTCACGAAGGCGAACGCGACCACCTCCATATCTCGATTGTCGCCTCGCGGGTAATTTTAGTGGTCATTTTCGACGAGCGTTCATCATTGGGGCTTGTCCGCCTGCGGGTCAAGCGAGCTTCCGGCGAAATGAATATGATATTCGAGACGATTGATATAAAGGTTACCCGCGAACGCGAAATGGGCATTACCCTCGATTCGCCGTTTGCCGAAATTACTGAAGATGATATTGACGCCTTATTTAATTGAAGATGTTGTATAAGACGGTCGTTTTTCGCTTATAGAAAACGATAATAACTTTGCCCCTGTGGGATAGAAGGAGGGTAAGCCGCACCTCACGCTTACCGGAAAAAGAAGGAAGACAGCCTTGACGTTCATCAACTACGCATCACGAGAAATCAACTGCAAGATTGTTTATTACGGACCAGGACTTGGTGGTAAAACGACGAATCTGCAATACATCTATGATTCGACGGCACAACAGGCGAAAGGCAAACTCATCAGCTTGGCGACGGAAACCGACCGCACCTTATTTTTCGATTTTCTGCCGCTCGACTTGGGAACGGTGCGCGGTTTCAAAACCCGCTTTCATCTCTACACGGTACCGGGACAGGTCTTTTATGACGCCAGCCGCAAACTGATTTTGAAAGGCGTAGATGGCGTCGTTTTTGTCGCCGATTCGCAACGCGAGCGCATGGATGCCAATGTCGAATCTATCTACAATCTTGAAGACAACCTCAAACAACACGGCTACGATATGATGAAGATTCCCTACGTCCTGCAATTCAATAAGCGCGATTTGCCGAATGTCTCGCCGCTTGATGAATTGAAACGCGAATTGGTGCGTCGAGAAGAACCGATATTTGAAGCGGTTGCCAGCAAAGGCGTCGGTGTTTTCGATACCCTCAAAGCGGTGGCAAAACAGGTCTTGCTGGAACTTCGCCGAGGCAGCGCGGCATAAGATATAGACAACAGTTTTTTTGCGTGATTGGAGTAGCGGCTTGCGCCATTGGTTTGCAGCAAGCCGCTTTTTATTACATTTGTTTATCAGCCATATTCCATATCTTCCTTTATACGCGCCTGTATATAATCCATCCTTTTGCCGATTCCATCGCTGGGAGGAAGAAGGCGATTACCAGAATGACATAGACTGTCAGCAATGAAACGCCTTCCATCCAGGTTGATTCGCCATCGGCAGCTATCTGACTGGCAATGGCGACAACACAAATACCAGTTAGCAAAGCGGCTGGTTTTGATTTACACCTAATGACTAGCGATTATCCTGGCGAATCAGGAGGTGAAGAAGCAAGACTTTACAAACGATACCCAAACAAGTATTCAAATTACAAGTTTGTCAGTTCATTGTTTTCCATACCGATTATTTTCAACTCTTGATTCGCATTATTATCGTTTCACTCCACTCTGACTCCCAAATCGAAGCCGATGTAATACCCTAATGGTCCGCAGAACTCAGGCGGAAACGGGGGGCATAAGTATCTTCCTTGCGCGTTAATACCAACTTGTCCCGGTCTGACTGCCTGGAAGAAACCTTGTGTGTGCGGTATCGGCAAATTGTCTGTTATCCGCGTCAATAATGTTTGATCAAAGCCGACAAAGCCGACGCTCCACTCTAGCGACGGCGGCTCCCCTTTGGGCGGCAGAAACAATAAAAATTTATCGCCTACCTTCAGGTTAATGGTGCTTCCGTAGTAACTACGAGTAATAATGAAGCCGCTGTAAAAGGCGAACTCATTTGACATCTCACCATTGGGGTTTTGCACTTGGAGTTTGATGACCTGCTCAGGCGCGACTTTTCTTTTGGCTTTCTTCGCCATTAGAAAATAGTTCGGATAGACTGGATCAGGCACACTTTTCATCTTCTGCCCGTCAACAAATATGCTTACCCCATCAGCAAAGTTCGTCCCTTCGATTTGCAGATTTTTGCCTAGCCATTCCGCGTAAAGAATCGTCGGTGTAGTGCCGGATGCCTGAATGGAGAAGCCGTTTGCTACAGCAGCCTTCGCTCTGATAAAGGATGCAGAAGGCAAGACACTCAACAAGAAGAATCCAATGATCAAAAAACTAATTAGCCATTTCATAATTATACCTCCTGAAGGCTTTGTCTAATGGGCATACATTTTTTGAAAAATTCGTCCTCATAAGTGAGGACGAATGGAAGATTACTCGCTTGATCTTACAAAGTAACCCGAAAGAAGATGGGGTCTATATTTACTAAAGTACGCCCAAACGGCGCACCGCTTCCTGAGAAAACTCCGTTGAAAACCAAGCCCACTGCTTTGACTTGTTGGTAGTCACCTAGTACTCGTTGACTCGGGTTACCCGTGTCTGTAGATGGAGAAAGAAATGTTTCCAACGGATTGTCCGAGAACGTCAATCCGTGATCGGTGCTGATGGCAAAGTGTACGGTGAATTGGGGGAAGCCGCCAGAAAGGCCGTCAAACGTATCGTAAAGCACTCCAATAGCGCCCGCACTGTTTACTGCTACCGACGGCAAAGCTGCCTGCACCTGCCCAGTTACAAAAGTTGTGGATAAAAGCGTCATTCCGCCTGCGCCATTATCTTGCAAACGGGCAATGCTCAAGCGATTGTTCGTTGTTCCTGAATCGCGATTGCCATAGACGTAATAAACATCCCCGTTGGTCGGGTCAACTGTTGCATGGTCAACTCCTCCCAGGAGGGCGTTCACCGTACCGAATTTTGGCGTTGGTTGTGTACTGTCTGCTGTAGCCACCACAAAGCCATCCGAGCTACTATTCACACTCCAACTTACACCGCCATTTGTCGAGCGATTCAGCATATAATTGACATTCGCTGAACCACCAGCGCCCGCCCCGGCATAGGTTTGAAAGATGCTGTAGATGTAACCGTTATTTGGATTAACAGCTAAACGATGCCCCGGGTTAATGCAGCAGGTACTAACGCCAGTACGATTATCAGGGTTGAATGTGGGCGGGTCAGCACTAGGAGCTACGGAAACCTGCTCGTCAAACTCAGGAGAGAAATCATCATAAGCAACATAGACATTATCTTGAGTAGAAATAGTAGGGTCTCGATTGACCAGTACCCAAGGTTGGTCAGTATTATTCAAGCCGACCATGTTTGTGCGTTGCGCCGTGCCACCGGGAGCCAGCCAGTGCCAAAACGTAGGTTTGAGTGGTTTAATCGTTGAACCGCTATACACATTGGCATTTGATGGTGGAGGCGGCTGAATATGACCTGCTAAAAATGTGGCGAATAGGATGCCGTTACGCCCATAATCTACAGTTTGGTCGCAAGGGCAACTATCAGAAATTGCTTCAGGAACATTTGGTGGCGGTGGAATTGAAAACTTTTTCGTCCAAGAGATACCGCCATCGCCTGAATACCAGAGAGGGGCATTGGTAGATGAACTGGTCCAAGGTCCAGAAAAAGCGGTGATAACCATTTGGTCAGGGGTTGTCGGATCAATTGCAATAGAAGGTTCTGTGTCAGAGACTTGATCCGTGTTAGTAAGATTTGGATCCGTATTGTAAACGACAATATCACGCACGCGGATGCGTAACGCCAACGGTCCTTGTGGTAATGGGATGTTGTCTTGTGGAATAGCTTTCCGATTATAGGGAGTCAAATCAGGAGGCTGATCGCTAACGAAAGCCTTTGATTGAACCGCCGCTGAAGCGGTGCTTACTTCTTGAGAAACTATACTGCTTGTCAGCAATATACTTCCGCCTAACAATACGAACAGAATCGTCACAAAGCGTGGCATAACATCACCTTCCTCAGTTCTGATTTTTCAACATCACTTTGTCTCTGCCTATGATGTTGATGCCCGTTCTCGAATTGTTTGCAGTTGTATATACCTACGCGAAGGATAGGTGAGCGCAGAGAATTTGTCAATGCGCCAATCAATCACATCGCCGGGAGGAAGAAGGCAGACAAAGAATTGTCCGCTTTGCGGTTGCGGGCGCAGACAAGCAGGAGCAGGAAAATAGCTGATGAGCAGACCAGTAACGCTGCAAATTTCGGAGCGCCAAAGATTTGTTGAACCGACGTGCTAAAGATAAGCGGCACCGCAAAAATCGTCAATAAGCACTGGCAGAAAAGCATAACATCCGTGCGACGGAGGTGAGCGGGAAGGGATGAAAAGACTGTTCCTTGCTTCATATTTCAGGCAATCATGAGATAGCGGCAACGGCGTCAAGCGTCGAACGCCTGTGCCTGCTGAAATGATGAGAAAGCAATACAATAATTAAGAATGCAGGTGTTCATTAACGCCTTTGACAATATCGCTGACGGTTAAAAAGTTGGGGATGGCTTCGTCTGGTATCTTAATCTTGAACGCATCTTCGAGACGTAGGGCAACATTGAGCGCGTCGAGCGAATCCGCGCCCAAATCGGTCATTAAATGGGTTGACGGCGTGAGTTGGGTTTTATCAACGCGCAGTTCGGCGACGATAATCTCTTTTACTGTCTCTTCGATAGATTCAACCGATTGAATCGTGTTTATAATCATCCTGTAAATGTTTTTTCCTTATATCTAAGTTTCAAACCGCACAACGGTATGGATAAGGCAGATATAATGCCTACGTTTGCGCCTCTCGCGCAACCAAAACTGCATTATTGCCGCCGAAGCCGAACGAATTAGAAATTGCTGTTCGCTGTCCCGCCGCGCTTTGCATCGCCCTCGCACCTTCTGTCACATAGTCCAAATCGCATTGCGAATCGCGCTCTTCAAAGTTGATGGTCGGCGGAATCTTATGCTCTTTCAACGCCAATACGGTAGCAATAAATTCAACCGCGCCGGACGCACCCATCGAATGACCAAGCATAGATTTAATTGAACTAATCGGAATTTCATAAGCCCGACTACCGAAAACGCGCTTAATCGCTTCACTTTCCGACGCATCATTCAACTTCGTCGCCGTGCCGTGGGCGTTGATGTAGTCAATCTCGGCGCTCGAAATTCCGGCATCCTTCAAGGCTCGTATGATTGCCTGCGCTTCACCGTCCGGGTTCGGTAGCGTAATGTGCGAGGCATCGGCAGTCGAACCATAGCCGATAACTTCTGCATAAATCTTCGCGCCGCGTGCCAATGCCAGATCACGATTCTCTAAAATCACCATTCCGGCAGCTTCGCCTAAAACAAAGCCATCGCGGTTGGCGCTGAATGGCTTGCAGGCGCGTTCCGGCGTTTCATTTTTCGTTGACAGCACCCGCATATCTTTCCACGCATCCATCACCGATTGAATCACCGGAGCATCTGCGCCGCCGGTAATCATGCGCTCCGCCTGTCCATAACGAATGGCGTGTGCCGCCTGTCCAATGGCATTTGCCCCCGATGAACAAGCCGTCGTTATGGTGATATTCGGTCCGCGGGCTTTGAAGCGCATCGAAACATTGGCGGCGGAAGCATTGTACATGGACTTCGGAATCGCTACCGCCGAGCGTTTGCTGCGGTCATTCAGATAGAATGCTGCGTAAAACTCTTCAATCGAACCCTGCCCGCCAAAGCCGGTTCCGAGCATAATCCCGGTATCGTAATTGTCTATCTCTTCATTGCTGAGTCCGGCGTCACGCAACGCCAAATCGGTCGCCACAATCGCCATTTGCGAAACCCGGTCAAGTCGTCCGCTTTCGCGTTCATCGAAATAATTGGCGGCTTTGAAACAACGGCAAATCGCCGCAATCGTTGTCTTCAAATTCCCGGTGTCAAACTCTTCAATTTGCGACACGCCGCTTTTGCCCGCAATCAAGGCAGACCAGAACGCCTCGCGCCCGATGCCAAGCGGCGCGACAATGCCGATTCCTGTTACTACAACTCGATTCATAGGTCTGTAGTCCAGAGTCCGTAGTCGGTAGTCCGTAGTTACTTCTGCTACGGACTACAGACTACCGACTACGGACTCTTATTGAATAACTCCCAAGCGTTTTCCGACTTTATGCATGGTATCAAATAATAGGTCTACTTGTCTGTCGGTGTGCGTCGCCATACAGCTTATGCGAATCAGCCCATGCGAGACCGCAGGCGGCAATACCGGATTGGTGTAGATGCCTTCGTTCAGTAATTCGTTAAAAAATTGGCAAACCAACGCTTCATCACCGATGATAACCGGAATAATCGGCGTTTTGCCTTCCAGCAATTGGAAGCCGAGTTCCATCAAGCCGTCGCGCACTCGTTCGCCAACTGCCAGCAATCGTTCGCGGCGCTCCGGTTCGCGTTCGATGATTTCCAGAGCCTTCAAGACCGCCGCCGCATTTGCCGGAGCCAGCGACGCCGAATAGACGAAAGCCCGACTATGATGCTTGAGGTATTCAATCACTTCGCGTCGCGCTGCCACGAAACCGCCGATGGAAGCAAACGATTTCGAGAAGGTTCCCATAACCACGTCAACATCTTCTTCAACGCCGAAATGTTCCGAAGCGCCGCGCCCGTGTTTGCCGAGTACGCCAATGCCGTGCGCTTCGTCAACATAGACCCGCGCTCCGTACTTCATCGCCAGACTAACAATCTCCGGCAGATTGGCAGTGTCGCCTTCCATCGAAAATACGCCGTCAACGACGATTAAACGACCCTCATCATTTGGCAGACTCCGTAACACATTTTCGAGGTCTGCCATATCGTTATGACGAAAACGCACGGTGCGGGCGAACGACGCCAGACAGCCATCGAGCAGCGAAGCGTGAAAGTTACGGTCGGCGATGATGGTGTCGCCGCGCCCGGTGATGCCGGAAATCGCTCCTACATTGGTCTGAAAGCCGGTGCCAAAGACCAGAGCCGCCTCGCGGTTCATAAATTGCGCCAGCCGTTCTTCCAGTTCAACGTGCAGACTCATCGTCCCGTTGAGCATACGCGAGCCGGAACAACCCGTACCGAAACGCTCGATGGCTTCGACGGCAGCCGCTTTCACTTCCGGGTGTGTGGTCAGCCCCAGATAGTTGTTCGAGCCGAACATCAGAATCCGCCGTTCACCAACCATAATTTCGGCATTACCGGCATCGGAACCGCTCGAAAACTCAACGAAATACGGATACAGCCCTGCTTGTTTGAACTCCTCCGGCTTCGTATAAGTGATGGCTTTTTCAAATACATCTTTCACGCCGATGCGTGATTGCTGCTGCATAGCATCCTCGCTAACTAATTTTCTTTCGTTTACAGACCGCTGCTTGACAGGCTTTGCCAAAAAGAGCTTATCACAAGCCGCAGCATTATAGCCGAAAAGTGGCTCTCGGCAAAACGCGATGTGTCAAAACGCGCCGCTGGCTGTCAGAGCCGCGATAGCGAGATTGTGAAACATTTGCCGCGCCTGCTTCATTCCCAAATCACGCGCCAGAGGATGAATGCGGTTGGTCAACAGGACAAAGACACGCTCGCGGCTGGTGTCTATCCACACGCTTGTGCCGGTGAAGCCGGTATGCCCGAAGGCGTCAGGCAGCAGGGCTGACCCGGCGGAACAATCCGGCGTTGCCGCCAGCATCCAGCCGAGGGAACGCGCCGCGCCGCGCCCTGCTGTGAAGTTTCCGGTGAAAAGGGCGAGCGATTCCGGGCGCAATAGTTGACCACAGGGCAGAAATTGACTGGCGATGGCAAAGACCTCTCGCGCGGTGCCGAAGAGTCCGGCGTGACCACTGACGCCATCCATAAAATAGGCGTTGCCGTCGTGTACGTCGCCCCAAATCATCTCTTTGCGCCGCAAAGGGCGCGGCGCTTCTTTGCGGTCAGTCGTTTGATTTGCTGGCGGGCAGACCGTCTTTCTGTCGGCAACGGTTTGCCGTTCGTGCGCTTGCCCTCGTTCGGTGGCGGCAATCTGCCAGCGCAAGGCGACGGGCGGATTGAACATAGTTTGTTGTAAGCCGAGCGGCGCAATGATTTCTCGCTGTGCCAGTTCATCCAGCCGCGCTCCGCCGATGCGTTCCAGAATGCCGCCAAGCAAAATGAAGTTCAAATCGCTATAGACAACCTGAGCTTTCGCTTGTCGTGGCGTTTGGGCGATGACGCGAACCACATCATGACGGTTTTGCGCTTCAAGATAGAGTGGTCGCCACGCTTCAAGCCCTGAAGTGTGGGTCAGGAGTTCAGTGAGAGTGATGTCTTTATGGGAAGCGGTGCGGAGTTCTTCGAGATAGTTGCTTGCCGGTGCAGTTATATTCACCAGTCCGCGTTCCGCGAAAATGACAGTGAGCAGTGTGGTAATCAACGGCTTGGTGAGCGAGGCAAGGTCATAGATGGTGTTGACAGAAGCCGCTATTGGCTGCGGTTCGACAACCGCAAAGCCGAAGGCATTTTCAGCAACGATGCTGCCGCGTTCACCGATGACATAGTGCGCCCCCGGAAACGTGCCACGAGCGATTTCACTCTGCAAAAATTCATCAACCGCTTCAAACAATAGCTTCTGCTCCTGAATTGAACCGTAGCGGCGTGACTAAAATTGAAAGCCGCGCTGGCGGGCTGCCTCATAAAGCAACACGGTTGCGGCGGCCGCGACATTGAGCGATTCGATGCCCGCCGCCATCGGGATATGGATGAAGGTATCGGTGTGCGCTGTCAACTCCGCCGATATGCCGCTGGCTTCGCGTCCGAGTATGAAAGCGACCGGCACGGTCAAATCAACCTCCGTGTGCGGCAAAATCTTCGGCGCTCGCGCCGCATCTTCCAGCGTCGGTCCCAATCCGACTTTGGTTGCTACCAGTTTGATGCTACGCTCACGGCAAATTTCGACAATCGCTTCGTTGGCAATATGCATGGCAATCGGCAAGCGAAATGCCGATCCCATTGAAGCCCTCAGCGCCTTCAGGTTAAAGGAATTAACGGTTAGCCGCGTGGTAATCAAGCCGCTTGCCCCTGCCGCTTCCGCCGTGCGAATGATGGAGCCGAGATTGCCGGGGTCTTGCAAGCCATCGGCAATAATCAATAACGGCACAGTATCAGTAAATAAATCGCCAAGTTCATAATAAGGACGGCTGATAATGGCGACGATGCCTTGTGGACTTTCGGTGTCGGCGATGGCTTCGAGAATCGGTTGCGTAATCACCGCGCCGCGACAGCGCACCTGTTTGAACTCCTCAATCAAAGCGCCGCCGCGTTCGCTGGCTTCAAAGATTGGCGTGAAAGCGACGCTCTCGAAATGAGCGCCGGAGCGTAGCGCGTCTTCAATCAGACGGCTGCCTTCAATAAAAATGTGATGCGGTTCGCTGCCGAGACGGACGCGGCGAAAGCGTTTGACGAGCGGATTTTGTTTGCTGACAATCTTTTCTACAAGCATCGGCAAAAAGTAAAAAGTAAAAAGTAAAAAGTAAAAAGGCAAAAGTTTTTTACTTTTTACTTTTTACTTTTGCCTTGATATAAAGCGCAGGCACTATATCACAACTTGACAACAAAGGCAGGCAGCGTAATTCTATCAACTTTTAGAAGTCTCATATGTCTCTTCGTAACCGCCAATCTACCTTCGCCCGGAAACTCACAGGGAAAAGACTGCAATGGAAAATGTGAAGCTGAATAAGCGTATCAAAGTGGTTGTTGCCACTTCCGTCATGTTGTCGTTCATCTCCTTCTGGAGAGCAGCGGCGATTGTCTTGAACGATTTAGGCTCCTCCGCTTTTTACGCGGGCGGCATTGCCGAAAAATTCGTCGGCAAGTCCGCCCCGTGGTTCATTCTCGGCGTCATGCTTTTCAGCTTTGCCGTGCGAATGCTTTACATCGAATCGTCTTCGATGTTTACACGCGGCGGCGTCTATCGCGTCGTCAAAGAAGCGATGGGCAGCAGCATGGCGAAACTCAGCGTGTCGGCGTTGATCTTTGACTTCATCCTGACCGGACCAATCTCCGGCGTGTCGGCGGGACTTTACTTAGCAGGCTTGGTGCAGGAACTTCTGGAGATGGGCGGCTCCCATTATGTCGTCAATAAATATCTACTGGCGATGATCTTTGCCATTGCCGTCACCTTCTATTTCTGGTGGCGCAATATCAAAGGCATTCACGAATCATCAGACGACGCGCTCCGCATTATGTATGTGACGACGGTGATGGTCGTGATTATGATTTTATGGAGTGTTATCACGTTGATTGAACGGGGCGGTAGCTTGCCGCCTTTACCGTCACCGGGCAACCTCAGTTTTTCAGACGATGCGCTTGGCTGGCTACAGCCGCTAAAGTGGTTTCAGGCAGATGGCGAACATTTCAAGATAGTCGAAGGAGCGCCCGCCTTTATGGCAATCTTCGGCATCACCATTGCTTTTGGACATTCTATCTTAGCCATGAGCGGCGAAGAAACCTTGGCGCAGGTCAACCGCGAACTCGAATATCCAAAGTTAAAAAATCTCTGGCGGGCGGCTATTGTCATCTTCATCTTTTCGCTGCTCTTTACCTCGCTGGTGTCGTTTTTCGCCGTTGCCATTATTCCCGACGAGGTAAGAACGACGCAATATCTCGACAATTTGATTGCCGGACTGGCAATGAACTTTTATGGACCGATCTATCTGAAATTGCTCTTTCACGGCTTCGTCGTCGTCGTCGGCTTCCTGATGCTGTCAGGGGCGGTCAATACGGCAATCATCGGCTCGAACGGCGTGCTGAATCGCGTTTCCGAAGACGGCGTTTTAACCGATTGGTTCCGTAAACCGCATAAGAAATACGGCACCACCTATCGCCTGGTCAATATGATTGCCGGATTGCAGATTCTCACCATCCTCCTTTCCCGCGGCGACATCCACCTGCTTGCCGAAGCCTATGCTTTCGGCGTCATCTGGAGTTTTACCTTCAACGCGGTGGCGACGCTGATGTTGCGTTTCAAAAAACCGGAAGGGCGGGAATGGCGTGTGCCGCTCAATCTTCGCCTCGGCAAGATCGAAATTCCTATCGGTATCATGATTGTCACTGTCGCTCTGGTTTCGCTTGCCGTAACCAATCTTTTTACCAAACCGGCGGCGACCGTTTCGGGCATTATTTTTACCCTCGCTTTCTTCGCCCTCTTCGTTATTTCCGAGAGGTTGAACCGCAAAAAGATGGATCGCACGATTGCCGCCCTTGACCAGTTTCAACTCGAACATAACGAAACGGTGGATCAGGAATCGGTCGGCGTGCGTCCCGGCAATGTCCTCGTTGCGGTGCGCGATTACAACACCCTGAGCCACCTGGAAAAGACCCTTGAGCGCGTCAATACCGAACTACAGGATATTGTCGTCATGACAACGCGGTTGGTTGCCGGACCTGATGGCGCGGCAAGTGATGTCTATGACGAAAATCTATTTACCGATTATGAGCAGAAGTTATTTACCCGCGTCGTGGCGTTGGCGGAAAAGCATGGCAAGCCGGTTGATCTGGTCGTCGTTCCGGCAACCAATGTCTTTGATGCAGCGGCACAAATCGCTTTCCAACTCGACTCTGCCGAAATCGTCGCCGGACAATCGAATAAAATGACCGTGCAGGAACAGTCGCGGTCGTTGGGGCGGTCGTGGGAATCGCTGGGCAGCCGACCACGCCGCGAAGTCTGTTTTCGGGTGCTGGGCGATGTCGAGCAGGTGGTCTATCTGGGAGCGCACGCCCCGAATCTCACCGAAGAAGACGTGGCGCTAATTCATACGCTATGGTTAAAGGTCAGCAATGTGCCGAGCCGTCGCCGCGTCCATCATCGGGACGTGGTGCGCGTCGCCTTAAATCGTCTTGACCGTGATTTGCGCGGGCAGACCGACGTAATGCTTGATTTCTATAAACTCGAACAGGAAAGCGGCAACGGCAAAGAGAAAACCAACAATGTGAATCCGAATAAGTAACAGAGTGATTGCGGTAGTTCGTCTGCTTTCAATACTCCCGATGGAAAAATTTGCCGCGCAGAAAGATGCGCTCATCGAAATAGGCTTTCAATAATTCAATCTGCGGTTCTCCGGCGGTCGGCACAACCGTTATTACATCGTAGCGATACGGCGTGTCGCTACTCTTCATCAACTGTCGGTAGCGACGGGCAGTGCGGCTAATCTGGCGTTGCTTTTGTAAATCAACAGCGCGTTCCGGCGCGGCAAATTTTGTTGATGAGCGCGTCTTCACTTCAACAAAAACCAGCGTCTCTCCATCATAAGCAATAATATCAATTTCGCCGGTCAACTTCTGTTTCGTAGTTCCCCGACCAAGCGGCATCAGATAATTCGTAGCGACGATCTGATACCCTTCCATCTCTTTCAGATACTGCACAGCCACGCGCTCGCCCCACGCGCCCAATTCCAGATGCGGCGCGAGTTGCGGACGTTTATTGAATAACACTTTGAGGGCGGCAAACACGGCGGCTATCTTACCCGTTGCCGTAGGAACTTGTAAAAGCCACAGCGTACAGGCAACATTGACTGTGAGGTTTGATAATGAACGATACAGCGCAGACAGAAAACCCGGCGATTGAGGAAGCCGCCGCAACGTCGCAACAGAGCCGGGACGTACCCACTGTTGTTATCTTGGGTCGCCCGAACGTCGGCAAATCAACGCTCTTCAATCGTCTGACCGGATCGCGCCGCGCCATCGTCGGCGATGAACCTGGCATTACCCGCGATAGAATCTATGGGCGCATCGAATGGGCGGGGCGTGAGTGCCGGTTAGTGGATACCGGCGGCATCATCCCCGACGATAAAGAATTGATTCCGACAAATATCCTCGCACAGGCAAGTACGGCAATCAAAGAAGCCGGGTTGCTTATCTTAGTCACCGATGCCCGCGCCGGCATTACGTCGCTCGATGAAGAACTGGCTGAACTGGCTCGCCACACGCGCAAGCCGGTCTTTGTCGCTGCCAATAAAGTAGACACGCCGAAACTCGAAGCCGACGCCATGGAGTTTTCGGCCTGGGGCTTCGATGCCATCTTTCCGGTTTCCGCTGAACATGGCGAAGGTTTTGCCGAAATGCTGGACGCGATGTTTGAATTGCTGCCCGCGCCCGAATTTGACGAAGAACGCCCGCAGGAATTGACGTTGGCAATCGTCGGTCGCCCGAATGTCGGCAAATCGTCATTGGTCAACCGGCTGACCGGTGAAGACCGCGTTATTGTTTCGCCCATTCCCGGCACTACCCGCGACGCTGTTGATACCGAAATTGAATATAATGGCACAATTTTCAAACTGATTGATACCGCCGGTATTCGTCGCAAAGGCAAGACCGATTTGATGGCGGAAAAACTCTCGGTCATCATCGCCCGCAAACATCTCGAACGCGCTCAGGTCGCCGTGATGATGATTGACGCCATCGAAGGACCAACGGCGCTCGACGCCAATATCTGCGGCTATGCTCATGAAGCCGGAGCCAGCATCATCATCGCCGTCAATAAATGGGATGCCATTGAAAAAGACACCTACACCACAAAGCAATATGAAACGCGCCTCCGCGAGATGTTGAAATTTGCCGATTACGCGCCGATAGTTTTCATCTCAGCGAAAAGCGGGCAGCGCGTGACGAAGTTATTGGACTTGGCGCAACAGGCTTATGAAGCGCGAAAACAGCGCATCGCCACATCGGAATTGAATCGCTTTTTCGAGAAGAACCTGCGACAACCGAAAGCCTCGACTTCAACCAAGCACCCGACCCGTGTGCTGTACATCACCCAATCCTCGACCAATCCGCCGACCTTCGTGCTGTTCACCTCAGCCCGCAGCCCGAAAGCCAAGCTGCATTTCTCGTATATCCGCCACGTCGAAAATCGCTTGCGTGAAGAGTTCGTTTTTTTCGCCACACCGCTTCGCATCTATCAACGCCGACGACGCGGCACAGAATAGTAAATAACGTCATAACAGCTTGAAAGCAGCAGAGAAAGACTGTAGACTTTGCGTAACATTTAGAATTGAGGTGCATTTATCGTGAATTCGCATGGGGCAGTAAATCAATTACCTCTTTATCAAACAGAGACAAAAGATTCTGAAGATAACTGGGATTTTGTTAAAAGTGATACCCAATATATGACCCATGGCTTGCATCCGTATCTTGCCTCGATGATTCCGCAGATTCCTCGCAAACTTCTTTCCATGTATGCAAGCCCTCGAACAAAAATTTTTGATCCATTTGCCGGTGGCGGCGCGGTAATCGTTGAATCCTATTTAGCCAACCTTGAAGCGGTAGGAATTGATATAAATCCTTTAGCGATTATTTTATCGAAAGCCAAAACCTCTCCGATACCCAAAAAGGCGCTTTGGGATTGTTTGGAGAGATTCAATCAATTAATTTGCCAGAGCCAAGCGCAAGCTCCTGAGTTTCCCAAATCCGCTCGCATAGACTTCTGGTTTAAGGCAAATACGATTGAGTCCTTAGCCCAAATCCGCGCTGTCTTAGACAGGCTTATTTCGCAGACGGATGATGAATGTCGAGAAAAAGTAAAGAATTTTTTAGCCTGTGTCTTTTCCAATACGGTGAGAGATGTTTCTCTGACCTACAGAGGCGAAGTGAGATTACGCAAACTCCAGGGAGAAGATTATGAACGCTTTAATCCCGATGTTCTTGCAGAATTTCGCAAACGTCTGAGAGATGCCATTCATCGCCTCAGCCACTTGCCGCAAAATCATATAGCGCCGCAACTTTATGAAGGGGATTGTAGACAGCTTCCTTTTGCAGATAAGCATTTTAATTTGGTCATTACTTCTCCGCCCTATGGAGATATAAAAAACACCATACCTTATCATCAGTTCTCGAAAAATATGCTTTTCTGGTTGGGCTTAGGCGAAGCAGCTATAAATCAAATTCGTGATCACTCCTTGGGTGCAAAGAATAGTCATAAATCTATTCCTGAATCGGAGACCTTAGACTTTGCGATTAGCAGAATGAACAAAGCCAATCTGATTCATGAGGCGATTCGATTTTATGCTGATTACGATAATGCTTTACATGAAATTGCCCGGGTGACAGCCGATAGAATCATTATTGTCATTGGTCATCGCATTCTTGATGGGGTGCTGATTGATAATCCGGCAATCACAACCGAGTTAATGCGTTTGCATGGCTGGAAACTGGAAACCAGATTTCAAAGGACTATTAGAAAAAAACGTATTAGTCGAAAAATGGGCTTTGGTAATAATGCCCAAGGCGGAACCATTGATAGCGAGGCGATACTGGTCTATGTTCCGATTCGTCCATAAATGCGCTTTCGAGCCGCTACCAGCGTTTTGCAGAAGCTATCCCAGTTACGATTAAAACGGCCCACAAAAATTTTCTTTTTAGAGGCAGTCGTTTTGGCGCTTGCGACGGTTCTCAGATTATAGGAAAAACAAGCATCAAAATCTCCAATCTCTTCGATATGTCTTCTTTTGTCAGTAGGTTTTTTCGCTGTGCCTAATTCTCCGTTATTGATATAAGCACGCTTTTCACTAATTGTACTGGAGAGCGGAAAAGACTTCACATCAAGCGTAGCTAAAAGCGAAAGATAGCCTTTTTCCATCATCGCCTTGCTACAAGGCACATCATCAGAGATGCGTTCAGCTAAACTGACTTTCATGTGAACTCCTCCAATGATTCCTGTTTCCAAACTTGGACAAGCGCCGCCTATACAGCCCGCGATGATAGCAACATCCAGTTTGCTGTCACCGACTTTGCGATGAATGCCCATCAGTTCCAATGCCTTCACCTTCTCTTTTTTTGCTAGAGCAATCAGGCGTATATCGGTTTTCGTGAGAAGGACATTGTAATAATTCACAAAGAAAAACTCGAAAGCATCTCCACTTGCCCGCTTCCAGCTTTGTGCCGCATCGTCCAGCTCCCGGTAGGCGCTAATGTTGTTTCTGTAAAGCCTGTAGATGATGTGATGCCACAAATCACTGGGATTTGCTTGCGGAGCGATTTTTACAGCTTCCATGAAGGCATTTTGAATGACCTCACGATTTTTTACTTTGCTGTTGGCAAGGTCGCGTCTAATGATGGTCTGAATCACTTCATAATCAGATCGCGTAAAATTACTGATTTCAACTTCAATATCTCTGATTAAAAGTTTCAATCCTGGTTATCCTTTTCAAATAAATGAGGTATAGGTACGCCTAGCGACAAAGCGATTTTTTCAATGTTTATCAGAGACACATTTCTTTCGCCGCGCTCAAGACTACTGATGTAGGTTCTATGCAGTTCACATTCTTCAGCGAATCGTTCTTGTGACCATCCTCGTTGCGAACGAATCTGCCGCACCCTACGCCCAAAGGCTTTTAGCACTTCATTATTCACGGTGTAGTTTTCTCATTATTGATGTATTTAAGTCTACAGACTATAAGTAAATTCAATAAGCCTGATAAGAGAGTCAATTCTCTATAGCTTTTGCTTTTGTTGTTGCGTAGGGCTATGCTTCACGGCGCTATGTTACAAGTCGGTGATAACGCTGTATCATTCTCTTTGCCTCTGCTTGACGATTCCTCGCGCTCCGTTGCGCTGCAAACAGGTAGAACCGCGTTGCTCGTCTTTTTTGAAACCGATTGCCCAACCTGTCATTTGACCATTCCGTATCTCAATCGGCTGGCAACAGCGATTGGCGACCGGGCAGAGGTTATCGGCATTTCACAGGATGATGCTGATACAACACGAGAAATTATCAGGCAACTGAGCATCGAATTTCCTGTCGCGCTGGACAGCGATTTACAAGTCTCGCGCCTCTATGACCCGATGGCTGTGCCGACGCTCTTTCTGGTTGATGGCGATGGCGCTATCGCTTACACGCAAATCGCTTTTGATAAAGGCGACCTTAATCACATCGCCGCGCTGATGTGTGAAGCGATTGGACAAGAACCAAGCAAAATTGCCGATGAATTTGACGGCAAACCGCAGACCAAACCCGGTTGCACCTCGCGCCATCTCGAAACCATCGGCGAAGGCGAAGCGGCAGCGACGCTTGCCATCTATGCCAATCGCGGCGCACGAGCTTCACGCATTGAGATTGACTCGGATGTTGACCCTTACGATTACTGTATGCAGTTTGGCTTTGCCGATGCCCTGCCGGTGATTCCACCAACTGTTGAACGAGTCGAAAAGATGCTTGCCGCCACTGCGCTACCGGCGGATGAAATCGTCGGACTCGTCGCCCCGAATTATGGGCAGGTAACCGTCGAAAAGATTGCCGCCAATGCCGTGATGGCAGGTTGTACGCCGGAATTGATGCGCGTGCTGATTCCGCTGATACGCGCCGTCTGCGATGAACGATTCAACATTCACGGCGTACAGGCGACCACGCATTTCGCCGCGCCGCTAATTATTATCAATGGTCCCATTCGTAAAGAACTCGGCTATGTTTCAAGCGGCAATGTCTTTAGTAACATTGCCCGCGCCAACAGCACAACGGGACGCGCTCTGCAATTGATACTGACCAATATCGGCGGCGCACGCCCCGGCGAAATTGATATGTCAACGCTTGGCAATCCCGGTAAATTCTCGTACTGCATTGCCGAAAACGAGGAAGAGAACCCGTGGGAGCCGTTGCACGTAGAATTCGGCTTTGCGCCGGAGCAAAGCGCCTTGACGCTCTTTGCCGCCGAACCGCCACGCGGCGTCAGCGAACATAATGCCCGCGACGGCGAGCAGGTCTTACGGGCAATTTCCCGTGCTCTGGCGACCTCTTGGACATACCGCGCTTGTGCCTTGTTCGAGGCGTTCGTGGTGCTTTGCCCTGAGCATACCAAGACCTTAAAACGCGATGGTTTTAGCAAACAAGAGGTGCGCGATTATCTCTTTCACAACACCGGCATTCCGTTGAGGGAATATGTCGAAAACAACGGCGAAGGCACACAACTGACGAGATTTTATAAAGAAGCGATGATTGACGGCGAGCCGCATTATTTGAAATTCGCTACGCCGGAGCAGATAAAGATTGTCGTCGCCGGCGGCACAGCCGGAAAATTCTCTGCTATCATTAGTAGCTGGGCGACCGGCGCGCTCGGCAGTCAGGTTGTGACCTATCCGATTTGATGTTTTGGATGAAGAAGAAGTTTAAAAGATGATAGAAGCGCTTACACCACGAAAGACGGAACAAGGGTGGATTATCAATATGCCGCCTGAAATGGCTGAGGTAACTGGTATGGAAGAAGGTTCAATCATCGTCCTTTACGCTAAAGAGGGCAGTATTTCTGTAGATGTATTACCGCCTCTCGCTCCTGAACTGAAAAAAGAGATACGCCAGATTTACGAGGAACACCAAGAAACTTTCGAGGAATTGAAGCGGCTTGGCGATTGATAACCTGGTAAGTGCATGGACAAAATTAGCATAAAGTTCAGAGTTACGCCTGCAGGCGTGATAGGTCTGGGGCAAATCACGCCTGTAGGCGTAACTCTGAACCATTTTACTGAACGATAATTTTGTCCGCCTATTTAGTGATGAAAATTCAAGTTTAGAAGAGAAAGAAGGTTTTTCACCACAGAGGCTCACAGAGGAAACACGAGATTCTACTCTGTGTACCTCTGTGTCCTCTGTGGTGAAAATTGCACCCGTAGTCGAGCCTTACGTCTTTAGTATCACCTGTCTTTCAAATATCAAGTCGTTGCAATTCAAATCAATGAGAAGGAGTGATTATGCCAGTTGTTCTTGTCAATCCGTTCAATGAAACCATACGCGGGCAGGCGCAGATTGCCCCGCGTCTCAGTTCGCTTGCCGAAAAGAACGTTGGTTTGCTCGACATCAGCAAACCGGGCGGCAGCATCTTTCTAGACCGTCTCGAACATCTGCTGAAAGAGCGTTTCAAGGTTAAACAGGTTATCCGTAAAACCAAGCCGACTTTCACAAAACCAGCGCCCGAAGCGGTTATTCAGGAGCTATCCGGTTGCGATGCGGTAATTGAAGCCCTCGCCGATTGAGGCTCTTGTACAACGTGCAGTTTGCACGATTCAACCCGCCTCGAAGCTCTCGGTATTCCGGCTGTCCCGGTCGCCACAACTGAATTTATGACCGCCGCCCGCGCTCAGGCAGCCGCGCTCGGACGCGCCGACCTTGATGCTATTTATGTTGCTCATCCGATTCAGGATCAAACGAAAGCGGAGATTGAAGCGCGAGCCGACGCCGTGCTGGAAGAGATCGTTGCTCGCCTGACAATAGGTTGAATGATTGATTTGACAACCATTCGCGGAAAACTGCTCGGCTAACCTTGCATCTATCGGCATCATCAGATACAAAATCTGAGCGAAAGGATAACTAATACCAATTCAAATTGATTTGTACGTAGCGAATAAAAGACCTTTGCGGGCAAATTTCATCAAACCGACGCTTCGACCATTACGATTACGCACAGATTGAATGGAATCGGTATTAGCTCAAGCCACTTCATAAGCACTTGCAGAATCGCTATATCACTTTTTCTCACCATTATCACGCGGGTGCTTTTGCAACATCCCTTCTTCTTTCATCACTTTTTCGATGGCGTCCATATCCATCGGCAGCCAGTCGGTCAATATCTCGGCTTTGGTCGGCGTAATGACAATCATATCTTCGAGGCGAATGTAAATCTGTTCTTCCGGCACACGCAATGCCGGTTCTATCGTAAAGACCATGCCGGGGCGTAGAGGTCCGGCGTCAAAGCCGACATCGTGCGTTGCCATGCCGACCCAGTGACCGAGTGTTGTACGAGGATTTTTTGCCGATTGCTCGTAACTGGTAACAAATTCTCTGGCGGCGCGTTCATACGTTGGTTTCGAGAACTTCGATGCCGCGAGAATCTTCTGCATCTCAGCGGCGGCTTCCTGCTTAATCACCTGCGCCGTGACAGCGGGGCGAATCGCTTTCAGAATGGCTCGGTAACAACCGAGATAAAACCCGTACAACTCACGTTGCCAATCGTTGAACTTGCCATTTACCGGAAACATCCGCGTCACGTCGCTCATGTAATAGCCGACATCGGGGGCGAAATCCATCAGCAACAATTCGCTGTCCTGCATCTTCTTTTTGCCGGCGTTGTAGTGCGGATAGAAGGCATTGCGCCCACTGGCAATGAGCGAGTAATACGCCTCGCCCTGTGCGCCGTTGCGGTAGTAGATATATTTCGCCAGCCCGTCTATTTCGTATTCCATCAATCCCGGTTCTGTCGAGCGCATCGCTTCGAGAATTGCCAGCGCCGAAAGCCGCGTCGCTTTTTTGAGCAGAGCAATTTCGCAATCACTCTTAATCAGGCGCATTTTGTCAAGCGTCGGCGTCAGGTCTTGAATATCGAATTGCGGGAAACGAGCGCGAATCAGCCCGACGAATTGCCCTTCGCGGGAAGGTCGCCCGTCCCACGTATCAGCCACCGCATCGGCAACCGCACGGATCGCTAAATCGCGGCTGACGGCAAAGCCTTCGGCGGGAACAAACGGCGTGTAAATCGTCCGCACACCTGCGCCCCGCGCATAACGCCCCAACGCCTCAGCGAGCAATTCGCTTCCTGCAACCGCTTCAATGCCGCTCAATTTCTTTATCAAATCGCCGTCTTCGGCAGCGAGCAATTTGCCTTCGCTGCGTTCGCGTCCGTCGTTGCGATGTGGCAGAAAGAGCGTCGCCCGCTGTGTGCCGCCATCGAGCAACAGATAAGCGTGTGGCGATTCGATGCCGCAGAGATAGTAAAACTCATTCGACTGGCGAAAGCGCACATAGCCCGCCGGACTCGGAGCGCCTTGAATGACCGCTATGGCATTCTGCCCGATAGCGTCATAGACGGCATTGCGCCGCGCGGCAAATTCCTCCGGCGGAAAATCGGTAGTGAAGAGCGGAAAGCCTTCCTGCGCCAAAACCGCAGGAGAAATAAGCAGCAATACTGCCAGCAACAGAGAGCGTTTCATATCGTTGAATCTTCCTTTCGATTTCCACTGAATGAGGTGTGCGATGATTTATAGCATCCCGGCAATCGAGGCGCAAAATGGAATGGGTTCCTCTCTTTTGCCTTCTTACTTTTTCCTTGGCGCAGCCGCCCGTCGCTACCGCTCCCGGTTCTGACTTAATCATCTACTGATTCGATATTTTTATCTGAAAAATTTTCTTGCGCGGTAAGCAACCTCGTACACACGCCTACATCTAAGGGGCTCGGTGACGCGCTAAAACATTATGACGATACTGTAACTCTGTGCAGCAGCTTCGATGATGTTTCCCTCCCACGGGCTGCATAACAGCGTGACGTTACCCACGACAATGCTGATTGTCGTGGGGTCTAACTCGTATAAAAAACGAGGCTGATGCCTCAATAAACTGTCAGGCAAATCTATTGCCTGTGGATAGAGGTGTAGTTATGCAACTCAGGATAAGGAATCTCTGCTACCTTCTCATCGCCATCGCCGTCCTTGCCGTTTCCGGTTCGGCGCAAACGCAAAAAGATAAAACACTTTCGCCCTATTTCTTTGTGCAGGGCGATCCCGCCGTAGATCACTTGCCCCTCAAAGATACGCAGGTTGAACTCAACGTCTCCGGCATCATCGCCGATGTGACGGTACGGCAAACCTATCGCAATGAAGGCAAACGACCAATCAATGCCCGGTATGTTTTTCCGGCATCCACACGCGCCGCCGTTTATGCGATGCGTATGCAAATCGGCAAGCAGATTATCGTTGCCAGAATCAAAGAGCGCAACAAAGCCAAAGCGGAATTCGACGAAGCCAAACGAGCCGGAAAAAGCGCCTCGCTGCTCGAACAAGACAGACCGAATGTCTTTTCGATGAACCTCGCCAATCTGATGCCTAACGAGCAGGTCGAAATTGAACTGCGCTACACCGAGCTATTGATACCAACCGATGGCGTTTATGAAGTGGTCTATCCTACTGTTGTCGGACCGCGTTATTCCTCACAGCCGGAGTCCGGTGCGCCAGCCGAAGATAAGTGGGTGAAAAGTCCTTATCTTCGCCAAGGAGAGAAACCGACGAGCGCCTTTCATCTTGCCGCTAAAATTTCAACCGGCGTTCCCATCCGTGATTTCAGTTGCCCGTCGCATTCGCTTCAGCCGCAATGGCAGAGTCCGAGCGTTGCTGAGTTGGCGCTGGATGATAAAGATGCATTGCACGGCAATCGTGACGTTATCCTGCGTTATCGTCTGGCGGGCGAGCAAATCACCTCTGGTCTTTTGCTCTATCAAGGGAGAGAGGAAAACTTCTTTCTTTACATGGCGCAACCACCGGCACGCATAACGAGCGCCGATATTCCCAATCGGGAGTACCTCTTTGTTGTTGATGTGTCCGGCTCGATGAATGGCTTTCCTCTCGATACCGCCAAATCGTTGCTGCGCGATTTGTTCGGACAATTGCGACCAACCGATTTGTTTAACATCGTTTTGTTCGCTGGCGACTCCACCGTGCTTGCGGAAAGCTCGCTGCCTGCCGACAAAGAGAATCTCGCTAAGGCGATTCGCTTCCTTGACCAACAACGCGGCAGTGGCGGAACCGAACTGCTTGCCGCTATTCAAAACGCCATGAACCTGCCGCGTCAGGCAGCTGTTTCGCGCAGTATCGTGATGCTTACGGATGGTTATGTTTCCGGTGAAACGGGCGTTTTCGACTATATCCGCGATCATCTCGATAAAGGCAATCTGTTCTCCTTCGGTATCGGTTCCTCCGTAAATCGTTATCTCATCGAAGGCATGGCAAAAGCCGGAATGGGCGAGGCTTTTGTGGTGACGGAGGCGGCAGAAGCTCCGGCGATAGCTGTGAAATTCCGCGATTACATTCAAAATCCGGTTTTGACCGACATTCAGGTACGCGCCAATGGCTTCGATATTTATGATGTCCACCCGGCGCATCTGCCTGACTTGTTCGCCCAGCGCCCGGTGATTCTCTATGGCAAATGGCGCGGCGCGGTAAACGGAACTTTTGAGCTACAGGGAAAAAATGGACAGGGGGATTACGTCACTCGTTTGGCTGTTTCCGGTGTGCAGCCCGATGAAGCCAATCAAGCATTGCGTTATCTGTGGGCGCGTTCACGCATCGCTGAACTTTCCGATTACGGCTCCGGCAATGTAGATGCAGAGCGTGTCAGCGCCATCACTGCCTTAGGGTTGAAGTACAACTTGTTGACGCAGTACACCTCATTCATTGCGGTTCGTGAAGTCGTGACTAATACGCAAGGCGAGGCTACAGATGTTGACCAACCGTTGCCGTTGCCGGAAGGAGTTAGCGATATGGCAGTAGGCAGCGAGCCGGAACTGCTTTATCTGGTGATTGCATTCCTATTGAGCATCACCTTCATGATCTGGCGTAGGCGACGATTTGTATGAAAGAGAAATTGAACCGGCAAAGCATTGTGCAAGGGCTTGTCGTGCTGCTCATTGCGGTCACACTCAAGCTCTACTACTCAACGGCAAGCGCCGATGAATTGCGCTGGATTCTTGCGCCAACGACGGTGTTGGTCGAACTCATTAGCGGCACGGCATTCACATTTGAAGCCCACGCCGGCTACCTCAGCAGCGACCGCAGTTTCCTGATTGCGCCTGCTTGCGCCGGAGTCAATTTCCTGATTACGGCATTTCTGATGCTGATGGCAAGCAAGCTGTTGAAAGAACATTCGGCAGGCAAGATTTGGCGATTTATCCCAGTGGCGGCGCTCATCGCTTATCTGGTCACACTAGTTGCCAATACGGTTCGCATCGCCCTTGCCTTGCCGTTACGGCAAGTACCGGATATGTACTGGTTGAACCCGGATCAACTGCACCGCGTCGAAGGCATCGTTGTCTACTTCAGCTTTCTGCTGCTGTTGTACGTGGTAAGCGAAACAATAAGCGCGGGCAAAAGCGCGAAGCTGTTGCAGCAGTCGCTCTTGCCGCTGTTAATCTATTACGCGGTAACTGTGGGGATTCCACTAGCGAATGGCGGCTACCGGCAGGGAGTAAGTTTCTGGGAGCATTCCGCCTTCGTCTTCGTGATTCCGTTACTGCTGCTGCTGCCGGTTGCGCTGTTCGGCTGGCAGTGGAAGCGTAGAGGCTCAGAGACGGAAGCCAATGTGTAGCCTGTAAATTTCAGTCTATGCAAATACGTTTCACGGCAATTGGAGAATCAACCTCGATTCCTAATCCGGCTCTCTGCTTCGATCTATGGTAACTCACGCTACGCAACAAAGCGGCAACGGGCGAACCTTGGCGAGCCGGTGTCAGAGTTCAACCTTCAGGTTGGTCGTAGCGTGAGGAGACGAACATTGTGATTGCCGGCGAGCCTCGCGCGGCTCCTTTTCTGGTTGCCAACCGTCGTTATACTCCTTAGCGGTCTGCTCTTGAAGCTACAACCAACCTGAAGGTTGAACTCTAACGCCCGCTCCTGAAAATTGTTGCTGGTTCCTCTTTGTCGCGTAGCGTGAGTATGGTAAATCAAAAAATACTTGAAGTTGCTGGTGCTTGACAGTCTCGCCAACTAAGCATAAACTGAATAGGAACGAGATTTGCTCACTCTTTCTTCAGCTTCTCTGGAATTCGCCAGTCTACTGAACTGTAACAGCCATTTTCAAAGCAGCGTTCAAGTTACCTTTCTCTTCTACCAGAACCCGCCGGTCTGCTTTGCAGATTTCCAGAAAGGAAAATCGTTATGTCAGCAAAATTCTTTATTAAAAATCTCTCGCATAACACCACGCTGGATGAAATCCGTACTCTACTGGGCGAAGCAAGCATGATTGAAGCGTGTCGCTTGGTCAAAGATCACGATACAGGGCTTTCAAGGGGCTATGCTTTCGTAAGGATGAATTCGGATGAAGCGGCTGACGTCGCCAGAGAAAAATTTGATGGTCTGATGCTGGACGGACATTCTCTGACTATAAAAGAGATTCAGCCCAAGCGCTGAGAACGCTGGCGAGATTGACCGGATTCGTCTTGCTGCTGACTGCTTCAAGCTCATTGATTCATTTTTCTACTGCTGAATGAGAGGTGGGTTTTTGCAAACCTTAGCAGTTTATTTAGAACTAGAGACGCTGCCTTGTCGGTAGCGTCAACCTCACAGGAATTATATGTTTAATCAAAATGTTGTAACAAAACTTAAAGTAAATTCGTCTCATTTATACATCCGCACGGCTGCGGTTATCGGCATCACCATCGCCTTGATTGGACCTGTCCTTTTGATAACCAACGGCGGACGTGAATTGCGTCAGATGCCGGGGTATGCTTGGGCAACTCTGAGCGTGCTTCTGCTGCTCGCTGTTCTTATTGGCTTTCTGATGTTCAAGCGCATCTCCCTTGAGGGGGAAGATATATCCATCAGCCCTGACCGTAGATAAAAACAGCCGATTAGCGGTTTCACGCAATCGCTGCTGATGCAGCGATTGCGTGAAACCTACAGGATGCCTAATGACTAGAAAAACAAAGATGCTTAACCAATTTGAAACCGCCGAATACGATGTCGTAACAGCCGGGAAAGTTCACCTTGTCACGCGCCACTGCGGACGACAGCAGGAAGGCGGGCAACGCATATGACATTAACGGTTGGCGACAAAATCGTTTATCCTTCTCAAGGACCGTGCTTGATTAGCACCGTCGTACAGAAAACCATTAACGACAGAAAAGAGCTATTCTATAAATTGACAATTCTCAATAAGGGCGGCGATTTGTTTATCCCGGTAGATAAAGTCAAGGCTCTTGGGATTCGCTTTCTCCTGAAAAAAACCGAGATTCCGCCACTCTTTGAGCAACTAAGGCAGCCAGCCGGAACCGTAGTGGAATGGAAAGAGCGCAAAGCGAATGACCTGAAGTTGGTTACTTCGGGGTCAGCCCGCGACCTTGTCGAACTCATTCAATCTCTAACGATGTTGAGCAAAATGAAAAGTTTGTCGTATGAAGGGCGAAAAATCCTTGATCGGGCAAAAAGTTTATTGGTCTGTGAAATCGCTGAAGTTTTGGATAAGCCAACAAACGAGATTGAGCAATGGGTAGACGAAGCTCTACAGATGGGCAAGGAATAAGCCGAATCCTTACCCGCTATCTGACAAGATTGGTAGCTGGTAGTGGTGCATAGAAAATCCCTGCTCATTTTCAGAAAAGGCACAAATCTGATAAAAATGCCGCTAAGGTTAAAAGACCTTGCGGCATTCATCATTTTAGCGGGCTTACGGTATTTCCTATCTCTACTTGGCGCGGAAAACGGCTTTCGCATAATCGCGGTTCATGCTGGCGATGAAATCGAGGCTAATCTCTTTCGGGCAGACCGCTTCGCATGACCCTGTATTGGTACAATTACCGAAACCTTCGTCGTCCATCTGTTTGACCATATGCAATACCCGGCGGTCACGCTCTGCTTGTCCTTGCGGCAATAGCCCAAGATGCGAAACTTTTGCGGAGACAAAGAGCATTGCCGAAGCATTCTTACACGCCGCCACACACGCGCCGCAACCGATACATTGCGCCGCATCCATCGCCACATCTGCCGCTTCTTTTGGCACTGGGACGGCGTTGCCATCAGGCGCTCCGCCAGTCGAAACCGAGATGAAGCCGCCGGTTTGAATAAGGCGGTCAAACGAAGTGCGGTCAACTACGAGGTCTTTGATTACCGGAAACGGACGCGCCCGCCAAGGTTCGATAGTGACGGCATCGCCATCGTTGAAAGATCGCATATGCAGTTGACAGGTTGTTGTCGCCTGTAGGGGTCCGTGCGCTACGCCGTTAATCATCAGCGAACAGGTTCCGCAGATGCCTTCGCGGCAATCGTGGTCAAAAGCTATCGGGTCTTCGCCGCGTTCGGTCAACTCTTCATTGACTATATCGAGCATCTCCAGAAACGACATATCGGGCGAGATGTCCCTTGCATCATACTCAACAAACTTGCCTTCGCTATTCTGGTTCTTCTGTCGCCAGACCCGCAATTTCAGGTTCATCGTCTTATCACTCATTGTTACTTGTAGCTCCTCTGTGTCATGTGAACTTCTTCATAGACCAGTGGTTCTTTATTCAGTTCGGGCAGATTGCCAACGCCCGTATAACTCCAAGCGGCAACGTAAGAGAAGTTCTCATCGTCGCGTTTTGCTTCGCCGTCTTCGGTCTGGTACTCTTCGCGGAAATGCCCGCCGCACGACTCTTCACGGTGCAGCGCGTCATACGCCAGCAGTTCGGCAAATTCCATAAAGTCAGCGACACGCCCTGCCCGTTCCAGCGCCGGGTTCAACTCTTCGGCGTCGCCCAGCACGTTGACATTCGACCAGAACTCTTCGCGCAATTCCGGGATGCGCTGCAACAACTCTTTCAAGCCCGCTTCGTTACGCGCCATGCCGCACTTATCCCAGACCATCTTGCCAAGTTCGCGGTGAAAATCGTTCACCGTGCGCTTGCCTTTAATGGACAATAATTTATTGATGCGGGCATTTACATCAGCTTCGGTCTCTTTGAACTCCGGCTGCTCAGGCGTCACTTTATCGCGCTTTGCCAAGGCAAAATAATTGGTCAAGGTATAAGGCAGCACGAAATAGCCGTCCGCCAAGCCCTGCATCAAGGCGCTTGCGCCTAAACGATTCGCGCCGTGGTCGGAGAAGTTCGCTTCGCCAATGACAAACAAACCCTCGATGTTGCTCATCAAATTGTAATCTACCCACAAACCGCCCATCGTGTAATGCACCGCCGGATAGATACGCATCGGGCGTTGGTAAGCGTCTTCGCCGGTGATGCGCTCGTACATCTCGAAGAGGTTGCCGTAGCGTTCCCGAATCTTATCTTCGCCTAAGCGATTGATAGCGGCGCTGAAATCGAGATAGACGCCGCGCCCGCCGGGTCCGACGCCCAAGCCATTATCGCAAGCCTCTTTTGCAGCGCGGGAAGCAATGTCACGCGGCGCGAGGTTGCCGTAACTCGGATATTTGCGTTCGAGATAATAGTCACGCTCATCGTCCGGGATGTCCTGTGGAGCGCGTTCGTCGCCCGCTTTCTTTGGAACCCAGACGCGCCCATCATTACGCAGACTTTCTGACATCAAGGTTAATTTTGATTGATGGTCGCCGCTTACCGGAATGCAGGTCGGGTGAATCTGCGTATAGCAAGGGTTGGCAAACAATGCGCCTTTCTTATAAGCGCGATAGGTGGCAGTGACATTGCAGCCTTGGGCGTTAGTCGAAAGATAGAAGACGTTGCCGTAACCGCCGGTCGCCAATACTACCGCATCTCCTGCGTGTGACGAGATTTCGCCGCTAATTAAATCGCGGACGACGATGCCTCGTGCTTTGCCATCAACCAGAACAAGGTCGAGCATTTCGGTACGCGGATACATCTTCACCGTGCCAAGTCCGATTTGCCGGCTGAGCGCCTGATACGCGCCGAGCAGAAGTTGTTGCCCGGTCTGCCCGCGAGCATAGAAAGTGCGCGACACCTGAGCGCCGCCGAAGCTGCGATTGTCCAGAAGTCCGCCATATTCGCGGGCAAACGGCACGCCTTGAGCAACACACTGATCTATGATGCTGACGCTGACCTCTGCCAGTCGGTGGACATTGGCTTCGCGGGCGCGGAAATCGCCGCCTTTGATGGTGTCATAGAAGAGGCGATAAACGCTGTCCCCATCGTTGCGGTAATTCTTCGCGGCGTTGATGCCGCCCTGTGCGGCGATGGAATGAGCGCGGCGCGGGCTGTCTTGAAAGCAGAAGGCTTTGACATTGTAGCCGAGTTCGGCAAGCGAGGCAGCGGCAGATGCGCCCGCTAGTCCTGTACCGACAACAATGACATCAAATTTGCGTTTATTGGCAGGATTGACAAGTTTCTGCTCCTGCTTGTAGCGCGACCATTTTTGCGCCAACGCTCCCGACGGGATTTTTGAATCGAGTTGGTTGCTCATAGTTATTTCACATATCCGAGAAGAATGGCTAACGGGATTGAGCAGTTGCCGAGAAAAATAACCACGGCGGCAATCTTGGCAAAACGATCAATCGCCGCATAGAAGGCTTTTTTGCGCCAGCCGAGCGATTGAAACATGGAACTGACGCCGTGACTCAAATGCAGACAGAGCAAGCCCATACAGATTAAATAGATTGCCGCGATCCAGGGGTTGGAAAAGCCCGTGACCATCATTCTATAAACATCATGAACCGGCTCGGTTTCGTTGGGCAATTTCGTCTGATAGCTCAAGGCTTCCGGTTGCACGACAACGCCAAAAGTGAAGTGCAAGAGGTGATAGATGATGAACGCCAGCACAATCAGCCCGGAAAAGAGAATTGACTGTGAAGCGAAACTTGCCTTGTAAACCTTTGTCTCGTCATAACTGATGGGTCGCGCCTTACTGTTGGCGCGAGCCAGTTGCAACGCGGTGATGATGTGCAGAATGGCAAGCGTCAGCAACCCGACGCGCCCTGCCCACAGCAGTTCCGGTGTGGATTTCAGAAAGTGGGCGTAGCCATTGATGACATCTTTGCCAAGAAAGATTTGCAAATTGCCGAGCATATGGGCGATGACGAAGAGAAAGAGCAGCATTCCCGAAATCGCCATTAGGTATTTTTTGCCTAGCGAAGATTGAAAGATGCGTTTTAGAGCTTTCATGTGCGAAGTCCGTTCGAGTTTTTCATCGGGCAACCGTCGTCGCCCACTCCGAATGTAGAGTGTAACGAACCCTTGGAAATGCTCAAGATGCGCTGCCCGCAGTCAAAATTGGAGTGACAGGTTAGCAGCAAATCAGCGCGATGTAAAATTCAAAAAATTACATCATTGCTTTACGGTAGCTTATAGGATGCAGAGAGAAAAGAGGCACAGAAGTAAGTTTTGAGTAGCGGCATCAACCCAGAAAAAATTTAACCACGAAGACCACGAAGCGGCACGAAGAACTGCAAGAGAAAAGCGGAGAAAATAGCGAAGGTAAGCGCACCAGCAAAACCTTCCCCTCTTCGTGTTACTTCGTGGTTCAACTATTTTTCGTTACGTAACGACAACACACCAAACTCTATCGTTGATTTCTCAAGATGAATTTTGCAATCGGCGCACCAGTCCGCGACCAACGCTGACGATGGTTTCTCTGGGGTCGAGCGGGCGCATTCCCTGACGAGTCAGCAGGTAGCCGGGAGCCGAAGCGACGCCGAGCCGCGTATCGCCGTCTTCTTCTATTAAGACAATATCGCCGTCTTCTGGTTCGCCTGCGGCAAACAGGATAATGTCACCTTCCAGAAAACCGCGCTCCAGCCATTCGCTATTGACGCGGACGCATTCGTAAAAGCCTTCGCTCATCCCTAAAACAACGACGCTGACATCCTCTTCTTCAAGGTAGATGCGGCGGCGGCGTTCTGCTTCGTTCGGCGGTGTCTCTTCGCTGGTCATCACAGAGGAATTGAACCGACTTGCGGCAGTTGTGTCAATCGCCATCAGCAGAAAAAAGGCAAAGCGCCGCAAGACGCTTTGCCGGAGTGAGTGTAGGAAATGTTGGAAAGTTGTAGCGCGGGCTGCCTTGTGTGTAACAAAAAGCAGCCCGCTTTGTTCCGTTTACAAGCTGACGCCTGTGCAGATGATTAACAAATTCTCGCTTAACGAGAAGCTGTGCCTTGAATCGCCAGCCCGACAATCGGTTCGCCAAGCGGAATGGTTCCGACAAGGGTTGCCGCGCCAGTCGCCAGATTGATGCGATAGAGTTTCGATTCGCTCTCACCCGACAGCAGGAAAGCTGCGAAACCGATATTGTCGCAGGCATATATGTCGAAGCCGACCGTATCTGTGGTGTTGACGCCGAGATTACCAACCGTGTTCTGAATGCCATCATTCGGCGGATTCTGAGTGGCAAGAATGTCGAGATTGGAATCTATCGAATAAAGCGTTGTCGTTAAGGTTCCGGCAAAGTTGTTGGCATAAGCCGAACCGACAACATTCGGCGTCGCACTGGCATTACGGTCGCCGCTGGCAAAGCGCAAGGTACCGTCGGTTGCTGCCAAATCGCCGCTATCCGGGTTAATTCTGAGGTTCTGCGTTGCATTGCTGGTTAAGCGGATGCGATCAGGAACCGGGTTGAAATCGAAGCCAAATGACGCGCCGTTCAACGCCGCGCTGGGCGCAGTCGGGCGGCGCACCGCGCGTCCGTTATTGAGATTGATGGTGTAGATGGTTCCCGAAGAGCCGAGGGCATAGAGTCTGCTATTTGCCGGACGGAAATCAATCCCCACTAATCGGTCTCCCAATAACCCTCTGACGCGCTGGAAATCAACGATATTCGTCGGATCGTTAGAGGTAAAAGCAACCAGAAAACCGCTTTGCGTCAAGGCATAAATAATCAGATTCGGGCGGGAAGCAACGGCGATGTCGCGGATGCCGCTAGCGCCGATTGCGCCAACCAGAGTCGCCGCGCCGGTCAGGAGATTGATGGTGTAAAGCCCTGTCGCGCCGCCTGCCGGGGTGATGGAGGCAAAGGCGCGGGCGCTGCCTCTGGCAATGTCGAAGCCGACAAACCCGGTAGCATCAACGCCGAGACTGCCGACGGTGTTCAATCTGCCATCATTCGGCGGATTCTGAATTGCCAGAATATCACGACCCGAATCAATGACGTAAAGCGTCGTCGTCAAGGTTCCGGCAAAATTATTGGTATAGGCAGCGGCAACGACATTCGGCGTGGCGCTGGCGTTGGCATCACCGGCAACGAAGCCGAGCGAGCCGTCAACGGTCACGCCGCCGGTTTCCACATTAATGCGGAGATTCTGTCCCGTGGCATTGACAACGCGCAAACGGTCGGGAACCGGGTTGAAGTCAACGCCGAGTGAGGTACTGGCAATGCCTACCGACAACGTGGAAGCCAAACGGGCTTGCCCGGTTCGCTGATCAATGGTAAAGAGACGATTCTGGTCACTGAGTCCGAAAAGGATGCTGTTGAGGGGTCGAAAATCAATACCGATGATGGATTCGCCAAACGGCAAGCCGCTAATCGGCACGGCGCTGAGAATCGTGCCGGGGAGATCGCTGTTGAAGGTCACCAGCGTATTGCCGGTGGTCAGGGCGATAATCAATTCGCCGCATATTGTCGCATTGCGCGGCGTCGGCGGAATCGGTAAAACGCCGTCCTGCGCTCTTGAGGGCAAGTAGCTGACCAGGCTCAACAGTATGCAAATCAGCAGAGTCATAGAGGTTTTTTTCATGTAAAATATCTCCTGTTGGGTGAATGGATATAGAGAGCGCGGTCAGAGGCATACAGAGGGTAATGCAAACACCCGCCAACTCGCAAGTGTCCACGCTCTGAACGTAACCTTTTTTCCGAACGACGAGCAAACCCTGTCACTGTTTTTCTCTTCAATCCAAGTGACTTTCAAAAAGTTCAGAATTACGGATATGTGCCTGATGCCGGTTTCCCGGATTTTTAAACCGAGAAGGCATTTTGATTTACGCCGCCGCGCTGCCGATTGGATTCACCAATGGCAAGGAAAATTTGTCACGGCGGCAGCGCCGTATCGCTAGGGCTTTTCTTCAAAGAACCGAAAGAGTAGGATTGCTATGCAAAATGAAAGAACCGAATCGCGCCATTGACTTATCTGCCGTTGCTCATCGCGCCATGACGGAAGCCGGTTTCGCAGCCGCTTTTTCGTCCGCCGCCATTGCCGAAACTGCTGCCCTGACGGGCAACCTCAGCGCCCTGCGGCTGCCACAAACCGAAGATTTGCGCCATCTCTTGTGGTCGTCCATTGATAATAGCGAATCACTCGACCTCGATCAGATCGAAGTTGCCGAAAGACTGGCGGACGGCGCGATTCGCCTGCTCATCGGCATCGCTGACGTAGATGCGATGGCGACCAAAGATTCGGCGATTGACCGCCACGCCGCGCAAAATACTACAACCGTCTACACCGGCATCGAAAACTTTTCCATGCTGCCGGAACGTCTGTCAACCGATTTAACATCTTTGCTCGGCGGCGCAGACCGTTTGGCAATGGTCGTCGCTTTGCGCGTAGACCGCGATGGCGGAGTGCAGACCGAAGGCGTTTCGCACGCCTTGGTTCGCAATCAGGCGCGGCTGGACTATGAAAGCATCGGGCGCTGGCTCGAAGGCAAGTCGCCGTTGCCAGATGAAGTCGCCGCCATTAGCGGGCTTGAAAAGCAGTTGCGCTTGCAGGATGAAGCCGCCGAACGGCTCGGCGCGATGCGCGAACGTAGCGGGGCGCTCGATCTCGAAACCATTGAGGCAAACCCCGTAAAGGTGAATGGCAAGGTTGTTGACCTTGAAGTAGAGGAAAAGACCCGCGCCCGTTACCTGATTGAAAACTTTATGGTCGCGGCAAATACGGCTATCGCTGCCTATTTGAATGCTAACGGGCTGCCTTCGATTCAGCGCGTCGTCCGCACTCCGAAACGCTGGGGAAAGATTGTTGACATTGCGCGTTCCCTGGATGATGCGCTGCCGGATGAGCCGGATACGCTGGCATTGTCTGGGTTTATGGAACGGCAAAAAGCCGCCGCTCCCGAACAGTACGCCGAGTTGTCGTTGGCAGTGGTGAAATTGCTGGGTGCGAGCGAATATACCTTGATTCCGGCGAATGCCGCGCCGCAGGGACATTTCGGATTGGCAGTGCGCGAATATACGCATTCAACCGCGCCGAATCGCCGCTTTGCCGATTTAGTGACGCAACGCCAATTGAAAGCCATGCTCACAGGCGCTCCCGCGCCGTATTCGGAAGACGATTTGGCGGCGATTGCCCGCTATTGCACCGAACGCGCTTCGGCAGCGCGAAAGGTCGAGCGCACGATGCGAAAGGTGATAGCGGCAACGCTGTTGCAGGAACGCCTCGGCGACACCTTCGCGGCAATCGTGACGGGTGTGACAGCGAAAGGGACGTTTGCGCGACTCCTTGACCCACCGGCAGAAGGGCGCATTGTGCGCGGTGAAACTGGCTTGGATGTGGGCGATAAAATCGCCGTGCGCTTACTGGCGACGGAACCGGAACACGGCTTTATAGATTTTGCGGCGTTGCGATGAGCAAAACGCTTTTTGTTTAACCATAGCCCGGTTGCCTACAGACAAAAAAACCAGCCGTATTACTTTATTCGGTAGTGGCTCAAGTTGGTGGGACGAGAGTGGCAAGCGATGTCCGATAAACTTCAGTTTGTCGTTGCTGAAAATACCTGACAAACTGAAGTTTAGCGGACATTTCCCACTCAATCGAGCTACTACCCTTTATTCAAGAGGAATTTATGCAGAGAGTTTTCAGAATCATTTTTGCTTATGCCCTTGTCGGTTTTCTCCTACTGAACGGCGCTGCCAATGCTCAGTCAAAACCGAAGGCGGCGGAAAAAACGGCGGCGCTGCAACAGCGATTACAGCAACAACTCGATGCCTGGCACGCCGCCGGAAAATTTCCCGGTGCGACACTTGGCGTGGCGCTTGCCGATGGCACGTCATTTGGGCAGGCGGTCGGTTTCTCTGACCGTGACCGCAAAACGCCAATGCAGCCGACCGATTTGATGTTACAGGGCAGCGTCGGCAAAACCTATGTCGCCGCCGTCGCTCTGCAACTTGTCCACGAAGGCAACCTCAACCTCGACAGTAAGATTGCCACCTATCTCGGCAAAGAGAAGTGGTTTGAGCGTTTGCCGAATGCTCACGAAATTACCGTGCGAATGTTGATGAATCACACCAGCGGTTTGGTGCGCTACGAATTCAAGGAACAATTTACCAAAGATTTGACCGCCAACCCGGATAAAGTGTGGCAACCGGAAGAACTTGTCGCTTACATTCTTGACAGCAAAGCGCCATTTGCCGCCGGACAAGGCTGGGAGTATTCCGATACAAATTACATCGTTCTCGGTATAATCATTGAGCGTCTCACACGCGCAAGCTATTACGAACAGGCGAGAACCCGGTTGCTAAAGCCGTTGAAGCTGACGCGCACCGTACCATCGAACAGCCGCACCATAGCCGGTCTTGTACAAGGATATGCAGGCGAAAACAATCCCTTCGGCGGTACGGATGCGATGATTAGCAACGGCAAATTCGCCATCAATCCGCAATTTGAATGGTGCGGCGGCGGTATGGCTTCGACAACCGAAGATATAGCTCGCTGGGCAAAGGCGATGTATGAGGGACGCGCCTTTGCTGCCTCAATGCTGAAAGAGATGTTGAATGGCGTTCCGGCAAAACTGGGACCGGAAACGAAATACGGGCTTGGGGTTATCCTGCGTCCTACAACGCTTGGCATGAGTTACGGTCACAGCGGTTTTTTTCCCGGTTATGTAACCGAGATGATGTACTTCCCGGAACACAAAATCGCTCTTGCCGTAGAGGTCAATACCAGTGTGCCGCGTAGCGCCGGAAAACCGCTCAGTCGCTTGCTTGTTGAACTGGCAGAAACGATAACTCGCCAATAGACTATAAGGTTGCCGTTACGGTAACGAAGCGGGAATTTTCACGTATTCTCACTACACCGTAAAGGTATCAAAAAGACCTTTCCTTGTACCCGAAAAATATGATATAGTCTTGCCGTCCAATTCAATTCAAAAAGGAGTGAGATATGGCAGAAGCATATTCATTTCGGTTGCGGTGCAGCCCGCAATTGACCGATCATTTGAAAGAGCTTGCCGACCGCTATGGTCGCCGCAGCGTCAACACCGTTATTCTTGAAATTCTGGAGAACTACACCGCCGCGTGGGAATCGGCTGAAAAAGCGCGAATGCAGGAGATTCAGCGACAACACGCGATGATGAACGTCTCGGAATCGGACAGCGGCTATATGATGTCGTTGGGCAAAGCGAAAGCGGGGAAAGCCAGTGCCGGGGCAAAGAGATCAGTCAATAAGGCAAAGCAAACGGCTCGTGAAAGCAAAAAGTCACGCAAATAGTCTTTTGCTGGAACGCTTCATGGCTCGGATTCCGGGATTCAACGAACGGCGGCAGACGCTGAACGATTTAGTCTTTCTCTGCGACGTGCTGGACATCTATTTCGACCTTATCGAAATTGCGCCACTGCACGGTATATCGTTAGTCGAGAGGGGGGAATACTATCTTTTCGTCAATTCATATCTGCCGCCATCGTTGCAAATCATTGCCGGATTTCACGAACTGGCGCACATCCTCGACCATCCCTTGAACTCGCATCAGGTAAACGGGCATCTGTGGAATTACGACAAGCTGGAACGGCAAGCGCAAACTGTAGGCGTGGTAGCATTGATGCCGGGACCTCTGCTCGCTGGTGCGGATGTGACAGAAGTGATGGAACGGTTTGATGTGCCGTTGGATATAGCCATGTTCCGCCTCAGTCTGCCGTTTTAGTCACTCAGAACTATGCAGATTAAGACGGCGAAAGGTTTATCTGCGCCGAAAATTTACTCATTCAGGATTGACGCGAATAGTATCTTCTAAATATCTCAATTAGACAGCATATTCAGCTTTTGCAATCTCGAAAGCATCCTCATTATGTTTATTTTTCGGTAGTGCTAAAAAAGTAATGCTGGCTATTGAGAAAAATCAGGGATTTTCCATTGTTGAGCCTTACTTTTTGCTCACTACCCTTTTTTAGCGCTACCTGATTTGCAATGCCGCCTCGTCACCTCGTCAAATCAAGCCACGGCAGTGGCAGCGTGGATCGGCAGTACACTTATGACCGCTGGGGCAATTGCACGTCCGTTTATGACAAGGTGAGCGGCGGCTCGCTCATTCAATCCGTCACTCTGCTACAATTCCCCGGCATCCCTGCCAAGCCAATCGCTGCTGTCTGCGCTGACAGCCCCATCCTCACTATTTTTCCTTGACATTTTGTGTCAATATGGTACTTTTATGGTGAACTAATGGCTTAACGGGGAATCGCTGTCGTTGCCTGGGGCGGGGGCGACGCGGTTGCCGCCGCAAGCCTGAGCGCCGGCGCAATTGACCGCGCCGCGATAGGGGTTTGCGCTTCTCCTTGCAGGGCGGCGAGGGGAGCGGCGGAATCTCGGCGGCTCGATAGTGGTGCATAAGGGAGTGAGGGAGTAGGGGTGAAGGGATGAAAGGGTGAGGCTTCGCCAATGGGTTTGGTCATTACCACAAAAAAAAGCGCCAATGCAGGAACCAATTAAAAATTAAGAAGTAAGAGAGCGTCCGGTGTAATTCGTAATTCTTAATTAAAGGAAAAATGGCAGCGATGCCAAGCGGTTTGCCGCGATAGCGCAAAATTTTGCGCCACTGTAGTGTGCTGTGCAGTCCGTCGTGCAGTCTTTGGTGCAGAGAAAATGGCAGCGATGCAGTGAATAGCGCAAAGGGCGAATAAAAATTGCGCCAATGCAATTCACTTTGCCGTTGCAGAAAGGAGGAAGTCCGTAATCATCATACAACGATAGATTGGTGTGCAGGAAAAAAGCGCCAATGCAGTTGATGGGGTAGATGAAAAATGGCAGCGATGCGGAAACCAATTAAGAATTAAAAATTAAGAATGAAGAGACAGCCCCCGTAATTCGTCATCCGTAATTCTTAATTGAAGAAAAAGCGCCAATGCAGATAACTTGATCCTTGCGCTTGGCAAGTTTATTGCGGCGGGCGCAGTTGAATCTGTGCCGGATTGTCGCTGCCGACAGCCGGTTGTTGCGCTTTGACACTCTTAATCTGCTCGGCTATGGAATGGAACAACAGTTTTACTTCGTCGTCATTGGGTTTATCTCGGCGGATGCTGCCGCCATCAACCGTCAAAATGCCACTGCGGGTCTTCATGGTAATATAATAGCGGCTTTGCTTGCCGGTCTTGGCTACGTCAATCGAAAAAGACGGCAACTGCTCGTCGGAAAAGCGCGTGACGATAGGCTGTACCACTCCGGCTTTCTCTTCGGTCAGGCTGAATTCTCTTGCCGCTTCAACAATGGCTTCTAAAACCGGCAGTTGATTATGGGTGAATGGTTCCTGAATATATCTGCCGCCATCAGCTAATAACACGGTATAGAACTGATTGCCCGAAGCCAGCGAGATTTGAAAACTGGCTCCTGAAGGCGGATGAATTTTGCCTTTATTCATCTCCTGAAGTTGTTTCTCCGTTAAAGGAGCCTGTCTAGGTTTCTGCTCTTGCGCCAATGAAACGACGCTGCAAAGCAGTAGGATTGCGGATAAGCTAACTACTTTATTGATCCATTTTGACTGCATTTGTACCCTCAAAAAAATGTTATAAAACACCTGACTATAACGCTTGAGTGGCGTTGATGTTGCATTAAAGTTAGGAATTCGTCGCTTCCAACGGTTCGCTGCTGATCGAGGCTTTGGCGGCGCTGTTCTTAAAGATATAGATGATGCCGCCCGGTAAGCTGGTTAGCACCATTACGCCTAACCACAACAACCCAAGAGTCGCCGCCTGTGTCACCGCTACATTGGGTTCCGCCAGAGCCACCGAAGCGAAGAAGATTTTATAGGAGTATTCGCGCCAGCCCGTACCGGCTACCGACAACGGATTCATGCTGATTAAACTGATTGCCGGAATAAAGACCAAAAAATCGAGCCAGCCATTGGCAGTCTTCAAACCGATTGCCTCGGCGACGAGGATATTCGCGCCAATGCCGCCGATTTGAATAACACAGGAAATCGCAAAGGCAGAGGTCATCAAACGGCTTTTGCCGCGATAGGCATTCACCGAATTGAAGAGGCTTTCGACTTTCTCATCCACACTCTTCATCTTCGTCTTACTGAGTAGTCGGTGCAGCAGATTATAGGTCGGCTTGTAGAAGATGGCTAAATTGGCAGCCAGGAAAGCAACGCTGATGAACCCAAAGATGGGCGCGAGTGCGATGCCGTTTATCGCGGTTCCGGCAAACGCCGCCACCATAGTCGCAATGAACAGCAATGCGCCCATGCCTAAATCCCTGTCCAAAAAGACCGATGCCGTAGCGTGGCTCAGGCGTTTTGCTTCTTTGTGCAGATAATAGACACGCACCGCATCGCCGCCAATCGCCGTCGGCAGAAAGAGATTGAAGTACATCCCCAGAAAATAGAGCGCCAGAATTCTCGGATAACCAATCTTCAAACCGAGAGGCTTCAATAGCAGATACCAGCGAAAGGCGCTCAAGCCCTGCACCACGAAATAGCCTAAGACGGCAAAAATAAAATAGGATAGATTCGCCTCGCGGACGGTATTCCACAAGGCGGCAGCGCCAACTTTATTAGCGATATAAGCAAGGATGCCGAAACTGACGACAAACTTCACTACCGTAATGACGGTCTTCTTCATTAAAAAACAGTTACTCCATTGTATTGGTTATCAGCACCACTTGAGGAAGCTCTCGCCGGTCAAGAATGCCCCTTAACTTTACTTGAAAGATAGGGCGACTGGCAAGAATTACTATTGGCAACGGCAGTCTGGCTTTGATGGCTTCATACTCGCTCTGACTCATCACACAATAGACTTCTCTACCCGAAGCAAACGCCGCCAGCAATTCCTCTTCGTTATAGATTTCAAATATTTGCCGCCGCAGATAAAAGACCATACTCGGCGCGGCAATTTTATAGTAACCGATCAGTGCATCACTATCGGCTTTGGCGGCAATCACTTCACAGAATGGGCGAATCGGTTTGAAACGCTCGAAGTCAGGCAGCGTTCGGAAAACAAAGACGGTATTGATAGAAACGAAGGTCAATGCCAACGCCGCAAGCGCCGTGAAATGGCGTTTCAGAAATGAAGTTACGGCAACCGTCGCGCCGCCGCCGATAGCAATGATGCCGATTGCCGCCGCCCCACTCAGTTGATAATCGAGCGTCGGTCTGCCGAAAAGATAGAAGAGGGCTGCGCCGATGAACGCCACCAATAAGCCGATAGTTGGTAGTATTGCCGGAACAAATCTACCGAAATCCCAGCTTCTCGCCGCTAATGCAGGCGGTTCATTGATTGTTTTGCCGTCAAGGAATCGTGCCAGCCCAACGCCGACAAGCGCCGCCGCCGCCGTATAGATTGGCGAAATGTAGAGGTCTTCTTTATTGCGTGATAAGGAATAAAAACCAACAATTGTCAGCGCCCAGATAAGGAATAACAAGGTCTGATGATGCTGTCCGTTACTGACAAACAAAGGCGAATCATGGTCTTGACGCTTTTGCTGCCGCCGTTTGAGTTTCTGATAGAGGTAATCAACCCATGGCGCAACCAGAGCAACCATCACCAGAAACAGCAGCAGCGACCATGGGAAGAGGTCGCCCAACAGCACCGGGATATAGAAGAAGAAGCCGCGTCGCGGTCCCCATATTGGCTGCGTGTAGCGCGACAGATTATCCTGCAAAAGAAAGGACTCGATATAGCCAATGCCATGCTGCGTGTAGACCGCCGCATACCACGGCAGCACAATCGCCGCCACAATCGCCGCCCCGCCAATCAGCATCATGCGGCGCAGCTTGCCGAGTTGTCGGGTCGCCGCAAAATAGATGAGAAATGCCAGCGCCGGTAATGCTATGGCGACAGGTCCTTTGGTCATCACGCCAAGCCCGATGCTTAGGTACATCAATGCCAGAAATCGTCGTCGCTTATCGGGATATTTTTCAGCGAGTGCGAAAAATAGCAGCGTCAGCCCCATGAACATGGCGATATAGACGTCAATCATAATGCGCCGCGAAAACATAACAAAGCGCGGCAAGGTCGCCAGCGCAATTGCCGCCAGTAATCCGGCTTCGGTTGAATAAGCGGCGCGTCCGAGAAAAAATGCCGTCATCACCATCAGCATTGCGCCAAACGCTAACGGCAAGCGTTCGCTCATTTCCGAGACGCCAAAAAGTTTGTAGAAACCGGCGACAATCCAATAACAGAGCGGCGGTTTATTGAATCGCGGCTGGTAATTAAAACTCGGATTGATGAAGTCACCCGCTTCCAGCATCTCTCGCGGTGTCTCGGCATAGAAAGCCTCGTTAGCGTCCCACAACGACGAAGCGCCCAACTTGATGAAGTAGGGCGCAAGGCTGAGAGCGAAAATCAGGCACAATATATAGAAGCGATAGTTCATGAGCAAAGACCGCACTCTAGTTACTTCTATGGCTTTCGTCAAATCGGTAAGCCAAGACCTGACCAGCAGAGAAGTGCAGAAACTAGAGACAGAAGCCGCTTCTTGTGATAAAATCCTTCACTGAAAAGCCCCGCCCCGTTGCCGTAGCAACCGACAGGCAAAAAACAATTGCCCCTTCAAGCGGCTATACCTAAAGCAATTGTTTACCCCGCAGGCTTAAAATCATTGCTTTATCAGGCGCTCCCTGTGTCGTAGAAATACGATTATTCGTATAGAATAGAGCGAGAATAAAAGGCGCGGCTTGATTGCAGTTGAAAACATCGGTTAGACTCGCGGCAGATTGAATGCAAAATTAAAGCACAGTCCGGCACGACAGAGAGGAAGATAGATGGCAAGTAGAATTTTACTCGCTGATGATAGCATCACCATTCAAAAAGTGGTCAACCTGACGTTTGCTGATGAAGGCATTGAGGTCATTTCCGTAAGCAACGGCGATGCCGCCGAGCGACGGTTGCCTGACGTTGACCCGGATTTAGTTTTGGCAGACATCTTCATGCCCGGTAAAAACGGTTATGAACTTTGCGAAACCATCAAAGCGCATCCGCAATTCAAAGGGCTGCCGGTGGTCTTGCTGGTCGGCGCTTTTGAACCGTTTAATGAAGCCGAAGCGCGGCGCGTCAAAGCCGATGGTCATTTAACCAAACCGTTTGAATCGCGTGTGCTGGTGGAGATGGTGCGTAATTTGATTGTCAATCACCCGCGCCCGCGACAGGCCGCGCCCGCCGCGCCATCGGCTTCGCAACCAGCGGCGGTTACGCAACCGTTCAGCCCGATTCTGCGCCCGGAAGCGACTCTTGATTTTGCTGCTATGGGCAGGCAGGTCGCACCCGAACCCGTGCCGGATCCGCCGGTCTACTTTCAGGATGAAACGGTCATTGCCACACCCGCGATGGAGCAAGCCGATCAATCTCGGTCTGTCGAACAAACCGGCGACTCACAAATAGATTTTACAACTCCTGGTTTCGTGGAAGACTCTGCCCCGGCGCGGTTGTCCAGTTTCAGCAATGCCCATAATCAACTGAAACCGGCGTTGCCTGACAGCGAAGAGAATCAAGCGCACTGGTCATTCAATACGGCAGCCGATGTTGAGGTGGATTATGAAAAGGTTGAGGCGAGCGAAGCGCCAGACGATGACCGTCTTGCAGCCCTTGAGGTGGATTCTGTGCCAGATGATGAACCGGCAGCCGAGCCGGCAGCCGAAGCCGCCGCTGCCTCTACACAACAGGCATTTATCGCCATTTTGAGCGAACCTTCCGCACCGGAAACGAGCGAAGAGGATGACGACAAACCGAAAAAATTTGATACCAGTGAACTGCCATCGCCGGACTCGGAAGAAGGCGTGAAAAAGTTTGATACCAATGAACTTGAACCACCGCCCGCATCGGAGACTGCCGAAACTGCGTCGCCAGCGCCACCGGCAACAGCGAGTTTTGGCTTTGACGGCGATACCAATGATGAACCGCTCGGCGATGTGCTGGACGAGGCGATTTCTTTGGACGGTTATGCCGCCACCGAAGAACAATCGCCGCTTGAAATCGAAGAGCCGGCGCTGGCTCCACCGTTGCCAACCTATACGGAAGCGCAGATTGCCGGTTCGCCGCATTCCGTAGATGCGTTTGTAGATGTTACCGCGCCCGCCAGTCAGGATATGGCATCGCCGTCCGACGACTCTGCACCCGCTACCGGGTTCGCCTTCGTTGATGCGCCGCCGAGTGAAGCCGAAACCATATCCGGTGAAGCAACTACAGAGGCAGCCGAAAGCGTTGCCGCTACAGCCGAGAGCGTCGCGCCGGACAGCGGATTTGCGCTGGTGACGGATGATGCGCCCGCTGCCGAGGCAGTAAGCGAGCTAGCTGTTCAAGCTGCCGAACCCTCTGAACCGGCGGCAGAATCGCCGGTTGCTGCATCCGAAATGTGGTCAATCGGTTTGCCAACAGAAACGCCCTCTGCCGATTATGCGCCAGCCGCGCTTGGCGAAGAAACTGCTGCTAGCAGCGAAGCCGCCGCCCCGGTTGCCGCCGCATCACCGGAAGCCGCGCCAGCCGGCCCTACGCCAACCGCTGCCCCGCTTGAAGCCTCTCAGGAAGTCATTGATGAAATTGTCCGGCGCGTTGTCGCTCAACTGAGCGATACGGTAGTTCGTGAAATCGCTTGGGAAGTCGTTCCTGAATGCGTCGAGCGTGTCGTAACCAATCTCACAAAAGAGAAGATGGGGCAAAGAAGTTAGTGCTTTGTAATTGAGGTTCTTTGTCTTGCCTTACTTTCATGAAGTGCCTTCTGCTTTAGCTGGAGGAATAAGGAGCAAAATAAAGAGATTGGCTTTAGCTGAAACTTTTTGGCTAAAGCCAGAGATGAACAAGAAAACTACCTTGCACCACTAGCTACAGCGAGTGGCAATCCAGTAAAACGAAAGACGGAAATTACGCAGTGCCAGCAATCTTAGGCGGACGCTGGCTCTCTTCTTTGCTTGTTTATACTTGTGAGAGCCAACAAACGGCTTTCACAGACATAAAGCCAACCCGCACCTTGCAATAGCGTCCAGTCTGCCAATCATTTCTTCAAATACTGGTCAAACCATTCAATCGCCAGTGTGATTGCCTGCTGACGCTGCTCGCGGTAAATGCCGTAATGCGTGATGTTCGGCACGACCACATACTTCTTTTTCGTTCCCGGCATCCGGTCATACGCCAGTTTCGCGTGGTCTTCGTTTTTGAAGAGTTCTTCCTTCTCGGCGACAATAAAAAGCGCAGCGCAATCTTTCACCTTCGCGGCTTCGTCAACCGGAACATAGTGCAGCAGTTTTTCACGAATCGGAGCGCCGATAAGGTTGCCAACCGCTTTCACACGCGGCTCCGGGTAGCGGAGTTCGCCACGCGCCCGTCGCGTCGCTTCATCGTAAGTAATTTTCGATTCGCTTGCGCCAAGCACCACCCAACGCGAATCGAATGCGCCGACCTGACTGACAATCGCTTTGACTCGCGGCTCGTTGGCGGCGATGTAAAAGACGTGACCGCCGGAGTAACTTGAGCCGCGCAGCCCGATGCGGGTTTTATCTGCCATCGGTTCGCCCATCGCCCAATTGATAACATTGAACCAGTCGGTCGTCTGTTCCTGCGGGTCAATGTATTCGCGCAGTTCTTCCACCTGGGCGCTGAAACGGCGACCTTCTTTCTTCTCCGGCTGTGCGGTGACAATCACGCGCCCGTCGCTTTGTCCCCAACCGCGATAATCGAAGGTGACGACGAAATAACCGGCATTTGCAAACGCCAGCGCATCCCAGCGAAAATTCGCCGCCGTGCCGCCCCAACCATGCGCCATGATGATGGTCGGTAATTGTTTGCCTGATAGCGATTTGAGCGAAAAGAGTTCGGCATTCAAGCGCACCCCCTCGCTCATGATTTTAGCGGTGCGAAATTCGATATTGTCCGGCGCTTTGAAACCGCCTGTTTGTGGCGCGGTGGCTGCCGGGTCAGGCGGGCGCGGCGGATTGGTCTGCTGGGCAAAGCCAACTTTTACGCTACTGATTAGCAGAATCGTAAGAATCGTCGCTATAAGGCGATGTTTTGTATGCACGATAAACCTCCTATGAGTTCAAATTGATTCATTGGTCATGTCTTTTCAGCTATTTGTATAGCTTGCGGCTGCGCCGTTTTGCGGAATAGTGATGACTCTGCTTGCGGCTGTGCCGCTATGCAGAATTGTTATGATTCCTGCATATATGCGTGGATGTATGTAATAACTCCGCTTTTCGGTTATGCAAAATAGTGATGATTCTTCTTGCGGCTGTGCCGCTTAGATGTGCGGAATGGCTCTGCCTTTCCGTACCTTCGGCTCCCCGTTTTTGGCGGCTCCGCCGCCGCGAGGCTCTGCCTCGACTGGCTTTGCTGGATTATTATAGCGAACCGTAATCACGCATCTGTCATTGCCATATAAAATCGAGGCAGAGCCTCGCGGCGGCATAGCCGCGAAAAGAACATTATCGCTTTCGGGAAGGCGAAGCCATCCCGCACATCCAAGCGGCATAGCCGCGAGAAGAAGCATCATTAGAATTCCGCACATCAAAGCATCGCCGCCGTTTTTTCCTCACCTTTTTGGCTGCCACCGATTATATCGTTGTGTGCGGTTTCTGTTGCCCAGAGGACAGCAATTATCGTCACTGCCGCCATGCCGATAATGAATAAGGCAATCGCCCACGAACCGCCGGTGCGTTGCATAAGGCTCGTTGCAATAAAAGGCGACAAGCCTCCGGCAATCACCGACGCCAGTTGATAACCGAGCGATGCGCCACTGTAGCGAACGCGAGCGCCGAAAAGTTCAGAGAAAAAACTCGCCTGCGGTCCATACATCGCCGCGTGACCGACTACCAATGAAACGACAACCGCCAGTATCATCAGTCCGGTATTTGCCGTCTCAATCAGCCAGAAATACGGAAAAGCAAACAGCGCCGTAAAGATTGCCCCGAACAGATAGACCGGCTTGCGCCCCAGTTTGTCCGACAACCAACCATATGCGGGAAGGGCAAACATATCGAGAGCCGCCGCAATAGCAATCGCGTTCAATATGGTGGCGCTGGAAAAGCCGATTTGCGGTTGTTTCGCATAAACCAGAATAAATACCGTATAGAGATAAAATGCCCCGTTATCGGCTATGCGAGCGCCCATCGCCACCAGTAAATTCTTTGGATGATGGCGAATCACATCGAGTATCGGCATTCGTGATTCGCTGCCGCTCTCTTTTATCTCGGTAAAGACCGGCGGCTCAACAACCGATAATCTGATAAATACGCCGACGCCGACCATCACAATGCTGATAAGAAACGCGACACGCCAGCCCCAACTGAATAACACTTCGTCCGGCAATTTCGAGATTTGCCCGAAGATGACAGTTGACAACAATAGTCCGGCAGGTACGCCGATTTGCGGAAAACTGCCATAAAAACCGCGCTTGCCGGGCGGCGAATGTTCAACCGCCATCAGCACCGCGCCGCCCCATTCGCCGCCCACCGCAAAGCCTTGCGCCACTCGTAAGAGAATCAACAGAATGGGCGACCAGATACCGATTTGTTCATAAGTCGGCAGCAAGCCGATCAACGCCGTGGCAATGCCCATAATCAACAGCGTCAGAATGAGCATGGATTTGCGCCCGATGCGGTCGCCGTAATGACCACAAACGATGCCGCCAATCGGTCGCGCCAAAAACCCGACGGCATACGTTCCGAAGGAAGCCAGTGTTCCGGTCACCGGGTCATAATTGGGAAAGAAGAGGCGATTGAAAATTAAGGCGCTTGCCGTGCCGTAAAGAAAGAAGTCGTACCATTCAATGGTTGTGCCGATTAAGCTGGCAAGCGCCACCTTGCGGATTACGCTTCGGTCTGTTTTTGCTGCTTCACGAACGGGCGTTGCACTCTGCAAATTGAGCCATCCTCCTGACTATCGTGTTGAAATAAAGAATGTTGAAGATTGCTACCGAATTGAACTTATGACAAAGATACGACTTCCACCACAGAGACACCGCAGACACAGAGGTTTCACAGAGAAGAAGCAGAGGACACTCTGTGTACGTTGATGAGTATAGAGTTTACGTCTCTCCGTCCATTGATTCATAGAAAGCGAAAAAAATCTCTGTGCCGCCTCTGTGTCTGCGGTGTCTCTGTGGCGGAAGCCCTGTTTTGATTCATGCAGCCTTACCTTTTTCGCCTTACCTCATTTTCCCGCCGATGCTTTCAATTGCTCGCCGGCATTGGTATAAGTGAACCAGCCAATCATCATCTCTTCCCACGTCTGGTCGCCCCAGCGTATCACCTTTGACGGGTCGGGATTGTATTTGTTCTTCTCCGAATTGTCGAAGTAAGCGACGCAATCTATCCGTGCGCCTTTCGGCAAGGCAATCGGCTGTTTCGGAATATAGGTATGCTGCCAGTTGAAGTCATATTTAGGGACATTCAATAGTATCTCCGAGCGTCCGTCCGGGTAGATTGCCGTATAGGTGAAGGCTTTGCCGCGAACGTGCATATGCGGCATGAAAGAGGTAATCAAAACATCCTGCTCAAAGGTCTTTGAGGCTTTGACTTCGTAATTCGGATCATTTGCCGGAATCGCAAAGCGGGCGTTTATCGCATTGCCGGTCATCAACTCTTTCTTTGCCGGTCCTTTGGCAAAGACGAAACCAATTTTCGTGCGGTCTTTTGCTGCCTGCCCGTTGGTGGTGTAGTGCATCTGAAAGACGATATTGCTGCCCTTCTTAATCAATCGCGCCGAATCGGCGCTGAAGACTACACCGGTCTTGTTCGGCGTAATGCCGCCGAGATGGACGCGCCCGCGTCGCAGTTCGCCTTCGCCTCCCGGTGTCGTATCTTTGATATTGGCATCCTGCGCGTAAGCGATAACATGATGCACAACGCTGCGATTACCGGGGCGAATCTCCATTGCCTGAATCCATTTGTCTTCCGCGAAGTTCGTTGGCATGGCGAAGTACAGATAGGGTACGGTTCCGTCTGCCGGAACGCTGTACTCTTCCGGCATTTCCAACACTACATCTGGTTTGCCAATAGTCCAGCCGTCGGTGAATTTGGGCATTGGCGGCAGATCTTTATCATCGCCTTTCGGTGCGCCAGCCGTGACCCAGTTGCTAATCGTCTCTTTCTCCTCTGACGACAATCTGGGGTCATTCGCCCAGTGACCGTATTTCGGGTCGGCGCTCCACGGCGGCATCGAACCTTCAATTACGCGCTCACGGATAGACCGCGCCCACGGGCGCACTTCCTGATAGGTCATCAAAGACATCGGAGCCATCTCGCCGGGGCGGTGGCATTGAGCGCAATTTTTATAAAGAATCGGCGCGACTTCTTTGCTGAAGGTGACGTTGGTAGTAGATTTCTGCGACGCATTGGCAAACAACACGATAGCCGATAAGCAGACAATGGCAATCAAGCCGCTTTGGTACAATTTCTTCCTCATCCTTACCTCCCCTGATTTTGCCCGCCGCCTACGGGCTGTTGTGATTGCGTTTTCTTCCGAAGCCCTGGGAGCGCAGGCATCTTGCCTGCTTCGATGGTTCAGCAGGCAAGATGCCTGCGCTCCCAGGGCATTGGGCTATTTCGCCTCGACCCGGCTATAGATTGCCGTGCCGAGCCGCACGAAAGCGCCGCCATCTTCCGATAGTTCTTCCGTGACGGTGAACGAGTGCGCCGCGACGACAGAGATCGTCCGTTTCAACTGCACGGTCTGATTTTTGGTTTTGACCGGCTCCACCGTAAAGCGAATCGAAATCGGGCTGTTCCAATCGCCGCGACTATTCAACTGTACGCCGTTTGCCAGCTTCTCAGCAAAGGTCAACTGTTTGCTCGCTTCATCATAGATAATTACTGCCGTCTCTTTGAATGCGCCGCCATCGTGTTTGCCTTGCGTCACCGCATCGAGCGTTTTACCGTCAGCCCGTTTTGTGAAAGTTATGACGCCTTCACGCGGCGCAATGCCGAGGGCGCTCTCCCTGCCGACATAACGAAAAGTCCATTGCCCGACGAAGTAATCAATCGTCTGTTTCTGCTGCGGTTGCGGCACATTGCTGCGCTGGCGTTGTGGTTGCGCCGGTGCTGCTTCCGGTGTGGCGGCGGCTCCTGCGGCAGCGCGTTTCAAATCAACGTCGAATGAATACGGTGTGCCGCCGAAGTCGAGCGAGCCAACGCCTTTCAAAACGTCACCCTGTAAGGTGAAGGCGTAATTGATGGTCAAAGCGCCTTGTCCGGTTTCAATATCGGCTTTGGCAGTTATCTTATCACCCTCAACCTTGATCTCTTTCAGTTGTAAATCACCGCGCTGTCCGGTGATGGTCCCGGTATACTTGTCGCCCTCTTTCTTGAAGGTTGCGGTTGCCGGTACTTCCCCTTGCGGCGCGATTAGTTTGCCTTCCCATCGTCCAACCAGTTTGTCTGACTGGGATAAGCCGCCGACAGCGACAAGTTGACTGAGCAGGATGATTACGAAAACGATTAAGACCCGTTGCATCTGTTGTTCTCCGAATAGATAAAATGTCAGACATCATCAGGTAAGCCAGAGGCGTTAGGGGCGCTGGCGTTTCTGAAATGCCTCAATAAAGTCGAGTTGCTCTTTCAATAAATGGTTCCGCGATTGTACCGTAGCGCCGAAATCGAGATACGGCTCGGTCTGTTGCTCATAAGCCGTCCACTTCGGCAGCCCCGCGCCATTCGGATTGCCGCTTGTCGCAAAGTTTATCCAATATGCCATCATCGTCTCTGCCAGTTTGGAATCGGTCTCTGTGAGCAGGGCGTTTTCGCGGTTGAGATTCTTAAAGACATAAGCAATTTCGCCGCCATGATAAGCGCCGAGATACTTGCTGTTCGGATTTGGCGGCACATGGGTGAAGTAGTAAAGGTAGGCTTTCGAGCGTCCGGTTGCTGTCATTCGCGCCCACGTCCGCATCTGCCAGGTAAAGATGGTATCGCGCAGACTGCCGAGATACGCAGCAGCAATATCGGCTTCGCTCTTCACCGAGTAAACCGCCTCAAACTCCTTCGCCATTTCGCCATACTGTGTGGCAGCCACTTTGCGAAAGGCATCCATCGTCTTCGGAATCATTGCCGGGGCGAAAAACGCCGTTGCCTCATCGGCGTTCGAGCCAACAATCACCGGCACATCGTTCTGCCTGCCTTTTGTAAAGAGATGGCGAATCTCATCCGGCAACGCCCAGCCGTCAACTGTCGCTTGGCTGCGAAACTTCTTGCCCTCGGTATCATTATGGAAAACATCAATAATCTTTTCGGCAGGAACAGCGCGAAATTCCTGAAGTGAATTGGCTCCGGCGGCTTTGGCAAAGGCGACGCCCGCTTTTTCGGCGGACGATAATTTATTGCGGTCTTCTTTCAGATAAGACATCGGGCTGAATGCGCCGCCGCTTTCGCCAATCGCCCGGTGGAACAAGCCCTTAGCGAGCGGCGAAGCCACTAAGGTATTGACACTCCATGACCCTGCCGATTCGCCGAAGATGGTGATGCGGTTGGCGTCTCCGCCGAATGCCGCAATGTTCTTCTTCACCCATTGCAAAGCGGCGATTTGATCCAATACGCCGTAATTACCCGATGAATGCTGCGGCGATTCAGCGCTCAGTTCCGGGTGCGCCAGATAGCCAAGCGCTCCCAAACGATAATTGAGGGTTACCAGAACGACGCCTTTTTTGGCGAAAGCCGTACCATCATAAATGGGCATTGAACCCGAACCGCGTGTCAAAGCGCCGCCGTGAATCCACACCATCACCGGGCGTTTATCGCTGACTTTCGCCGTCGTCCAGACGTTCAGATAGAGACAATCTTCGCTCTGCTTTTGCGGCGGTTGATAATAGAGCGACCCGGTAGGATAAGGCGGCTGCGGGCATTCGGCGCTGAAAGCCTCGCATTTGCGAACGCCTTGCCATCCGACAACCGGCTGCGGCGCTTGCCAACGCAGATTGCCGACCGGCGGCGCGGCAAACGGAATGCCTTTGAAGCTGCGAACCCCGGCGGCGGTGACGCCGGAGATGACGCCACCCGTAACCCGCACTGTCTCGCCATTTGAAAAGGCGCTGACGGGTAAAGCCAGATTGGCAAATAGCAGAATGATCGCCAGAAGCGGCGGAATGATTCGGTTACGCATGATTAGTATTCCCTCAGTCTTATCTACTCTTTCGTGTTGGTATCGCTCCACTGGTTGGCAGTCGTTTTCCTCAACTGTAAAGGGCGATGATATACCGTTTCGATGGTTGAAGAAAAGACCGAGAAAGACCTTCGCAGCTTACCATGCTGGGTTGCCCCTTTGCCAGCTTGACCGACCGGTCGGTAAGTTTTGCGCTTGACAGGCGAAAGGCAGAGGCCTATCGTTCGCCCTGCTGAGTGATCTTACGCCTGCGGACACAGCAAGCCGCGTAGCGCAATGCCGGTCAGGTCTGCCGCCGCCTGTTCCGGCGTCAGGTGTCCATGGGGGTTGTACCAGCGCGATAACCACAAAATCATGCCGAGCAGGCTGAAGGTTGCCGCCGTTACGTCCACGTCGCATAACTTATTTTCCGCCGCCAGTTCCTTGAGTGTGTCACGAATTAAGTCCACATAAGCGCGTTTGCGTTGATTGATTTTGCGGCGTTGCAGCGGCGTCAGTCCGGCAACCTCTTCGGTGATAATGGTTACCGGATTATTGCCTTGCGGGGTGCTGCGGCTGGTGATGAGTTTTACATGACTGGTAATGATGCTGCGTAATCGCTCTTCTGCGTCGGTGACGGCATGCGCCGGAATGATGACCTGCTCTTCCAGCGAGTCCATACCGAAATTCATAATCCGAAAGAGCAGATTCCGCTTGCCGGGGATATAGTGATACAGCCCCGATTTGGTCAATCCGGCAGCTTCGGCAATGTCATTCATCGAGGTTGCGTCATAGCCTTTCTCGCAGATGAGTTGCGCCGCCGCCCGGTAGATTTTATTCAGCCGATCCGGCGGCGTTGACTGCTCATTAAAAGGGTTTTTGGTTGACCTCATGATGTCACTTATATAACAACCAGCCGGTTTTTCAACAACGGCTTCTGATGCCGGGACTCTCCATCTGCTGTCTTTTTGTGCTGCCGTTATGCCGGGTGAATCGTACAGAGAATAGCGCCGCTTCAAAACGGCGGCTGCCGCGCCAACAACTTATCACAATCCGCCAACCGTTGCGACAGGAAATTGCCGCTATACGGCATCAGGCGTTCTTCCGGTTCAATATCGCTCTTGGTTTTTCTGTGTCAATATGGTACTCTTATGGTGGTCTAATGGTTTGACGAAGAATCTCTGTCGCTGCCTTGGGTGGAGGGTGACACGGTTCTTGAGTCAGGCAGCGTGACCATCAAGAGCAACTCTGACCGCGCCACTATCGCAGTCTGGCGGTTCAACTTGCAGGGCGGCGAGGGGAACCACTGAACCGGATGGCGGCAAGGTGGCGGTGTGTGTGACAGCAGGGAGCAAGGGAGTAAGGGAGTAAGGGAGTAGGGGTGAAAGGATGAAGGGATGAAAAGGGGAAGAGGCGAAGAGGGGAACGGGTGAGAATCTGGCGGTCGGTTTGTCGTTGCAAAAAAGCGCCAATGCAAATGGCTGTGTAGTTGGAAAATGGCAGCGATGCAGATGTGCTTGCCGGGCAGTTTGCCGAGACAAAGAAAAAAAGCGCCAATACATTTGCTTGTACGGTTTCTTTTGTGCAATGGCTTGTGCAGTTTTTTTTGCGGTGGCAGTTTTTTTTGCGGTGGCAGTTTTTTTTGCGGTGGCAGTTTTTTTTGCGGTGGCAGTTTTTTTGCGATGGCAGTTTTTTTTGCGATGGCAGTTTTTTTGCGATGGCAGTTTTTTTGCGATGGCTTGTGCAGTTTTTTTTTGCGGCTCTGCCGCTTCGATGTGCGGGATGGCTCCGCCTTCCCGGTAGGCTGGCTCTCGTTCCCTAGCGGCTGTGCCGCTGGTGGCTGAGGGGGCAAAAAAAAGCGCCAATGCCGTTCACTTTGCCGATGAAACAAGAAAATGGCAGCGATGCAGAAATAAAAATAGCGCCAATGCAGAAATGAGTTGCAGAAATGAAAAAGGGCAGCAATACAAAAACTGAGGCGGCAGCGAACTCATTGAGTCAAAATGACACACGCATTGTCACATTTCGTATCAATACAGTACAAATTTGATTTGATGAGGTACAAAAAAAGCGCCAATGCAGAATCTTTTGCAGAAACCACCTGGAAAAATGGCAGTGCTGCCATGCGATTTGCCGCAATAGCGCAAAATTTTGCGCCAATGCAGGTTGCTGTGCAGTCCGTCATGCAGTCTTTCGTGCAGAAAACGGCAGCAATGCAGTTCCTCACGCCGACAGAGTAAGAGGTAATTTGGTAAGTGTAATACACAAGGCATAGCGTGAGACGAAAAAAAGCTCCATTGCAGAAATGAAAAATGGCAGCGATGCAGAAACCGTTGCAGAAAGAAGCGGGCTGGCAAACCGCTTGCGCCGCTTATAGTGCATAGAAGTTACTATGGATTTGCCAGACCAGCCGAAATCGGTTGACCAGCTTTGCCCGATGCCTTTTTAATAGATATTTTATCTGTAAGCAGGATTTTGAACTGTAGAAAGCAGATTGACAGATATGACTGAACTACTGAAAGCCTACGAACCGCATAGCGTCGAAGAGAAGTGGTACCCGATATGGAACGAGCGCGGTTATTTCAAACCGCAGGGCGACGGCGACCATTACACCATTACCATACCGCCGCCGAATATCACCGGCTCACTGCACATTGGTCACGCCTTGTGCTACACCATTCACGATGCCTTGACGCGCTGGAAACGGATGCAGGGTTACAAAACCCTCTGCCTGCCCGGTATGGATCATGCCGGTATTGCGACGCAGAATGTGGTGGAAAAACATCTTCGTAATAATGATAAAGTGACGCGCTTCGATCTGGGGCGCGAAAAGTTTGTTGAGCGCGTCTGGGATTGGGTCAACAATTACGGCGGCGTGATTATCAATCAATTGCAACGGCTCGGTTGCTCGTTCGATTGGAGCCGCCAACGCTTCACCTTCGATGAGGCATATGTAGACGCGGTGCTGGAATGCTTTGTGGATTGGTGGGATGCCGGACTCATCTATCGCGGCAACCGCATTACGAATTGGTGCCCGCGCTGCCTGACAGCAATTTCCGATATAGAGGTGGAGCGCGAAGACCGTCCCGGAAAACTCTATCATCTGCGTTATCCGTACAAAGATGGTTCGGGTTATGTGGTGGTTGCGACAACGCGCCCGGAGACCATGCTTGGCGATACGGCAGTTGCGGTCAATCCCAAAGATCAACGCTATCAGGAACATATCAATAAGACTTTGATTCTGCCGCTTGTCGGGCGCGAGATACCGCTGATTGCCGATGAGTTTGTCGAATCTGATTTCGGCACGGGAGCGGTGAAGGTGACTCCGGCGCACGATGCCAATGACTATGAATGTGGTTTGCGCCACAATTTGCCGCAAATCGTCATTATGGACGAAAACGCTAAGATGACTGCCGAAGCTGGCGCGGCGTATGCCGGACTTGACCGTAATGAAGCGCGACAACGGGTGATGCAAGACCTCGAAGCGCAGGGACTTGTCGAAAAAGTTGAAGATTACACCGTGTCAACGGCGCTTTGTGACCGTTGCAAAACGGTGATTGAGCCGCGCTTGTCCGATCAGTGGTATGTGAAGATGAAAGAACTGGCGCAACCGGCGATTGATGCGGTCAAAGACGGGCGCATTCGTTTTGTGCCGGAACGCTACACGCGAATCTACCTGAACTGGATGGAGAATATCAAAGATTGGTGCATCTCGCGGCAGTTATGGTGGGGGCATCGCATCCCGGTCTGGTACACCGAAGACGGCGATATGTTTGCCGCCAAGAATGAAGCAGAGGCGAAGAAGAAGGCGAATGGCAAAGCTGTCAGACAGGATGAAGATGTGCTGGATACGTGGTTTTCGTCCGGGCTTTGGCCCCAGGCGACGCTCGGCTGGCCCCGCCGGGATGCGCCCGATTTGCTGGAGTATTACCCGACCGATGTGCTGATTACGGCGCAGGAGATTCTTTATCTGTGGGTGGCGCGAATGATTATGAGCGGACTCTATTTTGAAAAAGAGATTCCGTTTCACGATGTCTACATCTATGCCACGGTGCTGGATGAAAAAGGCGAGCGCATGGCTAAATCGAAGGGCAATGGCGTTGACCCGCTCGACATCATTACGCTTTACGGCGCTGACCCGTTGCGCTTTGCCTTGCTGATTCGCACCGCCAAAGGACAAGACATTCGCTTTGCGCCGCTGGAAAGAGATAAAGACGGTAATCCCGTGCGTCACCGCTACGTTGAAGAGGCGCGAAATTTTGCTAATAAAATCTGGAATGCGTCGCGCTTCGTGTTGATGAATCTCGGTGATGCAGAGGGCATCGAAGCGAAGTGGATACCGTCCGACGCGCTTGCTGACCGTTGGATACTGGACAGATTGAATACGACGATTGAGCAGGTGAATGCGGCGCTCGAAGACTATCGTTTGAACGATGTCGGACAGACGCTCTATCACTTCTTCTGGGACGATTTCTGCGATTGGTATATCGAATTGTCGAAACCGCTGGTCGCTTCGACAGAGAATACGGAAGAGGTGCGGGCGGCGCGATGCCGGATTGTCTATGTGCTTGACCAGAGCCTCAGATTGCTGCATCCCTATATGCCGTATCTGACGGAAGAGATTTGGCAGCGACTACCGCACACCGGCGAATCCATCTCGCTTGCTGAGTTTCCATCGGCGGATGCAGCGCGTGAAGACCGCGAAGCGCGTGAGCAGATGGGGCTGCTGATAGATGTGATTGGCAAAGTGCGAAACCTCCGTTCGCAAAGTAATGTACCCCCATCACTCTGGGTTCCATTCCATTTTACTCCACCTGACGACCTGAAGAAGCGATTGCTTACCGACAACGCTGACAGTATCAAACGGCTGGCTCGCGTTGAGAAGATAACCCTGCATGATAGCGTACCGGAGATGCAGAACGCCCCGACCGGTGTGGCTAGTGGGGTCGTGTTGCTCATGCCACTGGAAGGTTTAATAGATGTGGAAAAAGAGATTGCCCGCATCAGCAGAGAGATTGCCAAACGCGAGGCGGAAGCGCAAGGCTTGGCGGCGCGTCTCGGCAATGCCTCTTTCGTAGACCGCGCACCTTTAGAGGTTGTTCAACAGGTGCGCGACCGCCACGCGGAACTGCTCAGTGAAATAGAGAAATTGCAGAGCAGCCTGAGCGCCTTTGGTGGTTGATATTATTAAATAGAGGAATACGAGAACAGGCGATGCAGAAAGATGAATCGTTGACATTTCGCGCCGATGAAGACAGCGCCTGGAAAGAGATGCTCGACAACTTTCTGCCCGCTTTTCTGGCTTTCTTCTTTCCGCCGATTCACCGCGAAGTTGATTGGTCACGCGGCTATGAATCGCTTGATAAAGAACTGGCGCAGATTCGCCCGTCGCATCGTTCCGGCAAACTGCTCGCTGATAAACTCTTCAAGGTCTACCTGCAAAACGGCAAGCCGACGTGGTTGTTGGTTCATATTGAAATTCAGGATTTGATAACGCGAGGCTTTTCACGCCGCGTTTTCACTTATAACTATCGGCTGATTGACAAATTCAAAGTCGAGGTAGTGAGCCTTGCAGTCATCACCGGCAGCGGGCGCGGCGAGGTTGGGCGCTATGAAACGTCGCGCTGGGGCTGTTCGCATCTCTTTCAATTTCCCTATGTGCGAATTGCCGAGTATGCGTCGCGCTGGGAAGAACTGGAAGCAAGTAATAATATCTTTGCCAGAGTTGTACAGGCGCAGTTGAAAGCGATAGAGACAAAGGGCGATAATCAGAAGCGGCTTGACTGGAAACGCCGCTTGATCTTCAGCCTCTACCGGCGCGGCTATAAACGCGAAGAGATCATTGCGCTGTTTCGCTTCATGGATTGGGTGATTCGTTTGCCGAAAGAGTTGGAAGAGCATTTGCAACAGGAAGTCTATGACTATGAGGAAGGAGGACGTATGCCATTCTTAGCAAACTTTGAAGTTCGCGCTATGGAGCGCGGCTGGCAACGCGGTATCGAAGAGGGTATCGAAAAAGGTATCAAGCAAGGCAAGGCAGAAGCTATGAAGGAGGCGTCAGAAAAGGCTCTGGCGGAAAAACGAGCCTTTATTCTGACGCTGCTGGAGAAGCGCATTGGTGAGATGAGCCAGACAATGAAGACGCGAATTTCGCGTTTCTCTAGTAAAGATATTGAGGCGTTGGGATTAGCGGCGCTCGATTTTTCATCAAAGGCTGATTTAAGCGCCTGGTTGAAAAAGCGCAGCAGTAAATCCAGTCGGTCGAAACAAACTAAAAAGTAAGCTGCCCGAAGGTTGTGTTGTTGACACTCCCCTAGCTAAAGCAAGGGGATTCTTGGGCTGCACCCCTTTGGGATGCATAACTCCCGAAGCGTAACTTTCTCTGTGTCCCAGAGTAGGAGAACAAATCATGCTCTCGGTTTT
>Ga0187894_10000228_pt1 | contig 75646 bp, 64 predicted proteins | sample GBC1701081metaG_FD_136650 | JGI IMG/M metagenome (GOLD analysis project Ga0187894, IMG submission 136650) | White microbial mat communities from a lava cave in the Kipuka Kanohina Cave System on the Island of Hawaii, USA - GBC170108-1 metaG ... | reverse complement strand
CTCATCGGGGTCTGGGGCGGGCCGCGTCGCATCTACGCCGCCACCAAGTTCGTCCTCTACACCATGGTCGGCAGCCTCCCGATGCTGGTCGCCATCCTCTACTGCGCATGGAAGACCAAGAGCGCAGGCGGGATGAGCTTCGACTACGAACGCTTCCTCGCGCTAGCGCTCACGCCGAAGGAGCAGATCTGGTGCTTCGCAGCCTTCGCGCTCGCGTTCGCCATCAAGGTGCCGCTCTTCCCGTTCCACACCTGGCTCCCCGACGCGCACGTCGAGGCGCCGACGGGCGGCTCGGTCATCCTGGCGGGCGTCCTCCTCAAGATGGGGACGTACGGGCTCCTGCGCTTCGCGATGCCGCTCTTCCCGTCGGCCGTGCACGAGGCGGCGCCGCTCATGCTGGCGCTCGCCGTCGTCGGCGTCGTGTACGGGGCGCTCGTGGCGGTCGTGCAACCCGACGTGAAGCGGCTCGTCGCGTACTCGTCGGTCTCGCACCTGGGGTTCTGCGTGCTCGGCCTCTTCGCGCTCGAGCCGAAGGCCGTGGTCGGGAGCGTCTACCAGATGCTGAACCACGGGCTCTCGACGGGCGGGCTCTTCCTCCTGGTCGGCATGGTCTACGAGCGCCGCCATACCCGTGAGATCGCCGCGTTCGGCGGCCTGTGGAAAATCGTCCCGCGCTACGCGGTGGCGCTCCTCCTCGTCATGCTGGCGTCGGCGGGTCTGCCCGGCCTCAACGGCTTCGTCGGCGAATTTCTGATCCTGGTGGGGTCGTTCCCGGCGGCGTGGCACGCGACCACCATCGCCACCTCCGGGCTCGTGCTCGGGGCCCTCTATCTCCTGTGGATGTACCAGCGCGTGATCTTCGGGCCGGTCGTGCACGACGAGAACCGGCGGCTGACCGATCTCAGCGGACGGGAGATCGTGGTCATCGTTCCGGTGATCGCCCTCTGCGTCGCGATGGGGCTGTATCCCGCGCCGTTCCTGTCGCGCATCGAGCCCTCGGTCAACCACATCCTCACCGACTACATCCACCGGCAGGCGCCGGTCGCGACGCGCCTGGCCCAGGGTCCGGGGCACGAGGTGGTCGAGTGATCGACGCCACGCCGTTTACCGCCGGCTGGCAGGTGGCCATGCCCGCGCTCGTCGCGCTGGCGGCGGCGGTCGTCGTCATGCTGGCCGATCTCGTCATGCGCGGCACCGAGCGCGACGGCGTCGCGGTGGTCGGGATCCTCGGCCTCGCGGCGACCATGGCGGTCGCGGTGTGGCTCTGGCCGCACACGGGGGAGGTGGCGGGCTTCCAGAACACGCTGCGCGCCGACCGCTACGCGCTCTTCTTCACGGTGGTCGTGTGCCTCGGCGCGGCGCTCACGATCCTCATGTCGATCGATTACCTGCGCGACCACCCGCTCGCGGGGGGCGACTACTACGCGCTCGTGCTCCTGTCGACGTGCGGCATGGTGCTGATGGCGGCGGCGAACGACCTCATCGTCGTGTTCCTCGCGCTCGAGATCATGTCGGTCGCGGTCTACGTCCTGGCCGGCATGCTGCGCAGCGATCCGCGCTCCAACGAAGCCGCGCTGAAATACTTCTTCCTCGGTGCGTTCGCGAGCGGCTTCCTCCTCTACGGCACCGCGTTCCTCTACGGTGCGGCGGGCTCGACGCAGCTCGACGCGATCGGCCGCGCGGTGGCGAAGAGCCCGACCGAGCCGCTCGTGCTGGTCGGCCTGGCGCTGCTGCTCGTCGGCTTCGGCTTCAAGATCGCCATGGTCCCGTTCCACGGCTGGATGCCCGACGTCTACGAGGGCGCGCCGACCACAGTGACCGCGTTCATGGCGGTCGGCGTGAAGGCGACCGCCTTCGCTGCGCTGGCCCGGGTGCTGGTGCTCGCGTTCCACGGCACCGGCGCGGAGCTGTCGGCCGTCCTGTGGTGGATCGCGGCGCTCACCATGACCGTCGGCAACGTGACCGCCATCTCGCAGCGCAACGTGAAGCGGATGCTCGCGTACTCCAGCATCGCCCACGCGGGCTACGCGCTCATCGGTATCGTCACGGGCACGCCCGAGGGCGGTGCGGCGCTCTGCTTCTATCTCGCGGTGTACACGGTGATGACGGTGGGGGCGTTCGCGGTCCTGATCGCGCTCGGCCGGCGCGGCGAGCCCTGCGAGTCGCTCGAGGACCTCGCCGGCGTCGGGTTCCGCCAGCCGATGCTCGGCATCGCGATGACCATCTTCATGCTCTCCCTCGCGGGCTTGCCGCCCACGGCCGGCTTCGCCGGGAAGCTTGCGCTCTTCAGCGCCGCCGTGAACGCCGGCTTCGTCGGGCTCGCCATCGTCGGCGTCCTCAACAGCGTCATCTCGGTCTACTACTACTTCGGCGTCCTCGTGCAGATGTACATGGCGCAGGGGACGCGGCCGGTGATCCCGCTGGCACGCCGGCCCGCCCTCGCCGCCGCGATCGTCGTCGCGACGGTGCTGACGCTCGGGCTCGGGCTCGCGCCGTCGGGCACGCTCCAGCTCGCCGCCGAAGCCATGGCTTCGCTGCGCTAGGCGACCGTGAACGAGTCGACGTTCCACGTGATCCGCGCCGGGGGATTCGTGGGCGCCGTCGCGTTCGCAGCGTTGCTGCAACGCATGGCTCCTCACGCCGGGCTGCGGGGTCACCTCCGCGCGAACCTCGGGTTGTGGATCGTCGACGCCGCGATCACCGGACTCGTGTGCGGCGCGTGCGCGTGTACGGTCGCGCGGTGGGCCTCCGCTCGGGGAGTCGGACTGCTACACTGGAGCGGCGCATCGTCGTGGGCCGCCGTCCCCGCGACGGTGATCGTTCTGGACCTCGTGTCGTACGGCTGGCACCGGGCGAACCACCGGGTAGCCTGGCTCTGGCGGTTCCACCGGGTGCACCACTCCGACACCGCATTCACGGCGACGACGGCCGCGCGGTTCCATCCGGGCGAGCTGCTGCTGTCGTTGCCGGTGCGTCTCGCGGCGGTGGTCGCGATCGGCGCCACGCCAGAAGCCGTGGTCGCGTTCGAGATCCTCTTCGGCGTCGCGAACTTCTTCGAACACAGCGACGCCGACCTGCCGGCCACCTTCGAGCACCGGCTGGCGCTCGTCTGCGTGACGCCGGCGATCCACCGCTGGCACCACTCGAGGCGACCTGCCGAGCTCGACAGCAACTTCGCGACCATCTTCACCCTATGGGACCGCCTCGGCGGGACGTACCAAGCGAGCGCGTCCAGCGTGGTGGTGGAGACGGGTCTCCCCGGGGTGGCGGGCGAAAGGCAATGGACCCTCGGCGAGCTGCTTCGACTCCCCTTGACTGACTGAGTCGGTCAGTTTAAGGAGCGCGCATGGCTCGCTCCATCCCGCCAGGTCGCCTCGAGCAGATCGTCGCCAGCGCGACCCGCGTCTTCGTCGAACAGGGCTACCGTCGCACGCAGATGGCGGACGTCGCCGAGGCGATGGGCGTGGCGAAGGGCACCTTGTATCTGTACGTCGAGAGCAAGGAGGCGCTCTTCGACCTCGTCGCGCGGTACGCCGACGTGGACGGCCCGATCGCCTCGCCGCCCGCCTTCCCCGTGAAGACGCCGAAGCGGGGCGTGACCGTGCGCTACGTCCGCGAGGAGCTGGCGCGCCAGCAGGTTCCCCCGAGCCTCATGCGGGCGCTGCAGGCGCGAGGTCGGATCGATGCCCGGCGCGAGCTCGAGGCGATCGTGCGCGAGCTGTACGAGGTGCTGGCGCGCAATCGACGGCGCTTGAAGCTCATCGACGTCTGCGCCCGTGAGATGCCGGACCTGGCAGCCCTCTGGTTCAGCGGCGCCCGGGGCGGACTGATCACGCTGCTCGCGCGCTACCTCGACGATCGCATCCGCCGAGGGCTCGTCCATCCCGTCCCGGACACGAGCGTGGCGGCCCGGCTCATCATCGAGACGACGGTGTTCTGGGCCGTCCACCGCCACTGGGATGCCCATCCGCAGGCCGTCGAGGATGCCGTCGCCGAGACGACGGTAGTCCGATTCGTCGCCGGCGCGCTCGCCAAGGAGTGAACAGATGACCGACGATCCGTTCGCGCGGCGCTACGACATCGACTGGCTCCGCGTCGGTGCGACGTACCTCCTCTTCGTGTTTCACGTCGGGAAGGTGTTCGACCCCGCGCCCTTCTATCACGTGCGCAACGATCAGCTCTCGTTCGCGTTGCTCGTCGTCTGCGGCTTCATCGGCCTCTGGCACATGCCGCTCTTCTTCCTGCTGGCTGGGTGGTCCGCGGTCTCGTCGCTCCGCGCCCGCGGGACGGCGGCGTTCGCCCGCGAGCGCCTGCGGCGCCTCGGCGTCCCGCTCATCGCTGGATGCATCCTGCTCGCCCCGGTGATCAAGTATCTCGAGCTTCGCAGCGGCCTCGACTTGAGCCACAGGGGACTTCGCGTGAGCCCGGCGCTGCAGGACGGCTTCAAGATGGTCATTCTCTCCGGGCTCGCGGTGGCACCGCCATTCGACGAGCGCTTCGTCGACTTCCTGCCGACGTTCTTCACCCACCTCGATCGCTTCACCTGGTCGCACCTGTGGTTCGTTGCCTACCTGCTGACGTTCACGCTGGTGCTCCTGCCGCTGTTCCTCCGCGTGCTGCGCTACCCCGCCACACGTACGCCCGTGCCGGCCGTGTGGCTCTACGCGCCGATCCTGCCGCTGGCGGTCGTCCAGGTCGTGTTGCGACCGTACTGGCCGGGCATCCAGAACCTGTACGACGACTGGGCGAACGTCGCGTACTACACGATCTTCCTCGTCTCCGGTTTCGTCGTCGCGCGCTTCCCCGCGATCGAGCAGCGGGTCGACGAGGAGTGGGCGCGTGCGTCGATCTTGGGGCTCGTGACGACCCTCGGACTCTTGCTGGGCGTGCTCGGCGTGATCGAGTCCCCGTCGGCGATCCTCGCCGGCACCGCAGTCGCGGGATGGTGCTTCGTCGTCGCCGCTCTCGGGCTGGCGCGCCGCTTCCTGTCGTGGCGAACGCCCGCGCTCGATTACCTCGTGGAGTCCGCCTTCCCGGTCTACGTGCTGCACCAGGTCGCGATCGTCGTGGGCGGGTACTTCGTCGTGCTGCCCCTGTCGCTCGGCATCGTCGCGAAGTTCGTGCTGCTGCTCGTGGTGTCCGTCGCGGGCACGATGGTCGTCTACCACTTCGGGGTCCGGCCCTTCGCGGCGCCACGCTTTCTGCTGGGCATGCGGGCTCGCGCGTGCGCGCTGCGGAAGGTCGGCGTCCCGGCTCGGATCGCGATGGCTCTCCTGTCGGCCGGACTCGCCGGCAGCGCGCGGGAGGCACGCGGCGCGGGGAGCCCGGTCGGTGTCTGGTATGCGGAGGGTGGCGCGGCCCAGGTCGCCGTCGAGCCGTGCGCCGAGGGGCTTTGCGGTCGCGTCGTCTGGTTGCGATCCCCGTTCGACGAGGACGGCTGCGAGCTAGTCGATCGCAACAACCCCGACCCGGTGCTGCGCGGGCGTCCCGTGGTCGGGATCGAGATCCTGCGCGGGCTCAACCCGTCGTCGCGCAGCGCGGACGTATGGAGCGGCGGCGACATCTACGACCCGACGTCGGGGCGCACGTACCGATGCGAGGTGTCCCTCGAGGACGAGGACCACCTTCGCCTGCGGGGCTACCTCGGCGTGCGGTGGCTGGGACGAACGACCAGGTGGCTGCGCGTCGGCGCCGAGCAGCGGACCTGTCGCGACACCCCGCGGTGACGACTCACGCGCAGCGCCCGTACGGATCCAACCGGTCGAGCAACGCCAGCAGCGTGCGGTTGGCCGGGACCGCCACGCCCACCCGCGCGGCCGCGCGCACGACGGCGCCGTTGATGGCGTCGTGCTCGAGGCGGCGACGGCGACGGCGATCCTGCAGCATCGAGGTCGGGAAGTCGGGCAGACCGCCCAGGCTGTCGTCGAGGACGGCCTGCGTGCGCCAGCGGCGCACGGGGATGCCGAGCGCCGTCGCGGTGGCGTCGACCTCCTCCATCACCTGCACGACGAGGTCGCGGGCGCCAGGACGCGCCAGGATCTCGCGCACCGTCGCGTCGGCGAGTGTCGAGACCGCGTTGAAGCCGGCATTCCACGCGAGCTTCTCCCAGGCCGAGACCAGGATGTCGCGCCGGAGCTGGTGGGGAACGCCCGCCGCGGCGAGCGCGGCGGCCAGGCGCTGCGCGCGCGGGCTCTCGCTGCCGTCGGGCTCGCCGAAGATGATCTCGCCGCGACCACTGTAGAAGACGGTCGCCGGCGCCGTCAGCTCGACGCCGATGCGCGTGAGCCCGACCATCAAGGGGGGTAGCCCCAGCCGCTCGGCCAGGATCGCTTCGTTCTCGACGCCGTTCTGGAGCGACAGGATCGTCGTGTCGCCGTCGACCGCGGGGCGGAGCGCGTCCGCCGCGGCGGGCGTGTCGTACGACTTGACGCACACGAGGACCAGGTCGGCGCGCGGGGCGTCCGCCGGACGCTCGACGGCGCGGGCCGGCTGCACGTGGATCGTCTGCTCGGGACTGCCGAGCAGGACGCGGAGCCCCTCGCGACGGAGCGCCTCCAGGTTCGTTCCGCGGGCGACGAAGGTGACCTCGTGGCCGCTGCGCGCGAGCAGGGCGCCGAAGTAGCCGCCGACCGCCCCGGTACCGTGGACGAGGACGTGCATGACGGCCGTCATCTTGCCAGGCGCGCGCGCGGCGTGACAACGTCCGCGGCGCGATGTCCGAGCCCGCAGCGTACCCGCACCTCTTCACGCCGCTGCGCATCGGCCCGCGCACGGCGAAGAACCGCGTCGTCTTCGGCGCGCACTTCACGATGTTCACGGAGCCGGCCGCCCGCTACGGCGAGCCGGGCTTCTACGGCGAGCGCCTCGGGCGCTACCTCGGCCTGCGCGCCGCGCACGACGTGGGCATGGTCATCGCCGGGCAGGCGCAGGTCCACCCGACGACCGCCTACCAGATGCACAACAACGCCGTCGCGTGGGACGAGGCCGCGATCCCGCACTTGGCGCGCGTGGCGGGTGCGATCACGAGGCACGGCGCCCTGGCGCTCCTGCAGCTCGCCCACAACGGCGGCGTCAACACCGGGCGCTGGTCGCACCTCCCGGTCTGGACGCCGTCCCACGTGGTGAACAACCTGGAGGCGCCGAAGCCGCTCGAGCCGGCCGAGATCCGGGACCTGGTCGAGCACTTCGCGCGCTCGGCTCACAACGCCGTCCGCGCCGGCTTCGACGGCGTCGAGATCCACGGTGCGCACGGCTACCTCATCCACGAGTTCCTGTCGCCGAAGTCGAACCGGCGCACGGATGCCTACGGCGGCAGCCTCGAGAACCGGATGCGGTTCGGCGTCGAGGTGCTAGAGACCGTGCGGGCTGCGGTTGGACGCGACGCCGTCGTGGGTCTTCGCCTGGTAGGCGACGAGGAGATCGGTCCGAGCGGGCTCACGGCGGAGGACGCAGCCGCGATCGGCGCGCGCTTCGAAGCCGCCGGGCTCGTCGACTTCCTCGACGTCAGCATCGGACGCTCGGGCGTCGGCATGGTGCGCCCGGCATACGCGCCGCACGGCGTGGGCGTGTACGCTGCCGCGACGGTGAAACGCGCGGTGCGCGCCGTGCCGGTCTTCACCGTACAGCGGATCCTCACGCCCGACGAGGCCGAGTCGATCGTCGCGCGCGGCGACGCCGACGCGGTGACGCTCGTCCGCGCCCTCATCGCCGACGAGGCATGGACGCAAAAGGCGCGCGACGGGCGCGCCAACGAGATCCGGCACTGCACGGGGATCAACCAGGGTTGCTACGGCAATCTCACGCTCGGCTACCCGGTGTCGTGCGTACAGAACCCGGTCGTGGGGCGCGAAGGGGGGGAGGGCTTCGGTCCCATGGAGCCCGCGGCGCGCCGGCGTCGCATCGTCGTCGCCGGGGGCGGTCCGGCGGGGCTCGAGGCTGCGTGGGTGGCGGCGGCGCGCGGACACCAGGTCGTGTTGTTCGAGCGCGCGGAGCGGCTCGGCGGCAAGATCCGGCTGGCCGCCGCGCTCCCGGGACGCGCCGAGCTCGGCGATCTCGCCGACTGGCGCGCGCTCGAGTGCGCGCGCCGCGGCGTCGACGTGCGTCTGGGCGTCGAAGCCACCCCCGAGTGCATCGTGTCGCTCGCTCCGGACGCGGTCGTGGTCGCGACCGGCGGCCGCGCGACCAAGGACGGCACGTCGAAGTTCCATCCGATGCCAGTGCCGGGCGCGGAGCGCGACTGGGTGATCGACCACGAGGCGGCGGTGCGCGAGCCTGCGCGCGTGGGCCGTCGGGTCGTGATCCTCGACGCCGTCGGGCACATCGAGGCGATCGGGCTCGGGGAGCTGCTGGCGCGGGACGGGCGCGAGGTGACGATCGTGACACCGCTCGCGGCTCCGATCGCCCTCGACGCCGAGACGCTCGCGATGGCGCTCCCGCGCGCGGTGCGCGCCGGATGCCGCTGGCGGCCCAGCACGGCGCTCGCCGCCGTCGGTGAGCGCACCGCGACGCTCGTCTGCGTGCTCGGTGGAACGACGGAGACGCTGACCGACGTCGACACCGTCGTGATCCGCACGCACGGTCTCCCCGAGGACGGTCTCTACCACGCGCTGCGGGACCGCGACCTCGAGGTCCACCGCGTCGGCGACGCCGTTGCCGTTCGCACCGCGGACCACGCGATCTTCGACGGCCATGTGATCGGCCGCCGGCTCTGAGCGGCTACTGGTCCGTGCGTGGCTCGCCGCGCAGGATCAGGCGGCGTTGCTCGCGGTACCAGGTGAGCGTGTCCTGGATCTGCTGCTGCTGCTCGGGCGTGCCCGCGGCGCCACGGTTCTGGGCGAGGCGCTTTCGCAGCTCCTGCGTCAGGTCGCGGAGCTGCTCGCGTCGCTCCTGCCGCTCCTCGCGTGTCGTCGGCCCGTCGCCCCACGCCGCCGGCCCGCTCGGCATGCCGTGCGTCGCGGCGGCGTGCGGCAACGACGTCGACGTCGTGCTCGCCGTGGCGGCCGCCGGCGCCGCCGGTCGTGCCGCCATCTCCCGCACCTGGCCCTCGAGCGACGTCACGCGCCGGTCGAGGTTCGTCACGTCGGTTCGCAGGCCCTCCGCCGGCTCCGCTTCGCCCTCGACCGCCGAGAGTCGCTTCTCGAGCTGCTCCACCCGCGTCGTGAGCGCATCGAGCCGCTTCTGCTCGACCCCGCTCCCCGAGTCGCACGCAACGATCCCCACCGCTACGAGCGCAGCGGCAACGACACCAACGGCGTTCACCATCGTCCAACCATGTCCCCCACCAGCGAGGCGGGCAAGCGCGCAACCGCAGCCCGCTTCGCAGAGACGGCGACCCGGCGTCACTGCGGCTTCGGCTGCGAGCCGAAGTCCACCTTCGGCACTTCCTTCGCGGCCGCCGGGGCCTCGAAGTACTTCTGCGTCTCGAAGCCGAGCCAGCCGGCCCACACGACCGTCGGGAAGCTCTTGATCGCCGTGTTGAAGGCGCGGACGGCGTCGTTGTAGCGCATGCGCTCGACCGCGATCCGGTTCTCGGTCCCCGCGAGTTCGTCGGAGAGCTTCGCGAACTGCACGTTCGCCTTCAAGTCGGGATAGCGCTCGGCGATCGCGAGCAGCCGCCCGAGGGCGCCGGAGAGGTTGTTGGCGGCGTCGATCTTCTCGTCCCGCGTGCCGGCCGCGAGCAACTTCGAGCGCGCATTCGCGACCGACTCGAAGATCTCCTTCTCGTGCGTGGCGTACCCCTTCGTCACTTCGACGAGGTTCGGGATCAGGTCGTTGCGGCGCTGAAGCTGGTTCTCGACCTGCGCCCATGCCGCGTCGATCGCCTCGCGCATGCTGACGAGACTGTTGTAGCTGCACCCCGCCAGCAGCAGGGTGCTCAAGAGGATTCCGAGTCTCACGTTCGCCGTTCGTCGCATGAGAGTCTCCTTTCGTATCCTACCAGCTCCGACCTGCGCCCCCGCCGCCGAAACCCCCGCCGCTGAATCCGCCGAACCCACCCCCGCCGCCGCCACCACCGGTACCGAACCCGCCGCCGAACCCGCCGGGAACGTAGAAGCCGCCGCGCCGGCGCCCGCGCGCCGCGAGGCTCCGCTGCTGGCTCATCACGTACACGATGAACGCGAGCGAGAGCAGCAGGATCAGCACCGCCGCCCAGCCGGGCAGCGGCGCTGCCTGCGGGCGCGGGCGGGGTGGCGGCACGCCCGTCAGCGTCACGCCCTTGGAGGCGGCGATCTCGCTCGCGAACGCGCGCACGCCGCGCTCGATGCCCTCGTCGATCCGGCCGGCGCGGAACGACGGCACGACCTCTTCGTCCTGGATCTGCCCGACCAGGCCGTCCGGCAGGATGCCCTCGAGCCCGTAGCCGGTGAGGACGCGGAGCTTGCGGTCCTTCACGGCGACGAGGAAGACGAGGCCCGTGTCCTCGCGCTTGCGTCCCGGCTTCCACGCATCGGCGACGCGCAGCGCGTACGTGAAGTCGTCGAGCGGCGCCGTCGTGTCGACGGCCAGGACGGCGATCTCGGCCCCCGTCTTCGCCTGCAGCTCCTGGAGGAGGCCCGTGAGCCGCGCCTTCACCGCCGGGCTCACGACGCCCCCGAAATCCGTGACGAAGCCCTGCGGGGTTGGAATCGCCGGCTCGGCCGCGAGCGCGCCGCCGGCGAGGCCCAGGGCGAGTGCGAGGATGACGACGCTACGCATGCACGGTGTCGACGGCGGCGACTATGCGCTCGGCGTCCGCGAGATAGCGCCCGAACTCGGCGGCGAGCTGACCCCGGAGCAGCCGGCCGCCGCTGCGCCGGTGCTCGAGGATCCGGCGGAGCGCGGGCAGGGGACCCAGCAGACGCTCGCCCGCGGCCAGGACGTCGACGAACGCGTGCGGCGTCTCGTCGCCGCGCAGGTGCAGGACGTGGCGCAGGATCACGAGGAAGGTCACCGACGACGAGACGAGGAGCCGCTCGACCTCCTGGGCCCGGCCGGCCGCGTCCAGGTAGAGGGCGCGCAGGCGGAGCAGCCGTGCACGTGCCTCGTGCTCGCACTGGCGGCGCAGGTGCGCGCGATCGATCGTGACGGCGCCGAAGAGGTCCGGGCCGTGGAGGGTGCGATGGGCGCGGCGCATGTCGTCGAACTCCATCGGGAAGGCGTCGCGCGCGCGATCGAGGAACTCCTCGTCGATCACGAGCGGGAGCGCGAAGCCGTGGCGGCGCCAGCGCGGCACGACCTGGGCGAGCACGTCGAGCAGGGTCGCCGATACCGCGCGCACGACGATCACCGCGTTGACGTCGGAGCGGCCGGGAATCCAATCCTCGCCCGCGGCGCTGCCGTAGACGGTCAGGTTCACGAGCGCGTCGCCGAGCGCATCCGCGACGTCGTCGGTGAAGCCAGCGAGGTCGCGCTCGAGGCGCGCGTCCAGGGCGGGCATCGGGCGCCAACAATGGAACAGGCCGCCCGTGGGACGCAAGGGTCCGGGTTGACGCTGGCTCCGACGACGGATAGCGCGCGCGGACGATGCGTGCTCCGGGCGAGCTCCGCGCCGCGGTCGGGCTCGGCACGGCGGCCGAGGGACTCGCGAGTGGGCTCCCGCCGCACGAGATGGTCCAGGGGCTCGCGTGGCTTCCCGCGGTTGGGCTCGCCTGCGGCGCCGTCGCGGGGCTCGCGGCGAACGCCGCCGGTGCGCTGGGGCCGATCGGGGCGGCGCTCGCCGCCGTCGCCGCCCTGGCCCTCATGGGCGGAGGATGGCGTCGCGGCATCGTGCCCGCGATCGCGCTCCTCGTGGAAGCCGGAGCGCTCACTCGAGTGGGCGGCACGTCGCGCACCGTCGCGCTCCTCGTCGCGCCCATGCTCGCGCGCTGGGCGATCGTCGTGCAGTGCTACGGGGGCGTGCCGGTCGCGGGTGCACGGGGCGTGGCAACCCTCGTCGGCCGTGCGCGCTTCCGCGAGTTCGCGCTTGCGAGTGTGACCGGGCTCGGTGTGGCCCTCGTGCTGCTCGACGCGGTCGGGCTCGCGGTCGTCCTCGTGGCGGCGCTGGTGACGATCGGCGTACGCATGGGTGCCTACCGGTGGGCCGGCGGCCTCACGACGGCGGCGCTGGATGCGACGAGCGCGCTGGTCGAAGCGAGCGCGCTCGTGCTCCTCTCGCTCGCGAGTCTCGTTCTCCGGACGGCGTAGCCGCTGGAGTCCCTCCGGACCGTGTGGCAGGGGGGGCCATTCCGCGCCCTCCAAAAGCGCTGCTGCTCCTGCTCTGGGTGATCGCCGCCGGCGTCGCGGCGCGCGCCGAGGAGCGCCTTCCCGAGGTCGTCGTCACGGCGCCGCCGCTGCGCGACGACGCGCCGGCGCCACGCGACCCGACGGCGTTCGCGTCCGTCATCGAGACGCGCGAGGCGGCGACGTCGGTCGAGACGCTCGCCGAGGCGCTCTCCAACACCGTCGGCGTGCAGGTGCGGCGCTTCGGCGGCCTCGGCGACTTCAGCACGGTGTCGATCCGTGGCTTCTCGCCCGGCCAGGTGCAGGTCTACCTCGACGGCGTGCCGCTCTCGCGCGCGGACAACGAGGTGGTGAACCTCTCCGACCTGCCGCTCGACGCCGTCGACCACGTCGAGGTCTATCGCAGCATCACACCGCTCGCGTTCGCCCAGTCCGGCGCGGGCGGCGTCGTGAACGTCGTCACGCGCCGCCCCGGCGACGAGCCCATCGCCGCCGGCGCCGTCTCGTACGGATCGTTCGAGACGCGCAAGGCGTCGCTCGCCTACGGGCGCACGGTCGGCGCGTGGGACGGGCTCGTCTTCGGGCAATACCTCGGCAGCAAGGGCAACTTCACGTTCACCCTGGATCCGAACGAATTCTTCAACGCGCCCCCGCAGTCCGAGCAGACGCGCATCAACAACGCCTTCAACCAGGGCGACCTCACGGGGCGCGTCGCCTACCACGGCTCGCCGTTCACGCTCGCGATCACGACCGACACGTTCGTCAAGTCGCAAGGCGTGCCAGGTCGTGCCGAGGTGCAGTCGCCCACCGGCCATCGCGACACGCTCCGCAGCCTCACGCAGCTCGATCTCACCTCGGAGCCGGGCGCGCTGCCGATCAACGTCGACGGCAGCGTGTTCGGCGTCTACCAGTCGCAGACGTTCACGGCGACGGCCGACGCCGCGTTCCCCACCAGCGATACGACCGATCGCTCGACCACCGTGGGCGGCCAGCTCACGCTGCGCGGCGCGATCGGTGTGCACCAGGTGCCGGCGCTCCTGCTCGCGGGGAGCGGCGAGCGCTTCGTCGTCCACGACGGCGTTGGACAATTCGGGAAGACCCTGCCGGGGACGGCGCCGGCGCGCACGCGCGCGCGCTTCACGATCGGCGGCGAGGACGAGTTCCTGCTCCTCGGCGATCGCCTCTCGATCGTGCCGGGCGTGCGCTGGGAGGTCTACCACGACGTCTTTCCGCCCGATCCCCTGGACCTCGTCCCCGCGACCAACGTCTCGGGCACGACGACTCGCGACTTCGTGACGCCGCGCATCGGTATCCGCGCCGACGTCGGCTACGGCGCCACGCTGCTCGGGAACGCCACCCGCAGCGCGCGCATGCCGAACCTGACGGAGCTCTTCGGCGACAGCGGCGTCGTGCAGGGCAACCCGAACCTGCAACCGGAAACCGCGATCACCTGGGACCTCGGCGGCCGCGTGCGCTCGCCGTGGACCAACGCCGTTCTCACCGACGCCACGCTCGAGTACGCCTACTTCTGGAGCGACATCGACGACCTCATCGTGCTCGTCCCGAGCAGCGTCAACGTCTTCGTGCCGACGAACATCGGCGCCGCGACCATTCGCGGCAACGAGGTGGCGCTGCGCGGCGCGCTCTGGGATCGCGTGCTGGTCACGACCAACTACACGCATCAGCGGACGCGCGACGAGGGCTCCGAGGCGTTCGCGCGCGGCAAGCAGCTCCCCGGACGTCCAGCCAACGAGGCGTACGCCCGCGTCGAGCTCGTGTGGTCGCGCGATCGCCCGCTGCCGATCGGGTCACTCGGGGATCGGCTGTGGCCCGGGCGGATCTTCTCCGACCTCGACTTCATCGCGGCGAACTACCTCGACCGCGCGAATCGCGAGCGCGTCGGCAGCCGCGCTCTGGTCGGAATCGGGATCGACGTGACGCTGCCGTGGGCGGGTCTCCACGCGGCGTGGGAGATGAAGAACGTGACCGGCGATCAGACAGAGGACGCGCTCGGATTTCCGCTGCCCGGACGTTCGATCTTCTTCACGCTCTCCGCCGGATTCGGCGCACCACGTTGACACAGCAGCGCGCGCTGCGGTATGCGGGCGACGTCGGGTTAGGGAAGGGGGTGCAAATCCCCCGCTGCCCCGCAGCTGTAACGGGGAACAAACCCGGTCGCATCCACTGCCGAGCGGTCGGCGGGAAGGGACCGGGGGCGGACGATCCCGGAGCCAGAAGACCTGCTCGACGACACCAGCACATGCCTTCCGAGGGGAGGGAGCTGGGGGGTCGGCGCAGGCGTGCGTCCGGCGTCCCACTCCGTCGTCGCGGCGGGCCAGGAGGACGAAGACGAAACCCGGACCCGCACGACGGACCGCGACGGCGTTCCTCGTCGCGCTCGCCCTCGGTGCGAGCGAGGCGGCGGCGCGCCGGCCGCGCGCGCTGGTCGCCGGGACGACCTTCGAGACCGGCGTGCTCGCGACGGTCGCGATGGCGCCGCCGCGCCGCACCCGCGAGCTGCCGACCGGCGTCTTCTCGGACGCCGTCGTGCGCGTGACGGGCGGATACGCCGTCGTGCTGAACCGCTTCCTCGCCGACAACGTGCAGATCCTGTCGCGCAGGCTGCGGACGCGGCTCCAGTGCGGCACGGGCGCGGGCTCGAACCCCCACGACATCGTCGCCGTCGCGCGCGACAAGGCCTACGTCACGCGGTACGGCGGGCGCGAGCTCTGGATCGTCGATCCGGCCGCACGCGGATGCCGCCGCTTCCGCCGCGGGACCATCGACCTCGGCGCGTTCGCCGACGCCGACGGCCTTCCGGAGATGGACCAGACGGCCGTGGTCGGGACGCGCCTGTTCGTGAGCGTCCAGCGCCTCGACCGCACGCAGGGTTTCGCCCCCTCGGGGAAGAGCCGCCTGGTCGTGATCGACACGACGACGGACGCCGTCATCGGCGCGATCGAGCTGCACGGCTCGAACGCCTTCGGCGACTCGAGCGGCATCGTGCACGATCCCGCGAGCGGCCGCCTCGCCGTCTCGACGCCCGCCGACATCTACAAGGTGGGCGACGGCGGCATCGAGTGGGTCGACCCGGAGACGCTCACCGCCGAGGGTCGCTTCTTCGTCACGGAGGACCAGCTCGGCGGCAACGTCACCGACTTCGTGCTGGTCTCCGCCACCAAGGGCTACGCGGTCGTCCAGGCGGCGGACCTCCGGAACCGCCTGGTGGCGTTCGATCCGACGAACGCGACGCCGCCCGCGCAGCTCTTCGCCCGCGACGGCTTCCTGCCCGACATCGCGCTCGCGCCCGATGGCCTCTTGTGGCTCGCCGATCAGTCGCGGCCGAGCTACGGCATCCGCATCTTCGATCCTGCCACCGACGCGCAGGTGACGCGCGATCCGATCGACGTCGGCCTGCCACCGTTCTCGATGGGGTTCGTGCCGTGAGGGTGCTCGTCGTCGCGCTCACGGTCGCTGCGCTCGCGCGCGCGGCATCGGCCGATCCGTTCGCCGACGCCGTCACCGGCGTGACGATCGGGACGGCGGGCGGTGGCGGCAGCGCCGACTGGGTGCTCGGACCGCCGCACGGCGCGGGCGCATTCCAGGGCTCGACGCACACGCTGTCGCTCGGGCTCGGCGGCGAGATCACCGTCGCCTTCACGGACAACGCCATCGTGAACCGCCCGGGGCCCGACTTCACGGTGTTCGAGAACGCGTTCCTGCTCTCGGGGCTGGTGACCGGGGTGCCGTTCGCCGAGCCGGGGCAGGTGTCGGTCAGCGCCGACGGCATCACCTGGGTCGACTTCCCTTGCGCCATGGACGAGGCGCCGTACTTCCCCGGATGCGCGGGCGTGTATCCCGTCTTCGCGACCGCGGCCGATCCGGCGAGCGCGCTCGTGCCCTCGACGGCGCCGATCGCCGATCTGGTCGGCGTGCCCTTCGCCACCTTCACGCCGCCCGCCGGCTCGGGCGGCGACACCTTCGATCTCGCCGCCGTCGGCCTCGCCGCCGCGCGCTTCGTGCGCATCCGCGGCGGCATGCAGCGCATGGGCCTCGACGGCCTCGCAGGCTTCGACCTCGATGCCGTCGCCGCCGTGCACTCCGTCGACACCGCCGGCCTTCCCGACGCCGACGGCGACGGCCTCGTCGACCCGGCCGACGGCTGCCCGCTCGTCGCCGACCCGACCCAGACGGACGGCGACGGCGACGGCATCGGCGACGCCTGCGACGTGTGCCCCGCCGTGTTCGATCCGACCCAGCTCGATCGCGACGGCGACGGCGTCGGGGACGCCTGCGACGATTGCCCGGCCACGCCCAACGCGGATCAGACCGACACCGATGGCGACGGGGTGGGCGACGCCTGCGAGGCGGGCGCGCCACTCGCCGATACCGACGGCGACGGCGTCGTCGACGCGAGCGACGACTGCCCGATCGTGGCGAACGCCGACCAGGCCGACGCGGACGGCGACGGCCTCGGCGACGCGTGTGACCTCTGTCCGGAGAGACCCGGCACCGACCAGCGCGATCGCGACGGCGACGGTGCGGGTGATGCCTGCGATCCGTGTCCCGACGACGCGTCCTGCCGCCCGATGGCCGCGGCGGCCTTCGCCGGCGGCGGCCAGCGCCGCAGCGTCGACGATCTGCTTCGCTACGTTCGTCCGACCTCCACCGTCAGCGCGGTTCCGGCCGGAACCACCACGCTGGCGCTCACCGTGGTGATCGCCCCCGAGGTGATCGCCGACAGCGTTCGCGTGCGCGTGGGGCGCCGCGATCTCACGGCCGCGCTCGGCGCCTTCACGCCGGGCTCGACCCGCACCGTCACGATTCCGCTCGCGCGCAAGCGGACGATCGTGCGGCTGCGGGCCGAAGGGCCACGGACCGGCGGCCGCCGGTCCGTCGATACGGACCGCCTCGTCGTGGTGGAGAAGTAGGAGCGCCACGGCGAGCGGTCGAGGAGAAAACGACAGATGCGACGATCTCTCGTGACAGCGATCTGCGCCGCGACGCTGGCGGCGCACGGCGCCGCCCATGCGGCGGTGGTGGCGGCCCCGGGCTACACGGTGCGCCGCATTCCCACGCCTGGCGCCGTCCAAGGTGGCGTCGTGCGGCAGGGCAACGCGCTCATCGTGGGGCAGGGCACTTTCGGTGCGGGAACGGAGAGCGTGATCCGTCTCGACGGCGCCGTGCCGACCACCATCGCGACCGGCTTCAATTCGCTCGGTGGCTTCGACCTCGACGGCGACACGGTCTACGTCGTCGACAACTGCTTCGGCAGCGACTTCGGCTGCACGGGTGCGTCGACCGGCGACACCCTCTACGCCATCCCGAGCGCGACCACGCGAACCAGCGCGGCCGTGGCGGACACGAGCGCGGTGCTGCCGGCCGGCTCGCTCCCCTTCGCCCAGGACGTCCTCGTCGTGCCCGGCGCGATCCTCGTCGCCGACGCGGTCGGTGTGGCCGCGAGCCGCATCGTCAAGATCGTAGGGACGACGCCGACGAATCTCGTGACCGGCCTCGACTACCTGGGCGGCCTCGCGACCGACGGCATCACGCTCTTCGCCGCCAACCTCGACGGCAGCTTCACCGGATCGGTGAAGCGGTTCTCGCTCGCGGGCGTCCCGGCGAGCGATCTCGTCGGCGGCCTCTCGGGCAGCTACGGGCTCGCGCGCGACGGAGCCGGCAACACGCTCGTCACGGGCGGCTTCACCGGCGACTTCTCGTCGAGCACGCTGCTCGCCGTCGACGCGGGCGGGACCGCGACCGAGCGCGCGCACGGCTTCGGCTTCTCCGCCGACGTCTTCTTCGACGCCGCGCGCGATGCGGCCCTGGTGCTCGACTTCGGTGTGTCGGCGGTGACCGCCGTCTGCCGCGATGCGGACGGCGACGGCGTGTGCGACGCCGACTGCACGAGTCCCGCCGTCCTCGATCGCGCCGTCGTGAAGATCGGCCGCCAGACGACGGCGGTCGGCGACGACACGCTCAGCTTCAAGGGGGAGATGACGATCCCCGGCGTCTACGACCCGGTGGCGAACGGCGTGCACGTCCTGGTGGACGACGCCGCCGGCACCGTCATCGCCGACGTGGGCGTCCCAGGCGGTGCGTACGACGCCGTCACGCGAACCGGCTGGAAGACGAACGCGAGCCTCACGTCATGGACCTACAAGAATCCAACCGGTGTCGTGGGTATCTCCAAGGTGAAGGTGAAGAAGGCGTCGAGCACGCCGGGCCTGGTCAAGTTCAGCGTGAACGGGCGCAAGGCCGGCTATCCTGCCGCCGGTGCCGCGCTCCCCGTGCGTGCCGTGATGACGCTGGACCCCGCCGGCGGGTGCGGGCTCGCGACCTTCCCCGGCCCGACGTCGGGTTGCACCTTCAACTCCACCGGCGATCGCCTCACGTGCAAATGACCCCATCCGGCGCGGCGCTCGTCGTGCTGGCGCTCCTCGCCGGCTGCGACGGCGCCGCGCCGCCCCCGCGTGCGGCCGGTGCGGCGCGCGTGGTCGTCCTGGCGCCGTCGGCGACCGAGACCGTGTTCGCGCTCGGCGCCGGCGATCGCGTGGTCGGTGTCTGCGCGCAGTGCGACTATCCCGAGGCGACGGCGAAGCTGCCGAAGCTCGGCGGCTATCTCACGCCGAGCGTCGAGTCGGTGGTCGGGGTGCGACCGGACCTGGTGATCGTCGTGCCGTCGCCCGGCAATCGCGAGGCCGTCCGCGCGATCGAGCGAACGGGCGTGCGTGTCCTGGTGGTTCAAGACAGAACGCTCGACGATCTCTTCACGTCGATCGTCGCGATCTCCGAGGCGCTGGAGGTTTCCGACGCCGGCCGCCGCCTCGCGGCAGACGTGCGGAGCCGGCTCGACGCCGTGCGCGCGCGCGTGGCATCGCAGCTGCGGGCGCGCGTGCTGCTCGTCGTCGGGCACAGCCCGCTCATCGTCGCGGGCGGCGGCACGCTCCAGGGCGAGCTGGTCGAGATCGCCGGCGGCACCAACGTCGCCGCCGACGTCGGCAACGCCTTTCCCCAGGTCTCCCTCGAGCTCGTGGTGGCGCGAGCGCCCGACGTCATTCTCGACGCGGCGATGGGGACCGAGGAGGGCGGCCGCGCGCTCTTCGCGCAGCTCACGACCGTTCCCGCGGTCGCGAACGGCCGCATCGTGTCGGTCGGCTCGGACGTGCTCTTCCGCGCCGGACCACGCGTGCCCGAGGCCGCCGCGGCCCTCGCGGCCGCGATCCATCCGGGGTAGACGAGCCGCAGCGTGCGGGCCGCGTACCTCACACGCCGCCGGGTGATCGTGGTGACGGCGGCGCTCCTCGTCCTGCTGCTCGCGTCGCTCCTCGCCGCGGCCGGCATCGGGCCCGTGCCGGCGAGCCTGTGGCGTGCCCTCGCCCCCGGTGCCGCGGGCACGACCGACTACATGATCGTCGTGCAGACACGCATCCCGCGCGTGCTGCTCGCGGGCGTCGTGGGCGCGGCGCTCGCAACCGCGGGCGCCGGGTTCCAGGGTCTGCTCGCGAACCCCCTCGCCGATCCGCACGTGCTCGGCATCAGCGGGGGCGCCGCGGTGTTCGGCGCCGCCGTCCTCGTGATGGGCGTCGACCCGGTCTCGCCGATCGTGCCGTTGGTCGCCTTCCTGGGTGCGCTCGGGGCGATGACCGTGGTCGTGCTGGTCGCACGCACCGGCGGCCGCACGACGCCACACGCGCTCCTGCTGGTCGGCGTCGTCATGAACGCGATCGCGGCGGCGCTCATCATGCTGGTGAACGCGGTTGCGAGCTACCGCCAGGCACAGGGGGTGCTCTTCTGGATGATGGGCGCTCTCACGACGCAGGACTACTCCCTGGTCGCGCTGGTGGGGGGATACGCGATCGTCGGCGCTGTCGTGCTTCTGCATCACGCGGCGGCGCTGAACCTCCTCGCGGCGGGGGAGGAGAGCGCCGCCAGCCTCGGCGTCGACGTCGAGCGCGTGCGCCGCGCGGTCTTCATCGCGGCGGCGCTGCTGGTCGGTGCCGCGGTGTCCGTCAGTGGCATGATCAGCTTCGTCGGCCTCATCGTGCCGCACGTCCTGCGGCTCGCGCTCGGACCCGATCTCCGCCTGCTCGTCCCCGCGTCGTTCCTGTTCGGCGCGACGTTCCTCGTGTGGGCCGACACGGTGGCGCGCACCGTCCTGGGGCCGGCCGAGCTGCCGGTCGGCGTCATCACGGCGCTGCTCGGCGGGCCGTTCTTCCTCTTCCTCCTGCGGCGGAGCCTGCGCGGAGGCCCGCGATGAGCCGCGTGCGTCTGGTCGCCGAGCGCCTGCGCTTCGCCTACGAGGGACATCGGGTCGTCGACGACATCGGCCTCGAGGTCGGCGGCGGCGAGCTGGTTGGCATCATCGGCCCCAACGGCGCGGGCAAGTCGACGCTCGTGCGCCTGCTGGCCGGCGTGGCCGTGCCGCAGGAGGGGCGCGTCCTCCTGGACGGCGAGCCGCTCCTCGCGCGATCGCGCCGCGACATCGCACGCGCGATCGCGCTCCTGCCGCAGGATCCACGCGTCGAGTTCCCGTTCACCGTGCTCGAGGTCGTCCTCATGGGCCGCGCGCCGTATCTGGGCGGCCTGGGCTTCGCCGCCGGCGACGACGTGGCGATGGCGCGCGCCGCGCTCGTACGCCTCGGCCTGGAGGGGATGGAAGCGCGCGGTCTCGACACGCTCTCGGGGGGCGAGCGCCAACGCGTCTTCCTCGCGCGGGCGCTCGTGCAGGATCCGCAGGTGCTGCTGCTCGACGAGCCGACGACGCATCTCGACCTCCGCCACCAGAGCGCGATCCTGGACGTCGTCCGCGAGCGCGTGCGGCGGAGGGGCGTCGCCGCCGTGGCCGTGCTGCACGACCTCAACCTCGCCGCCGTGGCCTGCGACCGGCTCGTGCTGCTCGCGGGCGGACGGCTCGTCGCCGCCGGGGCGGCCGCGCACGTGCTCACGACCGAGCGGATCACCGATGCCTTCGGGACCGAGGTTCGGGTCGGCCGGCACGACGGGTCCGACGTGCCGACCGTGCTCCCGCCGCCGCGCGACGCGTGACGACGCAGGCTCCATGCGGCCCGCGCATTTCGGACCGCACCCGCTACGTGCATAACCGCACCATGCGCGTGCACTCCATCCTCCTCCTGTTGGCCTCCCTGGCGGCCGCCGTCCCCGCCTCCGCCAAGAAGGCGCGTCCGCAGCTCTGCGCCGACGCACGCTGGGTGATCACGGCCGGCGGCGATCTCATCGCCACCGGCAGCGGTCCGACCGTCGTCGTCCTCATGGGCGGTCACCTCACCTTCGACGGCGCGTGCGGTCCGGAGAAGGTCACTGCGAAGGCGTCCAAGCACGGGATGCAGGTGGCGGCGAAATGGAAGAGCTGCAGGGAGGCCCGCAAGATCGTCCTCGCGGCGCGCGCGGCGCCGGACTGCAGCGGCATTTCCGGCTCGATCAAGGCGAAGAAGCACAAGAAGACGAACTTCGCGGCGGGCAAGTCCGTGTGCGGCGACACGATCGCCGACGCCGGCAGCGGCGAGCAGTGCGACGGCGCGGCGTGTGTCTCCGGGCAGCCCTGCACCGGCTCGTGCACGTGCAACCAGAACGCCGCCGTGACCGGTGCGGTGCGCGACGTGAACGGCGTGCTCGCCGGCGTCACGGTGGCGGACGCGTCGGGCTCGCCGACCGGGACGACCGACGCGACGGGGCACGTCACGCTGACGCTCACGACGGGCGTCCCGCATACCTTGAAGCTCTCGAAGAGCGGCTACGCCGACCGGTTCGTGGTCGTGAACCTGCCGGCGACGACTCCGATCGGCTACTTCGAGGCGGGCATGATCGCGCGCGGCGCGACGCAGAGCCTGCCGGCGAGCGGCGGCAGCCTCATCGGCGCCGACGGCAGCACCATCACGATCCCCGCCGGCGCGGTCGTCGACGGGAGCGGCATGCCGGTCACCGGGATGATCGACGTCACGCTGACGCCCGTCAACGTCGTCGGCCAGGACCTGGCGGCGTTCCCGGGCCGGTTCGAAGGCGTGCAGACCTCCGGAACGAAGTCGCTGATCGCGAGCCACGGCGTCGTCGAGTACACGCTCTCGCAGGGCGGGCAGCCGCTGCAGCTCGCTGCCGGCCAGCAGGCGACGATCGAGATTCCGATCTATGCCGGCACGCACCTGGACGGCAACGACGTGATGCCCGGCGACCACATCCCGCTGTGGGCGCTCGACGAGCAGACCGGAATCTGGATGCAGAACGGCGAAGGGACGGTGGTCTCCTCGCCCGATTCGCCGAGCGGAGTCGCGCTCGAGGCCAACGTACCGCACCTCTCGTGGTGGAACTCGGACATCTTCATCGACGACCCGTTTCGGCCGAAGCCGCGCTGCTACCGCCTGAACGGCACCGACTACCTGCCCGAGCCGTGCGCGCTGGGGCCGCTGCCGTACGGCTCCCACTACGACAACAGCGCGCTCCACTACCGCCCGCGCGCGCAGCGAGTGATCCCGCCGGGGCTCCGGTACCCACCGCGATTCGTCGCCGAGGTGAACATTCCCGCCGAGGGCGGGGTCGAGACGCCGGTACCGGCCGGCGTCGACACGGTCCTGCACGCGTGCAGCTTCGACGGCACGCAGTGCGGCACGGTGACCGTGAACGGCGCCTCGGGTGCGACCGCGGACGTGCGAATCAACCTCATGCCGATCGACACGGGCGGCGGCGGCGAGACGATCACCGTCGGGTGGAACCAGACCTACGCGATCGATCCCGCCGGCGAGGTCGACCACTACGCGTTCGCCGCCCAGCCAGGCACCGTTTACGGCGTCAGCGTGACGCGCTCGCAGGGCTCGGCACTCGAAGGCGTGGTGTCGCTGTCGTCGGGCGGCGTTCCGCTCGACAGCTCGCAGTTCGCGTACGCGGCGACAGGCTTCATCGTCGATCCGCCGGGGGGCGGCACGATCGACATCACGGTCGACGGCACGCTGAACGAGCCGGGCGGCTACACGCTGCGTCTGGACCAGCTGCCCGCGCCGACGGTCGATACGCTCACGACCAGCACCTTCCCCATGCTGACCGTCCTTTCGAATACGGTGGGATTCACCCGCTACCCGATCGCGGGCGATGCCGGCGCGCTGTACACCGTCTCGGTGGAGCCGATGTACTCGGGCGCCGAGATCGCGGGCGAGGCGAGGGCGACGTCGAGCAGCGGTGCGGTGCTGAACCACGCGCGGCTCGGAAAGGGCGAGGACACCCGCCTGCTGTTCACGATGCCGAACGACGGGCAGGCGGACGTCGACGTCTTCCCGCGCTCGCTCGTCACGGGAGCGTTCGGGGCGCAGATCTACTTCCTGCACATGGAGAAGGTCACGTCGATCGGGGACACCCTGACCACGGTGCCGTTCCACCAGCAGTCGACGTTCTCCGTCAACAACACCGTGCGTCGCTTTCGCTTCCCCGGCTCGGCCGGCTCCTTCATCCGGACGATCGTGGCTCCGGGCGTGGGGATCGGGCATCTGCTCTTCTCGCGCGGCAACGACGTGATCGGAACCGTCCGGCTGGGCTACGCCACCTTCCCGTTCAACTACATGACCTCGTTCCTCGACGCCGACGGCGAGTATGCGATGGATCTCGTGTGCAACGGCGGCTGCACCGGGATGACGCCGTTCGACGTCAGGGTGGCGACGCCCCTCGCGCTCTCCGTCAATGGATCCGCGCACGCCACGATCGCGCAGCCGCAGGACCCGGTGACCTTCGTGTTCGACGTCCATGTCCCGGGCGCCTACGCGATCATGATCCTCGACGACCCCGGCCTGTCGTCCGGCACGGACGGGCTGCTCTACGGACCCAACGGGCTGCAGGTGAGCAACAGCCTCGTCTGGGACGGTGCGTCGACCAACAACAACCTGCCCTTCCAGGGCCGCTACAGCCTCGACGTGAAGAACACCGGTGGCGGCACCGGCGGGTTCACCGTGGGGGTGGCGACGATCCAGACGCCCGTCGCGGTCGCGTTCTCCGGCGCGACGGCGTCGCAGTCCGGCCAGATCACCGTGCCGGGCCAGCTCTTCTACTACACCGTGGATCTCACGGCGGGCGATCATCCCCATCTCACGATCGATACCCCGCGCGCCGACCCCATGGTCGCGAACTCGGGCCTCCGCGCCCGCATTCGGCTCCTCGGCCCCAACAACCCGCCCTATGGCGGCAACATCATCACGACCGCACAGACGGGCGGTGTCGCCGACGAGACGCACGCCGAGAACCTCGGCATGCCGACGGCGGTGACCGGAACGTACGTCGTCGAGGTGTCGACGGCTGCCACGGGAATGAGCCAGACGACGGGCGCCTTCACCTGGAGCGTCGTGAAGCAGTGACGCGCGCCGTCGTCGCGGGGGTGCGCCGCAATCGGTTTGCCGACCCTCTGGGCGCTTGCTAAGCTCCACGATCGGCAGCGGAAATGCTCTACCAGTTCGTCAACGTCTTCGTCTTCTTCCTCTACGCGATCATCCTCTGCGCCCTCATGCTGGGCCTGGGGGCGCTCCTCCGGCCGTCCAACCCGCAGCCCTCGAAGCTCTCGACCTACGAGTGCGGCGAGCCGCCGAGCGGCCCCGCGTGGATCAACTTCAACATCCGCTTCTACCTGGTGGCGCTCGTGTTCGTGATCTTCGACGTCGAGCTGGCGTTCGTCTATCCGGTCGTCGCCGTCTTCAAGGACTGGGTGACGAAGGGGCAGGGGGCGTTCGCGTTCCTCGAGCTCGGGCTCTTCCTCGCGATCCTCATGATCGGCCTCGTCTACGTGTGGGCGAAGGGCGACCTCGAGTGGCTGAAGCGGATCCCGGTCGAGAAGCCACATCCGGGCGAGCCCGTGCGCCGGGCGGCATAGGGAGACGCAGCGATGTCGCTCATCAACACCGCGCCCGAGATGGCCCTCACGACGCGCGTCGACGACCTCCTCAACTGGACCCGCAAATCGTCGCTCTGGTACATGATGTTCGGGCTCGCCTGCTGCGCCATCGAGATGATGCAGACCGGCGGGCCGCGCGCCGACCTGGAGCGCTTCGGGATGGCGCCGCGCGCGACGCCGCGCGTGTCGGATGTGATCATCGTGTCGGGGACGCTGACGCTCAAGATGGCGCTCCGCACGAAGCTCCTCTACGACCAGATGCCCGAGCCGAAGTACGCCATCTCCATGGGGAGCTGCGCCAACTGCGGCGGCCTCTTCCAGCTCGCATACTCGGTCTGCGACGGCGTCGACCGCGTGATTCCGGTCGACGTCTACGTCCCGGGGTGTCCGCCCCGGCCCGAGGCGCTGACCGAAGGCCTCATCAAGCTGCAGGAGAAGATCGCGCAAGAGCGCTGGCTCGTGCGCAAAGCCGAGCCGGTGGGAGTGCGCGCCTGATGGCGATGGACGCCGCGGGGCTGCACGCCCGACTCCGTGAGAAGTTCGGCGACGTCGTGGGTCCGCTCGAAGGCAGCGGGCGGAACGCGTCGGCGACCGTCGCGCCGGCGCGCATCGCCGAGGTCGGGGAGTTCTTGAAGACGGATCCGGCGCTCCGCTTCGACTGCCTCTCGAACCTCTCGGGCGTCGACTACCCGAAGCAGGGTCACATCCAGATCGTCTACCACCTCTTCTCGTACCTGCACCGACACGCCTTCGTGCTGCGCGTGAACGCGCCGCGCGACAACCCGCAGGTGGCGACCGTCTCCAGCGTGTGGAGCCACGCCGACTGGCAGGAGCGCGAGGCGTTCGATCTCCTCGGCGTCACGTTCGAGGGGCATCCAGATCTCCGCCGCATCCTCATGCCGGAGGACTGGCCGGGCCACCCGCTGCGCAAGGACTTCGTCGAGCCCGAGTCGTACCACGGCATTCCGACCTCGCGAGAGAGCCTCCTGAAGGCCTAGTCGGATGAGCCTCGCGGGATTCGAAGTCGAGGTCCAGCGCTCGAAAGACGACGGCGGCGTCGTCACCGAGGACATGACCCTGTCCATGGGGCCGCAGCACCCCTCGACGCACGGGGTGCTCCGCTTCGTCATCCGCGCCGACGGCGAGGTCATGAAGGAGGCGATCCCCGACATCGGGTACCTCCACCGCTCGATCGAGAAGATCGCCGAGAAGGTCGGCTGGCACGGGTTCCTCCCGTACACCGACCGGGTCGACTACGTGGCGGCGATGTTCTGCAACCACGGCTGGTCGCTCGCCAGCGAGCAGTTGGCCGGCATCGAGGTGCCGAAGCGCGGCGAGTACTGCCGCGTCATCGCCGACGAGCTCTGCCGCATCCACAGCCATCTCCTCGGCGTGGGATCGATGGCCATGGACATCGGCGCCTTCACGCCGTTCACGCACGCGATCCGCGAGCGCGAGTACCTGAACGACCTCTTCGAGGAGCTGTGCGGCGCGCGGCTCACGTTCCACTACATGCGGATCGGGGGCGTCGGCTGGGATCTGCCGGCCGGCTGGATCGACAAGCTCTCGCATTTCCTGGATCGCTTCGAGCCGCTCATCGACGAGTACGACCGCTTGATCTCGTTCAACAAGATCTTCGTCGAGCGGCTGGCCAACGTCGCCCCGATCACGGCCGAAGAGGCGATCGACTACAACCTCGCCGGACCGAACCTGCGCGGCTCGGGCGTCCGCTACGACGTCCGCAAGGACGAGCCGTACTCCGTCTACCCCGAGCTCGAGTTCGACGTGCCGATCGGCACGGGTGAGAAGGGCACGGTCGGCGACTGCTTCGACCGCTACATCGTCCGCATGCGCGAGATGCGTGAGAGCTGCCGCATCCTGCGCCAGTGCGTCGTGCAGATTCCGGACGGCCCGGTGATCGCCAAGGTCCCGCGGAACCTGAAGCCGCCGGCCGGCGACGTCTACGTGCGGCTCGAGAGCGCACGCGGCGACATGGGCTGGTACGTCGTCTCCGACGGCACGGCGTTCCCCCACCGCTGCAAGATCCGCACGGGATCGTTCTCGGCGATCAGCATCGTGCCCAAGATCAGCCGCAACCTCATGATCGCCGACCTGATCGCGGTGATCGCGAGCCTCGACCTCGTCGCGCCGGAGATCGATCGCTGATGGCCGAGCTCGTGGGCAGCCTGTTCGCGGAGCCGACCTGGGTGCACTACCTGGGTGCCGCGCTCGCGTTCGGGACGATCATCGTGTTCGGCCTCGTGCTCCCGATCGCCGGCATCACCACCTGGGTCGAGCGCCGCATCATGGGCCGGATGCAGAGCCGCATCGGGCCGAACCGCGTCGGGCCGGCCGGGTTCCTGCAGTGGCTCGCCGACGGCATCAAGAACATGCTGAAGGAGGACATCGTGCCGAGCGCGGCCGATGGACCGCTCTTCCGCTTCGCGCCCTACGTCGTGATGGTGGGGTTCGTCGGCACCTTCGCGGCGCTGCCGTTCACGAGCGCGCTCATCGTGGCCGATCTCAACGTCGGCATCCTCTACGTCACGTCCGTGACCGCGCTCGTCGTCGTCGGAATTCTCATGGCCGGGTGGGCGTCGAACAACAAATGGTCGCTGCTCGGCGGTATCCGATCGGCGGCACAGATCGTCTCGTACGAGATCCCCGCCGGGCTCTCGATCTTCCCGATCGTCATGATGACCGGCTCGCTCGGCATGCAGGACATCATCAAGCTCCAGGGCTGGGCGCCGTGGTCGTGGAATCTCTTCGCCAACCCGTTCGCCTTCGTCGCGTTCTTCGTGTTCTTCGTCTCGGCGCTGGCCGAGGGGAACCGGACGCCGTTCGACCTGCCCGAGGCCGAGTCCGAGCTCGTCGCGGGCTTCGCGACGGAATACTCGGGCATGCGGAACCTCCTCTTCTTCATGGCCGAGTGGGGGAACCTGTACGTGATCGGCGCCATCGTGACGACGCTCTTCCTCGGGGGCTGGCAGATCCCCTTCACGTTCGAGAACAAGGTCGTGCAGCACGTGCTCGAGTTCGCGACGTTCTTCCTGAAGGCCTACGGCGTGGGCGTGCTCGTCCCGATCTGGCTGCGCTGGACGCTGCCGCGCATTCGCGTCGATCAGATGATGAGCATGTGCTGGAAGTATCTGGTGCCGATCGCGTTCGTGAATCTCATCGGGACGGCCGCGTGGATGATCTGGTCGCCGCTCTGGCTGCAGGTCGTCACGCGGATGGTGCTCGTCGTGTCGGCGGCGGCGGGCACGATGATGTTCGCGCACCGCGTGGTCTACCACCTGGAGTACGCGAAGCTCACGCGCGCCCATCTGCTGTTCAACCCGCTCGCCACGACGCGCTCTCCGGGGTGACGACGATGGGACTCGGGACCTACTTCCGCAGCATCAAGGACGCCATCACGACGATCGGCGAGGGCATGGCGATCACGGCATCGCACATGGTGCGGAAGCCGTTCACGATCGAGTATCCGGATCGCCTGCCCGACGGAATCCGCGTCCAGGACACGCTGCCCTTCCGCTACCGCGGCATCCTGGAGGTCGACCTCGAGATCTGCACGGCGTGTCTCGCCTGCGAGCGTGCGTGCCCCATCGACTGCATCGTGATCGAGGCCGAGAAGGACAAGGCTGCCGGCGGCCTCGTGATGACGCGCTTCGACATCGACATGGCCAAGTGCATGTACTGCGGCCTGTGCAGCGAGCCGTGTCCGACCGGGTCGATCCATCACACGCCCGAGTTCGAGGGCGCCGACTACTCGCTCGAGAGCCTCGTGCGTCGCTTCGTGCGAGCCCCCACGGTCGCCTACCGCCCGAAGAAGACGGGCGAGACCGACCCCGTGATCAAGCCGATCCTCGATCGCGGCATGCGCTACCTCGCCGAGTTCGCGAAGGGCGGCGAGTCGTAGCCGCCGGGTGCCGTCGGCGGGGCGTTCGCGTTTGCCCCCTCTCGGACCATTTGGTACAGGCCTCCGACTTCGACTCCGACGCCCGTGGTGTGACCCAAGTTGCCGTGTGAGCAGCGAATAGTGCCGATCACGACTGTCGTATTCTACCTTCTGGCGACGTTCACCGTCGTCTGCGCGCTCGGCGTCGCCCTGTCGAACAACATCATGTACTCGGCGTTCGCCCTCATGGGGACGCTGCTCGGGGTGGCCGGCACGTTCGTCGTCTTGGGCGCCGACTTCCTCGGCGTCGTTCAGCTCCTCGTCTACGTGGGCGGCATCCTCGTCCTCACGATCTTCGCGGTCATGCTGACGCACCGGATCGCCGACGTGCACGTCTCGAACCGCGCCGTCGCGCGGCCCCTGGCCGTGATCCTCGTCGGCGGGGTGTTCGCCTGGCTGGTGCGCGCCGGGACGGCGGCGAGCTGGGTCGCGAAGGAGGCCACCACGCCCCAGCCGACCACCTACGGCATCGGCAACGCCTTCCTCACGGACTACGTGCTGCCGTACGAGATCGCATCGCTGGTCCTGCTCGTCGCCCTCATCGGGGCGGTCGTCGTCTCGCGCAAGGAGATCGGCGGCTGATGGAGGGGGTGACGGTCACCCACTTCGTCGTCCTGTCGGCGATCCTGTTCTCGCTCGGGCTCTTCTGCGTCGTCACGCGGCGGAACGCGCTCGGTATCCTGATGGGCATCGAGCTCATCCTCAACTCCGCCAACGTCAACTACGTCGCCTTCGCCCGCTACGGCCAGACCGGTTACGACGGGCAGGTGTTCGCCATCTTCGTCATCATGCTCGCGGCCGCCGAGGCGGCGATCGGGCTCGCGATCGTGCTCGGTATCTACCAGACGTTCGAGACCATCGACGTCGACGCGACGGATCGGTTGCGCGGATGAGCGAGACGCACGTCGCGCAGACGCCGTACGTGGCGCTGATCCCGCTCCTGCCGCTCGCGGGCGCGATCGTGCTCGGCTTCTTCGGCGAGCGCATGCAGGCGCGGCTCGGGAAGCACGCGGTCGGCACGCTCGCGGTCGCGACCGTGACGGCGTCGTTCGTCCTCTCGCTGATCGCGTTCCTGCAGCTCGTCGGCATGGAGGAGCACGCGCGCGAGGGCGGGTTGCTCGTCACGCTGCTGCCGTGGATCCACGTCGGCACGCTCAACGTCGACCTGGCCTTCCAGGTGGATCCGCTCTCGTCGGTGATGATCCTCGTCGTGACGGGGATCGGCGCGCTGATCCACCTCTACGCGACGGCGTACATGCACGAGGACCCCGCCTTCTGGCGGTTCTTCGCGTACCTCAACCTCTTCATCTTCGCGATGCTGACGCTCGTCCTGGGCGACAGCCTGCTGCTCATGTTCGTCGGCTGGGAGGGCGTCGGCTTCTGCTCGTGGGCTCTCATCGGCTTCTGGCACACGGAGCTGCCGAACACGACCGCGGCCAACAAGGCGTTCCTCTTCAACCGCATCGGCGACTTCGGCTTCGTGCTGGGCATCTTCCTCCTCTTCTGGAGCCTGGATGCGCACGGGCATGCGACGCTCGTCTTCCGGCACCTGCGCGAGCACGCGCACCTGCTGGACGGGATGCAGCTCTGGGGCTGGCCGGTCGTGACCCTCATCACGTTCTTCCTCTTCGTCGGCGCGACCGGGAAGTCGGCCCAGATTCCGCTCTACGTCTGGCTGCCGGACGCGATGGCCGGCCCGACGCCGGTCTCGGCGCTGATCCACGCCGCCACCATGGTGACGGCGGGTCTCTACATGATCGCGCGAATGAACTTCCTGTTCTCGATGTCCCCGGCGACACTCCACGTCGTCGCGATCATCGGCGCCGCGACGGCGGTCGTCGCCGCAACCATCGCCATCACGCAGAACGACATCAAGAAGGTGCTCGCGTACTCCACGGTCTCGCAGCTCGGCTACATGTTCCTCGCCATGGGCGTCGGCGACTACGTGGCCGGCATGTCGCACGTGATCACGCACGCGTTCTTCAAGGCGTGCCTGTTCCTCGGCTCGGGCAGCGTCATCCATGCGATGCACCACGAGCAGGACATGCGGAAGATGGGCGGGCTCCGCCCGTACATGCCGCGGACGTTCTGGACGTTCCTGGTCGCGACCCTCGCGATCGCCGGCGTCCCGGGCCTCGCGGGCTTCTGGTCGAAGGACGAGATCCTGTGGATGGCGTACGCGAGTCCGCTCGGCGGCACGGCGCTGTGGCTGACGGGCGTCGCCGTCGCGGCGCTCACCGCCTGCTACATGTTCCGCCAGGTCTACATGACCTTCTTCGGCGAGCCGCGCTGGAACGGACACGACGCCCAGCACGGGCACGGTGACGCCCACACGGCGCACGACGACCACGGTCACGGAGGCGGCCATGCGACGCCGCACGAGTCGCCCTGGCAGATGACCGTGCCGCTCATCGTGCTCGCGATCGGCGCGGTCCTGAGCGGCCTCATCTGCCTGCCGCACTGGATGCCGCTCTCGGGCCTCCTCGACCACTGGCTCGAGCCGGTCGTGAAGATGCCCGAGGAGGTCCACCACTGGAAGCACGAGGCCTACTCGCTCACGGTCGAGTGGGCCGTGATGGCGGTGTCGATCCTCGGCGCCTTCGGCGGCATCGCGCTCGCGACCCTGGTCTTCAAGACCGGGACGATCCCGCCCGAGCGGTTCAGCAACCTCGCCGGCGGCTGGCTCTACCGCGGCTCGCTCAACAAGTGGTGGGTCGACGAGCTGTACGATGCGACCGTGCTGCGCGCGACGCTCGTGCTGACGCACGTGCTCGCCTGGTTCGACGGCAACATCATCGACGGCATCGTCAACGGCGCCGCGGCCCTCGTGCGCGTCGTGTCGCGCGTCGAGGGGCTCTTCGACAACTACGTCGTCGACGGCGCCGTCAACGGCGTCGCGAACGGCACCTTCGCGATCGGGCGGCACGTGCGGCAGATCCAGAGCGGCGCCATCAGCGCCTACCTCTTCGTCGTGGTCGCGGGCGTGCTCGGCGGGGTCCTGGCGTACTACTACCTGGCGTTCGCAGGAACGCCCTAGGAAAGCGGCGAATGGAACACTTGCTCTCAGGGATGGTCTTCTTCCCGCTCGTCGGAGCGGCGCTCGTGCTGTGTCTGCCCTCGACGCGGCACGATCTCATCCGAGGGACGGCGACGGCGTTCACGATCCCCGGCCTGCTGGGCGCGTTCTCGCTCTTCCAGCGCTTCAATCCAGAGGGCGGCTTCCAGTTCGTCGAGCGGGTGCCGTGGATCCCCGCCTACAACATCGAGTACTTGGTCGGCGTCGACGGGATCAGCGTCACCATGGTGCTGCTGACGGCGCTCCTCTCGACGCTCTGCATGGTCGCGTCGTTCGGGATCGAGAAGGCGCCGAAGGGCTACTTCGCGCTCTTCCTGTTGCTCGAGACCGGCATGATGGGCACCTTCGTCGCGCTCGACTTCTTCCTCTTCTACGTCTTCTGGGAGGTGATGCTGCTCCCGATGTACTTCCTCATCGGCATCTGGGGCGGCCCGCGGCGCGAGTACGCGGCGATCAAGTTCTTCCTCTACACGCTGCTCGGCTCGGTGCTGATGCTGGTCGCGCTCCTCTACCTCTACTTCACGCCGACGCCGCACAGCTTCGACATGACGAAGCTCGGCGTGCTGGTGGCCGACAAGATCCCGCTGAAGGTCCAGATGCTGCTGTGGCTGGCGCTCTTCATCGGCTTCGCGATCAAGATTCCCGCCTTCCCGTTCCACACCTGGCTGCCCGACGCGCACGTGGAAGCACCCACGGCCATCTCGGTCATCCTGGCCGGGGTGCTCCTGAAGATGGGGACGTACGGCATCCTGCGGATCAACTACGGCATCCTTCCGGCCGCGACGCTGGCGCCGATGTCGGACCTCGTCCCGGCCCTGGGCGGCCTCAGCGTCGCCTTCGTCGTCCTCGCCGCCCTCGGCACCTTCAACATCATCTACGGCGCGCTCTGCGCCATGGCGCAGCAGGACCTGAAGAAGCTGGTCGCGTACTCCTCGATCAGCCACATGGGCTACGTGATGCTCGGCATGGCCGCCTTCACCGACCAGGGCATCAACGGCGCCGTCCTGCAGATGTTCAACCACGGCACGATCACCGCCATGCTGTTCCTCCTCGTGGGCGTCATCTACGACCGTGCCCACCACCGCGACATCAACGGCTTCGGCGGCCTCGCATCGATCATGCCGCGCTACACGTTCGTCACCGGGTTCGCGTTCTTCGCCGCGATGGGCATCCCCGGCCTCTCGGCCTTCATCTCCGAGGTGCTGGTGCTGCTCGGGGCGTGGAAGGTCTATCCGCTGCTCACCGTCATCGCCGCCAGCGCGGTCGTGCTGACGGCCGGCTACATGCTGTGGGCGCTCCAGCGCATGTACCTGGGTGCGCCGAACCCGAAGTACGCGGACACGGGCTGGGAGATCAACGGGCGCGAGATCTTCACGCTGGTGCCGCTCGCGATCATCGTACTGGTGCTCGGCATCTACCCGAAGATCATCCTCGACCTGCAGGACCCCGCGCTCCGGCAGCTGAACACGCACGTCACCAGCGCCTCGCAGCCGGCGGCGCGGGCGATGCGGGTCGCGGCGGCCGGCGAGTAGGGCGGATGGATTCGACGCAGAGCCTCGCCTGGTTCGTCCCGGAGCTGATCCTCTCGGGGACGGTCCTCGTCCTCATCTTCTTCGACCTCATCGCGGTTCAGCGCGACGAACGCGCGAGCGGCGTCGGCATCGTGGCGCTCGCGGGGGCGATCGCTGCCGTCGTGACGTCGCTCGCCCTCTGGGGCGCGGCGCCCACGTGGCTCTTCGGGCGCATGATCGTGCTCGACCCGTTCGCGGTGTTCTTCAAGGTGCTGCTCGGGCTCTCGCTCGTGGCGGCGATTCTCATGTCGCTCGGCTCGCGCGAGGTGGCGGGGCGCGCGAATGAGGGCGAATATTACACGCTGCTCGTCTCGAGCGGGCTCGGCATGCTGCTGATGGCGTCGGCCGGCAACCTCTTGATGGCATACCTGTCGCTCGAGTTCGTGAGCCTCACGTCGTACGTGCTGACGGGCTTCCTGCGCCACAACCGGCGCTCGGGCGAGGCCGCGCTCAAGTACCTCATCTACGGCGGCGTCGCGTCGGGCGCGATGATCTACGGCATGAGCTGGATCTTCGGTCTCACGGGCTCGATGGACTACGGCGTCATCGCGCAGCGCGTGGTCGCGCTCGACGCGCAGAGCCAGGACGCGCTCTTCGTGGCGCTGCTGCTCGTGCTTGCCGGCTTCGGCTACAAGATCTCGGCGGTGCCGTTCCACATGTGGGCGCCCGACGTCTACACCGGCGCGCCGATCCCCGTCACGGCGTTCCTCGCCGTCGGCTCGAAGGCCGCGGGGTTCGCGATCCTGCTCCGCTTCTTCAACTTCGGCATCGGCGACGCGGCGGAGGCGGTCCCCGGCGGCGTGGCCTTCCTGTCGCTCGTGATGGCCATCTGCTTCCTCACCATGACGCTCGGGAACCTGGCCGCGCTGCCGCAGCAGAACATCAAGCGGCTGCTCGCATACTCGTCGATCGCGCACGCGGGCTACGCCCTCCTCGGCGTGGTCGTGTTCCGCGAGGACGGCGTGCGCGCCGCGCTCGTGTACCTCACGGTCTACTATCTGATGAACCTTGGCGCCTTCTGGGTGGTCATGCTGGTCGCGAACCAGACCGGGCGCGAGGACGTCGACAGCTATCACGGGCTCGCCTGGCGCGGCGGGGCGGCGCCGGCGGTCGCGCTCACGGTCTTCCTCGCCTCGCTCGCCGGCCTGCCGCCGCTCGCGGGCTTCATCGGCAAGTTCTACGTGTTCGCGGCCGGCATCCGCGGCGGCGCGGTGGCCCTGGTCGTGGCCGGCGCGCTCAACAGCGTCGTGTCGCTCTACTACTACTTCCGTATCGTGAAGGCGATGTTCTTCGAGGAGCCGACGGCCGGCGAAGCGACGCTCGAGTTCCCGCCCTTCGGTGTCGGCGCCCTCGTCGCGCTCGCCACGCTGACGATCGTGCTCGGCGTGTACTTCGGCCCCCTCTACGACGTGGCCGGCACGGCGATGCACGTGTTCCGCGGCTGACGGGGCACCGATGGCCGGTGGCGTCCTCTACGTCGTCGCCACGCCGATCGGAAATCTGGAGGACGTGACCCTGCGTGCCCTGCGCGTGCTCCGCGAGGTCGACGTCGTCGCCGCGGAGGACACGCGCCGCACGCGCATCCTGCTCCAGCACCACGGCATCGCGAAGCCGCTCGTCGCCTACCACGACGCCGTGGAGCGCACGCGCGCGCCGGCGCTCGTGGAACGCCTGCGGCGGGGCGAGCGCGTGGCGCTCGTGTCGGACGCGGGCACGCCGGGGATCGCCGATCCGGGCTATCACCTGGTCCGGCAGGCGCTCGCGTCAGGCGTGCAGGTCGTGCCGGTCCCCGGGCCGTCGGCGGTGGCGGCCATCACGTCGGTCGCCGGGCTGCCCGTCGATCGGTTCGCCTTCGAGGGCTTCCTGCCGAACCGCTCGGCGGCGCGCCGGCGGCGCTTGGGCGACCTGGCGCGCGAGGAGCGCGCCCTCGTCTTCCTCGAGGCGCCGACGCGGGTCGTCGCGATGCTGGGGGACGCCCTGAGCGCGCTCGGCGATCGTGAAGTGGTCGTTGGACGCGAGCTGACGAAGCTCCACGAAGAGATCCTGCGAGGGCGCGTCTCGGAGGTGCGCGCGGCGCTGGCGGCCCGCGCGAAGGTGCTGGGCGAGCTCGTGATCGTGGTGGCGGGCGCGCCGGACGCAACCGAGGGCGCTGCGCCGCCCGACCTCGACGCCCACATCCGGCGCCTGCGCTCCGAGGGGCTCGGCGTCCGCGACGTCGCGGCGCGGCTCGCGGCCGAGACGGGCCGGTCACGGCGCGCGATCTATCAGCGGGCGCTCGAGCTCGAGCGCGGCGGAGCGGCCTGAGTCGGGCGCTCGACCCTGGCCCTCGGCGCGCGCGGCAGGAGCTCGAACTGGTGTGTGCCGGGCTCGAGCGTCGGCAGCGCGAACGCCAGCGTCCGCCAGTCCGCCTGCAGCGGCTGTACGCCAACCGGCGTGCCGTCGATCAGCAGCTCGAGTCGATTGGCCGCCATCGCGACGCTGTCGAGATGCGTGCGGGCAATGAGCTTCAGGACGGCGCTGCGGCCGTCTCGAACCTCGACCCACTGCTTCCCGAGCGTCGGCGCCAACAGCGTGTAGGAGACGGTGCCTCCGCTCGGCGGGCTCGGCGCGTCGTCGATCTCGACCGCGAACAGGGCGTCGTGATCCTGGTGCAGCCCGTCCGGTGTGGCGCCATCGAGCCGTGAGGGCGAGGGAAGGGCGATCCGGCTGCCGGTCGCGGCCGAGACGCAGATCACCATCAGGATGGCGGGCGTCGCGAGCAGGAGCCTGCGCGTGACGGCAGGGCGGGGGGCCGGAGCCAGCGCGACCCAGGCGGTCCCGAGCAGCAGGCTCGCCGTCACGTCCGTCGGCCAGTGGCGGGCGAGGACGACCCGCGTCACGGCGACGGCGAGCACGTACACACACCCGCCGACTGCCAACGCCGCGCGCAACGGTCCGAAGTCTCCTCGGGCGGCACGGGGTAGTGCCAGGCGCCACGCGGTTCCGACGCACAACGCCGCGTTCATCACATGGCCGCTCGGAAAGCTGTCGCCCACCACGTTCCACGGCAGTGCGGCGGGCCGAACCCGGTGGAAGACGGCCTTCAGCGCCCAGGCGAGGAGCAATCCGACCGCAAGCTGGACGAGGATCGCGGCGATCCTCCACGTGTCCTGGCCGCGCCGGAGGGCGACGAAGATTCCTGCGATCACCAACCCCGCGCCCACGAACGGGGCCGCATGCGTGATGGCCCGGAACACCAACGCAACCTCGTGCGAGGGGAGGGAGCGGACGGCTGCGCTCACGTACGCATCGAGCCACTCGAGCCGTCCGTCCAGGAGCAGCGTCTGGACCCCGCAGGCGACGAGCGCCAACAGGCCCAGAACGACGTGCCTCGGATTCGGCACCCGGTCGTGTCGATCTGAAGGCACCATCCCAATCCTTAGCAGCCCTATCCTAAAGCCCGCGTGAAGGCGACGAGCTCGCGCCGTGGCGGGTTGAGATCGAGCGCGGGCTGGGCGAGAAGGGGCGCGCCATGGCGATCGTCGTCACGCGGGACTTCGACAAGACGCGCGAGCAGCTGACGGGCTGGCTCGCCCGGCGGTTGCCGGCGGGCTCGCGGCCGGCGCTCTCGGCGCTCGAGATCCCGCAGGGGGCGGGGCACTCGAACGAGACGCTGCTCTTCGAGGCGACGTGGACCGAGAACGGCGCGGAGAGCGCCCAGCGCTACGTCGCGCGCGTGAAGCCGTCGGGCAGGGCCGTCTTCCCCGAGTACGACATGCGCCTCCAGTTCGACTGCATGGACGCGCTGCGGAAGCGTACGCGCATCCCCGTACCGCACTGCGTGTGGTTCGAGGCGGACGCGTCGGTGGTCGGGCAGCCGTTCTACGTGATGGAGCGCGTCGACGGCGTGGTGCCATCGGACAACCCGCCCTTCGCGGTGATGGGCTGGCTCGCCGAGGCGTCGGCCGACGACCAGGCGAAGCTCTGGCGCCGCTCGCTCGAGGTGCTGGCCGAGCTGCACGCCCTCGACTGGCGGGCGATCGGGCTCGCCTTCCTCGATCGCCCACAGTACGGCGGCTCCGGGTTCGAGCAGCAGCTCGGCTACTACGCCGAGTACCTGCCGTGGGCGAAGGCCGGTGTGTCGCACCCGCTCCTCGACGACACCTTCGCGTGGCTGCAGGCGAAGAAGCCACGGGACCTCGGCCCCGTCGTTCTCAACTGGGGCGACGCGCGCATCTCGAACATGATGTATCGGGACTTCACGCCGGTCGCCGTCCTCGACTGGGAGATGGCCTGCACCGGCCCGGCCGAGGTCGACCTCGCGTGGTTCTGGTACATCGCGTACTTCCTGACCGAAGGGCTCGGCATCCAAAACCTGCCCGGCTTCCCCGATCGCGCCGGCCACGTGGCGATCTACGAGTCGATCACCAAGCGCCCAGTACGGAACCTCGACTACTTCGAGATGTGGGCGGCCTTCCGCTTCGGCGTGGTCATGGTGGCGATCGACGAGATGATGCGCGTCCACGGCGTCGACCTCGGCGCTGCCTCGCCGTCGGGCCTGGCGCTCGGCGCCCTCGAGCAGACCCGCGCCAGGCTCAACGCGGGCTGAGTCCGCGCGCCGCGAGAGCACGGTCATCGCGCCTCCCCCGTCGGCGAGAGCGCGATCACGCGGCTCGCGTGCGTGGCGCACGGTCGTCCCCCGGCAAAGTCGCTCGCGGGCAACGACCACACGTGGTAGCGCGACCGCGCGCCGTGCGGGTTCGTGGCGGGCGGCTCGATCGCGGAGGTTCTGACATCGGCCGGGGACGGTCCCAGCACGTTGCACGGGACGACGTTCCCCCCGAGGTAGAAGCGCAGCGCCCCGTCGAGCTCGCCGCAGGCGCACAGCCGGTCCCCCGGGCGGAGATGGGCGAGCACGCGATCGGCGAAGGGGCGCGTCGAGAGCCTGCTCGCCACCGGATACGTGCCGAACGCCGTGAGGCCGACGGTGGCGCCGAGTGCCGTCGCACCGAGCGCGGCGAGTCGAGCCGTCCTGCCGACGTTCGGCAGCGCCACGACGGCGAGCGCGCCGGCGACGATTGCGAGCGTCGCGGCGACGGCGCCACGCTGCGCGCGGACGGCGTCGAGCGCGGCCGGCAGGCGAGCCCGATCGGTTCCGGCCACGAGTGCGTCGAGGATCGGCCCGAGCGACGCGATCCGATCGAAGCCGACGATCGCCGCGCACGCGAGGACGGTGAGGCTCGTCGCAAGGAGGACCACACGTGCCGGCGTGCCGGGCGCACGCTCGGCCGATGCGGCGAGCGCGCCGCCGGTCAAGATCGCGAGCGGCGGGAAGACGGGCAGCAGGTAGGTGGACCGCTTACCGGCAGCAAGCGAGTAGAAGCCGAAGATCGCCACGATCCAGACGAGGAGGAAGGCGTCGTCGCCCTCCCGGCGACGCCACAGACGGTGCGCCACCGTCGGGAGCGCCAGCGTCCAGGGCAGGAACGCAACGGCGAGCGCGGGGAAGTAGTAGAGCGCGGCGTGCCGGTGGGCCACCGAGCCCCATCCGACGAAGCGCTGCACGTTCTCGTGAACGAGATGACGGCTCGCGAACGCGGCGCCACCACGCGTCCATGCCAGCGCGTACCACCCCACGCCCACGGCCAGCATCGCGCAGGCGCCAGGGACGTCGACGAGGCGCCGGAGCGAGCGTGGCTCGCGCCGCCTGAGCGCGTCGGCGACGACAACCAGGGTGGGAAGTACCAGGCCGACCGGACCTTTGGTCAGCATCGCTGCGCCCGACGCGAGATAGCCGGCGCGCACCGTCCGCCGTCGGGCCGGGTCCGCGCCGCCGACGTGCCACGCCCAGATCGCGACGATGACGAAGAAGGTGAGCGTCATGTCGACGCGGCTTTGCGTCGCGGCACGCATCCATTCGAAGGACGATCCGAGGACGAGCGCGGCGATGCATCCGGCGGCGAAACCGTAGGAGCGGGCCGCTGCAAGCGTCGTGAGGGCGACACCGAGCGCGCCCAGGACGACGCTCGGCAGGCGCACCGCGAACTCGTTCGCCCGCCCGGCACACGTGACGGCGACGGCGGCGAGCCAGTGAAAGAGGGGAGGCTTCGACGGGAGGTGCTGCGCGTCCGGCCGCGGCAGGACGATGTCGTCGCCCCGCAGCGCGCCCTGCACGACCAGGGCCTCGCGGGGTTCTCCCTTGTCGTAGAAGGGAAGGGAGGAGGCGACGGTCGCATACACCACGATGCTCACGGCGAACGCCGCGATCGCGGCCCACGTCGACGCGTCGGCATCCCGGTGCATGGCGCTCAAGCTGGCAGGTTCACCCTGACGGACGAATGAAGAAGTGCCGAGCGAGCACACGCTGGGCCGAGCAAGGCCCGGGCCGCACGACGCCCGCTCATCGGCGGTGGCCGCCGGCCACCGCTGGTCGCGGAGCGTATGAAGCGCGCAGGAACTTGCAGAGCTGCGAGCGATGCGGTTGAGGGGGGCACGATGCTCCCCCTGGTACCCCACCCGTCGACCCCCGAGCGGGCGTGGCGGATCGCCGCACGGGCCGAGCGAACGGCGGGCGGCGAGCTACGGCTCCGCTACGTGCTCGAGGGTGCACTCGCGGGGGTCCGCATTCCGCCTCCGGCTGCACTCCGGCGCGGGGCGGAGCTCTGGCAGCATACGTGCTTCGAAGCGTTCATCGCCGCCGAGGGCAAGCCCGGGTACGTGGAGCTCAACTTCTCGCCGTCGCGCGAGTGGGCGGCCTACGCGTTCCACCGCTATCGCGAGGGCGGCCCCCTGACGGACAGCCGCTTGGCGCCGCAGATCGTCGTCCGGCGCGAGAGCGAGCTGCTCGGCGTGGACGTGTTGGTCGAGCTGGAGGATCTGACGGTGTCGTATCGCGATGCCGCGCTGCGGATCGGCCTCTCGGCCGTCATCGAGAGCAACGCGGGCCGGTGCTCGTACTGGGCGCTCCGCCATCCGGCCGTGAAGCCCGACTTCCACCACGAGGACGGCTTCGCGCTCCGGCTCGAGGAGTCGCACGCGTGAGGTTCGGGATCGACCGGCTGCTCGAGGAGCCTGCGCTCCGCCGCCCGCTCGCTGGCCGGCGAATCGGCCTGGTCGCGCATCCGGCGTCGGTCACGCGCGATCTCTTCCACTCGCTCGACGCGCTCGTCGCCGTCGGCGACGTGAAGGTGACGGCGGCGTTCGGCCCGCAGCACGGCCTGCGCGGCGACAAGCAGGACAACATGGTCGAGTCGCCGGACTTCATGGATCCCGTGCACCGGATCCCCGTCTTCAGCCTCTACGGCGAGGTCCGCCGCCCGACCGCGGCGATGATGGACAACTGCGACGTCGTGCTGGTCGACCTGCAGGACGTGGGGACGCGCATCTACACGTTCGTCACGACGCTCCGCTACGTGCTGGAGGAGTCGGCGGCTCGGAAGAAGGCGGTGTGGGTGCTCGACCGCCCGAATCCGGTGGGCCGGCCCATCGAGGGCCTGCGCCTGCGTCCCGGGCAGGAGAGCTTCGTCGGGGCGGGACCGCTGCCGATGCGTCACGGGCTCACCATGGCCGAGCTGGCGAAGTGGTTCGTGCGCGAGCTGCGCCTCGACGTGGAGCTCACCGTCGTCGAGATGGAGGGATGGCGGCCGTCGGAGGCGCCCGGCTACGGCTGGCCGCTCGGCGAGCGGTCGTGGGTGAATCCGAGCCCGAACATCCCGAGCCCGTGGACGACACGGTCGTACCCGGGAACGGTCCTGCTCGAAGGCACGACGCTGTCGGAGGGTCGAGGGACGACGCACCCGCTCGAGGTGCTGGGCGCGCCGGATCTCGATGCGCGTACGCTCGTCGAGACCATGACGTCGCTCGCGCCGCAGTGGCTGCGCGGCTGCCGGCTGCGTCCCTGCTGGTTCGAGCCGACGTTCCACAAGCACGTCGGGAAGCTGTGCGCGGGCGTGCAGATCCACGTCGACGATCCGGCATACGACCCCGAAGCGTTCCGGCCGTGGCGTCTGATCGCGGTCGCGTTCAAGGCGCTGCGCACGCTACGGCCCGACTATCCGCTGTGGCGCGACTTCGTCTACGAGTACGAGCCAGGGCGGAACCCCATCGACGTCCTGAACGGCGGGCCGCTGCTGCGGGAGTGGGTGGACGATCCGGCGGCGAGCGTCGCGGATCTGGAGGCGAACGCGCTCGCCGACGAAGCGGCGTGGCGCTCGGAGCGGGGCGGGGTGGAGCTGTACTGAGGTGCGGGTGAACGGCGGACGGGCTGCAGGCGCACCATGGTGGTGCGGTCGACGGCGCGACGCGCGGGCTGGGTCTTGCCATCACCATCGGCGGTCGAGCACGATCCGCGCCGTGACGGCCAAACTCCACGAGGAGGTCGGCGCGTGACGCGGCGAAAGCCTCCGGGCGAAACGTGGGAATCGTGGGCGGAGAGTCAGATCCGCGAGGCCATGGAGCGCGGCGAGTTCGACAAGCTGGCCGGTGCCGGCAAGCCGCTGCCGAACATCGACGACCCTCCGGACGACATGTGGTGGGTGCGCGAGAAGCTTCGTCGCGAGAACGTGTCGTACCTGCCGCCGACCCTCGCGATCCGCAAGGAGCTCGAGGACGCCCTCGAGCGCGTCGCGCGAACGGAGTCGGAGACCGAGGTTCGCCGGATCGTCATGGCCATCAACGAGCGCATCGTGCGGATCAATTCGCGAGCGACGTCCGGACCCGCATCGAACGTCATGGCGCTCGACGTCGAAGCGGTCGTCGGCACATGGCGAGCGACGCGTCGACGCTGACCGCCGCGGGCCGGGTCGTCGCGATAGACGAGCGGTACCATATGGTCGACGGCCACCCCAAGCGCTTCTTCGAGCGCGACGACGTGACGGCGCTGTTCGCGACCGGCTGGCGCACGCTCGGGATGGAGGAGCTGGATGCTTTTCATTCGCGGCATCGCCCCGCAGACTGAAGCGCATGAAGCTCCTGCGAGCGCACGCGGCCCTGCTCGCGACGCTCGTCCTGGTGGTCGCAGCTTGCGATCGTGGCGAGACGCCCCTCGCGCAGGCGGCATCGCAGGCCGAGGCTCCCACCGTCTGGCCGCCGCGCGTCGGCGAGGCGTACCCGGACCTGCACCTCATCGATCAGACGGGACGCGTGACGGCGCTCTCGTCCTTCGAGGGCAGCGTGATCCTCGTCGAGATGATCGGCATGACGTGCCCCGCCTGCCAGGGCTTCTCGGGCGCGAAGCGGCTCGGCACGTTCGGCGGCGTCGAGTCCGACGGCGGCCTGCCCGCGATCGACGAGCTCGTGCCGCAGTACGCGCGTGGCGTCACGTTCCCGAGTGACGACCTGGTCTTCGTGCAGATCCTCCTCTTCGACATGAAGCTCGGCGCGCCGACCGGGGACGACGCGCGCGCGTGGGCCCAGCACTTTGGTCGCGACGTCGCGAAGCACCAGTACGTGCTCGCAGGCGGACCCGCGCTCCACAACGATGCGAGCTTCGTGATGGTACCGGGCTTCCAGCTGATCGATCGCCGCTTCGTGCTGCGCTGGGACGCCACCGGGCACAGCCCTCGCCACAACCTCTATACCCAGCTGCTGCCGGCCATCCCGGCGCTCCTGAAGGGGGGCTGAGATGCGCCTCGTCGTGCTGGCGACGCTGGTCCTGCTCGCCCGATCCGCGGCCGCGATGTCGGTCGACGCGGCGTACGCGTCCATCCCGCACCGCCGGACGGTGTTCGATCGGGGTGCGGCGACCATGAGCACAGAAGAGGCGGACGCCCTGGCCCGGCTGTTCACGCTCGTCGATCGCGCGATCGTCGCCCGCGTGACGAAGGCGGGCCATGACGGCGTGCTGACCGACCTCCGCACGCTGGAGCTGCCGGAGCGCCTGCGTCGCGTGCACGCCCTGGTGACCGAGGCCGTGGTCGCGGAGCGCGCCTACATCGTCGACGGCGAGCAGGCGGGCGTGCAGACGGCCAGTGCACGCCTGCACGCCGCGTACGCCGAGCTGATGCGCCTCTACCCCGGCGAGAACGCGCACAACCGCGACGCGTTCTACGACTATCTGTGCGCGCTCGATTTCCTGTAGCGGTCAGAGCTTCCCGTACGCCCGCTCGCGGAACGCCCGCGCGCCGGCCCCGTCGCCGAGCCGCTCGCAGGCGTCGGACGCCTTCGCCAGGGCGGAGCGATCGCACGCCCCCGGCGCGATCGCGGTGTACTGACGGAGCGCACGCCGGTAGTCGCCGGCGGCGAAGAACACGTCGCCGGCCAGCTCCTTCAGCTCGTCGTCGTCGGCGTGCGCCGCGGCGTAGGCCTCGATCGCGTCGATGCCGACGGCAGCCACGCCGCGCGTGACGACGTCGAGGAGCAGGCGATAGCCGACCAGCAGGGCGTCCTCGGCGGGCAGCAGCGCCTGCGCCGCCGCACCGGCGCGATCGCGCGCCATCCACATCTTGGCCTTGAGCGCGAGCACGCGGTCGTCGTCGCGCAGGCGTGCGCCCTCGCCGTCGGCGATGCCGAACGCCGTGGCCCAGTCGCCCTGACGCGCGGCGGTGAGGATCAGGTTGAGCGTCGGCTCGGGGAGCGACGGCGCGGCCTCGTGCGCCTCGGCGAAGTCGCGGCGGGCCGCGTCGTACTGGTGCGACGCGAGCAGCACGACGCCGTGGGTGTTGAGGCAGAGGGCGCGCTCGATTCCGGCGCGCGCCTTCTCGAGCGCTTGGTTCATGAGCTTGAGAGCCCGGTCGGGATCGTGGGCGAGGTACGCGGAGAGGCCGGCGACGTAGGGATCGTTCACGTCCTTGCGCTCCGAGGCGCCGCGGATCGGGATGAAGCCCGGCAGGACGTCCAGGTCGGTCCGCATGAGCTCGATCTGGCGGTCGACCAAGCTGCGCCGCGGCGGCGGCGTCGCGATCGCGCCGGGCTTGCGCGCGAAGATGTCGTTGCGGCCGATGTTGAGGGAGTCGATGTAGTACCGGACGCTCGAGCGATCGCGGAGATCGCCGATGAACGAGAAGATGCTGACGCCGCTTCCGGGCGAGCCGGGGGCGTTGGGCTGGTTGCGAAGGCTCACGAAGGGCGGATCGTCCCCGACGCCGACGGCGATGTCGTACGTCCCGCGCCCGACGTCGTACACGATGTCGAAGCGGTACCACTGGAAGGGATCGAAGCGCGGCAAAAGCACCTGCGGGATCCAGTCGGAGACGTGCTCGATCCGGCCGTTGCGGAAGATGAGCCAGAGCGCGATCCCCTGCGGCTCGACGTTGAAGCGGGCCGGACCAGCGAGCGCGATGTTCAGCTCCTCCTCGCGCTGGGTCGGCATCAGGTAGAACTGGACGTAGAGCTTCCCGTCGTCGACCTGGGGGAAGTAGCCCTGGATCTCCGGGAACGCGTTGTTGCCGGGCACGTCTTCGATGACGACGCTCTCGTACGCCGTGACGTAGTAGTCCTCCGAGAGGTCGACGTGCCCGTTCGCGTGCTCGAAGACGATGAAGGTGTCGGGTCCGGTCTCGACCCGCCCGTCGTCGAAGGAGTACGAGACGAGATCGCCGCGCTCGGCGACCACCGCGAAGGCGAGGGTCGTCGAGAACAGCAACGCGAGCGCGATCAGCCGCGACACGACTGCTCCAGACGGCGAAGCCACCGGCGCCACGCCCGCAGCGGCTCGGCGCGCGCGGCGTCCGGCGCCCACGGATGATAGGCGTGCGAGGCGCCGGTCATGATGCGCAGCGAGACGATCGCGGCATAGCGCGCTTGCCGATCGGTGGACGCGAGCCCGGTCACGTAGCGGCGGGCGTGCGCGATGCGTTCGTCGCATTCGTCGTAGGTCGTGACGAGCGTCGCGTACATGAAGCGGCCCAGCTCGGGGTCGAGCTCGACGCCTTCAGTCGTCACCAGCTCGTGAAGATCCGTGCTGCGGACGGCCGGGTCGACCACCGCGAGCGCATAGCGGTGGAGGTCCTGGAAGAACGAATCCTCGCCGTCGACGTCGGTGTCCAGCGTCGCCTTCGCCGCGACAGACTTGATGTTGAGACTCCCGAGGGCGAACAAGATCGTGGTGCGAGTCTCGCGATCGGCGGTGGGATACGCGTCCAGGAGCGGCGGCACGGCCGCGGCACCGACTGCCGCGAGCTCGGTGTAGCGCCCGGCGCGGGCGAGCTCGATCGGGTCGGCCGCGGACGCGAAGCTGGGGAGGACGGAGAGGATGACGACGAGTCGCAGTGCTGGGATGCGTGGCCGCATGGCGTGGGACGCTCGCCATCAGTGTGTCGGTGGGACCCCGAGGTCTCAAGACGAGGGCGCCCGGAAGGTGGTCCGGCGAGCGTTTCTCACGATCGCCGTCGCCTGCGTCATCGCCGGGACGGCCGGCATCGCGGTCAGCAAACCGCCGCGCTGCGGTGGCGCCGTAGCAGGTCACGCGCTACGCGTGGTCGCGCGTCGCCTGTCCGTACCACCAGACGTAGCCGTCGGGGTCGTCGAAGGAGAAGTTCCGCTCGCCCCAGGGCTGCTCGTAGATCTCGCTCACCTTCACGCCGAGACTCCGCAGGCGCGCGTGCTCTGCGCGTGCGTCGTCCACCTGGACGGCGACGTGCATGCCGCCGGCGTAGGGGCGCGCGTCCTTGCTGCGCTCGTCGGCGTGGATCACGAGGTAGCCGCTCCCGAACGAGAAGCCGGCAACACCGGGCTCGTCGGTGCCGAGCTTCCAGCCGAGCGTCTCAGCGTAGAACTTCTTGCTGCCCGCGAGGTCCGAAACGTTCGCGAACACGTAGAAGATGCCCTTCGTCATGACGTTCCCTCCGTGTAGCGCATCGCGCAGACGACGTTGCCCTCGGGGTCCTCGAATCGGATGAGCGTGCCGACGCCGACGATCTCGTGCTCGTCGAGCACGAGCTTCCCGCCGTTCGCGACGACCGCTGCCTTGATCGTGGCGAGATCGCCGACGGAGATCGTGCACTCGAACCCGGTCCGGACGCGCCCCGTGCCGGCGTGGAGGCGCTTGCTGAGGGAGCCATGGATGCCCGGGTCGACGGGCGTCCCAGTGTGGATCAGGTAGAAGTCCGGCGGACCCCAGGCCTCGAAGCGCCAGCCGAAGACCCGCTCGTAGAAGCGCCGGGCGCGCTCCACGTCGTCGGCAGGGACGTCGAAGTGGGCGATGTTGTTGGCCACGAGTGCCTCCTAACGCCGGCGAGGGTCGACGGTCTCGCGCTATTCTGTCATCGTATGTCGGAAATGCGCCAAACGAAGCCGGGCGGGATGCTCATCCGCACGCTGGCGGTGGGCTACGCGTCCGGGACCGTGCTCGAGCATCACACCCACGACTGGGCGCAGCTCGTCTACGCCACCGACGGCGTGATGACCGTCGAGAGCGAGCAGGGCACCTGGGTCGTCCCTTCGCACCGGGCCGTGTGGATCCCCGCCCGCATCGGGCACTCGATCGGCATGTCGGGTCGCGTTTCGATGCGCACGCTCTACATCGAGCCCGGGCTCGTGCGCGCTCTGCCGGCGGGCTGCTGCGTCGTCGCGGTCTCGCCGCTCCTGCGCGAGCTGATCCTGCACGTGATCGCGCGATCGCCCTTGCGCCGTGAGGTCGCCGAGCACCGGCGGCTCGCCGATGTCCTGGTGGATCAGCTCCGCGAGCTGCCGGCCGTCCCCCTCGAGCTGCCCGTGCCGCGCGACGAGCGCGCGCTGCGTCTCGCGCACCGGCTGCGTGAGGAGCCGGGAGAGACGGCGCCCGTCGATCGGCTCGCACGTTCGGCTGGGGCGAGCCGGCGGACGCTGGAGCGCTTGTTCCGCAAGGAGACCGGCATGTCGCTCGGCCGCTGGCGCCAGCAGGCGCGCCTGCTGCAGGCGATGCGCCTCCTCGCCCGCGGCGAGCCGGTGACGTCGATCGCGCTCCAGGTCGGGTACGACAGCCCGAGCGCCTTCATCGCAACCTTCAAGAGTTTGCTCGGCACCACGCCCGGGCGATACTACAGGGCCCACGCCCAACGCAGCCGATGACCCGCCAACAGCTGGAAAACCTCAACATCGCGGCGCTCGACCTGATGCCGCCGCCGGACGAGCTGCACGCTCGCGTGCCCCAATCCGACCGTGCTTCCGAGACGGTCGCGGCGGGGCGCGCGACGCTCCAGCGCATCCTCGATCGCACCGATCCCCGCCTCTTCATCGTGGTCGGCCCGTGCTCCATCCACGATCCGGTGGCGGGCTACGACTACGGCCAGCGCCTCGCACGTCTCGCCGCCGAGGTGCGCGATACGCTCGTCCTGGTCATGCGCGTCTACTTCGAGAAGCCGCGCACGTCGACCGGCTGGAAGGGCTTCATCAACGACCCGCGCATGGACGATTCCTTCCACGTCGAGGAGGGGATGGAGAAGGCGCGTGCGTTCCTGCTGAAGGTGGCGGAGCTCGGCCTTCCGGCCGCGACCGAGGCGCTCGACCCGATCGGGCCGCAATACCTGGGCGACCTCGTCTCCTGGACGGCCATCGGCGCACGCACGTCGGAGTCGCAGACCCATCGCGAGATGGCGTCGGGTCTCTCGACGCCGGTCGGGTTCAAGAACGGCACCGACGGCAGCACCGAGGCGGCGATCAACGCCATCAAGTCGGCGGCGAGCCCGCACGCCTTTCTCGGCATCAACATGCAGGGCCGCTCGTCGATCGTACGGACGCGCGGCAACGCCTACGGCCACCTGGTGCTGCGCGGCGGAGGCGGGCGGCCGAACTACGACACCGTCAGCATCGCCACCGCCGAGAAGGCCCTGGTCGCGGCGAAGCTCGCGCCGAACGTCGTGATCGACTGCTCGCACGCGAACTCGTCGAAGGACCCGAACCTGCAGCCGCTCGTCATGGCGGACTGCGTCCACCAGATCCGCGACGGCAACCGCTCCATCGTCGGGCTCATGGTCGAGAGCAACATCGAGGCGGGCAACCAGCCGATCCCCGAGGATCTCTCGAAGCTGCGCTACGGTTGCTCCGTGACCGACCCCTGCGTCGACTGGGCGACCACCGAGACCATGATCCGCGCAGCGCGCGTGACGCTGAAGGACGTCCTGCCGCGGCGCGCGCGATGACGAAGCGGCGGTGCCCCTGGCCGCGCACGCCGCTCGACGTCGAGTATCACGACCGCGAGTGGGGCGTTCCCGTGCACGACGACCGGCGGCTGTTCGAGCTCCTGGTCCTCGAGGGTGCGCAGGCGGGCCTCGCATGGTCGACGATCCTGAAAAAGCGGCCCGGCTACCGCCGCGCATTCGCCGGCTTCGACCCACGCAAGGTGGCGCGCTTCCGCTCCACCGACGCCGCGCGCCTCATGCGCGACGCCGGCATCGTGCGCCATCGCCAGAAGATCGACGCCGCGATCGGGAACGCCCGCGCCTTCCTGAGGGTGCAGGACGACTTCGGGTCGTTCGATCGCTACGTCTGGCGGTTCGTCGGCGGACGTCCCCTCCAGGGCCGGCGCCGGAGCCTCCGCGCCGTCCCCGCCCGCACCGCCGAGTCGGACGCGCTCAGCCGCGACCTGCGGGCGCGCGGCTTTCGCTTCGTCGGCTCGACGATCTGCTACGCCTTCATGCAGGCCGTCGGCATGGTGAACGACCACCTGATCACGTGCTTCCGCCACCGCCGGCTCGCGGGGCGGCCGCGGCGATGACCGCTCACGACGCCGGCGCAGCCTCGTAGATCCGCAGCGTCGGCGGCTCGGCCGCGAGCGCCCCGGCGCTCGTGACGAACTCGCCCGACGCCGGCACGGCGAAATGCTTCGCCAGCGCCTTCCGGTCGGCCCACTCCTCGAAGAACACGAGCCGCAGCGGATTCTCGACGTCACGGTAGACCGCGTGCGACAGGCACCCCGGCTCCCCGCGCGACCGCAACACGTGCTCCCGGCTGAGCGCCAACACTCGATCGAACGTATCGGCCCGCGCGACGATGCTCCCGGTCACGATGATCATGCATCTCCCCAAACGCCGGCGATGCGCGCCCGCCAAGGTGCGCGAGCGCTGGACGACGACGCATCGCCAGCGGCGGCGAGGTGGGGGAGCCGTCGTAGCGAGCCCGCAGGCCCTCGCGCGCGCAACGATTGGCGGTCGTGCAGTCGCGGCCTACGAGGCGCGCACGGGCCGAGGACCGCGAGCCTAGACGGCTCCCCCACCCCGCCGCCGCGTGCCGCAAGCATCACCAATCCAGCACGTACGCGAAGATCAGCGGCGCCACGATCGACGCGTCGGACTCGATGATGAACTTCGGCGTCTCGGCGACGAGCTTCCCCCACGTGATCTTCTCGTTCGGCACGGCGCCGGAGTACGAGCCGTAGCTCGTCGTCGAGTCGCTCACCTGGCAGAAGTACGCCCAGCGCGGTACGCCCTCCATGCGCATGTCCTGCTCGAGCATGGGGACGACGCAGATCGGGAAGTCGCCGGCGATGCCGCCGCCGATCTGGAAGAAGCCGACCGGTGTCTGCGTCGCCGTCTTCTGGTACCAGTCGGCCAGCGCCATCATGTACTCGACGCCCGTGCGGACGGTGCCGGTGTGCTTCAAGTCATGGCGCAGACAGTGGGCGGCGTAGATGTTGCCGAGCGTCGAGTCCTCCCAGCCCGGGACGAAGATCGGCAGGTTCTTCTCGGCCGCCGCCATCATCCAGCTGTCCTTGGGATCGATCTGGTAGAGCTTCTTCAGCTTTCCCGAGAGGAGGAGCCGGTAGAGGTACTCGTGCGGGAATCCGCGCTCGCCCTTGGCGTCGTCGGCGAGCCAGTACTCGGCGACGAGGCGCTCGATGCGGCGCATGGCCTCTTCTTCGGGGATGCAGGTGTCGGTCACGCGGTTCAGGTGCCGCGCCAGGAGGTCTTCCTCGTCCTTCGGCGTGAGGTCGCGATAGTGCGGGATGCGCACGTAGTGGTCGTGCGCGACGAGGTTGAAGACGTCCTCCTCGAGGTTCGCGCCGGTGCAGGAGATCGCGTGCACCTTGTCGCGCCGGATCATCTCCGCGAGCGAGAGCCCGAGCTCGGCCGTGCTCATCGCGCCGGCGACGGCCATCAGCATCTTGCCGCCACCGTCCACCTGCTTGCGGTACGCCTCCGCGGCGTCGACCAACGCAGCCGCGTTGAAGTGTCGGAAGTGATGCCGGATGAAGGTGGAAATCGGCTTCGCGCTCATCGTCCTCCTCCCCCGAAGTGCCGCGAAAATCCCTGCACGACCGCCCGTACATAGCGGATCGCCGCCCGGCGACAAAGCCCGTCAACGGGGTTTTTCGAGGCCTTCGGCGAGCACGAGCGTGCTGCGTTCGAGGTTACCGGTGAGGCCGCTGCCGATCGCGAGCGTCGGACCCACGTAGCCCGCCCCGGCGAGGACCTCGTAGGCCGCGGGCGTCGCGATGACGCCGAGGCCGGGCGTGATGCGACCTGCGTCGCGCCCGAGCGACGGGACCGGGTGTCCGACGTAGACGATGACCGACCGCACGGTCTCACCGTAGAACGCGAGGCCCCCGGGCTCCGGAAAGCGTGCACGGACCGTATCTGCGAACGGGCGAAGCGACTGCGCCTGACTCGCGCGGACGGCGGCCGTGGGAGCCCCGACTGCGAGCCAGCCGATCGTGAGCGCACCCGTGACGGCGGCGAGAGGTCCCCACAGACGGAGCACGACGGCGGCGCCGGTGAGGCCGAGCAGAACGCCCGCGATCGCTGCCGCGACGCCCTTGCCGCCGGGGACGCTGGCGAGGACGGCCTCGAGCACCGCCTGGTCGGCCTCGGACAGGCGATCCGGGCGGGCGAGCGCGAGCCACACGGCAGCAGCGCCCGCGACCAGCACGATCACGGCCGCGACGATCGACTGGCGCGTCGCGCGCAGACGGCCGAGCGGACGCGTCACCAGCTCGACGGCGAGCGGTGCCGCGAGGAGCGCCAGGGGCGGCAGGCAGGGCAGCAGGTAGTAGCGCAGCTTGTACTCGGCGGGGGTGAACACGACCACGGGTACGACGGTCCAGCAGACGAGGAAACGCACGAGGGGGTTTGCGAATCCGCGCCGGCGAACCAGGCGGACGACGGCCGCCACGATGAGCGGCGTCCACGGCAGCGCGATCGAGAGGAGATGGATCGGGTAGAAGCTCAGATGGTAGCCGAGCGACTTCGGCGAGTAGGCGCGACCTTGCGTGAGTCCGCCGGCGAGGTTCCGCACGTAGCGCCCGACCAGGTGCTGGCGGACGAATTCGTCGCCCCAGCCGGCCATCGCGACGGCGTACCAGCCGAGGCCCAGCACCACGAACGCGACGATCCCCGGAACGGAGAGGAAGAGCCCCAGGCGACGGAGATCGCGCTGCCAGGCGAGGAACGCGACCATCGTCGCCCCGAACAGCACGGGCGGAACGGGCCCTTTCACGAACGTCGCCAGACCGAGCAGGACGAGGGCCCAGGTCGCGTCGCCGCGGCGGTCGTGGCGCCACGCGGTCCAGCCGAGACCCAGGGCCGCGGCCAGGAGCAGCAGCATCAACGTGTCGGGTCGCGCGACGCGGGCGCGGTCGAAGAAGGCGGGAGACGTCGCGAGGAGCAGACCGGCCGCGATGCCGGGATTCGCACCCAGCGCCTGCATACCGAACCAGGTCGTCCACGCGACGAGGCCCGCCGCCGCGAGCGCGGACGGGAGGCGCACGGCCGTCTCCGAGAACCCCGCCACCAGGCACGGGATCGCCGCGACCCAGTGGAACAGGATCGGCTTGTCGGGAATCAGCCGGTCGTTGAAGCGCGGCCAGAGCCAGTGGCCGGCGACCACGTCCTGCACGATGCCGACCTCGCGCGCCTCGTCGTCGCCGACCACGTCATACGACCCGATGCCGTGCAGCGCGAGCGCCAGGAAGACGGCGCCGACGACGAGCGGCGCCCGCTCAGCGTCGAATTGCAAAGTCACCTTGCTCGTCGTCTGTGGCGGCGATCCATTCGACGACGACCTCGGTCACGTGCGCGCCCGACGGGCCGCGGCGCGCCCACGCGATGATCGCGTCGACGTCCGGCCGCTCGCCCTCGACCTCGGCGGCGACGCTGCCGTCGGGCTCGTTGCGGGCCCAGCCGGCGACACCCAGCTGGCGGGCCTCCTCCTGCATCGAGCCGCGGTACCACACGCCCTGCACCCGGCCGCGGATCCGAAGGCGCGCGCGTACCATCAGCCGCCGACCATGCGCAGGAACGCGTCCTCGTCGAGGAGGGGGACACCGAGCTTCTCGGCCTTCTTCAGCTTCGAGCCGGCCTCGGCGCCGACCACGACGTAGTCGGTCTCCTTGCTGACGCTCGATACGATGCGACCGCCGCGCTCCTCGATCCTGCGCTGGGCCTCGGGCCGGGTCATCGACGCGAGCCCGCCCGTCAGCACGAACTTCTTGCCCTCGAGCGGGCCGTGCCGGCGCACGACCGGGGCCGGCCGGACGCCGGCGCGCTCGAGCTTGGCGATGAGCTTGCGGTTGCCCGGCTCGTCGAAGAACTGCCGGATGCTGGCCGCGACCTCCGGCCCGACGTCGCGCACCTCCTGCAGCTCCTCGATCGACGCGCCCATCACGGCCTCGAGGGTGCTGAAGTGGTCGGCGAGCGCCTTCGCCGTCGCGTCGCCCACCTGGCGCACGCCGAGCGCGGTGAGGAAGCGGGGCAGGGTCGAGCGCTTGCTGCGCTCGATCTGGGCGAGGAGGTTCGTCGCCGACTTCTCGCCCATGCGTTCGAGGTCGGTGAGCGTCTCGAGGTCGAGCGCATACAGGTCGGGCAGGTGCTTCACGATGCCCTTGTCGACGAGCTGCTCGACCAGCTTCTCGCCGAGACCCTCGATGTCCATCGCTCCGCGGTGCGCGAAGAACCGCAGGCGTTGCTTCATCTGCGCCGGACAATCCGCGCCGGTGCAGCGGTAGGCGACCTCGCCCTCCGGACGGACGACCTTGGCGCCGCAGACGGGACACTTCGCGGGCATCTCGAAGGGCTTGCTGCGGCCACGACGATCGGGATCGAGCACCTTCACGACATACGGGATGACGTCGCCGGCGCGCTCGACGAGCACGCGATCGCCGACGCGGATGTCCTTACGCGCCACCTCGTCCATGTTGTGGAGCGAGGCGTTGCGCACGGTGACGCCGCCCACCGCGACCGGCTCGAGCTCGGCGGCCGGCGTCAGTACGCCCGTGCGCCCGACCGACGGGAAGATGTTCGTCACCGTGGTGGGCGCCTGGCGCGGCGGGAACTTCCACGCGACGGCCCAGCGTGGGGCGCGCGACACCTGGCCCAGCCGGCGCTGCAGCGACATGTCGTTCACCTTGATCACCACGCCGTCGATCTCGAACGGCAGGTCGTCGCGGCGTCGCGCGAGGTCGTCGTAGTACGCGGCCACCTCGTCGAGCGTCTCGAGGACGCGGCTCTCGGGCACGGGCCGGAGGCCCCACGACGCGAGCGCGGCGAGGAGCTCGGCGTGCGTCTTGAACGAGGTTCCCTCCACTTCGCCGACCCCGTGACACACGAGCTCGAGCGGACGCGACGCCGTGACGCGCGAATCGAGCTGCTTCAACGACCCGGCCGTCGAGTTGCGGGGATTCGCGAACACCGGCTGGCCGGCCTCCTCACGCTCGCGGTTCAAGGCCTGGAACGCCTTGAGCGGCTGGTACACCTCGCCGCGCACCTCGAGCAGCTTCGGGACGGGCCGCGCGGTCTCTCGCAGACGGAGCGGCACGCTCTTGATCGTGCGCAGGTTCCGCGTGACGTCCTCGCCGGTGACGCCGTCGCCGCGCGTCGAGCCGACGGTGAGCACGCCACGCTCGTAGACGAGCTCGATCGCGACGCCGTCCATCTTGGGCTCGCCCGCGTAGACGAGCGTCGCGCGCCCGAGGAACTTCCGCGCCCGCGCGTCGAACTCCTCCATCTCCTCGCGCGTCATCGCGTTCTGGAGCGAGAGCATCTGCTGGCTGTGGCGGACGGTCTCGAATCCCGAGGCCGGCGTCGCGCCGACCCGCTGGGTCGGCGAGTCGGGCGTGACGAGGTCGGGATGCGCCTGCTCGAGCTCCTCCAGGCGGCGAAACAGCCGGTCGTAGTCGGCGTCCGAGATCTCCGGATCGTCGAGCACGTGATAGCGGTAGCTGTGCTCGTCGATCTCGCGCCGCAGGCGCTCGACCTCGTGTCGGACGCTCTGCGCCGGTCGCGCCATCGGCGACGCCATCTACCAGCTTGACCGGCGGGCGTCATCTCCGTAATCGCGCCGCGTGCGCATCACCTGGTGGACGGTCGCAGCGATCGCCGTCGGGCTCGGCGGCGTGGTCTACCGCCTGCAGGATTTCGGACGCTACGGCTTCTGGACGGACGAGGCGTGGGTGGCGCTCACGACCCGGATGAGCGGGTGGGAGCAATGGTGGCTCGCGCTCAGCGTGACGCCGATCGGCTGGGCGGCCCTCTTGTGGCCGCTCGCGAGGTTGGGCGGGCCGCCCGAGGTCGTGCTGCGCCTCGTGCCGCTCGCGGCGAGCCTCGCGACCCTCGTGCTCGCCTATCGCGTCGGGACCCGGATCGCCGGCCACCCGGTCGGTGGGCTCGCGGCGCTCGCGCTCATCTCGAGCGATCCCCTCTCGATCGACTACGCGAAGGTGTTGAAGCAGTACAGCGCCGAGGCGGCCGTCGCGCTCCTCGGTCTCGACCTGGCGCTTCGCGTCGGGTCAGGGGGACGCGGCCTCGGCGCGCTCGCGGCCGTGCTCGTCGGCGGCACCCTCGTGTCGAACAGCCAGGCCTTCGTCGCCGTGGCCCTGCTGGTCGCGGTGGCGGCGTCGGCGTGGCGCCGCGGCGATCACCACGGCGCACGTGCGGCGGTCGCGGTCCTCGTGCTGGTCGCGATCTGGAGCGGGCTCCTTTACGTCCTGATTCTCCGCCCCCATCACTCGCCCGCGCTCCAGGCGTACTACGCGCGGAGCTTCCTCCCCGCGACGGACGCCGCCGTCCTGGCGAGGAGCATCGCCACCTGGGTGTGGAGCGCCTGGGCGTCGGTGCTCGGACCCATCGGCGCGATCGCCGCCGTCGGGGCCGTCGCCTGGCGGTGTGCGCGTGGTGGCGAGATCGCCGTCACGGTCGCGATGGTGCTCGCGACGCTCGTCACCCTGCTGCTGGGGCTCTCGGCTTTTCGCCTCGTCCCGCTGACGGAGGGCCGCGTGCTCCTCTTCTGCACCACGCTGCTCGGCGTCACGGGCATCGCGTCGCTCGTGGCCTGCGCCGTGGCGCCGGCGCGGGTCGAGCGCATCGTGGCGTCGCTCGTGCTGGTGCTCGTCGTCGCCGACGTCGCCTGGGCGCGGGCGTGGACGACACTCGGCGTCTCGTCGTACGTGGAGGATCTGGGACCGCTCGTGGTGGAGATGGAGCGCGAGCGCACGCCCGCCGATCGCGTGCTCGTCTACGGCCCGAGCGCATACGTCGTCGCGTACTATCAGCGCGACGTTCCCGTGCTGCTGCCGTGGGCGGGCACCACGGTCGGCTACACGCCGCGTCTGGCCGACGGCATCACGGCCGTCGGCGGCGAGGAGATGGCCGCGGCGCTACGACGCGCCCTCGGATCGGGAGCGCGCGTCTGGTTCGTCGGCTCGCGGATCAAGGCGACCGACGCGCCGTCGATCGTGAGCGCCCTCGGTGAGGGCCGGCTCGCGAAGCACGATCAGCGTGGCAACGCCGAGCTCGTGCTCGTCGCCCGCGAGCTTGATTGACTCGCGGCGTCTGGTAGACGACCCGGGTGCGCCGCCTCCTCGTCGCCACGGCCGCGATCGCGGCGCTCGCACTCGTGGTGCCTCCAGCGTCACACGGCATCACGCTTCCGGTGGAGACGCGGACGCTTCGCAACGGCCTCCGCGTCCTCATTCACCCGGACCATTCCGCCCCGGTCGTCAGCTCGTACATCTTTTTCCGCGCCGGCTCGCGCAACGAGCACTACGGAACGACCGGCATCGCGCACCTGTTCGAGCACATGATGTTCAACGGCGGGAAGCGCTTCGGGCCGGGCGTGTTCGACGACACGATCGAGCAGAACGGCGGCTCGACCAACGGCTACACGACGCGCGACTACACGGCGTACCTCAACAACTTCCCGCGCGAGGCGCTGCCGATCATCCTCGATCTCGAGAGCGATCGCATGGCGAACCTCGCCATCACGCCGAAGAACCTCGCGCAGGAGCGCGGCATCGTGATGGAGGAGCGCCGCCTGCGCATCGACAACGACGTGCAGGGCGCCATGAACGAGGCGCTCTACCTGCAAGCCTACGTCCGCAGCCCCTATCGCTGGAACACGGTCGGCTTCATGGAGGACCTGAAGCTCATCACGCTCGACGAGGCGCGTGCCTTCTTCCACACGTACTACGCGCCGAACAATGCGACGCTCGTCCTGGTCGGCGACATCGAGCCGTCGGCGGGTTTTGCCCTCGCCGAGCGCTACTTCGGCGCCATCCCGCGCCGTCCGCCGCCGGCGCCCGTCGACGCGGAGGAGCCGGAGCAGAACGGCGAGCGCCGCATCATCGTCCGTCGACAGGCGGAGCTGCCGTCGGTCCTGATCGGCTACAAGGCGGTCCGGGCCGCCGATCCCGATCGTCCGGCGCTCGACGTCGCCACGCGCGTCCTCTCGGGCGGCGAGTCGAGCCGGCTCGATCGTGACCTCGTGCGCGAGCACGAGGTCGCGACCCAGGTCGATGCGGACCTCGACTGGGGCATCGACCTCGAGCTGCTGAGCGTCCACGCCCAGGCGCGACCCGGGCACACGGCGAAGGACCTCATCGACCGGATCGACGTCGTGCTCGCCGACCTCGGTCGCAAGCCGGTGCCGCCGGACGAGCTGGCGAAGGCGAAGCGGCAGCTGCGCGCCGAGATGGTCCGTTCCATGAAGACGGTGAGCGGCAAGGCGAATCAGCTCGGCTTCTTCGAGACCGTGCTGGGCGACTACCGCGCGCTCTTTGGGCTCGAGGACACCTGGGACGCGGTCACGGCCGAGGACGTGCAGCGCGTGGCGCAGCGCTACCTCGTCCCCGCGGGCCGCACGATCGTCGTGCTGGAGCCGACGCGGGAAGGGAAGGCGGCCAAGTGACGCGGCTCGTTCTGCTCCTCACCGCGCTCGTCGCGGTTGCGACCGCCCGCGCCGCCGACGAGCTCGTGCTGCCGCCGGTGACGCGCACCACGCTGCCGAACGGGCTGCGCGTCATCGTGTCGGAGTATCACGAGCTGCCGCTGGTCGACGTCGCCATCTTCGTGGGTGCCGGTGCCGCGCAGGATCCCCCGGGCAAGGAGGGGCTGGCGGCACTGACGGCCGGATCGCTCAAGCGTGGCGTCGATCGCCTCTCGGCCGAGGACCTGGCGCGGGCCATCGAGTCGCTCGGCGGCTCGGTCAACGCGGCCTCCGGAACCGATGCCACGATCGTCACGGCCGAGTTCCTCTCCGGCGACTTCGCCGCCGGAATGGATCTCGTGCGCCAGGTGCTGCGCGAGCCCACGTTCGCGCGTGACGAGGTGCGGCGCGTGCGCGACGAGCAGCTGGCGGGGCTGGTCAGCCAGCTCGAGGAGCCGTCCGAGATCGCCGAGAAGTGCTTCGCCGCTTGGCTGTACGGTCGCCATCCGTACGGCCGTCCGGTCGAGGGACGTCGCAAGAGCGTCGAGGATCTCGGGCGCGGCGACGTGCGCGACTTCTACGACCACTGGTACCGGCCCAACGACACGATCCTGGCGCTGGTCGGCGACGTGAAGGCCGAGGACGCGCTCGCGCGCATCCAGGCGGCGTTCGGCGACTGGAAGCCGCGCCCCGACGCCGTCGCCGTCCGCGCCGGCGCGCCGGAGCCCGTCGGCGCCCGGCGCGTGCTCCTCGTCGACAAGCCGGATGCGACCCAGACGCAGATCAGGATCGGCGCAATCGCGATGGCACGCAAAGATCCGGACCTTCTGGCATCGCAGGTCGCCAACACCGTACTCGGCGGCGGCTTCACGTCGCGCCTCATCGAGGAGCTGCGCGTGAAGCGGAGCCTCACGTATGGCGCGTCGAGCGCCTTCGTGGCGCGCCTGGTCGGGGGCGACTTCCGCATCCAGACGTTCACCAAGACGCCGACCACCGTCGAGACGCTGATGCTGGCGCTGCAGGTCGAGGGCGACTTCCGGAGCAGACCGATCGATCCCAAGCAGATCGCGAAGGCGAAGACCTACATGCGCGGGCAGTTCCCGCTCCGGCTCGAAACGCCCGACGCCATGGCCGCGCGGCTCGCCGAGATCGAGTTCAACGGGCTGCCGCAGGACGAGCTGGTGACCTATCGGAGCCGCGTCGCCGCGGTCACGCCGGAGATGGCGTCACGCGCCGCCGCCGAGCACATGCCGGCATCCGACGCCGTCGCGATCGCGGTGGTCGGGAAGGCGGCAGAGATCAAGGCGCCGCTCGAGGCCGCGCTGGGCGCGGTGCGGGTCGTCACGCCGGACGCGTGCGACGCGCTCGACGTCAAGTAGCGTCGACGCGTCGCGTGTATTTCCGCACGACGGCGACCGGGCGGAAGCCCATCGCGGCGTACATCGCCTTCGGCGTGTCCGTCGTGTCGGCGACGATGGCGATCGAGCCAGCGCCGTGCGCGCGGCAGTCGGCGACCGTGTGGTGGATGAGCGCCGTCGCGAGCCCGCGGTGGCGAAAGGGTTCCTCGACGAACAGGTCCTCGATCTGGCCTACTCCGGCCGGGCCCTCCCACGACGAGAAGAAGCCGCGCGGCGTCCCGTCCACGAGAACGAACCAGTAGCGCAGCGGCGGCACCCGACCCCGGTGGGTGTGGATCAGCCCTTCGCCGACCTCGGGCAGATCGCCGAGGGCGTGGCGCGCGCACACCTCCCGCCAGTCGAGACGCTTCAGGCGCGCATACTCCACCCAGTCCGCGTCCGTCTCGATCGGCCGGATCGGATGGTCCGGAGCGCGACCGCCGAGCGTTCCCTCGAGCACCATCACGAGCGACGCGCTGGCCTCGTAGCCCATGGCCACGAGCCGCGCCTCGAAGGTCGGCGGCGTCTCCGGGTCGAGCCGGAACTGCCGGTGACGGCAGTGCGCATACTCCGCTTCGGCGCGCTCGAGCAGCGCATCGATCTCGCGCCGCGTCTCCACGCGAACCCTGGCCACGTGGTTCCCCTCGTGGATGTCCGGCAGCTCGGTGTCGCGCACGAACGTCGCCCCGCACGCCTCGAACACCCGATGCCCGAGCGCCTGACACACCCGATCCACATCGACCGCCTTCCGAATCAGCTCCATCACCGACGCACCGGTACCATTCCCTCGCAGCGTGTCGAGACGGTTCGCGCAAAATGCCACTGCGCCGGCGGAGCGGGTGCCGGGGGCGCCGCCCCGAGCGATTGTCGGGGAGCGAAGGCGGCGCCCCCGGCACCCGCTCCGGCGCGAGCAACGCACCGGACGCGAACCCGCCCCGACCGCCAGCCCCGCTGGCGTTTTCTCCCCGACCCCACTAGGTAGAGGCGTTCGAAGGGGCGCCGGCTGCACCCGTGTGTCCCGCGAGGTCCATGGCGAAGACCACGACGAAGACGAAGGCGGCGGCGCAGTCGCCAGTGACCCCGGCCCTCGGCGACCCCCTGGCCGAGGCGTCCCGCGCCGGCGGTACGCCGGCTTCGCAAGGCCCCTACGATCAGGCGCTCGCCGCCGGCGAAGAGCTGCGACGCAAGCCGTACGAGGCGGCCGGCACGATCCAGATCATCCGCCAGCACACGAAGGATCGGATGACCGTCTGGGAGCGCATCGCGGTCCTGCAGGACCCCGACACGCAGCCCACCGTCCTCTACCAGAACTGGGGCCCGAACCTCGACGGCGCGTCCATCGTCACCGCCATCGTGAAGATCGGCAACCGTGACGTGGCCCTCTACGGCCACGACTTCAGCGTACGCGCGGGCTCGATGGATGCGACCAACGGCCGCAAGCTCGCGAACCTCATCTACCTCGCGGGCGAGCGCGGCATTCCCTGCATCGGCATGAACGACAGCGCCGGCGCGTTCGTGCCGGCGGGCATCGGCGGCCTCGACGGCTACGCCGAGGCCTTCACCGCGCTCCGCAAGATCAGCGGCGTCGTGCCGAGCATCATGTGCATGTTCGGGTACAACGCCGGCGGTGGCTCGTATCTCCCACGGCAGGGCAGCTTCGTGATCCAGCCGAGCGACACGTTCTTCGGGCTCACGGGCCCGGCCGTCATCAAGAACGTCCTCGGCGAGGACGTGACGCCGGACGACCTGGGCGGCCCCAAAGTGCACGGCGCCAGCGGTGTCGCCGACCTCACGGTGCCGGACGAGGTGGGCGCGCTGAAGACGGCGCAGCGGCTGCTCAGCTACCTCCCCAACTCGAACCGGGTCGCGCCGCAGTACGAGCGCACGAGCGACCCCGTCGACCGCCAGACGAACGAGATCGACACGCTTCTGCGCAAGGCCTTCAACTCGCCGACCGGCTTCAATACGCCGCTCGACGTGACGATCCTCATCGAGCGCGTGTGCGACTACGGCGACTACTTCGAGCTGCAGCCCGATCGCGCCCGCAACGCGATCACCGCGTTCGGACGCCTGGGCGGCCACGTGGTCGGCTTCGTCGCCAACAACAGCGCCGTCGCGAGCGGCCAGATCGACGTCGACGCGGCCTACAAGATCGCGCGCTTCGTCCGCTTCTGCTCGATCTACAACACGCCGGTCGTCTTCATCGAGGACACGACCGGGTTCCTGCCCGGCCGCGACCAGGAGAGTCGCGGCATCGTCCAGGCCGGCCGCGCCATGCTCGACGCCATCATCGACATCCGCACGCCGCGCATTCTGCTCATCCTGCGGAACGCCTTCGGCGGCGCCTATGCCGCGTTCAACAGCTACGCGACGGGCGCCGACGTCGTGCTCGCGCTCCCGACGACGCGCGTCGCCGTCATGGGCACCGCCGGCAAGGAGTTCGTCTACAAGACGGAGATCCGCCAGATGCGCGACGAGGCGGCGAAGAAGCGCAAGGCCGGCGTGCCCGATGCGGAGGTGGCGGAGTGGCTGCGGGCGCAGGAGGCGCTCCTCAACCAGCGCTACGAGCGCGAGCTCATGAACCCGCGCGAGGCGCTCAGCCTCGGCTCGATCTCCGAGATCGTCATGCCGACGGACCTCCGTCGCGTGCTGACGCACCACTTGAAGTTCCTGCTGAACCACTTCGTCCCCGGTCCGATGGTGGAGCCGCAGCGCGAGTTCCACTGATGGCGATTCCGGCCCGGCCGATCGACGCCACCAAGGATCGCGACCGCCGACTCGCCGAGTCGCGCGCGTCCTACGGGGCGAACGCGTTCCAGTTCCGCGACCGGCGGCTCGGGGAGGCGCGCTCGCCGTGGGTGCGCTCGTTCGCCTGCGACGACATGAAGATCCTGATCGTCTGCCGCGGTCCGATCCGCAAGGAAGCGATCGACGTCTTCCGCGAGATGGGCATGACGCAGGTGGGGATGCTGCTCTCGGAGAAGGACAGCATCGTCTTCCCGCGCGCGCTCTCGCCCGAGCTGCGGATCATGAATCCGAAGCACGTCCACGCGCTGCCCGACTACACGGGCGCGACCAAAGCCGAGCGGCTCGAGCGCGTCGCCGACATCATCCGCATCTGCCGTGAGCACGGCTACGAGTACGTCTTCGCGGGCTACGGCTTCATGGCCGAGGACGCGGAGTTCGTGCGTGCCCTCGAGGACGCCGGCCTCTCGTTCATCGGCCCGTGCTCGCACACGCAGACCGCCGCCGGCGCGAAGGACGAGGCCAAGCGGACCGCGATCGAGAACCAGGTGTCGGTGACGCCCGGGCTCAACGACGCGACCGTTCGCACGCTCCTGCGGAAGTATCCCGATCAGGCCGCGCTCGCGCGTGTCGCCCGCGAGCAGGGGCTCGACGCCTCGGGGCTGGGCGACGCCAAGACCCCGCTCGCCGAGGTGGCCGAGCGCGTGCTCGAGGCGTCGTATCGAAAGCGCGTCGACCTCTTCACGATCGAGGAGCTCGGCGAGACGCTGAAGCTCGAGGCCGCGCGCCTGCTCGCGGAGCAGCCGGGTAGCCGTTTTCGCTTGAAGGCGATCGGCGGCGGCGGCGGGAAGGGCCAGCGCATCTTCAGCGACGCCGCGCAGGTCCCCGGGCTCGTGCGCGAGGTGCTGTCCGAGGTCAAGGCGACCGGCGCCGGCGACAACAAGAACATGCTGCTCGAGCTCAACATCGAGCAGACGCGTCACAACGAGATCCAGATCCTCGGCAACGGCGAGTGGTGCATCTCGCTCGGCGGGCGCGACTGCTCGCTGCAGATGCACGAGCAGAAGCTCGTCGAGGTGTCCGTCACGCAGGAGGGCCTGCGCGATGCCATCGCCCAGGCACGCGCGGCGGGTGCGCTCGCGAAGGCGCGCGCCCTCGAGGGCGACCTCGGGGTGCTCACGCGCATGGAGGAGGAAGCCGCGCGCTTCGGCGCCGCCGTGAAGCTCGATTCGGCGTCGACGTTCGAGTGCATCGTCGACGGCGAGCGGCACTACTTCATGGAGGTGAACACGCGCATCCAGGTGGAGCACCGCGTTTCCGAGCTGTGCTACGCCCTGCGCTTCACGAACCCCGACGATCCGAAGGACGCCTTCGAGGTCCAGTCGCTGGTCGAGGCCATGGCGCTGATCGCGCACCACAAGCGCCGCCTGCCGAAGCCGGCCCGTGTCGGGCGCGAGGGCGCGGCCATCGAGGCGCGGCTCAACGCGACCGATCGGGCGCTCAACCCCGCCGCGGGCGGCGTCATCATGTCGTGGTCCGACCCGATCACGGGCGAGATCCGCGACGACCAGGGCATCTGCATCAAGAACCCGGACACGAACCTCTTCATGCGCTACCGGCTCGCCGGCGCGTACGACTCGAACATCGCGCTCCTGCTCGCGACCGGGAAGGATCGCGTCGAGAGCTGGCGGCGCCTGGTCGAGATCTTTCGCCGCACGACCCTGCGCGGCATGGACCTCGCGACCAACCTCGAGTTCCACTACGGGATCCTCACCTGGTTCCTGGCGCGCGATCCCTGGGCCAAGCCGACGACGAAGTTCGTCGTGCCGTACCTGACGCTGGTCGGCGAGCTCGCCCAGGAGGCGCACACCCTCGATCTCGAGTACGCCTTCCAGCAGATCGAGCGGCGCGCGACCGCCGCCGCGGCGCCCGAGGGGCTCGAAGCGACGCGGAACGTGATCGGTCTCAAGGAGACGCTCCTCGAGCGCCCCATCCGGCTCCTGTTCACCGAGCCGCACTTCTTGTCCACGTGGCTCTCGCGGCACCGGCAGGACTTCGTCGTTCGTGACGGCGTCGAGTGGCTGCGCAATCCCGTCGAGGTGCTCGCCGAGACGTACCGGCTCCTCGACATGGACGGCACGCAGGCGGCGGCCGCCAACCAGATCTGGGATCACGACCGGGACCTCCTCGACACCGCGCTCGCCTTCTACGAGAAGCTCGCCGCGCGGGTTCCCGCGGGTACGTCGTGGCCGGACCTCGACGCGACGCTCGCCGGCGACGCGCCCGCGTTCGGATTCGACGAGACGATCTGGGGCCGCGTGCGCGCCGCGCACGCCGGCCATCAGCTCGGGCTCGAGATCCTGGATCTGCTGCCGATGATCGCGGCCAAGGTCGGCTTCTACGACCTCAAGCTGAAGGACGATCTCACCGTCGACATCCCCGCGCGCCTGCACGACCCGAAGCATCAGGAGGCGATGCGGCGCGTGCTCGTGCCGCCGCCCGCCACCAAGGCCGACGAGATCGTCGCCGCGATGGGCGGTACGTTCTACGCGCAGGAAGCGCCGCACCTCCCCGCCTTCGTCACCGAGGGCGCGCACTTCGAGAAGGGCGATCCGCTCTACGTCATCGAGGTGATGAAGATGTTCAACACCGTCCGCGCGGAGTTCGCGGGCACGGTGACCGAGGTGCTCGTCGAGGGCGGCGTCGTGCGCAAAGGACAGCCGCTCTTCAAAGTGCGCCCGGACGAGATCATCGTCGACGAGGATCCGGCCGAACGCGAGAAGCGGGTGCGGGCGAGCACCGACGCGTATCTGAAGCGGCTCGGCTGAACACCGACCGACGCGGGAGCGTCACGCGTGGCGCGCGCCGTCACGGGTTCGCCGCCGCGCCCCGCCTCGCCGCAACCGCCCGTCCGTCCTGTGCGGCACAAACGTTGCTGCACCTGCCATCGGACGTGGAGCACTCGGGCATGGCGACAGCGCAGACGATGTGGCGGGCGCCGCGGCGAGGGGGCCGTTGGCTGCGCGCGCGGATCGCGGTCGCCCTGCTCGCGACGGCGCGGGTCACCGGCGCAGCGACCTCGTACGACGGGCATCTGGTCCTCGACGGCGGGCGGAGCGGAGGCGCGACCGCGTCGCTCGAGGTGAGCGGCCCGCGGCTCTCCGGGATGCTCTCGCTCACGATCGCCGGCAACGCCACGTCCGGCGACTATTCCGTGAGCGGCCGCCAGCGCGGGCGACGCATGACGCTCAAGGGCGCGACTGCGAGCGGCAGCCGGGTCAAGTGGACGGGCGTTTCGAAGGACGCCGTCACCACGCAGGGCGTGCTCCGGATCCGCGGCGCCGCGGGCCGGCTGAAGGCCATCCTGGTGCTGGCGCCCCGCCGCGCCGGCTCGACCATGTGCGAGGACGTCTTCAGCGCCGAGGTGATGGCACGCGCGCTGGTCCCCGTGTGCTCGACGTGCCACGTGTCGGGCGGCGCCGCGCAGCAGACGCGCCTGCGCGTCGTGGCCGACGATCCGGCCGCCACGCGCACGAGCCTCGCGGCGCTGATCGACGTCGTCGACCCTCCGGGCTCGGTGCTCCTCCAGAAGCCGACCGGCGGGCTCGCCCACGGCGGCGGCGCGCAGCTCCAGGCGGGCGGCCCCGGCATGCAGGCGCTCGAGCACTGGGTCGACCTCGTGGCGACCGGGCAGTGCGATGCGACCCAGCAGCCCGGCGGCGGCGATCCGGGCGACCCGAAGGCCGCGCTCTACCTCGCGCAGTGCTCGTCGTGCCACGGCACGGACGCCCGCGGCGTCGGTGGCCGGCCGGCAGTCCTTTGCAATCGTGACATCAGCGGCCCCGTGAAATCCGGGCGGCCCGGGCCCACGCCCGAGACGACGATGCCGGCCTTTCTGCGGCTCACCGACGCGGACATCGCGAACATCCAGAGCTACCTCGACGGCCTCTGTCCCGTCGCGACCGCGGCGGGCGTTGATCTCTACGCGGGCAACTGCGCCACGTGCCACGGCGCCGACGCCCACGGCGGCACTGCCCCCGACGTCCACTGCGCGCGCGCCGCCCGCTACGCCGTGTACTACGGCGTCGTGGGCGTCTTCGGCGGCATGCCGGCGCTACTGAACGTGACCGATGGCGAGAGCGCCCGCATCCAGGCCTATCTCGACGGCCTGTGCCCCAGCGGCAGCGCGACCGGCAGCACGCTCTACACGAACAACTGCGCGGGTTGCCACGGCCAGAACGGGCAGGGCGACGCGCAGCGCGGTCGCCCCGACATCCGCTGCTCGGTGCGCAGCCGGGTGAACAGCGCCGTCACGCGGGGACGCGGCTTCACCTTTCCGGTGATGCCGAGCTTCCCGTTCACCGATGCGGAAGTCACGAGCATGTTCGGCTTCGTCTCGCCGAACTGCACGCAGACCGCGGCCGATCTCTTCGCGTCGAACTGCTCGACGTGCCACGGCCCCAACGGCGGCGGCGGCCAGAACGCGGATCAGGTCGCCGGGCCGAACATTCGCTGCTCCAGCTCGGCCGACGTCTACGACGCGGTCGTCGACGGCACGGGTGGGATGCCGGCGTTGCCGGACCTCACGAACACGCAGATCGACAAGATCGTCACCTTCGTGCGCAGCGGCTGTCCTTAGAGGGCACCAGCATCCACCGAGGTCCTCTCGGCAGCAGGGGTCGGCCTGTCTGAACGTCTGCGCCCGGGCCGCACAGGGCGGTGATCGAGGCGTCGCTGCGAGGTCGGGTCGTCGCAAGTAGAGCCCGGGGCTATTGCCCCGCTTCCCTCCAGAGTCGAAGTGTCATGCATGGGCTGGGACGCCACCCGCCCGATGAGGGGCATTCTTGACAGCCGCCTTGGCCCGCCCGTAATTGTCGCTCGCGGGAATCACGACTGACCCGCTTTTGGTGTATTGCCGTCACTTGTATATCGATGCCCAGCTGGCCCCATGGGATTTTCAAACAAAGAGCTTCTGCACGGCGCTGTTATTGTCGATCTGATTCTCAGCGGTGAAGCAATCTCAGTCCGCTGTGCCAAAGATCGACACAGCGACGCGTACGAGGTGCGCGGGCGTGATAGGTCGCTGCTCCTGGTGGTCAAATACTCGACCAAAAAGAAATCGCCGTGGCAGTTCTCCTTCGGTACTCAGCAAGTCGCCGAGCTTCGCGAGCTCATTGGCCTTTACCCGCGTCGCCCAATCATGGTGGCCTTTGTCTGTCACATAGACGGCGTCTGCGCCGTTCGCCTTGAGGAGTTGGCCTCGATCGGGTTGCCTCTTGAGGGCCTAGTTGGTGCTTCCGTATCGGTTAGGCGACCCCGAGGCGGTAGCTACTGGGTGTCGGGGCCCGGGCGGGAGAAGATGGACAGAGCGATTCCACAGAACAGATTGTTGAGCATCTTCGGCGAAGGGGTGGACGAGGACCGCACCGCCGGGCGCGGCCCGAGAGGGTAGTTGCCTCATGGCGATTGCCAAGTCGGGTGAATGCTTCGAGTTCGTGCTTGCGAGCATCGAGAAGAGCATCGGACATAGCGCCGCGGCATACGTGCGAGAGTGTTCGATTGATGTAGTCACCAGATGCGTCGACGCGTACGCGAAAGCGTTTGGTCCGGGTGATGTCGGTGGCGACGGAAGCGCGCGCGTGGCGCACGCATTTACTCCGTCGACGGGTGTGCCGGTAGCCAAAGACACGAACGGCCTGCTCTACGGGCGTGTGCAGAGCGGTAAGACGAACGTCTCCATCGCCAGCATCGCTCTTGCGCACGCGAACGGCTTTCGCTGCTTCGTCGTGCTCACGTCTGACAACACTTGGCTCGGCTTGCAGACCGCAGCACGCTTCCGCGACCAGCTCATGCACGACGGTCCAGTCGTGAAACAGTGGGAAGATTGGCACAAGGAGCCGAAGAGCCTCGGCCATAGCCTGCAACCATACGTGGACGATACCGGCATCGTGCTCATCAGCACAAAGAATGCGCATCACCTGGAGAATCTCATCGACGTGCTACATACCGCCAGATGTGGCCGCGTTCCCGCGATCATCATCGACGACGAGGCGGACAACGCAACGCTCAACACCAACGCCGCGAGGCAAGCGAGGCGCGGTAGAGAAGACACGGAGCCGAGCAAAATCTTTTCTCTCATCGGCGACATTAGGGCGGAGATCCCGAATCACGTCTTCCTCCAAGTGACCGCCACGCCGCAGAGCTTGTTGTTGCAAGGGCTGAACGCGCCATTGAGGCCGAGTTTTTGCGTGATCGCCCCCCCGGGTGACGATTACGTCGGCGGGGATGTCTTCTTCAAGAACGGATCGACGCGCGTGGTGGCTGTCGACGCGCAGGAACTGGATGACCTAAAGGCGGGTCGCGTGAATCCGGGAAACGCATGGGCCATGCCGAAGGGATTGCGGAAGGCTATCTGCTGCTTCGTTCTCGGCTCTGCATTTCATGAACTGCGACCGGACGCGCGAGGCGACGGGGTCTACTCTATGCTCGTGCACATCGACCACCGCAGGATCAGCCATGAGATGGTAGGTGCGACCATCGAGAGTTTCCTGGCGATGCTCGATCAAGCCCTTCGGGGCCGCCTATCGCGATCGAAACAGGCCGAGGCCGAAGGGATGCTGCGTGACGCCTACGTGGAACTCGCGAAGACCGAAGCGGACCTACCCCCAGTCGATGAGATGCGGCGGTGGGTCGAGAGCCGGTTGCGGAACGCGAGCCCTCAGATCATCAACGCGGACAATCCCCGAAGTGAGCCACTCTACAAGCCGGGGATGAACGTGCTGATCGGCGGGAACCGGCTAGGCCGAGGAGTAACTATCCGTGGCCTAATGGTCACCTATTACGGCCGCGATCCCAAGACCAAAATGATGGACACCGTCCATCAGCACGCTCGAATGTTCGGGTACCGTCACGGCCTACTTTCCGTCACGAGACTGTTTTCTGCGCAGCACCTCTTGAGCGCGTTCCGGGCCATTCACGACGCCGACGAGGGGACGCGGCATGTTGTCGATGACCGCACTGGTACTCTCCAAGTGAAGCCGGTGTGGGTGGGCCCAGCACTGAGGCCCACTCGCGCGAACGTGCTAAACCCTGCGGATGTCGGCGCGATCGTGGGTGGCCGGCAGATTTGGCCGCCCCACCTCCGGACGAGGAAGCTTGAGATCGAGCACAAGATCCACGAACTGGACCGAATGCTCTCGCCATACGCAGACCAGGACGAATACTACGAAGTGCCGATCGAAGACCTGGTCGAAGTCCTAAGACGCATCCCGAGTGACCCGGATCCATCGTATTCATGGGAAAACGAGCGCGTCCTGCAGGTGTTGAGCGCGGTCAGGTCACCGCCCGTCGGCATCAAGGTGGGACGGCTCAATGTTCGCCGCGGACCAGAGGGTTCTGGTTTTCGCGCGACCCGGGAAGGGTCACAGACCAGCGGTTTCATCGGAGGGCAGCAGCAACAGGAAGTGCGCCAGCGATTCCCGCGGGAGCCGACTCTGATCCTACGGAGACAGCAGGGGCAGAAGGAGGACGGATGGGACAACTATCCGTTCTGGGCGCCAACGCTCATCCTGCCGCAGGTACCGTTCGCATTCATGTTTAGCTTCACGTGATCGCCCGGGTCGAAGTCGATCGGGCTGTCGGGCGTCAATGCACCAGTCCGTCGGCTGGCGAGGTTGCGGTGGTTATCGCGCCGCTGATACGTGGCCGGGCGGGAAGGAGGACGGGCGGTTGACGGTGAAAGGCTTTCGTTGGGCTCTCGACGAGGCCGAGCGGGCTAAGCCGCGGCCACATCCGACTAGCGGGTCGCAGGCGGAGAAGAAGAACTACGCGGAGCGTCTTTCGCGCGCCATCGCCAGGATGTTGGCGGATGCGCTTCGTCCACGATTCAAGGGCATCAGCCCCGACGAACTGGGGAAGCGCCAAGAATCGATCTCGTTCGGTGGGAAGGGCCCGATCAAGATCGACGTGAACTTCAGCACCCCCGAACTCGGGCTAGCGCTGGGTGTGTCCGTGAAGACGCTCAACTTCCGAGATCCTGGCTCAGGTCGGTACACAAAGAACTATACGCGCATCGACAAGGAACTCCGTGCCGAAGCAAAGGACGTCCACCAACGGCAGCCATACGCAGTCCTGGTGGGCGCTGTGTTTCTCCCAGCCGACTGCTGTGACGACGCGAAGAAGGGTGGCTCGTCGTTCTACGCGGCCGTTCGTTGTTTTCGTCACCGCGCTGGCAGAAAGACACCGAGCAACGAGCAGGAGCTTTTCGAGCGCGTTTTTGTCGCTCTTTACGAGCACGGTGGTCCGAGCCGTAGCGAGGTGCAGTTCTTCGACGTGACGCAAACGCCGCCGATGGTCGGGCGTCCCGATTCTGAGCTCGTCATCGATATCGACCAGTTCATTGAACAGACGGTGGAGGAGTTCTACGGGCGAAACCCACAGTTGCGGCGGTAGGAGTCAGGCGATTCCGGCTGCGAACGAGCGGACTCGCCGTACCAGCTCGTCGAGGTCGTAGGTTTCGCACTCCCAGACAACCAGCGTGACGTAACCCTGTCGGTGCAGCGTGCGAAGGGCGCGCATGTCGCGCGAGCGGTTCGCAGCGAACTTCTGCAACCAGAACTCGCGGTTCCGTTTTGGAACTGTTGCCCGGTAGCAGCCGCGATGGGCATGCCAGAAGCACCCGTGGACGAAGACGGCCCACCGTCGTGCCCGGTTCGCGACATCGGGTGTCCCGGTGAGATCACGGTTACGAATGCGGAAGCGGAGTCCGAGCCGATGAAGGGTCCGCCGAACCGCTTGTTCGGCAGCGGTATCACTCTGGCGGATGCGACCCAGCCGTGCCGAGGTGACCGGGTCAACCAGAAGCGACCGCTTCGCCGACCCGACCGTCGCCTTGCGTAGCCTCGTCATTGCATTCCGTCTCAGGCAGCGCACGCTTCTGGCGGCTGAGCTCGGCACGCTCCATCTTGCGGAGATGGTCCACTACGGCGACATCGAACCACCGCGGTCGCCGCAACGAGCTGCTTTGCAGGCGCGCCCAGAACCCTGCCGTCGCTCTGGTGGAAAGTAGACGCGGCTCCACCAAAAACTCATGAAGATGCGGTCGGCGCTGTCGCACGGGCCAGGTCGACACATTGGCAAGGAAGCGATCCTTCCCCATGCCCCAGGCTGCGAGCGGCCATCGGGCCCGAGGTGGAAGAGGTGCGTCCCAAGAGGCATCGTAGTCACCCGGTGCCGCGAGGCGTTCACCGAGCCATCCTGCGACTTCCACGGTGACGGCGTTGCCAACCAGCTTCCAGCGATTCGAACGCCGGCCGACGTACTGCGCCGCCTCTGTCCAACCTGGCTCAAAGCCCTGGAGGCGCTCCGCGTCTTCTAGGCACGGTGTGACGACGCCGCCGCCGGGAAGTAACACCCCAGGCGGTGAGGGTATGCCGATCGTCGAACCCCCCTTCAGCGTCGGAACCGAATCTACCGCGGCTCCAAGCCCGCGCGTACCCTCGGTCCAGTAGAACCCAAACGCCAGGCGCGGGGACGGCGGCGTAGGCTGGGGCGCGCCGTCGTCGTCGGCAAAGAGCACTTGGCGCGGATCGTGTTCGAGGCTCGCCACCAGGAACACCCGTTCTCGGCGTTGCGGTACGCCGAACGCAAGCGAATCGACTACGCGGTACGCCCAGTTGTATCCAAGCCGCTCCAGACCTCCGATGATGACTTCGAGCGCTCGGCCTCCCGCTAACTGGAGCATGAATGGTACGTTCTCAAGCAGTACCCAAGGAACCCTCTTGCTCTTCAAGAGTCTGAACACCTGACCGACTAGGCCCGAGCGAGCCCCATCGATGCCTGCCGTCATGCCGGCTTGGCTCAAGTCTTGGCAAGGGAAGCCAGCGGCCACCAGATCGACATCGTTTGGTAGGGCCTTCAGCGTGCGGATGTCGTCGTGGCCGCGTACCTCGGGGAAGCGTGCAGCGAGGACGCTGCGGGCGCTTGGGTCGAACTCGCACAGCATCGTAGTCTCGTGCCCTGCCCGGTGGAGACCCAGCTCAATGCCCCCAATTCCGGCGAACAGGCCGGCAACGCGCAAGTGTCGACGCGGGGCCGATCTCGTAGGCCGTGGGCGCACGAGGCTGAGCGATAGGGTCGACGCCTCTGGGCGGCGTTCACGCACGACTCGACGACCAGCACTCGGCATCCACCACTCCTTGTCGACGTCGATCTCCCAGGATCGAAACTTGTAGAGGGCCGTGTGCTTCCCGTCAACAGGTTGTGAGTTCAGTGGAGGTCTCGCGTGTGAGCTCCGCTCCTCTCTGTTCTGTTCGCGAATGAACCTCTAGTGTCCCTCGCCTTCGACGGTGACGAACCGGGCGGCGATGAGGATGGCGGCCATGATCGCGTAGCCGGCGGCCCAGTCCCAGGCGGGCGTGAGCGCGATCGCGGTGTCGCCGGGAGTCCAGCGGTAGGAGTGCATGAGGCCCGCGACCGACAGCGCCGCCCCGACGGCACACCACAGGGCTGCCGACGTGAAGCGCCGCTCGATGATGCTGACGGTCGTTGCGGCGAGCACGGTCGACGTGAAGATGAAGCCCTGCTCGAGCGCGAACGCGCCGTGGATCCACGTGTCGCTCGCCGCGAACGCGGCGACGAGCGCAGGCGTGAAGGGCGGACCGCCCGGGACGCCCATCCCGGCCGCGCGCAGGCCGTTCTTCGCCATGAGCGCGCCCCACGCCGCGACGCCGGGCAGGAGCCCCATCACGACTGCCGGTGCGTGCTCGCGCGGCGTCGCCTGGAACGCCTGCGCGGTGATGACGACGCCGATCCAGAGGACGATCGCCATGCCGGCGTCGACCGGCACGGCCCACGCGATGTGGCTGAGGGTGCCCGTGACGCACACGATCGTCGCGAAGAATCCGTTCAGCACCGAGTAGCCCGTGCGCGCGCCCATGGCCTTCCATCCCGGATGGCCGATGTAGATGGTGGTCGGGAAGCACGAGCCGAAGCAGGCCGCGGCGACCGAGCCGAGGCCGTTCACCGTGAGCGACGGCGCCGTCGGGAAGCGGTCGCCGGCCGCCTCGGCGCTCTCGATGTTCTGCAGCGATCCGACGACGTTGAAGAGTCCCATCGGGAGGATGACCGACAGGTAGGCAAGGAGGTGGTGACCGGCGAGGCCGCGGCCGAGGTCGGCGAGCGTCGGGATCGGGAGGTGCAGGCCCGTGCCCGTGGGGAAGGGGCCGACCGGCGCGATCCCCGTCGCCCAGGCGAGCGCTGCGCCTGTGGCCACCGCGACGAGGCCGCCCGGCAGCCCGCCGCGAAACCGAACCCGCCCGAAGTACGTCAGCAGGACGATGCCGAGCGTCGTGAGACCGACGATCGGGCGCGCGAAGGCGCGAAAGAGGAAGCCGAGGGCGATGAACGTGAGCGCGATGCCCGCCAGCGTCGAGAGCAGCGCTGCGCGCGGCGTCGCCTGCCGGATGCGCTCGGCGAAGGGCGCGCACGCCAGCTCGATCACGCCCGAGCCGAGGCAGGCGACCAGGCCCGCCTGCCAGGCGACGCGCACCGGATCGGCCGCACCCGCCGCCTCGGCGGCGAGCTTCGCGGGCAGCATCACGAGAAACACGTGCCCGAAGAGCGACACGGTGTTGATGCCGTAGGGCAGCGCGCACACGTCCGTGCGACCGGTCGCGGCAGCGAGCCGGCGCGCCTGCCAGGCGTAGAAGAGGTTGCCGACCAGGAGCGAGACGGCGGCGCCGGGCAGGATTCGCCCGTAGAGCAGGTCCGACGGCATGCCGATGACGCCTCGGCACAGAGCGTCGATCAGCAGGAGCTGGACGAGGTTGTCGAGCGCGAGGCCGAAGAAGCCGTCGATGTCGCCGCGGACGAGCCAGCGCACGGGTGGTCAATCCCGGGCGAGCGGAACCTGGACGTTGTACTGGTAGGGGCCGCGCCCGACGCTGAGCACCACGCTGCGGACGCCGCGCACCTCGATCATCTTGCGACGCAGCTCCGCCTGCGTCTGCACACCCGAGCCCTCGAGGCCGAGGACGCGATCGCCGCGGCGGAGGCCGATGCGGGCGGCCGGGCTGCCCGGTCGCACCTTGCTGACGGCAAGGCCGTTGTCGTCGGCCGCGGCGGCGAAGCCGAGCATCGTCCACAGGAGGTCGTCGGCGTCGCTGTCGGGGAATGCGGCGGCCGTGACCACGACCTCACGCTCGACGCCGTCCTTATCGCCGCTCACGGTGAGCGAGATGGACTCGCCGGAGCTCCGCGACTCGACGCGGCTCTCGAAGTCGTCGGGCGACGTTACCTCGTGCCCGTCGACCTTCAGGACGACGTCTCCGCGCTGGAGCCCGGCGGCCGCGGCCGGGCTCTTCGGCTCGACACGCCCGACGATGACGCCCTTGCGCACGCCGAAGTGCTGCGCGAGCTGCGGTGTGAGGTCCTGCGTGAAGAGCCCGAGCCAGCTGCGCTTCACCTCGCCGTACGAGACCAGGTCGTGCAGGACGCGCTTGGCGCGATCGATCGGAATGGCGAAGCCGATCCCCTGCGCCTTGTTGTAGATGGCGGCGTTGATCCCGATCACGTCGCCGCGGATGTTGAGGAGCGGACCGCCCGAGTTGCCCGGATTGATCGACGCGTCGGTCTGCACGAAGTCGGTGTAGGTGCGCTCCTCGCCGCGCAGCGAGCGGCCGAGCGCCGAGACGACCCCCGTCGTCACGGTGTGGGAGAGCCCGAACGGGTTCCCGATCGCGATCACGGTCTCGCCGATGAGGACGTCGGACGAGGTGCCCAGGGCGGCGGTCGGGAACGTTTCGGACGCCTTGATGCGCAGCACGGCGAGATCGGAGTCGGCGTCGGCGCCGACCAACTTCGCCTCGAACTCGCGCCCGTCGACGAGCGTCACGTGCACCTTCCCGCCGCGCAGGATCACGTGCGAGTTCGTGAGGATCGTCCCGTTGGCATCGACGATGAAGCCCGATCCGAGGCTCGTGCGCGTCGAGCGGCGGGGACGCGAGTCGAAGAAGTCCCGGAAGAACTCGTCGAAGAACGGGTCCGTCGGGCGCGGGAACGCCCCCTGCGACTCGACGACCTGCTCGGCCGAGATGTTCACGACCGCCGGGCTCGCCCGCTCGACGGCCTCGACCACGAGCGAGCGCCGCGCGGGATCCGTCTCGGCCGCTGCGGCCCACGCGAGCGCGGGCGCGAGGACGGCCGCGGCTAGGAGCGCCGCCCGCGTCGCCATGGCTTGCCGGGCGCCCTCTCGGGCTCGTCCGCGAGCGCGAAGTCGATCTGCCGCCGCTCGACCGAGATGCCCGCCACCCGCACCTTCACGGGGTCGCCCAGCCGGAACGTGCGCCGCGTGCGCCGCCCGCGCAGGCTGTGCTGGGCTTCCAGGTGCTCGTAGCTGTCGTCGGTGAGCGTGCTCACGTGGACGAGCCCCTCGACGAAGAGGTCCCGCAGTTCGGCGAAGAAGCCGAAGGACGTGACGCCCGACACGAATGCGTCGTGGACGCTGCCCACCTTGTCGGCCATGAGCTGGATCTTCTTCAGCTGGACGATCTCGCGCTCAGCATCCATCGCGACGCGCTCCCGTCGCGAGGCGAGCGCCGCCGTCTCGGCGAGGTCGGGGGGTACGCGTACGACGCCCCGCAGCGCCATGTCGAGCAGACGCTGCACGACGAGGTCGGGGTAGCGGCGGATGGGCGAGGTGAAGTGCGTGTAGGTCTCGAGCGCGAGCCCGAAGTGGCCGCCCGGTTCGGCGGCATAGCGAGCCTGCTGCATGGTGCGCAGGATGACGGTGTGGAT